>OIFJ01000006.1_pt1 | contig 353885 bp, 346 predicted proteins | sample 1582011 | NCBI WGS metagenome assembly OIFJ01 (sample SAMN07501050, study PRJEB24779) | human gut metagenome | isolation source: stool | host: human infant | place: USA: Pittsburgh, PA
TTGCCTTGGTGGGCTGTTATCTCACCAACTAGCTAATCCAACGCGGGTCCATCCTATGCCGATAAAATCTTTGCTAGCCAGTTCATGCGAACCAACTAGATTATGCGGTATTAGCGTTCGTTTCCAAACGTTATCCCCCTGCATAGGGCAGGTTACCCACGCGTTACTCACCCGTCCGCCACTAACTTCATGGAGCAAGCTCCAATCCGTCCGTTCGACTTGCATGTGTTAAGCACGCCGCCAGCGTTCATCCTGAGCCAGGATCAAACTCTCAATATAAAAGTTTGTCTCTTGACATTTCGTACTGTTAAGTAGTACTGACTTGTCACTTCATGTGACTTTATGAATCGACTGGTTTAATGGTTACTATTTTATTTTCAATGTTCAATTATCCTATCAAAATGGCGGAGAAGGAGGGATTTGAACCCTCGCGCCGCTATTAACGACCTACTCCCTTTCCAGGGGAGCCCCTTCAACCACTTGGGTACTTCTCCATAGTGGTTTCCATATTAATGGGATAAAACGGAGAAGGTGGGATTCGAACCCACGGCCCCTTTCGGAGTCACTGGTTTTCAAGACCAGCTCCTTAAACCGCTCGGACACCTCTCCATATCATTTAGCTTGTCAGCCTTTTTCGACTTGACACTAGAATATTTTATCAACTGTTCTAGTGTTTGTCAAGAGTTATTTTTCACTTTTTAAGTTCTTATTTACTCTTGTTTGCCCCGTTGCATTTGCTGTGCCCCGACTGCTTAATTAATATAACATGACATTTGTCATACGTCAACATGTTTTTAAAACTTTTTTCGTTTTTTTCTTTTCTTTAGGTCCTTCCCCTTATATTGACGTATGACAACATCTTTATTAAAGCATTTTCTCGGCGATAATAAGGTCTTCTGGGGTTGTTATTTTAATGTTGGTATACTCACCTTCTACAATATATACAGGTACACCAATCGCTTCTACAAGCATACTATCATCTGTTACACTTAATCCATGCTCTTTCGCATATTCATGTGCATGGATAATCAGTTCTTTCTCAAAAATCTGTGGTGTCTGAACAGACCATAAAGAACTTCTATCTGGTGTAGCTTCCACCTTACCGTCTTTACTTACAAGTTTAATAGTGTCTTTTACAGGTACAGCAATAATACTTGCTCTGTGAGTATAAGCCATATCTAATCCTGCCCTCACAACCTCTTCGGTAACCAGTGGTCTCGCTCCATCATGGATAACAAGGTAGTCTGACTTTTCATCAGCTGCCTGTATACCGTTATAGACGGAGTCTTGTCTTTCTTTTCCACCTGCTACAATATAACTTACTTTATTAAGCTTATAAGTATCTTTTAAAAGTTTTTCTACATAAGCTATATCTTCCTTACCTGTTACGACAACAATCTCTTGTATCTCTGGCATATTTTGAAAACATTCTACTGTATAGACAAGAATCTCTTTATCTTTAATTTTTAAATATTGTTTTTTAGTACTAGTTCCCATTCGTGAACCACTACCACCCGCAACAATAATAGCTGATATATATTTCATTTCTTAACTCCTTTTACTTATTTAATGATTTTAGCAAAAATCATGCGCCCTGCAGAAGTTTGAAGCACACTTGTAACAAGTACCGTCTTAGTTTCACCTACAGCTTTTTTGCCACCTTCTATAACAATCATTGTCCCATCATTTAAATAAGCAATACCTTGTTCCTGCTCTTTACCTTCCTTTACAATCGTAACAACCATTTCTTCATTAGGAAGTACTACAGGTTTCACAGCATTTCCCAAATCATTAATATTAAGTACAACTACTTTTTGTAACTGCGCTACTTTATTAAGATTAAAATCATTCGTTACCACTACACCCTGAATCTGATCTGCCAATTTTAAAAGCTTCACATCTACTTCTTTAATATTTTTATAATCTATCTCCATAACTTCTATAGGGGCATTCTTTAGGTTTTGAATCTCATTAAGAATATCTAATCCTCTTCGTCCTCTATTACGTTTTAGTTTATCTGAGGAATCTGCAATATGGCGTAGTTCATCTAGTACAAAAGTTGGAATAATAATCTTACCCTCTAAAAAATGCGTTTTGATAATGTCTAAAATACGTCCATCTATAATGACACTTGTATCAAGAATCTTAGGTGCGCTTACTAAAGTATTTGAATCTTTCTTTGTAAACCATCCCTTCATCTCTTCTTTCTTTATATGAACAATATATACCCCTATATAGCCTAACCCAAGATATAAGAAAATTCCCCATAGTACGTTGATGATTCCTGATTTTCCACTTAATAGAGGAGCTCCAAGCAGGTTTGCCATTCCTAAACCTATAGCGAGTCCAATAATATACATAAGTGTTTCTTGCATAGAATGTTTAATAAGTGCTCTCTCTACTTTTGGTGCTAATATTTTTGCTATAAGTGCACCAAATGTTATAAACATAAGACCAAAAACTACTGCAAACACAATAAGCTCTTTATATTCATAGAGAAACTTAAATAATCCTTCTAATGTACTTCCAAGGTCTGGCGGAATAATCTGCTTTTCTTCTAAGTCTATAACTGTAACAGCAGCAATGCCTGCAATAATCCCCGAGGCTAAAAACCTTATAATCTTTTGCATTATGTTCCCCCTTAGTATGCTTTTTGCCCAATTGCCAAATTAGGTACAGCATTTAATGTCATGTCTGCTCTTGATCCCCTTAAATATTCATAATATGCAGCTGAACCAATCATGGCTGCATTATCTGTACATAAAATCTTGCTTGGATGGTAAAGTGTGAATCCATGTTTTTTACATGCTTCACTCATTCCTTCGCATAAACCACTATTAGCTGCAACTCCACCTGCTAAAGCAATTTTAGTAATTCCTTCTGCTTTTGCAAGTGCCATTGTTTTCGTAACAAGTACTTCTACTACTGTATGCTGAAAACTTGCTGCAATGTCTGCTACATTAATAGGCTCATCTTTCATTTTGGCACTATTAACATAATTAAGTACTGCTGATTTAAGTCCACTAAAGCTGAAATCATATCCATCACTAATCATAGCTTTAGGGAATTTAATAGCCTCTTTATTACCTTTTTTACTTAGAGCATCAATCTTTGGGCCACCCGGATAAGCAAGACCTATGGCTCTTGCTACCTTATCATAAGCTTCTCCTGCTGCATCATCTCTTGTTTTACCCATAATTTCATATTCATTATAATCTTTAACTTTAACCAGGTGTGTATGTCCACCTGATACTACAAGACATAAAAATGGAGGCTCAAGTTCAGGATGTTGAATATAGTTAGCTGCAATGTGTCCTTCTATATGGTGGACACCAACTAAAGGAATATTCTTAGTAAATGCAAGTGCTTTTGCTGCTACAACACCTACTAATAATGCACCTACTAACCCTGGCCCATATGTTACACCAATAGCATCAATATCATCTAAAGTCATTTCTGCTTTCTCAAGTGCCTCATTAATAACATAGTTGATTTTCTCCACATGCATCCTTGACGCAATTTCAGGTACAACGCCACCGTACTTAGTATGCAAGTCAATTTGTGTTGCTATAATATTTGAACGTACATCTCTACCATTTACAACAACAGCCGCTGCTGTCTCATCGCAAGATGTCTCAATAGCGAGTATTTTTGTTTCTTTCATCTTTACTCCTCCAACGCTTTCTTATCTTTCACTTTCAGCAAGTTCCTTATAGCTATGAACCTTCCATAGTCCATCTTGCTTAATTAATGTATATTGCCTTTTTTCTATTTCTTTAGTCATTTCATGTATAACTTCTATAGACGCTTTCTCTAAGGTAGGAAATGTAAGAGCGTCTATTGTATTTCCTACTAGGTATACATCTGCTTCTTTATTAATCCTAATTTCTTCTATCAACTCTAACTAGCTACTATAAGTGCTACACCCTAATGCCTCTTCACCATAAAGCATCTCCAATGCCTTTAACGTCTGTTCTATAACTTCTGGCGTAACCCCTTGATCATATTGCATTACCATAATATCTTCAATAACTCTTACTCTTCAAAACCTATAGTCTTTGTCATGCGATCTTTACCTGCTATGGTATTTGCAAAGATTTCTTTTATATTCGTAATATCTATTTTAGAATTTGGCACTGCTGGGCTGAAGTGCGTAAGCCATAATTCTTTTACATTTCCAGCTTTTGCTACACGTGCGGCTTCACTCGCTAACATATGCTTATACTTTTTCACTTGTTCTAATTCGTCTTCAATATACATGCCTTCACATATGAAAAGGTCTGCATCTTGTACAAAAGTTGTTAAAGCATCTATAGGTCTACAATCTGTGCAGTATGATACCTTAATTCCTTTTCTAGCTTCACCTAATACCATATCCGGTGTATAAACTTTACCATCTTCAGCAACTTCATTCCCTAACTGAAGCATTTTCCAGTATTTTTGTGGAACTTTGTTCTCTTTTGCTTTATCTACTACAAACTTAGGTTGTCTCTTGCCTTCTATGGTATAAGCAAAACATGGTACTTTATGCGGAACAGGTAGTACGGAAATATGGAATTCGCCTACTACCAACTCTTGTTTTTCATAAGGAAGCTCGATAAGATTAAGATCAAAAGTGATATCACGACATACAACAGTTAATCCATCTACAATTTTCTTCAATCCCGGTGGTCCTATAATAGTTAAAGGTTCCTGCCTTCCTGCATTTCCTAAAGTTAAAAGTAAGCCTGGAAGTCCCGTAACATGATCTCCATGATAGTGAGTAAAACAAAGTACATCTAGTGTTTTGTATCCCCATCCTAAAAGTTTCATGGTAACTTGAGTACCTTCACCACAATCTATAAGTAGCTTTCTTCCATTATACCTTGCAAGCATTGCTGTCAAAAATCTTTCCGGCAATGGAAGCATGCCTCCTGTTCCTAATAAACAAATATCTAACATTCTATACATCCTTTCTGTACTTATAATAGTATTATATCCTTTTATGACAAGTGTTACAACTTTGTGCCTATATTTGAACATTTTATAAAAAAAGACGTATGAAATAGTCTATCTCATACGTCTTTAAATTTATTCATCTTCACAATTAAAGATTTCAATTACTGGTGCCTCATCAACTGGTATGGCAAAATCCTTAATCCATTTATCATAACATGCTTCACATATGTTAAATGAATGCTTTGTAAGGTCCTTTGAGGAAAAGTAACTCCATGTCTTTTTTACATGTAAATAATCCTCATAGTTTCGCCCATCTATCTTTTTAATAGGCTGTCCACAACAATTGCACTTCACTTCACCTTGCACTTCCGGCACCCCCTACCGCTTCATACGGCTGTTATTTCAAGCATTATCTCTAATCTTATTATATACCCCTTCCCCCCATTAAGTATATAGGTAATATTTACAGCCTCTTTTATTTTTAATTTATTTATTTTGTTGTATAACTTCGGTTCAATCGGTTTAAACTATGCTTGAGATAATTGTTGATTCCTCCCCATTGAACATTATCTCAAAACCCCAACATTAATTGTATAAATATTAAAACCCTAAATATCTATTTCCAAAAGCGATAGTGTCCCTATCGCTTATTTTTTATTACTTTAAAAAGCAAGCAAAGCTTGTAAGTTTTCATAACAATCTGCCTTACCTGTTTCTTTATTTATAAAGCTACCGTAAAACTCACTTTTAGAATCTTTTACTTGAAATTTTAACATTTTTTCCATAGCTAATGTATACAGCTCAATATCTCCTTCCACCTTACCTATTTGTGCTACAACAGCATAAATAGAAATACGCTCTTCATGGCTTGTTACAATACCTGTATGCGTATTATATTGCTCATAAATACCACCTGATTTAAGCTGATTCTTAAGCCATTTAACTGTATCTTTTTTTAATCCATTATTCTCTGCTAGCTCTTTCACAATAAGTAAGCTCTCTAATGTATCTATTCTTTCTGTTTCTATATAAACTTTATTTATATAATCATAGCTACTGTAATAAAGAGGAAGTTCATTATGTATATAAGCATTTTTTAGTATTTTTTTACTTTGTTTATAAATATCTTTCTGAAGCATCTGATCCTCTGCCAATAAAGCAAGTCCTTTTAAATCTAACTCATAAAGCTCAATCTCTCCATGTTCTGCTTCACCTTCATGACGTAAATCAAATTTACCATTCTTTATATTATACGGCTGAATTTTCTCTGCTATTTTCTCTGCTAAATCACTATAATAAGGTTCTCCCCATGCCAAATAAGCCTTAGTAAGTAACTTATAAAATTTAAGATTATCTGCTAGAGAAGTCTTCTCTATCACTTCCATCGTACCTAAATCCAAATCTTTATGAGCCCCAAAACCTACTAATCCTTCTTCAGTTAATAGATTTTCCTGCATAAAACGTACAACCTTTTCAAAACCAATGCGATTATTATCGTTTAATAAATATTCCATATATAACAAATTAAGGCTTGCAAAAATACTTTCTTCATCTTGCACCCCCTGTTCTTCATTCGTAAAGCTATTTCTTACAAATCTATCACTAATCCATTCATATTGATCATAAAAATGGTCCTCTAATATATCTTCTTGTGTGAGTTGCATAGCTTCTTTTATACGGTATTCTTTTATTAAACTTATCCCTATTCCTAATAATAATATACCTATTATGATATGTACTATCTTTTTTCTCATATACTCACCGACTTATACAAACTATCTTCTTTAATATTAACATATTATTAGAATATTAATAAATAGAAATTCAATAAATTTGTATAAAAAAAGACCTCTTATCAGTAGGTCTTTTTGCATCAATCAGCTTAATCTCTTCTCAATAAGTTTTGCAAGCTCTTTAGCCGCCGCTTCCATAACTTTTTTATCTTTTCCTTCTATCATCACACGTACTAAAGGCTCTGTTCCAGATGGTCTAATTAAGATCCGTCCTTCATCTTTAAACTGAGCTTCCAGCTTATTAATTTCTTCTTGAATCTCTAAATCCTCTAAATAAGCATGTTTATTTTCATTTTTAACATGTGCATTGACTAAAACCTGTGGGTATACATCCATAATTTGTTTTAGTTCACCTAATTTCTTTCCTGTTTTCTTCATAACATAAAGTAGCTGAATAGCGGTAATAAGCCCATCACCCGTTGTATTATAATCTAAGAAAATAACATGACCTGACTGCTCACCACCTAAGTTATAACCATGCTTAACCATATTCTCTAATACATATCTATCTCCTACACGCGTATGCACAAGATGGATATCTTCTTTCTTACTCATAATACTCAAACCTATGTTGCTCATAACCGTAGCTACAATAGTATCTTTTTTGAGTCTGCCATCTCTTTTCATATCTGAACCAATAATACTCATAATTTGGTCCCCATCAATCAGCTGCCCAGCTTCATCTACTGCTAAGCATCTATCTGCATCACCATCAAAGGCAATCCCAACTTCCATACCTCTTCCTACTACCTGTCTACTTAAGTCTTCCATATGTGTAGAACCACATAGTTTATTAATATTAACACCATTTGGCTTATTATGAATAACCTCTACCTCAGCACCTAACTGTCTTAATGCAAGAGGTGCCACCTCAGATGCTGCCCCATTTGCACAGTCCACAAGTACTTTAATACCTTTTAGGTCTCCTGGAATGGTATCACATACAAAATTAATATAACTTTCTATTACACTATGATCGTTTTGCCATGTTCCTATTTCTTCACCTATAGGGAGCGGAATACTATCCGGCCTAGATACAATGAGATTTTCTATTTCCTCTTCTAATTCATCTCTCAATTTGTATCCTTCCGCATTAAAAAACTTAATACCATTAAACTCTAAAGGATTATGAGAAGCAGAAATCATAACACCTGCATCCATTCCTAATTCCTTAGTAAGATAAGCTACTGCTGGTGTTGGAATAACACCTATACAAATAGCCTTAGCACCTACTGAACAAATGCCTGCAACTAATGCAGATTCTAACATGGTTCCTGATATTCTTGTATCTCTTGCTACTAAAATTTTAGGTTGCTTCTTTGTTTCCTTAGTAAGTACATATGCTCCAGCTTGCCCTAAATGGAAAGCTAATTGACCAGTTAACTCACTATTAGCGACACCACGTACGCCATCTGTCCCAAATAATTTTCCCATAAAATTCGTCTCGCTTTCTTTGATATATTATCAGTGTACGACATACATAAGAATTTAATGCAGGTCTTATTTCACAAAAGGCTACCATAAAATGGTAGCCTTTATATTTTATTCTTCAACTATAGGTTGGTCTTGTGTATCTACCATTGTATCTTCCTCACCTTCTACAGGCACTTCAGGTTCTACTGGCACCTCGTCAACTGGTGCATTGACGAGAATATTCATATATACAGGTACATTGACTACTTTAAATTCATCGGGTACTACAATTTGTAATGGTATACGGTATTCCCCTGCTATAATATCTTGCATTGAAGAAAAATCTGCCGTTACTTGTATTTGACTTGGTTTAAATGCAAGTAATTTTTCTGCTGTACTTGCCAATACAATACTTACAGTTTCATCTATTACTTCATAAGTATAACCTTCTGGTAATCCTATAACTTGTAGATTTAATTCACTTACTGGAACCTGATAGTTATAATCTGTTTCTTTCTGAATTTCTAAGGTTACAGTAGCTTTAGGCTCAATATTATCAATATATTCAATACCCTCTGGCAAAATGAAATCTGTCCTAAAATTATTACTTTGAATAACATTATCTAATGCAATTTTCTCAAGTTTGATAGATTGAATAGTATCCACAATAGCAGCCTTACCTACAATAGTAATCTCTTGTGGACTTACAAGTGTATTCGCTTTAATGTAACCTGGGGGTAATGTTCCTTTAAATTGAGGCTCTAATGGAACACGTTTCTTCTTACCAATTGGTAAAGTAACCTCTACATATTCAGGAACCTTCTTAACCCCTATTACTTCTTCTCCTTGCTCATCTAAAAGTATAATAGGTACTGTATAGCTTAGTACATCTTCTGAGAAATTATCTACATTGATATTAATTTGTGCAGTTTCTACTTTCTCTACACTACTCTTTGGTCCACTAATTTCTACTGTGGTAGGTTTTAAAATTGGGTCAAGTGCAGCATACTCACTATTACTTTCATTTTGAATAGTGTAATGAATATTTCTTGTAGCCTGCTCTTCTCTTTCAAAAACTACTCCTACTGTTTTAGGACGTATATCTTCTACTATAATCCCTTCAATATTGGTATGCGCTGTAATTTGAATAGGCTTTTCTATTGAAACAGCATCCTCCTCAGTCAATAAATTAGCGTATTGTGTAAGGTCTAGCCTAACATCGATCTGGACATTATCACTTTTTAACCTTTCCATTTCTAACCTCGGGCCTTTAAGTAAAATTCTTACTTGCATATTCCTTAGTTGCTCTTCATTTTCCAATACATAACCTTTAGCTTCTAATTCATTAATACCACGAATGGTAACATTATGCTTAATTTCTTGTGTGAGCTCAGGATTTTGATAGTTTATCACAAAGAACCATAGTAAGGTTGCTAACAAAAGAGAAATGATTTTCCATGCTACATTATTTGAAAAAAATCTATTCATTTTTTTGTTTTCCTTTCCATAGGACCATTTTAATATCATGTTTCTTACGTTTTTTATGTGTACTTAAAATACGTCTAAGTTCGTCTGCTCCTAGACCTCTTTTAATTTTACCATTCTTTACATAAGAAATATTGCCTGTCTCTTCAGATACAACAACTACTCTTGCATCTGTAACTTCTGATACACCAATAGCCGCACGGTGTCTTGTCCCTAAGTCCTTACTGATTTCTAAACTATCACTAAGTGGTAAGAAGCAAGTTGCTGCTGTAACTCTATTGTTACTGATAATAACTGCTCCATCATGAAGTGGTGTATTCTTCTCAAATATATTAATAAGCAATTGACTAGAAGCAACTGCATCAATAGGTATACCCGTTCTTTCTACATCTCCTAATTTTGTTTCTTGCTCAATAACAATTAATGCTCCTGTTTTTACCTTTGCCATCTGCATACAAGCCTTTACGATAGCATCTACGGTTTCTTCAGATAAACCTTGTCTATTGACTTCTTCTGTTGATAAGATAGATCCTAAAAAGTTTCCCCTACCAATCTGCTCTAAGGCTCTTCGAAGTTCTGGTTGGAATAGAACAAGGACTGCTATTGCTCCTAGTGTAATAGCATTTGAAATAATCCATAATACTGTATGCAGTTGAAAAACAAAGGCAACTACTGCAATGACAATAATAATCACAACACCTTTCAAAAGTGCCCATGTTCTTGTATCCTTAATCCACATTAACACTTTATAAAAGAAAAATGCCACGACTAATATATCAATAATATCCCTTATACCAATGCGAGGAATACTAAGATAGCCAATCTTGTCTAACGCTTCTCCTATAACATCCAAGTAGTGCAACCCCTTTTTACATATTTTGTTTTTATTATATCATGATTATATTCAAATTACAGCCGTTACTTGTATAAAAAAATTATAGCTACCTTTTTGCTAGGATAGAAGAAAAGAGACAACAAGTGTCTCTTTATTCTTCCATATTTATTTCTTCGTTTCTATTAGGTGGAATATATACCTTCTGTACTTTCGTTACACTTTTCCTTACCTGCATTTTCGGTATAACCTTCACCATATAATAATTATCCTCATCTTCAAACCGTATAGACTCACTTCTTGAATAATCTGCTGGTCTTGATACAAATTGAATACCCAGTGCAATCACTACACTTATTATAGTCATAAATACTAATAAAAATGTATTCATTGAAATATCTAGGAAAAGCTCCGCTAGTATAAAACCTAATATATTCATAACTCCACCAATAACTACTGCTAAATAAGGTGCATAGTCTATGACCTGTTTTCTAATAATGTATACAACACAAAATACTATTAGGCATATACTTAACATTGCTAGTAATTCTTTATTATAAAAAATCTGGGTTATATAAAGATTTAAATTCTCTTGAATCCATACAACTAGATCTTCAGTTTTTAATAAACTTTGGAGCATCATCTCTAAAGATGTAAAAGAAAAATGTCCTACTATCCCAATTAATATCGCAAGGATTGCGCCAAGTCCTCCAAACAACCCCGCTACAATAGGGAGCATACATAATAATCCAACCTTCATAGCTAACATGGTTAAAACAATGAGCAAGCTTTCCTTTGGATATAGCCTAATGAATAAAATATATAAACTGATAAAAATAACAAGTACTACTCCCCCTATAATCCAATTAAAGTGTAGTAAGTGAATAACACTAACTCCTAGTATCTCCAACATTATATATTGTGCAGGGAGCATGGTACTTACTAGTGCTAAAGCAGCTATTATGTACGACCTTGTAAGTGTGGGAGCGTAGCCAATGGTCCTAGTAATGGCTACCATCACTAGAAGCATACTTAGAAACTTGGCCATTCCTATCCAAATCTTCTCATATATTTTATAGAACTGCAGCACTTTATCTCTTATAATCAATATTCTTTCATCTAGTTGCATACGCCATTCCCCCCTTGCTTTTATCTACTTCATACTCTTCTAATTCTCTTAATGTTTTTCTGTAGTTACTTATACGTTTATTGGCCTGTGTGTAACGCTTTTTATAAACGCATGTTGATAAAATAGTATAAATCCATGCTACTAATATTACTGTTCCTCCATAAGGTATAATATAATCCGAAAAAACTTCCTGTACTGTAGTGGGAAATGTTAAACCTAACCGGATACGCATAAAAATATGTCCTATGCATCCTATACCTACTAAAAGCACTACTAAACACCGTGTTTTAAAATTATTCATATAGACGTAGTCTTCCGGATAGTAACTTGTAATCTTTTCATCGTTCTTTAAATATGTTTTCTCTTCTATTGCTAGCTTTGACATTAAAATAATTTTTTTCTCATCCATATACCCTCACCCCCTATTCTTCTTCTAAAGCATCACTATGGTACTTTCCTGCCCCATTCCATAGTAACCACTCTTTACCAAGTGCATCATAGGTTGCTAAAATCTGTGCTCTAACTTGTTCTGCCTCATATTGCTGATAAGTGCCAAGCCAAGATGCTGTGAAGTCCTGTAGCCAAGGCCTTACCTTAGCTCTTCTCTCACTTCTAGGTATATCTCTTATAACGGCATTTGAATACTGCATTACTTCTAGTATAAGTTCATATGGATACAGATCAGGATAAGTAATGCCAAAAGAACCTTCTCCATAATGGGATGGATAAATCATTGGACAAATATAGTCTAAATGCTTAGATAACTCAGCATAATCCTGTCCAACAATTTTTGCATCTACTTTACTTGTAATAATTGTTCCAAACACATCTGCTGATACTACTACACCATATGAATGTAGATGCTCATACATGTACTGAGTAAATTCTGTTATAATATCAATTTTTGACTTATTATCCGGAAAATCTAAGTTTTTCCCCTCCATAGATTCATGGAATCTAATATAATCAAATTGTATTTCTTTAAAGCCTAAATTAATAGCTTCCTTACTAATTTCCAAGAGATAATCCCAGTTATCCTTATCATAAGGATTAAGCCACCTCTCCCCCTTACTCGTAGCAAAAGGTGTACCATCTTGCCATCTTACAGCCTTTTCAGGATTAGATTTTGTCCTTACATTATCCTTAAAGCTTACAATACGCGCAATAGGATAGATCCCCGCCTTATAAAGCTTATTCATAACTTTTTCAATATCCGAGATAAGAGGTTTATCTTTGACAGCCCCCACTAAAGCAGGATTATCTGATTTAAAAGTAAGGTATCCATTATCATCTTTAATATCTATAACAATTGCATTAACTTCTGTCTCTTTTGCAAGTTCAATTAATGTATCTAACTGTGACATATAAGTGGCAGGTAAGTAAACTCCTTTAACACTAGTTGGCGTCATATGTACATCATATTGAACTGAATCTTGCTCTAAATAAACAGGTGTACTTTCTTCTAATACGGCTACTTTAGAACTGTTAAATAGTTTATTCATATCTTGAAGTTCTATTTTATGTGTCCTAATAAGTACAGCAAAAACTAGGCCCAGTAATACAACAGCGCAAAGAATTCTTTTATTCATCATCTTCTGACGTTTATAATGATAATAACTTTGATAGGGTTTGACCTTATATTTTTTCACTAGTACAACGCTCCTTTACCTCATAATAAATTATAACATATTTTAATTTGAGTGACGATTAACTTTTTTTACACAATTTAAATGTTTATTTGTGAATTATTGCCAATTCTGTAGTTTTTATACGATACTATCCTCTTACCTATCAAAAAAAGGCTATTGCTCAATCTTTTTAGATTTGAACAATAGCCCTTAACACTTATTAAATTTTCATTTCCATTCCATCGTATGCTACGACAAAACCATGTGGTATAGCAACCTTTTCTAAATCTTCATGGCATAAACCACCATTATGTGAGAAATGCGTAATAATAAAAGTTGTCTCTTCGCACGCACTACCCATATTAAGTAAACGTTCTTTTGTTTGAACGCATGTTTCAAGACCAAGATGCCCTGAACCTCCTGCATAACGTGCACCATGTGTGCAGTCTAAGCTTACTACATCTAATTTTACATTTTGAAGATATTCATATGTAGCTTCTGGAAAAATCCCTGTATCATTAGCATATAATAAAGTTCTTCTCTCTTCTTCAATAAGATAAATAAGCGACTTTTCATCTGGCTGATGTTGTGCAAGAAGTGGTATCACTTTAAGTTTTCCTACCTCATAAGTTTTAAAAGGTACAACTTCTATATAATTCATAAAGTCTTGATGACCACCAAATTCAACTTTTACAGCAAAGTCAAAAAACTCTTTTACTTTTTCATTTCCATATACATTGATTTTAGAACCTTTATTCTCGCCCTGAAAATGTGAGTAGTTACCTTCACTCCTTGCCATCAAATCAAACGGATTAAAGTGATCTGAGTGAGAATGTGTCATAATAAAGTGTCTTATATTAGCTAGATTCAAGTTGTATCTAAGTTTCTGCATATAGATGTCTGGTCCAAAATCTATTAGTGTATCTTCATTAATCGTCATACTTGCACGTAAACGAATATTCTTTCCACCCTCTGCATTTGCTTTTTGACAAGCCTCACATTCACAAAATAATCCTGGGAAACCTTCGTAAGCTGCCGTTCCTAAGTATTTAATTTTCATTTTGTTCTCCTTTATTGCTTAAATTTCTGCCATAGCGGTCTTGCAAGTATTGCTGCCACAATACCTAATATACAAATACCTACTAGCACAATACTTGTTACATTCCATCCAAAACCTTCTACTAACGCACCAAGCCCATACCCACATAAAGCACTTCCTAAATAAGTTACACAGTTAGTAAGACCTGCAACAAAGGAAGTTTTATTATATTTAATAAAGTAAGTTGGTAAGATACTGACTAAAATAGTATTGATTCCTAACATACATGAAGTAACAACAGCAAAGAAAAATACAGATAAATACATACTCTTTCCACCTACAAGTACAAGTAGCAATAAACTCACTGTACTTACGCCATAAAATAAAGCTGTTGTTTTAAGGTCATCTCCATTATTCTTGCTGTTAATATATTTAATAATATAAATCCCAGATAAATTAACAAGTGGTAAGAATGCTGTAAGGAATATGGAAAAATAACTGTTTGCTCCAAAAGTATCTGTTATATACTGCGGTACCCAAGTCATAATTCCATCTTTCAAGAATCCCATAATAAGAACCGCTATTAAAATAATCATTAAACCTGATTTTACAGAAAGCTTCAAGAAAGATGCTTTCTCATTTATTTTCTCTATCTCTTTCTTCTCTTCTCGTATATCGGGTACTTCTTCTACCTCACCATGCTGGTCAGCATAGATCTCTATCTCTCTAATGACTTTGTTCCAAGCTCCTGCGGCTCCCATTAAGAGAAGAGCTGTTACTATGAAAATAGTACGCCAGTTCCATACTATAAGTAAGCTTGAACACAGTACATAAGTAGCAAATGTTCCTAGCGCTACTGAAGTTTGTATATTAAAGCAGCTTTTATGTAAATACTCTTTTGACATATGCTTTGAAAAAAGTTTCACCATAGGTGGCCATATAAGCGATAAAGCAAAGCCATTTAATCCCCATATTATAATAAGCTGCCAATAACTATTAGATACAAACATAAGTACATTACAAAGACTACATCCTATAAGTCCCATACCTACTAAAATTCTCGATGAACAATAATCCCCTATTATACCACTTATAAGCTGACCAATACCATAGGTAATAAATAAAGCTGTTACTACAGCACCTAGCTGGATAGTTGTATAGCCTTCACTCTGTCCAATCTCTATCATAGAAGCTGCATAATTCAATCTTCCTATATAAGAAATGAAATAGGCAATCCAACTTATCCAAAAAAGTTTCCTGAGCATTTTTTGATTTGTAATTTGCAAGTTATTCACTCTCCTTCCCCCTTATTTTATAGCCTCATCTTAGAATTTAAAGAGCTGAACGCTGTATTGATTTTTTTCAATAAAACGCTTAAAATAGTGAAAAATAATTCATCTTTTATGAACGTAATAAGGGGATTGGGTCATTGAATACACGACAAGAACATATTTTGGAGATTTTAAAACAAAAAAAAGCTATAGCCATAGCAAACTTATCAAGTCTACTTGCCTACAGTCATTCTACAATTAGACGTGATTTAATTACACTTGAAGAAATGGGACTTGTCCAACGAGAAAAAGGTTTTGTTAGGCTTCTTATGACGAATAGCAAAGAAAAACATTTTAAACTTCGCAATAAGGAGCATATACCACAAAAACTTACTATCTGTCATTTAGCCAAAGACTTTCTAACAGATGGCATGTCTCTTTTTCTAGATTCTAGTTCTACAGTGCTGCAGCTCTGTCCTATGTTAGCTCACTACAAAAATCTTACAATTGTTACAAATGGTATCGAAACAGCTTATGCACTTATGCAAAATACAACAGCTGAGCTCTTTATTACTGGTGGCTATAGCCGTGAAGGTTCAAGTGGCATCGTAGGTGAGTCTGCTCTAGAGTATATCAAACAATTTAATTTAGACTTATGTATCCTTTCTTGCAGCGGTTTAGATGAAAAAGGGTTCTATGAACCAAGTATGCAGCAGGCCTTAGTTAAAAAACAGATGCTTGAAAATGCCAAGCTTTCTCTTATGCTCTGTGATAACAGCAAGATTTATACAAATTATAAATTTTATTTAAGTGCTTATCAGAATATTGATTATCTCATTACTGACAAAGTCCTTCCTCCTTCACTTATGGAAATAGCCAGTAGAGCAAATTGCGAAGTTATTTATCCTCTTCCTTAGAGAAATAAAAAGAAGCAGCTCAAACATTTCGTTTGTAGCTGCTTCTTTTTATAGTTTTAAACTAATTTTTTATGTGTAAATTTTCTTACTCCAGATGCATAATCTCCTACAATATGACCATGACCTAAAAGCTTGTATTTATAAATAAGAAGTCCTTCAATACCCACTGGGCCTCTTGCGTGGATTTTAGAAGTACTTACACCAACTTCTGCCCCAAATCCATATCTGAATCCATCACTAAAACGTGTAGAGACATTGCAGAATACATTTCCTGAATCTACAAGCATCATAAACTTTTGTACAGCTTCTTCATCTGTTGATACGATACAGTCTGTATGACCTGAACCATAAGTGTTGATATGACAGATCGCTTCTTCTAAGCTACTTACAATTTTAATAGATAAAATATAATCTAGGTATTCTGTTTGCCAATCTTCTTCTGTAGCTTCTTCACACTCAATGATAGCACGTGTTTTAGCGCATCCTTTAATAGTAGCACCTTTACTTTCAAGAGATTCTTTAAGTCGTGGAAGGAAGTCATTTGCTACCTTTTCATGAACAAGTAAAGTTTCTAAAGCATTACATACAGATACATACTGTGTTTTAGAATCTGTTACTACCTTTACAGCTAAATCAAGATCTGCATGTTCATCTACATAAGTATGGCAAATACCATCAGCATGACCCATAACTGGAATATCAGAGTTTCTCATAATATATTGTACAAACTCATTTGAACCCCTTGGGATAAGTAGGTCAATTTCTTTATTCATTTTAAGGATTTCACTTACTTCTTCTCTTGTCTCCATAAGTGTAATCCATCCTTCTGGCATACCTGCTTCTTCTGAAGCCTTCTTAATAATTTCAAATAAAACTTTATTTGTCTCTTTAGCTTCACTCCCCCCTTTTAAAAGTACAGCATTACCACTCTTTAAGCAAAGGCTTGAAATTTGCACAAGTGCATCTGGTCTTGATTCAAAAATAACACCAATTACGCCAATTGGACAAGATACACGTGTTAGAATAAGTCCTTCATCAAGCTCTGTTTGCATTTGTACCTTGCCTACAGGCTCTTTCATATGTACTAAACTTTCAATACCATCTAATACATCTTGTAACTTAGCTTTATCAAAACGCAACCTTTTAAGTACTGGCATCGACACATTTTGGGCCTCACTCATCTCAATGTCTACTTGGTTAGCTTTAAAGATTGCTTCTTGATGAGCCTCTAAAGCTTCTTTAATACTTTCTAATGCTTTTCTTTTAGCATCTGATTCTACTGCTTGTAATATAATAGAGGCTTCTCTTGCTTTTTTCGCTGCTTCATAAATATTCATAACTTAAACTCCTTACTTTATACCGATATTAATTTAATGCTATTTTATACATGCCCCTTTAATAGATCCATTCTTTTCTATGACGTGTTAGCATCTTGTAACAATGTGTCCTTTAGGAGACTTCTCAATACGTACACGTACTGCCTTCCTTAAGTACTCCATACTACGTACTTGGTTAATATGTTTTAAGCTATCTGTTCTTGCTATTCTTTCTATCATTGGAATGATAGACTTTTTCTGATCTTGTGAGATACGGTTATCTTTACAGTAGCTATTGATATATTTAAGCGTGTGTAAAATTTGATCTACTGTAATCTTACTAGGATCTACAAGTGTATAAGTATATTCTTTTCTACGTTTTCCTTCTGGATAAGCCTCTTTAAAGAATTCCATAAAATAGTCTTCTTTTTTATCTGGGTCTACAGGCTGATATTTACCAATCCCTTTTTTAAGTTCATTTTTAAGAAATACAATAGTATTTGCCTTAACATTAGGACTCATAGCTTCTATGGCATCATAAATTTCTTTATAAATTTCTGCCATACGATCTGGATCTATGCCTTGTTTACCTAATTTCTGTGCTTCGGCAATATATTCTAAAATACTCTTCTTGGTATTAAGTACTCTCATTTCATTTTCCTCCGCTTAGCTTCACTTAGTCTTTGTCGTTTCTATTATATACATAATCTGAGGTTTTTAACATATTTTTTGCATTTTAGTGCACTCTAATAATAGTTTATTGATTGCTAAGGAGGACTAAGATGTCAACTGATTCAAAGAAACAACTGACTTTATTTTCACTAGTATTAATGATTTTTACATCCGTCTATGGGTTTGCCAATATGCCAAGGGCATTCTTTCTTATGGGCTATGCTGCTATTCCTTGGTATCTTATTGGGGCACTTTTCTTCTTCCTGCCTTATGCTTTTATGATGGCTGAATATGGTGCAGCTTATAAGCAGGAAAAAGGTGGTATTTATTCTTGGATGGAACGTTCTGTTGGTCCTAAATACGCCTTCATTGGAACTTTTATGTGGTATGCTTCTTACCTTGTATGGCAAGTTAATGTGTCTTCTACTATCTGGGTACCTCTTTCTAATGCTATCTTTGGAGCGGATCTTACTCACAACCTTACTTATTTTGGTCTGAAACCTACTATGTGGTTAGGTATTCTTGCTGTGCTTTGGATTATCCTTGTTACCTTTATCTCTACACAAGGACTTGATAAAATCAAGCAAGTTACTTCTGTAGGTGGACTTGCTGTTATGCTTTTAAATGTGGTTCTTCTATTAGGCGGCTTTATTGTACTTATTTTAAATGGTGGACAGTTTGCACAACCTATTCTTAATGGATTACATGATTTTGCTGTATCCCCTAATCCAGCTTATCAATCTGGTCTTTCTACTGTTTCTTTCCTTACTTATGCTATCTTTGCTTATGGTGGTATCGAAGCTGTAGGTGGTCTTGTAGACCAGACCAAGAATGCCGAAAAAACATTTCCTCTAGGTGTTACTATTTCAGCTATTGTTATCTCTATTGGATATGCCTTAGGTATTTTTATGATGGGTACTTTTATTAACTGGCAAGAAATTCTCTCTTTACCGGGTGTAAATACAGCCAATGTAACTTATATTGTAATGGAAAACTTGGGAGTCGTCCTTGCTGGTTCCTTAGGAGCTAACCCTCAAGCAGCTCTTACCATAGGTATGTGGGTCGCAAGACTAGTAGGTCTTTCTATGTTTCTTGCCTTAACAGGTGCCTTCTTCACTTTAATCTATTCACCCCTAAAACAGCTTATTGAAGGTACACCTAAGGCACTTTGGCCTAAGAAATTCAGTGAACTTAAAAATAATATGCCAGTCTATGCTATGTATGTACAAGCAGTTATTGTTATTATCCTCATTTTAATTGTCGCCTTTGGTGGTGATAATGCCTCTGCTTTCTTTAATAAATTAGTGATAATGACTAATGTAGCTATGACTATTCCTTATATGTTTTTATCTGCTGCATTCCCATTCTTTAAGAAAAAAGACAGCATTCAAAAACCTTTTGAAATTTATAAATCCTATACCTTAGCCCTCATTGCTTCTATTATTGTTACAGTGGTTATTGGATTTGCAAACTTATTTTCTATTATCGAACCAGGGCTCGCAAAAGGTAACTGGCTAGATACTCTTTTATCAGGTGGTGGTCCTTTACTTTTTGCACTCATTGCTTTTCTTCTGTATAAAAACTATGAGTCTAAACAAACTAAGTAACTATTGTCTTTAAATAAACTTTGATATATGATAGGTTCAAAACATGTAGACATCAGAGGACCTATTATGAAATCAAAGAAAAAGAAAATAAGTCAGTTAAGTATAATTTTAGATGAACCTTTGCCAGCTATGAGCCTTGGAAAACTTATAGGTACGGCCTCTTCTTATAAAGCTACTAAAGAAACCTCTTTAGAGACAATCTTAGATGAGCTAGAATCTTTAGAAGATGAGAATGCTATGAGTTCTTTTATTAATAAGTATGGGTCATCTACATTTGAGTCTTTAGATGAACTTTTAGCAGCCCACCTTTCTAACCCTTATGAATTACAGGTGAAAGCAGCTTCAAGTGATAAACTTTTCGAAGGCTTAGAAAGTATATTAGGTGAGTAGTCTTTAGCTACTCACCTTTTTATTTTTAAGTTTTTTATTATTTTATGACGCATTTTAACTACTTGTCCGTATATATATTATAAGGAACAAAACAAATCCTAGGTAGTTTTTCTTCCTTCATTATAAGTCACTTTGTATTAAGGTTAGCTCCCCCCTCTAATTTTTATGCAAGTTGACTTATACCACTTTGCATGAGTCGTAGTGGCAACGCTTTTGCAAAGATAGCATTTCTGTACATAAGTGCATAAGGATTTGCTTCTATCTGATGTATCCTTTGCACTAAGTATATTGCCACATAAAAAAAGCTAGCGCGAGACCACCCTATTAAGGGGGGGAGTGACTTTGTGCTAGCTTTTTTCCTTTTTATTCTTCTAATGCTAATGCCATAAGAAGAGCATCTTCTGTGGGTTTAGTATAATAATTTTTGCGTTTTCCAATCTCTTTAAATCCATTTAAACTATAAAGTGACTTTGCTGGCTCATTACTTTCTCTGACTTCTAAAAGAAGTACTTCTAATTTTCTTGATTTACTGTAATCAACAAGCGCTTCTATAAGTGCTTTGCCTATCCCTCTTTTACGTGCCTTTGTATGCACAGCAACATTGGTAATCTGACCTTCTCCTACTACTTCCCACATTCCTACAAAGCCTAGTATATCTTTATCTTGTTCGGCTACTAGATAAGTAGTCATTGGATTGTTTAGTTCATCACTAAAAGATTGTTTAGACCAAGGATCATTAAATGATACACTTTCCACTTGATGAATACCTTCTAAGTCTTCTAGTGTAGCAATTCTAATTTGCACCTTTTTCTCTCTCCTCAAGTTCTCTTTCTGCTTGGCTCTTTCTAAGATACATTGGCACAAAGTCATCTGCATTTTCCATTTCACCACGTTCATAAGCTTGACATGCAAGATGCGCAAGTACACTTGCTCTTTGCATATGAAGGAAGCTTGGAGCAAAATGAGCCTTATTTCTCATTTGCTCTGTAATCTTACTACGCATTACATCTACACCATCACCTAAGAAGATTACTTCTTCTCCAGCAATCTTTTCTAGAAGCTCATCAATAGAAATAGCTAAATGCTCTTCTACCCTTTGCAATGTGTTCTCTTTCCATCTATAAAGACTTGTGTAAACTTGATTTCTTCTTGCATCCATAATTGGACAAATAAGCTTATCTGTAAAAGTCATATTGTTTGCCATAACATCTAAAGTTGGAATACCAATGATTGGTACACCAAGAGCAAGGGCCATAGCTTTAGCTGTAGCTACTCCAATACGAATACCTGTAAAAGAGCCTGGTCCACTTGTCACAGCTACTGCATCTACCTGTTCTAAATCTAACCCTATCATACTTCTTAAATGCTCAAGCATTGGCATAATTGTTTGAGAATGTGTCAGCTTATGACAAATATAATATTCACCTACTAATTTATAATCGCTTACATAGGCAACACTGCCTGAAAGACCTGATGCATCTATTGCTAATATATTCATTGTCTCACCTATTTCATCGTAATTTTTCTATAATCAAAGCCTTGCTCTAAATCTTTTTCTATTGTAATCCATTTTGCCGCACTTGGAATAGCCTCTGGCACGTTATTCGCCCATTCTACAAGGCATACCCCTTCGCCAAAGAAGTAGTCTTCATAACCAATCATTTCTAATTCATCTGGATCTTCAATACGATACATATCAAAATGGTAAAGTGGCATATTGCCATCATATTCCTGTACTATTGTAAATGTAGGACTTGTAATATGTTCATCAATACCTAGCCCTTTTGCAAAACCTTTTGAGAAAACCGTTTTGCCTACACCTAAATCTCCAATAAGACAATAAATATCGCCTTTTTTTGCCTTACTTGCTATTTCATAACCTTTATTAAAAGTTTCTTGTTCTGATAAACTGATAAATTCCATAGGTGTTTCCTTTCTCTTAGTCATTCAGAATTATTGTAATACTGTTTGTTTCAAGTTTCAACTCTTTCCCTGTCCTTTGCCTTTAAAGTATGACAAAAGTCCTTTCACTTTATGCATAATTTTCCCTTAATCACGCATACTGAGAATATTGTCATAAAAGGAGTGAGCCCTAAATGTCTGATTTTGCTTCATCTGAAACTTGTCTTAATCTTATGCGTGCTTTTGCAGGTGAGTCACAAGCACGTACACGTTATTCCCTCTATGCTAAAGTAGCACACAAGGAAGGTCTTATAGAAATTCATAATGTATTTAATGAAACAGCACATAATGAACTGGCACATGCCAATATTTTCTTTAAACACTTAAGTAATAGGCTAGGTCAGGCTTCTATTCCTGTTAATGCAGAATATCCTACGGGTATTAAAGATACACTTTTTAATCTCAAAGATGCTGCATCAGGTGAGCATGATGAACATACTAATGTCTATCCTCATTTTGCTGATGTAGCAAAACGTGAAGGCTTTATTGATATTGCCAATAACTTCACCCTGATTGCGGAGATTGAAAAACTCCATGAAGAGCGTTTCAACCATTTTGCAAATGAACTTGCAAAAGAAACACTCTTTAAAAAATCTGAGAAAGTTTATTATAAATGTGAACACTGTGGCTATGTACATTTAGGAACTACTGCCCCTAAATTCTGTCCAAACTGCCTTCATGAACAAGGCTATTTCAAAGTGGTTACACAGCCTTGGCTATAAAAAAAAGACTAGTAGCGGCAACTCTACTAGTCTTTTTTTATATTTTACTGCCTATCTTTATTATGCTGCTTTTTTCTTAGGCATTAAGTATTTAAGTGCTGGCTGTATAGCTTTAAGAAAAGCTACGCTAGCAATAGCTACAATTATTCCTTTTACAATATTAAATGGTGTAATAGATAATAAAATTAATGTGAATTTATCATTAATCGCTGGGATAATAGCATGCCCCATTTCAATAATAGTTTCCATTGGCATAAAGATTTTTGCATAAAGTGGAATAGTGATAAAGTAGTTTACTACAGCGCCCATTAATGCTAAACCACCAATACCTGCTATAATTCCAATTGTTACAGTCTTCATATCTTTACCTTTTCTTATCATGAAAGTAAGTGGTAGTATGTAACCAATTGAAATAAGTAAGTTAGCCAGTTCACCTACATATCCTGAACTTGATCCAAATAATAATGCTTTTAATACATTTTTAAGAATGACAACCACAATACCTGCAAGTGGATGTACTGTTAAAATAGCTATTAAAGCTGGCATTTCACTAAAGTCAATCTCTAAAAAGCTTGGGAAAATAGCTGGAAGTTTAATTCCCCATTGCATTAAAATCGCTGCAATAGCACTTAAAAAGGCTATTTTAATAAGATTTTGTGTAGATAATAATTTGTTTTCATTTTGCATAAAGTATCCTCCTAAACAATAAAAAAGCAACCCAATTATTCTTAGGGTTGCCGTTTTTTTGTATAATCATTGCATACTTTATCAAAATTTCAATAAATCTATGCTCATGCAACTCTTCTACCATCCAGACTTTACTGTCGGTTTTGGAATTTCACCAAATCAGTACATACTTAAAAAGCATGTAGTCGCGGACTATCACCGCCGGTCGGGAATTTCACCCTGCCCTGAAGAATTAAGTAACTTTTTTATTTAATTTTTATGCCCCCATTATAATCCAATTTGTATGGGATTGCAATAGGGTGCCTTGTACTATTTTATTTGGTGTGCTCTTTTGTAATAAACCCTAATACCACCAATTCTTTCAAATGCTATAAAAGCATTGCTAAAAATTTCTTAAAGAATTTCATCCTCCTCTCCCTTATAGGAGTCTTTATATTTTTAATTAACCTAAATATATAAGAATAAAATTAGAAATACTCTAATTCTATATAAAATGTAAGTTAAGTATCGCATTTTTATGCTAATATAAGACTATACACATTATGTTAGGGGGAATAGAAATGCCTCAACCACTTAGAAGGTCAAGAAATCAATTTATTTTATTTGGTGTCTGTGGTGGAATAGCTGAGTTTTTTGGGCTACAGGCATCACATGTACGTATTTTATGGTTTATTCTTACACTATTTAATGGAACTTTATTATTACTCTACATCGGCCTTTGCCTTATTGTGCCTTATCAAGATTCTTATTTAAATTAAAAAAGACTAGGACTCTAGTCTTTTTTAATAGTTACGGATTCTAAAAATACACCCTCTTCAAAACCACCACGTTCTTGATATTTCTTCATTCTTATATGCATAAGCTCTTCTTCTGTATAACCATGATACTTTGCAAGTCCTATAAGAACTTCAAGCATATCAACAAGTTCCTCTAGGTTTTGATCTTCTAAGTACTCATTAAATTCCTCTATCATCTTTTCTTCTAATAAGTTTCTTAGTTCATGTCCTTCTACTTTTCTTGTAACACAATTTTTATGATCTGCTTCTATAATTTCTGGAATGCGGTCTCTTACAAGTTTATTATATATTTTCATTCTACTTTACCTCTTTTATCCTTTTATAATTATGTTATACACTGTTTATACGAATCTCTTCTATAAAAGTCAATAACACAATCTAAATAAAAGTGCTTATCTTGTTTTTAATTGACAGAATTTTTTATTACTGTTAGAATTATTTTGTACCATTTTTTTACAAAAGGGAGGAATAATAATGTCATTTCAAATAAGAGAAGCTACATATGAGGATTACTCTACTATTAATAATCTTATTATAGAAGTTCATAACTTACATTGTGACCACAGACCTGATGTTTATGCCAAAGTCGATACACCTCTTACAAAAGAGCATTATCATGCCATGCTTATGCAAGATCAGCTTAAAATATTTGTAGCCGAAGATTCTTCCTCTCACGAAGTAATAGGCTATAGCTCTCTTAAGCTCATGCCTTCACCTTCTTTATCTATCTTAGTACCAACATACACCGCTTATGTCAATGATTTTTGTATTAAATCGACTTATAAAAGACAAGGTGCAGGCAAACTTCTTTTTAATACTATTATAAACTATGCTAAAGGACATGGAGCTCAGTCTATTCAACTCACTGTATGGGAATTTAATAAGGATGCCTTAGAATTCTATACTGCACTTGGTATGCGTACACGCAACCGCCGTCTTGAACTTGATTTATAGCAACCCTAAAAAATAAAATATAAAAAGAGTGCCACTAAACTCATTTAGTTTTTAGTAGCACTCTTTTTTCTTTTTAATTAACAAGTTTGCCTTATACTATTTCATAGTCAAGCTTATTTTTCTAGTCTGTACATTAACACTCATAACGGTTACATCTACAATATCCCCTACTTTTACAACTTCTAGCGGATGTTTAACAAATTTCTCAGACATTTGAGATACATGAACAAGTCCATCTTGGTGAACACCAATATCTACAAATGCACCAAAGTCTACAATATTTCTAACAGTTCCTTTAAGCTTCATACCTTCTTTTAAGTCTTCTAACTCTAAGACATCACTATGCAGAATTGGCTTTGGCATGTCCTCACGTGGGTCTCGGCCTGGTTTTTCAAGTTCTTTAATAATATCTTCAAGTGTCATCTCACCTATGCCTAACTTACTTGCTAGCTTACCTAGATCTCCTGCCTTTTTGCTAAGTCCTTTAAGCCCTCCTTGATTTAAATCTGCTGGCGTATACCCTAATGCTTCAAGTACCTCACCTGCAATTTTATAAGACTCTGGATGAACCGCAGTACCATCTAAGAACTCTTTACTTTCTGGTACACGTAAGAAACCAGCACATTGTTCAAATACCTTTGGCCCTAAACCTTTTACTTTAAGAAGTTCTTTACGTGTGAGGAATCTACCATTTGCTTCTCTATAAGCAATAATATTATTAGCAACTGTTTTCTTAATCCCTGCTACATATTGAAGTAAAGAAGAAGATGCTGTATTAAGATCCACACCAACCTCATTAACAGATTTCTCTACTACACCACTTAAATTCTCTTCAAGACGCTTTTGGTTCATATCATGTTGATACTGACCTACCCCAATAGACTTAGGATCAATTTTTACAAGTTCAGCAAGTGGATCTTGAAGACGTCTTGCAATGGATACTGCACTTCTTACACCTACATCATCATTAGGGAATTCTTCTGTAGCAAGCTTCGAAGCAGAGTACACAGAAGCACCTGCTTCATTTACAATGACATAATGAATAGTTTTTGGAATTTCTCTAAGCATATCTGCTACAAATTTTTCTGTTTCTCTAGAAGCTGTTCCATTTCCAATAGAAAGAAGATCGATATCATATTTCTCAATTAGTGCTTTCAGTACTTTCTTAGCTTCTTCTGTTTTATTTTGAGGTGCTGTTGGGTAAATAACTGTATTATCTAATTTCTTACCTGTGGCATCGATAACTGCAATTTTACAACCCGTACGGAAAGCTGGGTCAATTCCCATTACAGTATGTCCTTTAATAGGTGCTCCCATTAAAAGTTGATAGAGATTCTTGTTAAATACTTCAAGGGCACCATCTTCCGCCTTAAGTGAAAGCTCATTACGAATGTCTCTTTCAATAGCTGGCGCAATAAGTCGTTTATAACTATCTTCTAGAGTAGCTGTTAAATACTCTCTTACAGGGCTATCCTCTTTAATTATTTGCTTATTTAAATAGAGCAAGATTTTCTCTATAGGCGCTTCTACTTTTACAGTAATAATCTTTTCACTTTCCCCACGATTAATAGCAAGTGTCCTGTGTCCTGGCATAGACTTAATTTTTTCAGTGTAGTCATAGTACATTTTAAAAACTTCTTTTTCGTCTTTTTCAGCGTCTTTCACTTTAGTGACAATCATACCTTCATTAAACGTTACTTTACGAATAGCACTTCTAAAGTTGGCTTCCTCACTAATGCCTTCTGCTAAAATATCACTTGCACCTTGAAGTGCCTCTTGTACTGTGTTCACACCTTTTTCTTCGTTAATATACTCAGCTGCTACCTCTTCTATATTTGCTGTTTCCTGCGCTTTAATAAGCTGTGCTAAAGGCTCTAATCCTTTTTCTTTAGCAATAGTTGCACGGGTACGTTTCTTAGCTTTATAAGGAAGGTATAAGTCTTCCACTTCTGTTGCTGTAGTTGCTGTTTCTATTTGCTTTTTAAGTTCCTCAGTAAGTTTACCTTGCTCCTCAATAAGTCGAATAACTTGCTCTTTTCTTGCTTCTAAGTTTTGAAGATACGTATAACGCTCATGGAATTTACGAAGCACTTCATCATTAAGTCCTCCCGTTACTTCCTTACGATATCTTGCAATAAATGGTATAGTATTGCCTTCTTCTATAAGCCCTATTGTATTTTCAACTTGGCTACGCTTAATTTGTAGTTCTTCTTGTAAGATCTTAATAATATCCATTTTTTTCTCCTTTGTTCCCTTACTCACTTTATACAGTATAGTATCATAAATAAATTTAAAATTCAAAGTCACTCCCATATTTTGTAATTAAAATTATAATTTTACATAAATAAAATTTAAAATCCAAAATTAGTTAATTTAATAATATATTATTTACTTGAATAAACAATATGCTTTTACATAACTTTATCTTCTAACGCTTGTTTATTGTACATATAATCTATTAAAAAGGGTGTTGAGGTGAAATCATGAAAAAGAAATTTTTAGCTTTATTGTTATGTGGTGTAATGGCTACATTCTCATTGGCTGGTTGTTCAGCTACTCCTGCTGAAAATGGTACTCCTACCACAGAGGAAAGTAACCCTACTGAAGAGAAAGACGATCCAGAAGAAAAGGAAACATCAACAGAAGAAAAAGCTAAACCAAGTGCTAGCGATTTAAAAGTCGGTATGGTTACAGATGCGGGTACAATCGATGACAAATCATTCAATCAAGGTACATGGGAAGGTATCCTCCGTGCTGGTGAAGAACTTGGTATCCAAACAAATTACCTTAAACCAGCTGGTCAAACTGAAGCTGACTACTTAAAAGAAATTGGTAATCTCTATGATACAGGCTATAAATTCATTGTAACTCCTGGTTACAAATTTGAAACTGCTATCTACAAATCACAAACCAAATATGAAGATGCAAAATTCGTTATTCTTGATGGTGCACCACATAGCGGTGATAATGCTTATGATGTAAAAGATAACACTGTTGCAATCTACTTTGCAGAACATCAATCAGGATTCCTTGCAGGTGTTGCTACTGCTGTAGAGCTTAAAGAAGGGTCTCTAGGATTTATCGGTGGTATGGAAATCCCTTCTGTACAAAAATTCAACTGGGGCTTCCAACAAGGTGTAGCCTATGCAAACACTAACCTTGGCACAAATATGACAATTGAAGAATCAAACGTTGTATACCAAGGCTCATTTGATAATGTACCCGCTGGTCAACAACTTGCAGCTCAAATGTTTGATAAAGGTGTAAAAGCTATCTTCTGTGCTGCTGGCGGTGTTGGTGTTGGTGCAATCAAAGAAGGTGTAGAACGTAACAAACAAGGTAAAGAAGCTTGGATTATTGGTGTAGATACAGACCAATATGCCGAAGGTTTCTATGACGCTGACAATACTAAATCTTGTATTTTAACATCAGCTGTTAAACGTATTGATAACGCTTCATATGATATGATTCAAGCTGAACTTAATGGCGAGTTCCCAGGTGGCCAAACATTAACATTTGATATTACAACTGATGGTGTTGGTATTCCTGTAGAAAATCCAAACTTAAGTGATGAAACAATTAAAACTGTTGCCGATGTTGTACAACAAATGAAAGATGGTAAAATCACAGTTGCTGATAACGGCGAAGGTCTTATCAAATAGTAAATGAAAAGGCGGTTTTACCGCCTTTTTTTTGAATACTATCAAAGGAGGTAAACTATGGATTATGTTATTGAAATGCTAGGTATACGCAAAGAATTTCCTGGAATCATTGCAAATGACAATATTACACTCCAACTTGCACAAGGAGAAATCCATGCACTACTTGGTGAAAACGGTGCAGGAAAATCTACACTTATGAGTATGCTTTTTGGTATGTATCAACCAGATAGAGGTTCTATTAAACTAAATGGTAAAGAAGTCAAAATTACTAATCCTAACGTTGCAACAGCTCTTGGTATAGGTATGGTGCACCAACACTTTAAATTAGTACATAACTTTACGACGACCGAAAACATCATTCTTGGAATTGAACCTAAAAAATGCGGAGGACTTATCCTGGATATTGAAAGGGCTGCTAAAAGAGTTGCACAGCTTTCAGAAAAATATGGCCTTAATATTGACCCTTACGCAAAGATTGAAGATATCTCTGTTGGTATGCAGCAAAGAGTAGAAATTATGAAAATGCTTTATCGTAACGCTGATATTCTGATCTTTGATGAACCTACTGCTGTTTTAACTCCTCAAGAGATTGAAGATTTAATGGAGATTATGCGTGGTCTTATTAAAGAAGGTAAATCGATCATTATTATTACCCATAAGCTCAAAGAGATTAAAGCTGTAGCAGACCGCTGCACCGTTATTCGTCGTGGTAAATATATAGGTACAGTTAATGTAAAAGAAACAAGTGAAGCTGAAATGGCTAAGATGATGGTAGGGCGTAACGTCTCCTTTAAGGTCGATAAAGTTGATGCTACACCTGGTGAAACCATCTTAAAAGTAGAAAACTTATCTGTTTTAAATAATAAAAAGGTACTTGGTCTTAAAAACTTCTCTGTAGAAGTACGAGCTGGTGAAATTGTAGGAATTGCCGGTGTTGAAGGGAATGGTCAGACTGAACTTGTCGAAGCCATTACTGGACTACGTAAATCAGAAAGTGGCAAGGTCTTTATTCGTAAGCAAGATATTACACATCTTCCTATTCATAAACGTATTGAAAGTGGTATAGCTCATATTCCTGAAGACCGTCAAAAGCGTGGTCTTGTCCTAGACTATACTATTGAAGAAAATATGATTCTAGAGCGCTTTAATAAAGCACCTTTTGCTAAAAATGGCTTACTTAATTATGATGCCATCAGTAAATATGCTGAGAAAATTGTAGATGCCTTTGACGTACGTGCGGGACAAGGTTGCAGTACACTTGCTCGCTCTTTATCTGGTGGTAATCAGCAAAAAGCTATTATTGGGCGTGAGATTGAACTTAATCCTGACTTACTTATTGCTGTTCAGCCTACCCGAGGCCTTGATGTTGGTTCTATTGAATATATTCATAAACGTCTTATTGATCAACGCGATAAAGGTAAAGCCGTACTCCTTGTTTCCTTAGAGCTTGATGAGATTCTTAATGTATCTGATCGTATTGTTGTTATTAATAATGGTGAACGCATTGGCACAGTAGATGCTCAGGATACAAACGAAAATGAAATTGGTCTTATGATGGCTGGCGTGAAAGGAGATGTAAAACATGCATAGATATAAGAAGCTTATCGTTTCTCTCATTTCTATCTTTCTAGGCCTTCTTGTTGGAACATTATTTATGATGGTTACAGGTCATAACCCTATTTCTGGTTTTATCTACCTTGTACAAGGTGGTCTTAAAAGTGTAGAACGCGTAGGTAATACTATTGCAACCGCTACACCTCTTATTCTAACAGGTCTTTCTGTAGCCTTTGCCTTTAGAACAGGCCTCTTTAATATTGGTGCCCCTGGACAAATGCTCTTTGGTGGTTTTTGTGCAACAGCTATAGGTCTTACTTTTCCTACTCTACCAGCATTTATTCTTGTACCTATTATGGTCATTACAGGTATGCTTGGTGGTGCTGTATGGGGGATTGTACCTGGACTTTTAAAAGCTAAGTTCAATGTACATGAAGTTGTTTCTTCTATTATGATGAACTGGATTGCTAACTGGGTTGTTTACTATGCTGTTAAAGCACGTTTCACAGGAACTATGGAAACTGAGTCTAAGCTTCTTACCCCAAATGCTACCCTTCATGCAAACTGGATCTCCAACTTATTCCAAGGCTCCTATATTAACCTAGGTATTTTTATTGCCATTCTAGCTGTTATTATCATTGCATTTATTCTTAACAAAACTACATTTGGCTACCAACTTAAATCCGTAGGGTTTAACCGTTATGCTGCTGAATATGCAGGGATTTCCGTTAATAAAAATATTATTCTTTCTATGATGATTGCTGGTGGCCTTGCTGGTCTTGCTGGCGTAGTTCAATATGCTGGTAATGCTAACTGTATCCAGTTAGGTGTCATCCCATCTCAAGGTTTTGATGGTATTGCTGTTGCTCTTCTAGGGGCTAATACACCTATTGGCTCACTTCTTGCAGCCCTCTTCTTTGGACTTCTTTATTCAGGCCGTGGCTTTATGACAGCAGCTACTAAAATCCCACCTGAAATTGCAGATACAATCATAGCAACGATTATCTACTTTGCAGCAACTAGCGTCCTTATAGAAATCTGGCTTGACCGCATCATTAAAAAACGTCATGAAAAGCGCTTAGATGTTAAAACAAATAATCAATTAGAAACTCAGAAGGAGGTTGAGTAGATTATGTGGGAAACGCTTGTTCAAATCTTTCCTTACGCCATTGCCTTAACCATTCCTCTATTAATTACGGCTCTTGGAGCTCTCTACTGTGAACGCAGTGGCGTTGTTAATATCGGTTTAGATGGTTTTATGATTATTGGTTCTTTCTCCTGCGCGCTTACCATTGTCAGCGTAGAGAAATTCTTCCCTGGAAGCAACTTAGCCGTTTGGCTTGGATTACTTGTATCACTTATAGTAGGTGGTATTTTCTCACTCCTCCATGCTTTTGCAAGTATTAACCTATCTGCTAACCAAGTTATTAGCGGTACTGCTATTAATATGATGGCTGGTTCACTTACACTTTTCTTAGCACGTAACATTACAGGAAGTGGTACAATCCGTGTACAAGGTTTTACTAAATTTGATATGCCTGTACTCTCTCAAATTCCAATTATAGGCGATCTATTCTTTAAAAATACTTATATCACCACATGGGTGGCCTTAATCATTATTTTATTTACTTGCTATCTCCTTTACAAAACACGTTTTGGCCTTCGTCTTCGTTCTTGTGGTGAAAATCCTCATGCATCAGATGCAGCGGGAATTAACGTATATAAGATGCGCTATATTGGTGTTATTATCTCTGGAGCGCTTGGCAGTCTGGGTGGTGCCATTTACTTAGTTACCTTTGCAGGTGAATTCAACGGTACAGTTGGAGGATTTGGCTTCTTAGCACTTGCTGCACTTATTTTTGGTCAATGGCGCCCTCTCGCTATCTTGGCAGCAACCTTATTTTTTGGTACAGCTTGGACTATTTCTAATGTATCTGATGTACTGCCACAGCTTCAAGCTATTCCACCTGTATGCCTTAAAATATTTCCATACGTTATGACACTTATTGCTTTAGTCGTATTTTCTAAGTCTTCACAAGCCCCTAAAGCTTCAGGTGAGCCATTTAGCCACTCTGAAAGATAAATGTTGTAATATAAAAAAGGTGTAGGGTAATTACCCTACACCTTTTTTTATTCCCATTTCTCAGCATAACTTACTGATAAGAATCTAACATTTTTTTCTGCAACATAAGACCCTTTTGAACCTTTAGGTATAAAACACACCTCTCCAGCTCTTATAGTCCTACTTCTACCAGCTGTAATAATTGTTAAACTTCCCTCAATTACATAATTTACTTCATCATGGTTAAGTTCAAAATAATAAGTTGAATTATTCATCTCCATTACACTACAGCCCATACTTGGACTCTCTGTAACTGTAAGTAGATCTTTTGCATAAAGCATTTCAGTCTTAGGGCCTAATGATATACTATCTCTACTCCCCAATTGAACTTCTGGTAGCTTAATGGATATGATTCCATTTGGAAGTACATGTTTTATGGGGTAAATGATCTCATTTGTATTCATTTCATTAAGCTCCTTGATTTAAATTCTTATTTTATAGATTTTCTATACTTATTACATCATAGCCTGCATCATCAATAGCTTCTTGTAACTGGCTATCTTCTACAGTTGTTTCTACTACTGCATATTTTTCTGCAAGGTTAACTTCTACAGAGCTTACACCGCTTAAACCTTCTAAGGCTTCTTGTACATGTTTTACACAATGTCCACAGCTCATGCCTTCAATCATTATTTTCTTTTTCATATCTTCTACACTCCTTTATTATTAATATTTTATGCTTTAAATCTTCTTAGTCTTAATGCATTGAGTAATACAGATACAGAGCTAAAGCTCATAGCTGCTGCTGCAATCATAGGATTCATAAGTGGACCACCAAATATATGAAGAATACCCATAGCTACTGGAATACCTAACACATTATAAGCAAAGGCCCAGAAAAGATTCTGTTTAATATTTCTAATTGTCGCTTTACTTAACTTAATGGCAGTTGGTACATCCATAAGATCACTTCTCATAAGAACAATATCTGCTGATTCAATGGCTACATCTGTACCTGAACCAATAGCAATCCCTATATCTGCCTGTGCAAGTGCTGGTGCATCATTGATCCCATCACCTACCATAGCTACTTTTCTAGAAGCACTTTGGAGTTTTTTCACTTCATTTGCCTTATCTTCTGGTAACACTTCAGCAAGTACTAAGTCAATGCCTACCTGTTTTGCAATAGCTTCTGCTGTTTTTCTATTATCACCTGTAATCATAGCTACTTCAATGCCCATCTCTTGAAGTGTTTTAATAGCTTGCTTACTGCTTGGTTTTACAGTATCTGCTACAGCAATAATTCCTCTTAAAATACCTTGTGTCGCAATATACATTGGTGTCTTCCCTTCAGCTGCAAGCTGATCTGAAACATTCTCAAGATGACTGATAGGAATTTGTCTTTCTACCATAAGTTTTTTATTACCTAATAAAACTTGCTGCCCATCTATTGTAACCTCAATTCCATGACCTGGAATCGCATTAAAACTTTCAATATTTTTAAAGGCTAAGCCCTTCTCCTGTGCTTCTCTTACAATGGCTTCTCCTAGTGGATGCTCTGAACCTTTCTCAGCACTTGCTGCTAGTATAAGGACTTCTTCCTTACTCATGTCATGGGTTATAACATCTGTTACTCTAGGTTTACCTTCTGTAATTGTTCCTGTTTTATCAAATACAATAGTATTAATCTTATAAGTTGTCTCAAGAGCTTCTCCGCCCTTGATCAGTACACCATGTTCAGCACCTTTTCCCGTGCCAACCATAATAGCTGTTGGTGTAGCAAGGCCTAGGGCACAAGGACATGCAATAACTAAAACTGAAATAAAAATGGTTAGAGCAAATACAACGCTTTCACCTGCTATAAGCCAAGCAAGTGTAGCAAGAATAGCAAGCCCAATCACAACAGGTACAAAGTAAGAAGAAATGACGTCTGCAAGTTTAGCAATCGGTGCTTTTGAACCTTGCGCATCTTCTACTAACTTAACAATTTGTGCAAGAGCAGTATCTTTACCTACTTTTGTTGCTCTATAACGTATAAGTCCTGTCTTATTAATACTTGCACCAATAACAGGGCTGCCTGGAAATTTCTCGACTGGAATACTTTCTCCTGTAAGCATAGATTCATCTACAGAAGTTATTCCTTCTACTACTTCACCATCTACAGGTAATTTTTCACCTGGTTTAACAATAATAATATCGCCTACTACAACTTCTTCAAGTGGTACAATAACTTCTTGATTATTGCGAATAACAGTAGCTGTTTTTGGAGCAAGTCCCATAAGCTTTTTAATAGCCTGTGAGGTTTTTCCTTTTGATACAGCTTCTAAATATTTACCCAGTGTAATTAAAACTAAAATAACTGCTGCAGATTCGAAATAAAGATGCATAGCATACTCATGGTCCCCACCTGCTATCTTATAAATAGCAAATAGACCGTATACAAAAGCTGCAAGGGTTCCTACAGCAATAAGAGAATCCATATTAGGACTAAGTTTAACTAAATTTTTAAGCCCTACTGCGTAGAACTTATAGCCAATAAGCATAACTGGCACTGTAAGTACTAACTGAATAAGTGCAAAATTTAAACCGTTTGCCATTGGATCTATAATTTCTGGAAGAGGCATCCCCACCATATGTCCCATACTAATAATTAGTAATGGTACGGCAAAAATTAAAGAGAAGATAAAACGTTTTAAAAGCGCCTTACTTGGATCTTTTTCCTCTTTCTCCTCCTGCACTTTTCCTTCTGCCACTTTATAACCAGCTTTTTCTACTGCATTTTTAATTTGAGTAGGACTTACCTTGTCTTCATCTATTGTAATCGTTAACTTCTCAGTTGCAAAATTAACGCTGGAGCTTTCTACACCTTCTAATTTACTTGTCACCTTCTCGACACGTGTTGCACAGGCTGAGCAAGTCATTCCTTCTATATTGAACGTATATTGCTTGGTATTTTTATGTACCTTATACCCTGCTTTTTCCACAGCCTGCTCTATCTGCTCTTTACTAAGTTTTGACTCGTCATATTTAATCATAAGCATTTCTGTAGCAAAGTTAACACTTGCTTCTTCTACACCTTCTAATTTTTTTGTTGCCCGCTCTACTCTATTTGCACAAGCAGAACAGGTCATACCTTCTATTTTAAATGTATCTTTCATTTAACCCCTTCCTTTCTTTTCTTTTATTATTTGTTCATCATCTTCTCAAAAATACTGATAATCTCATCAATTTTTTCATCTGCATTTTCTGTATGGCAAGCTTCTTTCACACAGTGATTAAGATGGTTTTTAAGAATTAATAAGTTTGCTTTTTTTAAGAGTGACTGCACGGCTAACATTTGATTAGATATATCCATACAGTAACGCTCATCTTCTATCATTTTAATAATGCCTTCTGTCTGACCTTTAGCTGTCTTTAAGGCTTGTAGTGCTTTTTTTCTTTCTTCGTTCATATCCTCGCCTCCTACCCTCCCCCACAGGGGGTGTGTCTTTATATTAAAATACCTTTTATTTTTTGTCAACAAAAAAGACTATTTGCTATAAACATTTTAAATATCCAAGCAAATAGCCTTTTATTTTTCTAATCTTTAAGTTCTTCATCAATCCAGACTTTAGCACCACCTTAGTCTGCCTGGGACATTTGTACTTGCCAGTTATGTTCCATACCTACTAAAAAGTCCACCCTCTCTCTTCTGACGGAGACTACATTACGCACTACAACAGTCAAGGTAGGACCTGCTCCACTAAAAAAAGTTCCCTTTTTCCTACATACTTTAGCCTGGTTAAGAATCTTTTTCATATCTTTGTCATTCATAGCACCCATAGTCATACCTCCAAGTATGGCAAGCATCGTGTTATCTGGATGGCCTTCAAGCTGAGCAGCCATCTGAACCAATCCTCCTTAGAGAAGAAACTATGACTTAATGCATTGGCAATATGAATTCCTGCTACAATACATACTGCACTACTTCCAAGCTCCCTAGTGTAGGATATGGTCTTTAAGATGCGTATAGGTCACAAAGTAGTCTTTTATTATGCCCTATCTATCTTCCCCTTAACGACAGAGAAAACTTCATCTATCATCGTATCCATATCTTTTGTACCATCTAACATAAGGGTATTGTCTTTCCCTTCTGCGTGAATCATTCTATAAGCCTCTTCCACTTTTTTGTGGAACTCATAGCCTTCTAGATCTAAACGGTTAATATCATCTACGCCTTGTTTTCTTTCCATACTCACTTCAACAGGTATATCTATAATAATGTTTAAATCTGGGTACACACCATTACATACAAAATCATTAAGCTCTCGCACTGTATCTATACCAATTCCTCTTGCATAACCTTGATAGACAAGGGAGCTAATATAAAATCTATCTGTAATCACAATTTTTCCTGCTTCCAATGCTGGGATAACTTTGCTTACTAAATGTTCTCTTCTTGCAGAAAGATAAAGTAACAACTCCGTTCTTGCATCTACAGGGAAATTCATGATATTTTCTCTAATTGCTTCTGCTGAAGGAATGCCTCCTGGTTCTCTTGTTACAACTACTTCATATCCCAAAGCTTCAAGTCTTTCTTTCACTACTTTAGCTGTAGTTGTTTTACCAGTAGCTTCCCCACCTTCTAATGCTATAAATATACCTTTCGCCACACTTAGGTCCTCCTCTAGTTCATCCACTTATCATCTATTTCTTCTACTCTATTCCCAAGTAGAACTTCTCTGCCTATTATAAGGCAACTCCCTGTAATCCGCAAATTTAATCTACAACCTTTATATGGGAAACGCTATACTTTTAATAAAATCTTAGTAAAAAAATAAGACAGTGGATAAAGGAATAGTCTTGTACTTTCCTTTTTCCCACTGCCTACTGCTCACCTCTTAATCTACAAGTTGAAAAGCATCATGAATTGCATTCATTGCTTTGTGCATATCTTTTTTATCAATAAGGATAGAAATTTTAATTTCAGATGTTGAAATCATATGTATATTAATGTTTGAATCATACATTGCTTCGAACATTTTTGAAGCAACCCCTGCATTAGCTACCATGCCAGCACCTACAACAGATACTTTAGCTAAGTTTTCATTATAATCTACATCTGTAAGTCCCCATCTATCCATATGTGTAGCAACAATTTCTTTTACATCAGCAAGTGCTGTTTCCGCTACTGTAAAAGAGATATCTTTCATGCCATCACGACCAATTGATTGAAGAATAATATCTACATTTATGCCTTTTTTTGCAAGTGTCGCGAAGATATCAAAAGCTTTACCTGGTGTATCCTCTATTCCAATAAGAGATACACGTGCAATTTCATCATCCCCTGCTACACCACTGATTAACATTCTTTCCATTTTACAAACCTCCTTAACAACTGTTCCTTCTGCTCTACTTAAACTTGATCTTACTACTAACTCTACATTGTACTTTTTAGCAAGTTCCACTGAACGGTTATGAAGTACACGTGCTCCAAGAGATGCCAGTTCTAACATCTCATCATAAGTAATCTCATCCATTTTTCTTGCACTTTTTACAATACGAGGGTCTGCTGTATAAACGCCTTCTACGTCTGTATAAATCTCACATTTATCTGCATGTAATGCTGCTGCAATCGCTACTGCCGTTGTATCAGAGCCACCGCGGCCAAGTGTCGTAATATCATCAAAACGGTTCATCCCTTGGAATCCCGTTACAAGTACAATATTTTTTCTATCTAACTCACGTCTAATACGGTCTGGTTTAATCTTTTTAAGACGTGCATTCATATAAGCTGATGTAGTCATCATACCTACTTGATAAGCATTAAGTGAGATAGCTGGCAGACCAAGTTCTGATAAAGCCATAGCCATTAAAGCTACAGATTGTTGTTCCCCTGTTGAAAGCAGCATATCCATCTCTCTCTTAGTAGGCTTACTACTAATTTCCTTAGCTTTAGCAATTAAATCATCTGTTGTATCCCCTTGGGCTGAAAGTACAACAACGACTTCATTTCCTTCTTTATAAGTTTCAGCAATCCTTTGTGCTACGTTAAAGATTCTTTCCGTATTTGCCACAGAGCTACCACCGAATTTTTGTACGATTAACACGTAATCTCCTCCTTCACATGGGTATAATCTCATTTCGAGTTACCCCATTATATACCCTTGTTAAACAAAAAACAATGTGTTCTGCAGAATTTTTTATACTAATGTATTATTTTCTTTCAAAAAATGTCTCATTAATTCATAACCATTTTTTATAAAGCTTCCCTCTTCCTTGGCATAAGTCTCATTGTAAAGCTTTTTATCACTTTTTATTGGCTTACATGTTGAATTATAAATCATATAAGGAACAGGTTCTCCTGTATGTGTTCTTAATCTAACCGGTGTAGGATGATCCGGTAAAACTAAAAGTTTATAATCCTCGCCAGCATTTTCTAATGCCTGAATAATAGGTCCAATAATTTTACTATCAATCTGCTCAATGGCTAGAATCTTATTGTCCATTTCCCCACGATGTCCACATTCATCAGGTCCTTCTAGATGAACATAAATAAAGTCACATCCTTCTTCTAATAAGGCTTTAATAGCAGCATCTGCCTTCCCTTTATAATTAGTATGCACATTTCCTGTAGCACCTTCTACCTCAATAGAACGCATCCCTGCTCCTAAGCCAATACCTTTTATAAGATCTACTGCTGAAATGACAGCTCCTTGTACCTCATACTTTTTATTAAACTCAGGTAGATGTGGCTTCCTTCCTTCTCCCCAAATCCAAATACTATTAGCTGGCTTAAGCCCCCTATCTCTTCGTTTCTCATTAATAGGGTGATGATTAAGCAAATTATAACTTGCTTTCATCATCGCCCAGATTTCGCTGCCGTGGTCTCCCTCTGGTTTATAATGACCAATGATCTGCCCTAAGATATCATGAGGAGGTGTAAGCTGAACGTTTGTACTGCCCTTTTCCCATACTAAAAGATGTCTATAACTCATTCCTGGATAAAAAGACTTTACTCGGTCTCCAAAGGCTTCTTGTACAACTTTAATAAGTATACTTGCTTCTTCAGTTGTAATTTCATCGCTACTGTAATCTAAGATTTTCTTCTCTTCGTAACATGCTTCTTCACTTAAAGTCACTAGATTCATTCTAAAGGTTACATCACTCTCTTTTAATTGAACTCCCATACTTAAAGCCTCTAATGGACTACGCCCAAAGTTATACTTTTGAGGATTATACCCCAATACAGCTAAATTAGCTGTATCACTTCCTTTAGCACAACCCTCCGGTATGGTATTTACAAGTCCCACTTCACTATATGGTGCTAGGGCATCCATATAAGGTGTATGTGCATATTCCATTGGTGATTTATGACCTAATTCTGCTGACCTTTCATCAGCCATTCCATCAGCCAATACCACAACATATTTCATTTTATCTAACCTCTATTTCTTTATACAAATTTTACTCATTACCTCTACATCTTTAAGCTGACCTAGCTTTTCTTGTAAAGACTTTAGTGTTTCACATGCAGTAATAAAGGCGTATTCATTTGGAGCAAGCGCAGCTACAGATTGTGTATCTTTAAAAACTTCTTCTACTATGGCTTTAATGTAGATCGGCTCCCCCTTTAGTCTTACAAAATACTGAGCATGCTCATTTTCATTACTCTGGAGCTCTAGCTTTTCTCTACTCCAAAAGCACATAATATTGGTATCTTTATGTTTTGCAGCATCTATGATATCTGCTACAACAGCGCTGGCTGTCGGGAGCTTCCCTGCACCTCTTCCATAAAACATTACATCTCCAACCATATTGCCTTTTACAAGTACTGCATTGAATACATCACTTACAGGTGCTAATGGATGATGATTTGGAATCATCATTGGTTTAACACTTGCATAAATGCCCTCTGCTTCTCTTTTGCAGCTTGCAAGAAGTTTAATACTATAGCCCATACGACTTGCATATTCCATATCTTCTTTTTTTATCTTTGTAATACCTTGTGTATCAATATCTTTATAATCTACGTATTCACCTAATGCTAGTGAAGCTAAAATGGCTATCTTACGGCATGCATCATGCCCTTCTACATCAGCTTCTGGATTTTTCTCTGCATAACCTAGTTCCTGTGCTTCTTTAAGCACATCTTCAAAAGTTCTGCCCTCTACCTTCATCTTAGTTAAAATAAAGTTAGTTGTACCATTTAATATACCTGTGATTTCATAAATCTCATCAGCAGTAAGTGCGCTATTGAGAGGTCTAATAATAGGGATGCCACCGCCTACACTGGCTTCAAATAGGAAATTACAATGATTTTCTTTTGCTATCTCTAAAAGTTCTGGCCCATATGCTGCTACAAGTTCTTTATTAGAGGTGACAACACTCTTGCCTTTTTCTAAGGCACTTCTTACAAAATCATATGCAGGGTGTATCCCTCCCATAGCTTCAGCTATAATATCAACTTCTTCATCGTTTAAAATCAAATTAATATCTTTTATAAATTTTTCTTTAAACGGACTATCGTCGAAATCTCTTAAATCTAAAATATATTTCACATCAAGTGGTGTAGCTGCTTTTTTGGCAATACTTTCTGCATTAGTCATTAATACCTCTACTACACCTGATCCAACTGTACCATACCCTAAAACTGCTATTTTCATTTATTACTCCTCCTTATTATTCCCTTGCTAATAGTTTTACACTTTGAACGCCTTTTACTCCTTGTAAACGCTCAATAAGTTCCCCTTCGCCTATTTTCATCTTTTGAGTTTGCATACAAATATTAATAAGTGCGATACCATTCATAGGAATCATCTGATTAATGGTTAATACATTCGCCCCCAAATCTGCAATGTCATTTAATAAATCAGATAATCTACCTGCTTCATCCTTTAATTTAATGAGAATGGTAATGGTCTGTCCCCTACCTTTTTCATAAAAAGGCATAATAGAATCTTTATATTTATAAAAAGAACTTCTGCTAATCCCTACCCTTTCAGTAGCTTCTTGAACAGTTAACATTTTCTCTGTTTCAAGTAAGTTTTTAACTTCCATTACCTTTAAAAATACTTCTGGTAAAACCTCTTTATCAATAATGTAAAACTGCTTGTTTTGTTTCATTGTATTCTCCTTGTTCGCATATGGTGAACATTTGTTTTTAATATAAAGACTATAGCATAATAGTCTGGTTTTTTCAATATATTTTCACTTATTTACACACACAAAAAATTCTCCATAATAAGATGAATCCTTATTTACGGAGAATTTTTAGATGCCTAAGATCAATCTCTTTGATGAATCCAAACAAGATATGCATTCATAAAACGGTCGATGTCACCATCCATTACAGCTCCAGTATTTCCTGTCTCTTCACTTGTACGATGGTCTTTAACCATATTATAAGGATGGAATACATAAGAACGAATTTGACTTCCCCAACCGATATCTTTCTTCTCGCCACGGATACCTTCAAGTGTTGCCATACGCTCTTCTTCTTGTTTTTCAAAAAGCTTAGCTTTAAGCATTTGCATAGCTTTTTCACGGTTCTGAATCTGAGAACGCTCATTTTGACACTGAACAACTACACCGGTTGGTAAGTGTGTAATACGAACAGCTGAATCTGTTGTATTGATATGCTGCCCACCAGCACCTGTAGCACGGTAAGTATCAATACGTAAATCTTCTGTTTTAATTTCAATTTCTATCTCATCTGTAATCTCTGGGATAACATCACAAGATGCGAAGGATGTATGACGTCTACCAGATGAATCAAATGGTGAAATACGTACAAGGCGGTGAATACCCTTTTCTGCTTTAAGGTAACCATAGACATTTTCACCGTTAATTTGAATCGTTACAGACTTAACCCCTGCTTCATCACCTTCTAAGTAATCTAAAAGCTGTACTTTAAAACCTTTTTTATCTGCCCATCTTGTATACATACGGTAAAGCATACTTACCCAGTCACAAGCTTCTGTACCACCTGCACCGGCATGTAGTGATAAGATAGCATTATTTGTATCATAATCACCATCAAGTAATGTGGCAATTCTCATTTCTTCATAGCCATTCATAAAGTCAGTTGCTTCACTTTGCGCTTCTTCAGCTAGCTCTGCGTCTTCTTCTTCATTAGCCATTTCAATAAGTGTCATAACATCTTCATAGCTTGTGCAAAGTTTTTCGTACTTTTCTACCGTTTCCTTATATCCTTTAAGCTTCTGAAGCACTTTCTGAGCGTGCTCCATATCACTCCAAAATTCTGCTGATGCTGAAATTTCTTCTAACTCTGCTATATCTTCTTTATGTTTAGCAATGTCAAAGAGAGTTCCCCATTTCCATTAATTTTGCATTATACGGCTCTAAAGATAGCCTTAGTTGATCTAGCTCTAACACAATATCACTCCTTTTGTTTCTTTATATCTTATTATCTATTGCTCATGCAGCTTATAAAACAAGTACAAGCGTGCCAAGTGTAATAAGTCCTGTTCCTATTAAAGTTTTTATAGAAAGAGGTTCTTTAAGTACTGTAACCGAAAAAATAAATACGAAAACAATACTTAATTTATCAAGAGGTACAACTTTTGATACCTCGCCTATTTGAATCGCCTTATAATAGAATAGCCAAGATGCACCTGTTGCAATCCCGGATAAGATAAGAAAAATCCAATTAGTCCTTGTTAACTGTGTAATACCTCCTGCTGTTTTAGTCACGCCTACTACAATCCATGCCATCACTAAAACAACCATAGTACGAATAGCTGTTGCTAAATTAGAATTGACATTGTCCATTCCTATCTTTGCTAAAATACTTGTAAGTGCTGCAAATACAGCTGATAATAATCCATAAATCATCCACATAATAAGAAGGCCTACTTTCTTAATAAATTTCCCTCTTCTTATTATATTAGCATAAGCTTTTTTCTATATAAATATCTTTATTCTATTTAATTCATCTTTAGGGGAATTTCAAGGATAAAAACAGTTCCTTTACCATACGTGGATTGTACCTGTACTTTTATACCTAGTGTATGCGCTAAAGATTGTAGTAAACTAAGACCAATTCCACTTCCTTCTATACCGCGGGCCCTTACATCACTACTTCTAAAGAAACGGTCAAATAATCTTTTTTGGTCTTCTTTTGAAATGCCTATACCACTATCTTCGATTCGCACAACAATGCTTTTATTCACTTTAGTCATTCCTAGTAAAATAGTGTCTTCTTCATCTGTATATTTAAATGCATTTTCTAAAAGAATGATTAAACATCTTTTGACCTTCTCCAAATCCCACTTTACATTAACAGGGCTATCTGGCACTTTTACAATAAAATGCTTATTCTGCAGTTCAGCAAGTTCCATATAAAACTCTTTAATTTCACCTATAAAAGTTTTAACTTCTATAGCTTCTCCTACAGTTTTACTTTCTATATCTTCTTTTGAAAGTAACAGTAAATCTCTATTGAGCTTTTCTAAACTTCTTATCTCCCCTATCATTTGTGAAAACTGTTCAAAATGCTCTTCTATTCTATCCTGCGGATGCGCCGTCATAAGTTCTACTTGCCCCTTTATCACTGCAAGAGGTGTACGCATTTCATGAGATGCATCCTGTACGAAATAAACCTGCTCATTATAAGCTTTTTTAACTGGCTTTAAAACGAGTGCCGCTAGGTAAGAAGCAAGTGCCAGTGTTATCCCTATAAGTACCATTAAGCTTAATCCATTAGCTCTTTCTAGCTGTTTAACAGAGAGGATCTGTGGATCTACATTAAATAGAAGCTGTATACGTAAGCCTTCCTTCTCAAAACTTACAGCTCTATAGGTATATCCTTTACTCTCTAATGTAATAAGACCACCTTCATACTCTTTAGGAAAAACGGGATAATTCCCTTCTCCGAAATAAGTATGTGGACTTTTATCAACCAGTTCACTACCTCTCCATACAAAACTAATCAAATCTGGTGTTAAAGGGGCAGGAATAATAACCTCTTCACTTTTCCCTTTCTTCTTGATAATCTCTTCATTCAAAATCATATTTTTGTGAGTGAGTAGCTGTTGATCTACTCCCTCGAATAGTCTACTTTTATAAAAATACTGCGTTACTAGAATAAAGGTTATAAGACAAATAAGTACAATACTTAAGGTACTTAGAATAATATTACGTTTCGTCCTTATAAAAAGGTCACTTTGTCTCATCTAGCATATACCCCATTCCTCTTTTCGTAACAATATAACGGTCATACCCAAAAGGACTTAGCACCTTTCTAAGCCTACTCATATACACTTCTATAATATCTGTTGATGCATCACTTTGATAGCCACAGATACGATCAAAAATCTGTTCCTTAAACAGCAAAATACCTTTATTAAGTAAAAAATACTCAAGAAGATGATAGTTTTTTTCATTCATTTCAACTATTTCTCCCTTTATGGTTACACTCTTTTTGCTTGTATCTAGTGTTAACTCCTTAAAGGTCAACAGATTTGCCTTCGTAATTTTCCCGAGCCCTTTTAGTACCACATTCATTCTTGCCTTAAGTTCTTCCATAAAGAAAGGTTTCGTTACATAATCATGTGCCCCTAAATTAAATGCTTTAAGCTTATCGCCAAGGTCCTCTTTAGCTGTTAGGACAATAACACCTACTGTTATCTGCTTCTGCTCAAGATACTTAAGAACACTCATACCATCCTCTCCCGGTAACATTAAGTCTAGGATGATTAAATCATAACTTTCTGCTGCTAAATATAACTTAGCTTCTTCTGCACTATAAACGGGCGTTACCTCAAATTCATCTTCTAAATAGGTTTTTATATTTAGGCTGATCTTAATGTGATCTTCTACAAGTAATACCTTTATCATATACCTTTACTCCATTTTTAAAGATTTATAAACAAATAATACTACATCAGGATTATACTCTTCAATATAACTCTCTAATTTATCCGCATCATAATATCTTAAATCTAACAAACGTGTTTCTGCAAACATAGTAGATAAAAATGCACTAAAAGGTAGAGCAAAAGAATCTTTTATAATAAGTACTTTGTGTCCAGCTGCTTTATTTCGGTTCTCAATTCTTACCTCTGGATAATCTCCCCCAAAATAAGCTGCATAGCGGTTAGTATAGACGCTCTCATTCTCATCTAGTAGATTTGCTTTAATAATAGTTTCCTCGAAATCCCCCTCATAAGTTGTAACAGAATCACTCTTATGAATTTCCACATTATAGTTAGTATCAAATAAAGGTGTCAGAAGCGTATAGTCATCTACACCTGCGTAGAACCTTCCCACTCTTCTTCCTTGTGATCCTAAAAAGGAGTTTGGGTATTCTGTCGCTTTATACTTATTGATATCCGTATAATTCTTTTCTATATCTAACACCATACCGTACTCATTCTCAAGTTTTTCTACAACTTGTTCCATAGCCCAGAAAGCTGTATGGGTAGTCCAGTGGTGATCTGTCTTATAAAACAATTCTTCTAGGTTAAGACCATCTTCTATTATAGATTGTCTTAAATCTAAATAATCTACTCCCTTATCCTCTAACGATTGCAACAGTTTATCTGTATTTTCTGTTGACCAGTCCTGAACAGATGAAGGTAACTGTGTAAAACCTTCTATTATTTTAAGTGGCGTCTGTACATAAAGTAAAGGCGTATTACTCTTTTGAAGTATCTTATTTAGCTTATCTATCTTTTCTACTTCCTCAGTATAGTCGGCTGAGAAAGTCAAAAACTGTAATTGCTCATGATTATCTTTTACAACTACAAGAGAAGGATTTACATCTCTTATATAAGTTCTACCTAATAAACGTTCTACTAGTCCGTATAAATCGATATACTTTTCCTTAAGCCAAAATGATTCTGTAAGGCTTGTTTCTATCCCTTCTGTAAAGCCCTCTATTACACCTAATACATCCTGCTCTTTTTGCCAACCGACTTTCATACTATTCCATGTCGTTTTTGCTAATGTTTTTAGATTACCTCCTATAGTAAATAGGCCACCTATGCTAATGACTAAGCTAAATACTATAATAACTATCTTATGATATAACTTCATACTCTCTCCCTCCTAAAAATTGAAGTAAATAAATGGATTATAGCTCCCTTTGACAAGATAGGCCGTTGCAATTAAAAAAACTATACCAAGACCTACAAGATAAAGAGGGACTTCCTTTTGTTTATGCACTCGTTTAAAAGGCAGGAGCATGATAAACCCTAAAAACATTAAAATAAAATTCTCTGATAAATATAAAGCTCCTAGATTGCCTAATACCGCATTATGTGTTAGTCCAAACATAGCTTTAATATAAGTAAATGCCTGACTTAGTGTAGCCGCTCTAAAAATAACCCAGCCTACTAAGACCACTATTAAGGTGTATAGATGTGCTATTATTTTATGGCAACTTAATTTCTCCTCTAGCTTGAAACTCTTTTCTACTAAAACAAATAAGCCAAAATAAAGCCCCCATACAACAAATGTCCAGTTCGCTCCATGCCAAGCGCCAGTTAAAGCCCATACAATAAAAAGATTGCGTATAAGCTTTATTTGCCCTACTCTGCTTCCACCTAGAGGAATATACACATAATCTCTGAACCATGACCCAAGCGAAATATGCCATCTACGCCAAAAATCAGAAATAGACTTCGCTAAATAAGGTCTATTAAAATTCTCATTAAAATGGAATCCAAACATTCTCCCTAGCCCAATAGCCATATCAGAATACCCGGAAAAATCATAGTAAATCTGAAGAGCATAGGCTAATGCTCCAAGCCAAGCAAAGGTAATCGTTATGGTACCAGTATCTAGCCCAAATGCCTTATCTGCAATAAGGGCAAAGTTATTAGATAAAATAACTTTTTTACCCAATCCCTTTATAAAGCGCTTAATACCTTCAGCTATATCCTCTGCATTTTCACACCTATTATAAATTTCATCTGCAATCGTCTCATAACGTACAATAGGACCTGCTACAAGTTGCGGAAATAGACTAATATAAAGTCCTACATCTAGTGGATTTCTAAGAGCCTTACCTCTTTCTCTGTAAATATCTACTACATAGGAAATCCCCTGAAAAGTAAAAAATGAAATGCCAACTGGAAGTGCTAAATGAGTATATTTAAAAGTAATGAGCACAAGTACGTTAAAAGAAACCGCTAATACTAGAGTTCTCTTAATTTTTTTTCGATCATTTCTATATTGCTCTATCCATCTACCAGCTAAATAATTAACACCTATACATCCTATCATTAGAAATACATACACAGGTTCTCCCCATGCATAAAATACTAAACTCACTAGCAGTAGAAAAAAATTACGTATTTTTCTTTTTCTTAATATACCATAGTAAATACCAAGAACTATTGGTAAGAAAACAAATATAAATAATAAACTTGAAAATAACATATCAGTTCATTCTCCTCTCATCAATATTGCTGACGTTATTATAGGAGATGAACCTTAATAAAAGCTGAACGCAAAAAAACAGGATATCCTTCCCCTTGGATATCCTGTTTTTTCTTTTTCTCTTTAATCTATGAAACCCTTTGCCACTCTCTAAAAGGCACCCTGTTTTTATAAAAACATTAGAAATTCTAAATGTTTTATAAGTTATACTGTAACATGTTACTACGTTTTCCCCTAACATGTGGTTGAACAAGTACTATTTTACACTTTTTACATTTTTGTGCGAGTTTTTGTCAAAAACTATACAAAGTTTTGCACTGAACTAAGAAAGCATTTTCTTTAATCATTAGTGTAGCATAAAAATGTTACAGAAAATTTATTTTCATCATGTTCAATATCCATCATACCTTCATACTTATCTACAATTTTTCGTACATTTTCAAGCCCAATACCATGATTACTACTATTATGCTTTGTAGTTAAAATAATACCATCTTGCTTTAACACTTGCCCATTATATGTATTTTCTATTTTAAATAAGAAACGACCTTTATCATATTTCATTTGAAGATCAATCTTTCTATTATCTTCTAGCTTACATGTAGCATCTAATGCATTATCTAATAAGTTTCCTAAAACTGTTACAATATCAAAAGCAGGTATTTCTACTGTGTCAGGAATAGAGATGTCAAAGGATACATCGACGTTTTGTCCATCTGCCTCTTGCAATTTAAAGTTTAATACACTATCAATAGCAATATTACCTGTTTGAACATAATTTCCATTTCGATTATAACTTCCTTTAATATCGTTTAAATACTGCAAGGCTTCCTGTGATGTCCCTTGTTCAATTAAGCTAGAAACAATTGCAATATGATTATTTAAATCATGCCTAATAGCTCGTGTTGCTTTTATAGAGCTATTCATAATCTTAAATTGCTCATCATAATACTTATTTTGTTGCTCTAATAACAACTTCTCTGTTCTCTCTATATGCATAACTGATACTCTATCATATAAATAGAATGTTAAAACGTTAACCACCATTATACCTATAATAGCCATATTCGCTAAGAACACAGGTATATCTGTAATATACATCAATAATAAAATAATATATAAGGAAATCAGTGGTATAAAGGTAATAAAAAACCAGTAGAGAGGTGATACCTGCTCACCTTTTTTTATATTCTTAAACTTGCCTAATATAATAGTTACTGAATAAAGAATCAACTGTACTAAACTAAACATATAATTAAACTCAGGTTGATCCCTTCTAAACAATTGTAGCTTTAATCCAGATATAAGCTGAACGGTTACAGTCTCTACACATGCAGATAATAAGACTATAAAGCATATTGCTAAAATTCTCTTCTTAAGGCTAGCTTTATAATTTAGAGAAATAAGGGTGAAGCCTATAATACTACTTGTCACAAGCAGTATAGGCATAGGAAAATATGTACTAATAAATACATTTACAAAAAAATAGATAACATAAGAAACAATTTCTTTTTTTCGATTTATCCTAGTGTTATCAAAAAACAACATCATTAACTTATAAAGATTATATATAAATAATATACTTACTAAAAAATACATTAACTTAGTCTCTCTTTCTCATATTTCATCTGAAAATTTCTTATGTCTTTCCTTCGGGACTGGCTAATGGGCAGACTCTCTCCATTTGATAGGATGACAGCCTCATATTTAAACTGAGTAATCTGATTATAGCTAACTACATAAGATTTATGTATTTGTACAAATTGATATTTTGCAACTTGTGCAAGTACTTCTTCTAGTTTCCCATAGAATTGGCCTTCTCCTTCTACTGTTACCATTCTAATCTGTCTCCCTATACTCTCAAAGTAAAGGATGTGCTTTACATCAATTTGATAATTTTCATGTTTCTTTTTGTATCTAAATAATCCGTCTAGCTGATCAGAAAGTTTCATAGCCAAACGAATATTTTCTTTGATCTTAGATGGCTGTATAGGCTTAGAAACAAAATTAAGAGGCTGTACTTCAAAAAGCTGTCTATAGTACGTATCTGTACCTGAAACAAATACTATTTTTGTAATATAATCATCTAGCTCTTCTCTAATTTTCTTTCCTACTTCAATACCATTTAATAGATTCATTTCAATATCTAAAAAGATTAAATCAAAACGTTGCTGATGATCTATCGCTCTACATAAGTCTTTACCAGAGTAAAATACTTCAACTTCTACATCTACATGGATTTCTCTCTGATACTCTAAAATGATATCTTCGATATATGAACAAATCGCCTGTTCATCATCACATATTGCAATTTTAAACATCCTCTTTCTCCTTTGTAACAATGGTGCTTCAAAATCTAGTCTCTTTTTTATTATACCTATTTTCTTAAATAACGCTATATCTATATTATATAATATACTGAAAAATCATGTAGACATTATGTTATAAGGCTATTGCTTTCCCACTAAACTAAGAAGGTCTACTAGAATAGCATTGAACCATCCTAGTAGACCTTTACTTTTTCTACTTTAACCTTCTTATGAAAAAATATTAAGCTACTTAAAAATAACAACATACTTATTTGTAATATATAAAATGATTGCCTCATTCCTAAAGTATCTACAATCTTACCAAACCCTAGATTAAAAATAATATCAAACAGAGTAGCAATACTAATAATAACGCCTGTAGCAGATGCAATACATTCCTTATCATAGTAGCTCTGAATCATCAAAACTAAAGTAGGATATAGAATAGAAAGGATTAGGCCTGAACCACTTAATAACACCACTGTTTTTATGCCACCAGCTATGCCTATTATATAAAGTAGTCCCCCTATTAATCCGAATACAATAACACTTCTTTGTACACCTAGCATTTGGACTAATGGTGCGAACATTAATCGTCCTAATGTTATCCCCCCGAAAAAGATAGAAAGAAAAAAAGAAGCCTTATCATATTCTAATTCTAAACCATTGATACCATATAACATAAACCAATTTAAAATACCGTGTTCAGCAATAAAATAAAACCCAAATATTAAAATATAAAAAATAAACGCTGGGTTTTTGATAATATGTACATAGGAAATGTTTTCTTTTTTCCGCTCTACCTTTGGAATGGTAGAATAAAACATAAATAGCATTCCTATAAGTGAGACCCCTAATAATACTATATTAACCATCTTCCAGTAAGAAATATCTACTGCAAATCTACCTACTATTTTTTGAGACCCACTTGTCCCAATTCCCTGAATAAAAAATAATACATTTACAATAAGCCCTGGAGCACCGGCAAAAATAGCTGGCACTAAAATATTGATTGTCGTATTTAATAATGTAGATGCCCCTGTACACAAGAACATACCAATTAATAAAGATGTATAACTATTTCCCTTAATAAATAATAAAGCTCCTATCATCCATATACTTAAAGTTGAAACGAAAAAGTACTTTTTATTAAAACGATCTAAAAAATTTCCTCCGCAAAATAAAAAAACTAAATTACCTAAGTAACTCATAGTTACAATAATAGAAAGCTGTGTTGTACTTAATTCATAGTACTCTTGAAATACAATAGAGAATATACCTCTTAGACTGTCACTTGCACCTAAAACAATCATACAAATACTAAAAGCAATAAACACTCTATAGGTTCTCTTACTGCTTATTTTATTTATCATCATTGCACCTATTTATCTTATATATATTATTTAAAACTTATTCTTATATCCGTTTAAATTGTGGACATCTATGCTCGTATGTAGTAATGTAATTAAACCCTGCACTTTTTACTACATCTAATCCAATCTTTACTGCACATCCAATATGCTTTAAATAATGTGCATCACACCCTACTGTAATAATCTCTCCGCCACATTGCTTATAAAGTTTCACTAAGTCTAAATCTGGCATAGGTCTACCTATAGCCTGAAAAAAGCCAGAAGCATTAACTTCTATCCCTCTTCCAGTCTCAATTAATATTTTATAAAGCTTTTCTATAGGCTCTTTAAATAAATTCATATTAGGATATATATGTAACTGCTCATATATGTATCTCATTGGATAGGTAATGTGTCCCATAACGTCAAAATCACATTTTATTGCCATTTCGATTAATGAATCTAGATAGCTTAAATAAAGTGTATGAATATCTTTTATTCTAAAATCATATTCTCCTACGTCTAATGCATCCTCTAAATTATGAACTGAGCCAATAACAAAATCTAGGTCATATGTTGCAAGAAACTCTTGACTTTCTCGTAATGATTTATGGGGCTGTCCAAGTTCTACCCCCTTCCTTACAATAAGTCTACCTTCATATGCTTTTTTAGCCCTTTCTATATCTGCATAAATCTGCTCATACTTTAAACTACGTGCATACTTTTTATCTTCAAACATATCATAATGATCGGTAATGGCAATTTCCTTTAGTCCTCGCTTGACCGCTTCCTCACAAATATCCATGATTTCCTCATGACCATCAAAAGAATATTTCGAATGCATATGATAATCTACTAAGTACATATATCATTTCTCCTATTTAATGTATTTCTTCTATATAATCTAAACCTTTGATCTGCTCTAGCTCAGCTAGTATATGACTATGATTTTGCTTATTTTTTAAGTCTACCTCCATAGTCACAGCCACATCATCAGCACTAAAAGTATTTTGGCAGCTTCTTTGCATGGAACGAATAACAAATTCTTTATCATGTATATAATCTGTTATATAAGTCATTCCTACTTCTGGATTGAGCTCCATATAAACTTCTAAAATACGATTGTGATTTTCCTGATATCTACTTGCTTTTTGCAGCACCTTTATCGAAAGCATAATAAATATAAATCCTATTACAGCTCCATATATAAATCCAGCCCCTACTGCAATTCCTAAAGTTGCTACTGCCCATAAGCTTGCTGCTGTTGTAAGACCTTTAACTTGATTTTTTCCTGTTACAATAATTGTTCCTACACCTAGAAAACCTACTCCACTTATTACTTGTGCAGCCATACGTGATGGATCTACTATAGTGCCATCCCGTACTCCCAGATATTCATTGGTCACCATGGCAAGCGCTGCCCCTAAGCATACTAGTGCAAAAGTTCTTATTCCTGCTATCTGTCTTTTTGCACCACGCTCAGCACCTACAATTCCACCTAGAAGAACAGCAAGGCTTAGGCGAACCAGTATAGAGATATAATTAAATTCTTCTAGGTATTGTAAGCATTCCACCATAAACCCTATACCCTCTTCCCTTATTAATCCTCAAAAATTTCTAACGTAACTTGATGATCTATAAATTTATACCTGAAGCGCACTACTGTATTATCCTTGGTCGTTTTAAAAATTCCTTTATTTGAAGACCCGCTTCTTGGATAATTATCATAGCAATACGTAGCTGATAGTGTGCCATAAGTTGAAATAGCATAATCAAACTCTCCTGCAAAAGGCAAAACTACAGAAAGTGTGTATATGCCCTCTCCTATGTAATACATCCTTGTTACTTCACTATTAGAATCATTTGCAACAGCACCTACATAAGGCTGGAAACTTCCATAAACTACTACCTTTTCTGGCAACTTTATCCCTGTTTCCTCGTCATAAACCTCTCTGCATCCGTAATCAATAAGATGTTTAGGATTACCTGCTTGCTTTCTTAATTTGTCACCGCTTTCCCATAACCTCTTCACTGTCTCTTCTTGGCTAAAGCCCATCGGGCAGTCCTTACTCTTTGTATTAATCTGATAATAATCCTGATAATCCCATTGTCCGTTGTCTGCACGCTTCATTTTTACAGCTGCTTTATCTAGTGTCCTACGAAATGGTACTTCAAAGTAAGCATTTACATTATTAATGGCTGTCCATTTGTAAGTATACTCAAGAAAATGTCTTTGCCCCTCTTCGTCTTGGTTTGCAAACCATCCAATTTGGTCATAGCCCCACCAGTCTTTAGTCGCCCTTTCTTCATAAGAATACTGACTAAAGTCATCTAATACCTTGCCACCCCAATTATCATATTCCATAAGAAATGGCATCACATCATCAGACCAGCCATTAGGATTCTCTCCTCCTTCACTAAAGCCTTCACGTACCATAACAAGCTTTTCTCCACCTCTATCAAGAAGTGGTACTCTAGTAAACGGCATAGCATGATAATCTAAAAGGAGTTTGCCATTTATATTAATACCATGACTATGTGCATCCATTAAGACTTTATGTCTTCTTGCATGTACCTTTGCATAGTCACGAATCATTTGTATTAACTCTGCCATCTTCTTCATGCCTCTGTCATTAGCTGTATAAAGATGAATTTGTCCCATATGCAACGCTTCGTAGCCAGCATCAATATACTGTGTTGCTCTATAGTAGAACCACATTCTTGCCTCAGTCCTACTTAGATCTGGAATTCCACCTTCATTTCCCCAGACAAATCCATTTGGTTTTTCTAAAAAGAGCATATCTTTAACCCTAAAACATCTATCTTCTACTGGTAAACCAAATGCCTCAAATACATAGGGAGGTATCTCAAAATTATCTTCATAGAAGTATACTGCTTCAAAAATACAAGCCTGCAAAATAATTTCTGGATCCATTTCATGTATACGGTCTGCCAAATACTTAGATTTTTTAAAATGCTCTTCATCACTTTCATCAGGCTCCCATATACCTGAAGCGCGTCCTACAAATTTTACTCCCATATTTTTTAATGCACGTAAATCATCTTCTAATGTTTTTGTATGTATAAAAAATGCGGCTGATACTGAACGTGATAAATAATTTTCTAATACTTCTTTCGAAATATAAGTATCAAAAGTATAATTTTTCATCTTAAACCCTCTTTCTTAATCAACTAAATAGACTATCTAGATAAGAAGCAATGGTAGTTGCTAATACACCCGTAGCACCTTTTACTTTATTACATGTTTCATCTCTGCATACAGCAGTTCCTACTATATCAAGATGAATCCACGGTATATCCTTTTCTATAAATTCCTCTAAAAAGCATGCCGCTATACTTGCTCCTGCTCCATATCCCGGTGCATAGTTAATTAAATCTGCTGTTATAGTATTTTTTAATAATTTATGATAGATAGAGTCTAAAGGTAGCCTCCATACTTTTTCTCCTGTTTTATGAGTCTGCGCTATAAATCTTTGATAAAAAACTTCATTATTGGAAAATATACCCGAAATTTCACTTCCTAATGCCCCTTGGCAAGAATAAGTAAGCGTTGCTAAATCAATTAAACGACTTGCTCCCTGTCTTATAGCATAAGTAATGGCATCACATAAGATGAGTCTCCCTTCTGCATCAGTGTTCCACACTTCTACAGTTTTGCCAGCCATAGTTGTAATCACATTCCCCATTTTAGTAGCCTCTGAACTGATAACATTCTCTACTGCGGGTATAACGACCATGACATTCACCTTACTTTTTAAAGCTACTATAATCTCAATAACTGCAAGTACATTAGCTGCACCACACATATCATATTGCATTCCATCCATACCTTCTAAGGATTTCAGGTGGTATCCTCCTGCATCAAACATAACACCTTTACCTATTACTGCACTTAGCTCCTGTGTATCATTCCCTCTATAGGTAAGTGTAATTAGACTAGGTTCTTCTTGACACCCTGCATTAACTGAAAGTATACCCCCACTATGTAAATCTTCTAATTCTTCTTGACCTAATACACTATACTCTAACTGATAAAATTCAGCTAATTGCTTTGCATAAACTGTAAAGTCACGCACATTTAAATAATTATTAGGAAGATTTGCTAGTGTACGTGCTCTATTAATAGCCTTACCATAGATAAGGCCTTTTTCTATAGCTTCTTGAAAATCACCCGGTGTAACAATCGTGAGTGTAACCTTATCCTTTTCATCAGTGAGTTGATTTCTCATCTCAAATATATTTTCTTTATTAAGAGCTTTTAAATATTCTTTATTAAAATTATAGGCTCCCTCTAAGATAGCTTGTATCACCAGTTGTATAAGTTCTTCTTTTTTTAATGTTTCTAGATCTAGATACTCAAATAAAATTTGATAATCATTTCTATTTTTCTTTCCAAAAGCTCCAAAAGTCTCTTTTAAATCTTCTATTATAGTTGCTCTTTCTCTCGTAATAGGTAAAAACTCTAATTGTACCCAGCAATCTTGTGTAAATATTAGACTTTTACCCCCATCTTTGATTAATTCATCTATAACCAACCCATCTAGTGGAAGTAAAAACTGTAGCCATTCCTTTTTTATGCCTTCTTCCTTTATATAAGGTATAAGTACATATTCTTTTTTTTCCTTTAAGATAATAGATTCTCTTTGACGGACTTTCATACTTTTACTTCCTCCTAGATTTTATTTTAACTGAATTGCAATTGTCTTAATTTCATAAGGTTTAATAAACATAGCTATTGGTGTATGTTGTTCTTCTTCTAATGGATGCTCCATAAGGTCACACTCATACCATTTATCTATAGCTAAACTGCTTTCTACTTTTATTTCACTGCGTTTCCCCATAAATTCATGGAATCGTACAATGATATGGTCAGCATACTCTGCCCTCTTAATACAATCCACTTCTATATTATCTTGACTAAAAGTGAATAGTGAACCACTCATAATGCTACATTCACCCCTAATTGGTAGAAGTGGGTTGTTAAGATCAAACGCCTCCTGCTCAACTTGTGATTCATACCATTCTTTTGTGTGAGGCAATAAGGCATAAGTAAAGATATGCTTTCCTAAATCAGCAGAGTAATCTGGGTCTACTGCCGATTTAATTAAAGAAATTCTCATTATATTCTCTTTCACATCATGGCCATACTTACAATCATTTAGCAGTGCTACGCCATAACCTGTTTCAGATAAATCTATCCATTTATGTGCAATTACTTCAAATTTAGCTGCTTCCCAACTATTATTTCTAGTAATTGGACGTCTAATATTACCAAATTGAATATCAAATCTTGCATCTACTGCGCGCACATCAATAGGAAATGCTGCTTTCATTAACTTCTGACGCTCTTGCCAATCTACTTCTGTCTTAAAATCGATGCGTTTTTTATCATAATAAAGGCACATCGTTTGTTTGATATGTGACTTATGATAGTTCCATGTAAAGTCTACAAATAGGCCGAGTTCATTTTGTCTTACTTGTATATGGTGTAAGTCAGTAACCTCTTCCACCTTAAGATCTATAGTAGGCTCTAGTTCCCATGCATCAAAACATCTTGGCTTATCTTCAAAGACTTGAAGTACATTACCACAACTGCCTTCTGGTAAGATTTCTCTTCCAGCCTGTTTATCATAAATCCTTGTAAGTTGTCCTTCTGTATTCCATGTAACAATATAATAAGGTGTTTCTACAACATTAGTATTTAAAAAGCTTTCCTTTTGCGTAGCAAGCTGTTTAACAATATTTAGTGTCACAAATGAGAAAGGTTCCATTTCTTTAACCAACACTGCCGCTCCACCTTCTCCCCTTGCAATTTTAAGCCGTTCTCCCTTACTATCTGTTACACTCTCATCTGCTGCTAACTGAGGTATGGTAACATATGTATCACGCTTCCAGTTGCTATTATTAAAGACTGTATAAGTATCCTTCCTATGCTCTAGCAAGCCTTTTTCTACTTCTTTCATTACCTCTTCTAAAAGTGCCTTTGCACACTCGTATTCTCTATGACTATCCTCATATACTTCTTTAATAGAAGACCCCGGTAAAATATCATGGAACTGATGACAAAGTACTATTTTCCATGCTCTAAGAATATCTTCTTTCCTGTAAGTAATCCCCGCAAGGCTTGCTGCTATAACAGAAAGTATCTCAGTATCTCGAAGGAAGTTTTCCATTCTACGATTCATACATTTGTTATAACTTTGGGAAGTGTAAGTGCCCCTATGGAATTCTAAATAAAGTTCTCCATCCCATACTGGCAGGTATCCATTCATTTCATTTTTATTTATTGTTTTATTTAATCTTCTAAAATACTCTGTAGCGCGTTCTACTTTTACATTAGGAATACCAGGAATTTTATTAAGTGTAGAGATGGTTCTAATCATATCGCGGTTTGGTCCACCCCCTCCATCTCCATATCCATAAGAAATGATTAAATCATTATTCGTATCTTTATTACTATAATTATCCCATACACCTTTTACTGCATAAGGTCTAGAGTCTCCATTATAGGTATAATAACTATCTCCTTCATCTGTTGTGGTGATAAAATGTGCAGTAATTTCGCTGCCGTCCATTCCTCTCCAAGTAAATGTGTCATATGGCATTTTATTTGTATCATTCCAGCTAATCTTAGTGGTCATAAACGTATTGACTCCAGATTTTTTCAAAATTTGTGGCATAGCCCATGAATAACCAAATACATCAGGAAGCCATAAAAATTCACTCTCATATCCAAATTCTTCTTTAAAGAAATTCTTGCCTACTAGAATTTGTCTCACGAGTGATTCACCTGATACGACATTACAGTCACATTCTACCCACATAGCCCCTGCTGGTTCCCATCTGCCTTCTTCTACACGCTTTTTAATCTGTTCATAGATATCTGGATAATCATTTTTGATATATTCATAAAGCTGAGCCTGTGACTGCAAGAAACTATAATGGTCGTATTTCTCCATTAAACGATTTACTGTAGAAAAAGATCTTGCTGCTTTTTCTCTTGTGTGACGTAATCTCCACAGCCAAGCTACATCAATATGAGTGTGCCCTAACATACTTACACTAACATTAGGCTTACCTCTTCCATCCATTTTATTACTTAAATACTCATAGGCCTTTTGGATACTGATATAGAATGCCTCTGACCTAGGTTCTGTATAGTCTACTAATCTGAAGGTCTGAACTAGTTCATTTAAAAGCCACTGCTTATATTCATTGTTATCATCTAATAAGCTATAACTTTCTAATACGTTTCTAGCTAAGAAATATAAATCATCTGTAGGCTTATCTAAAATACCATATTGTGCACGTTCAATTTCCATAGGCATCTGCCGTGGCATCCCACCGCCGCTTAGCCCTGACCATACACGGAATTTAAGGTCTAACTCAAATCCATTTTCTTTTACTTCTAAAAATACTTCTTTATGATTACCATCTACTCCTTGATAAGGCTTTCCATTGAGATAAAGTAAGCTTTCAAAGTGACTATTATTCCCTGTTCCCACTGGTACACCAAAATCAAACAGGCCAATTACTTCTTCGTGTTCCCACTCCTTAGGAATACTGATGTGTGTACATAACCAATTATACTGATCCCACCCTTTCCATCTAAAGCCTACTGAAACTATTTCAGATTCTCCTTGTGGCTGTCTATTAGCAATCTCACCATCATCTTTGTACCAAGAGAAAGAAGGTATTTCCCTTAGCTGGCGATAACGCATTTCTTGTAATTCTTCAATTAGGTTATTGATTCTACCTTTATTATGAAAGTCAAATGGCATAACTCTCCTCCTATAAGCATTCTATTTAAAAATTCCACCATAAGCTTTATCATATTTTTCTACTAATACTTTTGCTAGAGAGTAAGAATTAATTAGTGGATGCAAGGTCAATGCTTGTATTGCTTTCTCCTTAGAACGGCTAAAAATTGCTTCTACTGTCAGCTTCTCATAATATTTAATAGCTTGAATAAGTACATTACAATGTTCTGGTATCTTCCCTACTGGTACTGGACAAATACCATTTTTAGAAACCTTACAAGTCACTTCTATTATATCTTCTGCCTCTAAACCTTCTATACAACCTTGGTTTTGTACAGATAATACAAGATACCTACCTTCTTCACTCTGCAATCCTTCAATGCAATCTAACATAACACCGGCATATCCCATACCATCTGGTACTTCAAGATTACCTTTTTCAATCTGTTCTGCTTTTGAGTGACCTGTTTCAATACTCATATAAGAGCGCTCTCTTACTTCCATATAATAGAGGAAGATTTGCAGTGCCTCTTCAGGCTGTGCATCAATATCTATCTCTTTTAATTCCTTCATCATCTGAAGATTAACAGCTTCTATAGTCTTACCTCTTGTTGCATCTGATTTTAAAATGTTTTCTAATGCTTTTTCTCTGTGATAATAGTAGTAGAGATATTCATTAGGTAATAATTCAATCCCTCTTAATAAATCTGAATCAAACATAGAAAACTCTTGTACATCCTGTAAAAACTGATCATCTTTTAATAGTTGCCCTAACACCTCTTCTCCGTGCTTTTTCACACTGCTTATCCAAGATAAATGATTTAGTCCAAAAAATTCTACATATAAATCTTTTTCCTCCACTTCTAATGCCTTAGCCATACGGAACTTCGTACTGCTTGGTGCATCACAAATACCAATGATTTTGTCATAGCCCTTACTTCTAAGTGCTTGTGTAACAAGTCCAGAAGGATTTGTAAAATTAAAAATCCACGCATCTGGCGCATATTTCTTAATAAGTTCACAATACTCCACTAATACTGGTACTGTACGTAATGCCATAGAAAATCCGCCTACACCTGTTGTCTCCTGCCCTATTACACCTGTTTCTAGAGCAAGTGTTTCATCTATAACACGTGAATGATCTCCTCCTACACGGAGAGTTGTTACGATGTAATCTGCTCCTGTAATAGCTTCTATAGGATCCTTTGCAATCTTTATATTTAAATCTTGTTGTCTGCGGTGTACTACGTGTTTGCACAACTTTCCTATAATCTCTAGTTTCTCTTGATCAATATCAAATAAGATTACTTCATCAATATGTAAAGCTTCATATCTATCTAATAATCCATTAATAAAAATAACTGTGCGAACGCCTGCCCCGCCAATTACTGTTACTTTCATCGTTTCTCCCTACCTTTCCCTTTTCGCCATAAACTTTATAAGTTCATCTTCTTGTGGAAATCCTGTATTGCCTCCTAATGCAGTAACAGATAACCCACCACATGCATTACCATATTTCAAAGCTTCTTCGATAGACTTTCCTTTTAAAAATCCATAGACAAATCCTGCATTAAAAGAATCTCCTGCACCTGTTGTGTCTATGGCCTCAACACTATAAGATGCTGCTTCATAAATATGTCCATCCTTAACGGCTATAGAGCCTTTTTTACCAAGCTTAGCCACTACAAGCTTACAGGTCTTCCCAAAATCCTTAATTGCATCAATTACCTCTTTCTTTCGGCTATAGTGTATAGCTTCTGTTTCATTCATGAAGAGAATATCAATATAAGGATATAATTCATAAATACCTTGGTACCATTCACCTGCATCATCCCATCCTACATCAAATGATACAGTTGTTGTTCCAGATGCTTTTATCTCCTTTAATAGTTCCAGATACTGCTCATGATTTTTACGTCCCATGTAGCTTGTAAGATGGATGTGCCTTGCCTCTTTAACTTCTTCCACATCAACCTTAGATAAATCTATCTCATCATTTGTGCCGCGATACGTTAAAAATGATCTATCTGCTTCATTGGTAAAGCTTATAGATATTCCTGTTTTATTGGTGCTACTTATACCTAGTAGAGTTGTATCTACATTCTTATCTCTAAATTCATCTAAAATGAATTTACCATAGCAGTCATCGCCTATGGTTCCTTGAAATACAGGGTTTAATCCTAGCTTTCCTATACCTAAGGTGAATATGGCTGCACCTCCACCTACATACGTATTCATAGTTTCTACTACATCTTCCTGTCCTGGAAGTGGTAAGTGCTCTACACCTGGTATAACTAAATCAACATTAATATCTCCATATACATAAACGTCCCATTTTTTATTGCTCATGGTCATTCTCCTTATCCTCTATATTAAGAAAAGATTCCTTATCACATGAATATTTTGTATGTGCTAAAGAATCTTTTTTACTTTTTATTTAACCTTTTACAGCTCCAATCATTGCACCTTTCGCAAAATATTTTTGAGCAAAAGGATAAATACAAAGAATAGGTACCGTTGTAATTACAACTGCTGCCATCTTCAAGGAATCAGATGTTACAGCGCTATTTGCTTGTGCAATAGCTTGTGAAGCTGTTTTTACCTCTTGTGAAGATGCCATCGCCCTTGAAAGCATTTGCTGTAAAACTGTTTGAACCGGCCATAATTTACTTGAGTTCATGTAGAAAGCCCCTGCAAACCAATCATTCCAATGACCAACTGCTGTATATAGACCAACAACCGCAAGTACCGGTTTACTAAGAGGTAGCACAATTTGTGTGTAAATTTTAAAGTATCCACATCCATCTAACTTAGCCGATTCTTCTAAACTATCCGGAATAGATTCAAAGAATGTACGTACCATTAAAAGGTTCGTTACACCTACCATACCTGGAATAACATATACCCAGAAAGAATTTAATAAGTGTAAGTTCTTATACTGAATATAAGTTGGAATCATACCACCACCAAAGAGCATGGTAAAAGTAATAAGCATAGTAATTATTTTTCTACCCGGCAATTTTTCTTCTTTCAAAGCAAAAGCTGCTAAAGTCGTTACAATTAAGCTTAAACTTGTACCAATAAATGTTCTAGCAATAGTAATACCATAAGATTTCATAATCTTTCCATCTGCAAATACTTCCTTGTAATTATCTAGCGTAAACACTCTAGGCCAAAAATAAATGCCACCTTTAGCTGCATCAGCTCCATCATTAAAGGATAAGGCCAATACATTGATACAAGGAATAATAATGAGTAAACATAGTGCAATGACTACTAAATAAATAAATCCTTGAATGAGCCTGTCAGTGAAGTTTTCTTTTATTTTTGATTTTTTTACTGGTTTCTCTTTTTTCATGTATCCCTATATCCTTTCTTTATTGTTTTATCTCCACCACAGAAATGGCAGAGATAAAGGATCAGTTAATAGGATAGAAGTTAAGACTAGAACTATCTTCTTTATAGATTTCTTCTAAATAAGCTCTAAACTCTTCTAACCCCGCTTGTTGTATCTGTTTACGGAATCCTTCTACAATATCTTTTACCTCTTTTTCACTTTCAGCATACATAGCTTGAACTAACATTTCATCATAATCGAGTAAAGACATTTGAGCTTTTACTTCCATTAGAGAATCTGCTGAAAGATATGCCGTTGCATCTAAACCAGGAATTAATTTTTCTTTATATGGATATTTAGTTGCTATTTCAATAGCTCCTTCAAACCCACCTCCTGAACCTGCACCAGGACGACTTTCACCAAATTCTTCAAGCCAATCAATATCTGTCATAATGAATTCCCAAAGTACTACCCCTGTTCCTCCAAAAGATGCACCAACATTATTAATAAGCCACTCTGAATCACCATTATTTATGTGTTCTAAAATTTCTGGTTTGACTACTGGTTTACCATCCACCATATCGTAGTGTTCACCTTCAATTCCGTAGTTACCTAAAAGCTTACCTTCTCTAGTGGATAAGAAGTCAAAGAATGCAAAGATTTCTTCTGGATTTTCAGCTTCTGATGAAATAGCCCAAGCACCATATCCACTTTTTCCATTTACTACTTTTGCATTATCACCTGTATAGTCATTTAAAGGTCCAAGTGGCACCCATTCACCTGTTTCATAAACAATCTCTTGGTAGTTATGAACATCTGCTATAATTGCTGAATTGCCTATTTCTGAAACTTCTGCTGCACGAGTAGAATCCATTGTAAAGAATTCTGGATTCATTAAGTCTTCAGCTAATAACTTTCTTACAAAGGCAATTTTCTTATATACGTAATCTGTTTCTACTTCATGCTTGATATTTCCATCTTGGTCAATATTATATCCATCACTTACACCCCAGTTATATCCACGAACAATATAATCTAAAGTATCTTTAGAGCCCCCCCAATATTTAGGCCCAAGTGGATAAACATCATTACCATTCTTATCTTTAAATCCACCATTTTTAATATCTACTAATAAGTCATAGAATTGTTCTTGTGTTCTAATTTCTGCCGGATTAATACCTAGAGCCTCCACAATAGATTTTTGAATATACATACCACCTACATACTCTTCTTGTGGGTTAAATTCTAAAGATCTATCCACTGCTGGAATAGAAAGTTGCATAATGTATGCACCATCTAAGTCATCCCTAAAGGTAATATTTTTATAAGTATCATTTGGAAGATACCCTTCTTCATAATACTTACTGTACACTTTAGATTCCTTCATATATTCAGATACATCTGCAAATAGCCCTTCTTTAGCTGCTTTTAGCAATAAAGTAAATTCAGGTCTTGAAGAGTTATTTAAGTATGTTACAACAACATCTGGAATAGTCCCTGCTGCTAATTGTGAAGCTAGTACTTCTGAATCTTTAGCTCCTGGAGTATATTGAACCTCTACATCAATTCCTGTAAGTCTTTTAATCTCTTGCCCAACAGGTGTTTCACTAAAATCTTCTGGAAGTGAGTAGCCAATATCATCTACATAAGCCTGAATTGTAATAGTACGGTCAGCAATCCATGTATCTGGTCTATCTGCTGAATCCGATGTACTACCTGAAGCTTCTGCACCTCCATCTTTAGCTGTACAGCCTGTAAGTGTTCCTAATAACATGGTTGTTACCATCGTTGTCGCCATAATCATTCTAAAAATCTTACTTTTCATATGAAACCCCCTTATTTTTTCCCTTAGCAAGTTTAATGGGAATACTCTTACCAAAGTCCAACTTCCGTAAATTTCTTTGAAAGCTTATTACAAATTACAACTAATACCAGTCCTACTACACCTTGAATAAGTCCAATGGCTGTGGCATAGCCAAATTGTCCACTGCCAAGGCCGATACGAACCACGAAAGTATCTAACGTATCTGCTAAAGCCATATTCCCTGGTGTTCTTAATAAGTAAATTTGTTCGAAACCTGAAGATAAAAGCCCACCTACACCCATGATAAAAAGTAATCCAATCGTTCCTCTTATACTTGGCAATGTAATATGCCATATCTTCTTAAGCTTTGAACATCCATCCATATCGGCTGCTTCATAAAGTGCTTGATCTACAGAGCTAATAGCAGCTAAGTAAATAATAGAATCCCAACCGATATTTCTCCATAAATCCATAGAGAACAAGATTTGGAAGAAATATTTTGCCTCCATTAAGAAGAATGTGCTAGGGTCCCCCCCCATACTTCCAATGATTTGGTTAAGCACCCCTGTTCCTGGAGCAAGCACTCTTTGCATAATCGTTACAATAATTACAGAGGATAAAAAGTGTGGTAAATATGTAATAGTTTGAACTGTCTTCTTAAACTTTAAGTTACGGATTTCATTGAGCATTAGCGCTAAAAGAATAGCAAATGGAAACTCAAGAATACATTTAATAAAACCAACACTTAATGTATTACGAAGTAACCTTAAACAATCATAACTACTGAAAAAGGTCTTAAAGTACCTAAAACCTACCCATGGACTTCCCCAAATCCCTTCTTTAAAGGAATAATCCTTAAAAGCAAGGACAATACCTGTCATGGGGACATAGCAGAGTAAAATGAAATAAATGATACAAGGTACAAGCATAAGATAAAGTGGCCAGTATTTTTTAGTATTTTTTATAGCTGCACCCTTCCATTTTTCTACTTTACTTAATTCTGGCTGGGTATTTACTATATTTTCGTACTCTATAGATTTAGCATTAGTACTACTCATGTAACTCCCCCTCTTATTTTTAAATTAGTTTCTATCTTCATCATAAATTTTTTCCTCATCGTCAACAATGTAAAAAACTTCGTTATTTAGTGTCTATTTCTACACTCAATTATCATCTCGTTTTCTCTGCGGCATATGTACTTCTGGCTTATTAATAACTGTTCCATCTGACAACCTTACATAAGTCTCGAAGCCCTCTATATTATTTTGATCAAGTATAAAGATTCTAGCTCCTCTTAAGAAATCCTCTTGTCCATAGGTATTATAACCAGTTGCCCTTCCATATCCTAAAGTGATTCCATACATTTCTCCATAGAAATCATTAATATGATCATGTCCTGCAAATACTCCCTTTGTATGACCTGCTTCCTGCATAGCTGCAAAAAATCCTGAGTTGATTTTAGGACTGCAAATACCTTCTCTCTTCTTGCCATAGCAAATCTCCATATCCCAAAGTTCATGATATTCTGGAAGCGGTATATGCATAAATAGAAGAGCTGAAAAGTTAGGATTTTTTTCTTCATACTCCTTTATTTTTTCTTGATACCAATTAATCTGTTCCTTCTGTACGTAGGCATAGCCCCCTATATGTTTAATCGGATTATAATTACCTGAATCCATTCCTACAATAACCCACTTTACTTCTCCATTCCCATCTACTACTTCCAACATGTGATTGCCCATACCTACTTTTGAGCGTTCATCATGATAAGCTACACAATTAGGTATAGCTGTAATCATAGGGAATAAAATGCTATAATCCGCTCCCTCTTCTGTATCATGATTTCCAAATGTATAACTAAAAGGAATTTGTGATTCAATAACAGGTGCTAATGCCAAATGAAGATGTTCCACATTATTTTCTCCATATACTGTATCTCCCGTAATCATAATAAAATCAGGATTTTCCTCTTTTAATATTTTTCTCATTAACCTTACTGTCTCTTCATCTACCTGATTGTTATCGCTAAAGTGAATATCTGTAAACTGCAAAATTTTAAATTTACCTTCTTCTGAAAAAGCAAGTTTACTCATTTATGTAACCTCCATTCTTTGCTTCTACTGCAAGATTACTAAAATTTGTATCCCTCTCACAATGGACAATTCTACGCACAAGAATGGATATTTCTACAACTTTTCTAATTTGATTGAATAACTTAAAAATTGATAGTATAGTAGTGACATCTTAAACACTTATTTATTCTATTGACTTTAAAGGAGTGTTCTTATGAAAAAAATATATGACGTAGGTGGTATACTCAACAAAGGCTTTGTAGGTCAAATTGCTTATTCAATCTGCTTAGATCAGCCCTATGAAGAAATGGCATTATCATTTGCTTTTGATAAGCAATATTATGATTCAATTACAGAAGAACTCAAAAAAGAATTAGTAGCTGAGTGCCATGGTAAATATAATGCCCACTCTGCTACAGATGAAATGATTACAGCGACCATAAAAAGTATGAAAACAGAATTACAAATCATTGTAACTATGAATGATAAATTCATAGGTGGTGTACATCGCCAAGATAATCCTAAAATCATCTACTTCTCAAAAACTCAAGCTACTGAAGGTTGTATTCCTCAAGAATCTATTAATGGTGTCATTAGAGTAACTGTTGTAGCTTTTAGCGTTATTCAAGATGATACACACTATAAGCTTTCTTTATCAGTAAATTAAAAGGAGGATGATTATGTATAAGCGCTTAGAACTACATAACCATACAGTAGAATCGGATGGTAATTTAACACCATCAGAACTTATTGACCTTATGTGTGATGATAAAGTAGATGCTTTTGCTTTAACTGACCACAATACTATTTCAGGTCATATAAAAATTCAGGAAGCTTTAGCCCCAAAAAATATTTCTCTCTCCTGTATATACGGAATGGAATATACCACGTATTATGGTCATATCCTCTGTTTTGACCTTAAAGAATATATCCCTTGGGAGAATATTAATTTGCATAACCCAGAATTACTCTTTAAAGCTATAAAAGAAAAAGGGGCTCTAGCTGGCATTGCTCATCCTTTCTCATATGGTTATCCTATTGGCTGCTGCCGTTTTGAAATGACTTTCACAGACTATTCCTGCCTAGATTTTATTGAAATTTTCAATAATCCTGAGCCTTTACATGAAGTTAATGAGCAAGGCCTTCTATGGTGGGAATCCCTTATTCTAGAAGGGCACCGTATTGCTTTTACAAGTGGTATGGACTTACATAGTAAAGACAGTATGCATGGTCAGTTTGCAACCTTCATTGAGGGAAAAGAAAAGGGTGATATCATTACAGAGCTTAAACAAGCGATTCATACTCAAAGAACATGGGTATCAAAGGGCCCTCTTCTTGTGATAGAAAAAAATGATTATACAAAGATACTCTATATTTCTATCCAAGATACAACTAAACCGGGCTATGTAGAAGATGATAGACCGTACCTTTTATCTCTTCGCACAAAAAAAGAGACTTTATGCTTTTCATTTAATCATAAAGCTCCTCTTATTATCCCTTATTCAAACTTAAATAGTTCTTCTATTCTCATTCCAAAACTTTATAAAGATAACTTGGAAATAGAAAATCTTATTGCAGTTGCTCCTGTTATTTATCTATAATTTACTACAACTTTTTCTATACTGCATTGGAGTTTGGCCAGTAGCTTTTTTGAAAACTTTAAAAAAGTACTGGCTATCTTCATATCCAACCTCTTTTGCAATATCTACAACACTTTTTTCTGATCCTACTAAGTATTCTTTTGCTTTTTTTAACCTTAGCTCCTTAATATAGTTAAGTGTTGTCTGCCCAGTCTCCTTCTTAAAGACTGAAGAAAAGTAATTAGGGCTCATAGTAAAACGCTCTGCTAAATCATTAATAGCAATATCTTCATTATAGTGCTCTGTAATATACTTAACGGCCAGCTTCATTTTATTTTTAGCTGTTGCATCTACATTACTCTCCAAATTTAAACAATCTACCATGACAGTCCATAAGTGTTCCCTGAGTTGTTTAATAGAAGAGATAGACACTAATTCTTCTACATCAAATACAAGTTGTTCAACTTTTTCTGGCTCTTTTTCCAAAATAGAGTTAGATGATTTTAATACAATTCCTATAATACGTACCCACATCATGCGAATATAACTGATATTATACTTTCTAATATTCTCATCTGAAAAAATAGTATTAATCATAAATTGAATATTCCCTATATCTAATCGTTCTATGTACTGATTAAGCATATGCAATTGCGCTGTAGGTAATTGCATAACATCTAAAAGCCTAATATCATCATAAAAATATATATTACCATTTCCATGGATTAACCTTTGCTGAAAAGCCTTTTTCGCTTCTTTAGTCCCTTTTATAAATAAATAATCTTTTATAGAGCTAACTCCTATACTCGTTGAGATATTCATGCGATTCCAGAGGTTACCTTGTACTATAGATAACAGTTGTTCTGCTTCTGCTCTTAATGTCACACCACAAGTATTAGATAAAATCGCAAAAAGCTGATTACTATTAGATAAATTATTAATAATTATTTTATCACTTTTAATATTACTCTCATTAAAAATGTTTCTTATAGCAAATCGAATAAGCTGATTATCTTGGTAATGATAGGAATCTTTTTCATAACTATCTCCATCAATATTAATCAAAATAGTCATTAACTTCCTATTTTGAAGTGGAAAATATACTTCTATACTCTGCTTCAACGAAAGCGCTTCTCCTTCTAAAGGTTCAAGCTGATGAAGTAAAGCATTCAAATTCTTCTCTAGTAAATACTGTTCATTTTCCTTGAGAATTCTCTCGCCTTTTTTAAGTATCCTATATTGTTCTTCTCTTTTTTCTAGTTCTTCTAAAGCAGTATTCATAACTTTTTTAAGTTCATCATTAGAAATAGGTTTTAGTAAATACGCACTAACCCCTAGCTGAATTGCCTGCTCTGCATAAGAAAATTCTGCATACCCACTTAATATCATAAATTGAATATGAGGATAAAGAGGCTTGGCTTGTCGTATAAAATCAAGCCCACTCATATCTGCCATTCTAATATCAGTAATAACAATATCAATCTCTTCTTCCTGTAATACAGATAAAGCCTTTAATCCATCATCTGCCTCTTGTATCTTCTCAAATTCAAATCCTAAATACTCTAACCTTGCTTGAATTCCTTGTCTTATAAGTGTCTCATCATCTACTATTAAAATTCTTCTGCTCATTTTATTCCATCTCCTTACTGAATAAATGGTAGTTTTATCGTAAAACAAGTACCTTCATTAGGTTTACTCCTTATTGTAATGCCGTACTGATTTCCACATGCTAGTTTAATTCTTTGGTTAACATTTCTTATACCTATCCCTTTTTTCTTATCTTCTTTACTTACTTCATTTGCATGTATATATTCTTTTAAAGCTATGAGCTGATTTAATTCCATTCCCACCCCATTATCTTCTACTTCTATACATATGCATTCCTCATCTTTCTTAATAGAGATTGTTAGTATTCCTTTTGTTTGTTTCATGTTCAAACCATGACTAAGCGCATTCTCTACAATGGGTTGTAAGATAAAACGTAATACCTGATTTTTCAACAGATCTTGTTCTAAGTTATAGACTACATCAAACTTATTTCCAAATCTTGCTTTCTGGATAAATATATAGTTTTGGATATGCCTAATCTCTTGCTCTAGAGGAACATACTCACCATAATTTTTACCTAAGCTATACCTAAATATATCTCCTAATTTCTCACATAAATCGCATATATCAAATGCATGCTTAACAGCTGCTAATGAACTAATCGTCTCCAATGTGTTATAGAGAAAATGGGGATTAATCTGTAATTGTAGACTTTTCAGCTGTGCTTCTTTCTTTTCTAGTTGCTGAATATAATTCTTTTGTATAAGTTCATCTAACCGTTTTAACATAATATTAAAATGTCTATCTAGTATAGTAATCTCATCATTCCCTGCAATTTCTTCTGTTACAGTGAAATTGCCTTCTTCTGCCAACCTTATTTTTTGAATTAAACATCCTACTCTTCTTGAGAAACTCCTTGTAAATAAATAAGTTGTTATTCCAATCAAGCTTATGAGTAAAAAAAGAATCCATAAAATAGAATTCTGCAGAGTTTCTTGCTTTCTATCAAAGAAATCATTCTCAAAAATAAAGAGTACTTTTAATTTATAAAGATTGAGCCTGTCTCCATAAATCATTTTATTATCTTTAAAAATCATTTTATGCGAGCTAAGTTGGTCAAAGGCTAATCCTTCTAACACACTAGTAGAGTAAATATTAGAAGTATAAACAATAGACTCCTCTTCATCTAATACAATAATGTCATATGGTGACGTTAACTCCTTCTTATCCTTAGGTGGTTCAAACAGCTTAGTCGTATCGATATCTAACTTCACAAAACCTAAATAATCTTTTTTTAAAGATTCCGTATCAATATAATAGATAGGTTCAATTAAAGATAATATATTTTCCTGTCTATCTACACTTAAGTAAGTAAAAATCCCTTCACTTAAAATCCTATCCTCACTATACCAAGATTCCTTTCGTGCCTCTTCTATCATCGATACTTTATCCCCATATATTTTTGCATCTTTTATATTTGAATAAACCATACAATTTCTAAACTTATTATAGTCTTCTACACCTAGGCATTTTCTTACTTCTACTGTAACTTTTTTCCCTTTGACATAGGGGTTTGTATCCTGCCCTCTATTTAGTAATTCATCTATAATAATTGTATTATCTGCTATTTGATGTAAACGATATTGATACCTTAGCAAACTTTCATTCATATTTGCTACATATTGTTTTGCAATCTGTGAGTAGGATTCATTTAAAGTTTCTTCTACGGAACTTGAAAGATGACTCAATAATAGTGAACCAATAATGCCGATTGGCACTATACTTACTATTAATGTAAAGAGTACTAGCTGTACAAATATGGTATTAGAATGGAATAAATAAGTAGTAATCTTCCTCCTTATTTCTTTCATTAATTTCCCCCTATGTAAATAAATCTAATTCATAATATTTGTAATGCTTATTATGATTCATAATTATAACATAGAACCTCTTTAACCCGAATGTTTTTTCATAATTTTATATATTTTTATCATAAATTTAATATTAATTTTATCTAATTTTAACTTATATTTAAAACACTAAAAAAGAGTGCATAGGAAATTCCTATACACTCTTTCATTTTATTTATTCATGTTGTCCACAACATTGTTTGTATTTTTTACCACTACCACATGGACATAGGTCGTTACGGCCTACTTTTTCTTTTTTCACTACTGGCTGAGCACCTAAACTTTCATCTTTATGATTTGTAGCTGTAACTTTTACAACTGCTTCACGTTTAATTTCTTGATGAGGTTGTACACGAATGTGGAAAAGTGCTTTTACAGTTTCTTCTTGAATGTTTTCTGTCATTTCTTCGAAGATATCAAAGCTTAAGAAACGGTATTCAATAAGTGGGTCACGTTGACCATATGCTTGAAGATTAATACCTTGACGCATTTGATCCATATTATCTAAGTGATCCATCCATTTTTGATCAATTACTTTAAGCATGATAACACGTTCAATTTCACGAAGTTGTTCACCAAGCTCAGCTTCTTTACCTTCATAAAGCTCTACAGCTTTGCTGTAAAGAAGATCAATAAGAGAATCTGCGCTAAGGTTTTGTTGCTCTTCTTTTGTGAATTCTACTTCTTCAAATGGAATGATTGTAGAAAGGTGATCCATCATTGCTGCAAGATTCCAGTCTTCTGCATATTCAATACCATTTGTAGCATTTGTTACAGCTTTAGTAATCGTATTTTTAGTCATTCTTAAAACGTTATCTCTAAGGTTTTCGTTTTTAAGTACTTTAAAACGTTCACCATAGATAACTTCTCTTTGATCATTCATAATTTTATCATACTCAAGAAGATGTTTACGAATACCAAAGTTATTGCTTTCTACTTTAGTTTGAGCTCTTTCAATTGCTTTTGAAAGGATTTTATGTTCAATTGGCTCATCGTCTGGAAGGCCAAGTGCATCAAACATTTTCATTGTTGTTTCTGGTACGAATAAACGCATAAGGTCATCTTCAAGTGCTAAGTAGAATCTTGATGCCCCTGGGTCACCTTGACGTCCTGCACGACCACGAAGCTGATTATCAATACGTCTTGATTCATGACGTTCTGTACCGATGATTTTAAGACCGCCAAGTTCTTGTACGCCTTCCTCAAGTTTAATATCTGTACCACGACCTGCCATGTTGGTTGCGATTGTTACAGCACCTTTTTTACCTGCCTCAGAGATAATTTCTGCCTCTTTTGCATGGTATTTCGCATTAAGTACTTGATGTCTAATGCCTTCTTTTTTAAGGAGTTTGCTAAGATGTTCTGATGTATCAATCGTTACTGTACCAACAAGAACTGGTTGTCCTTTTGCATGTGCTTCTTTAATATCTTCAATAACAGCTGCAAATTTTGCATCTTCTGTTTTGAATACCATATCTGGATAGTCCACACGTTGAATTGGTCTATTAGTAGGAATAACGATAACGTCCATTCCATAAATATCTCTAAATTCGCCTTCTTCTGTTAAAGCTGTACCTGTCATACCTGCTTTTTTATTATATTTATTGAAATAGTTTTGGAATGTAATAGTTGCAAGTGTTTGACTTTCCTTTTTAACTTCCACGCCTTCTTTAGCTTCAATAGCTTGGTGAAGACCATCTGAATAACGACGTCCATCCATAAGACGGCCTGTAAATTCGTCTACAATTACGATTTCACCTTTTTCATCTACAATGTAGTCTTTTTCAAGATGCATTAAGTTATGTGCTTTAAGAGCAATATTAATATGATGTTGAATTTCCATGTTGTCTGGATCTGCTAAGTTCTCAACACCAAAGTATTGTTCTGCTTTTCTTACACCATCAGCAGTAAGTGTAACATTTCTTTCTTTCTCATTAACGATGAAATCGCCTTCTTCTTCAATCTCTTCTCGCATAAGAGATGCCATAGCACTTTCTTCTCCAAGAAGCTGACCTTTTTTAAGGCGTCTTACAAAGATATCTGCTGCTTTATAAAGATGAGTAGATTTTGAACCACTACCAGAAATAATAAGAGGTGTACGAGCCTCATCAATAAGAACAGAGTCAACCTCATCGATTAAGGCATAGTTAAGTTCTCTTTGAACCATTTGCTCTGCATAAAGTACCATGTTATCACGAAGGTAATCGAAACCAAATTCATTGTTTGTACCGTAAGTAATATCACAGTTGTAAGCCTCGCGTCTTTCGTCATTTTCCATACCACTTAAAATACAACCTACTGAAAGACCAAGGAAATTATGAAGTTTACCCATTTCTTCAGCGTCACGATGTGCAAGGTAATCATTTACTGTAACAACGTGTACACCTTTACCTGTAAGGGCATTTAAGTACGATGGAAGTGTAGCAACTAATGTTTTACCTTCCCCTGTTCTCATCTCTGCAATACGCCCATTATGAAGAATAACCCCACCTACAAGCTGTACTCTAAAGTGTTTCATCCCAAGTACGCGCCAGCTTGCTTCACGACATACGGCATAAGCTTCTGGTAAAATATCGTCTAATGTTTCGCCTTTTGCTAAGCGTTCTTTAAATTCCCCTGTCTTAGCTTTAAGCTCATCATCTGTAAGCTTTTGCATTGCCTCATCGTAAGACTCGATTTTAGCTACGATTGGCTCTATTCTTTTGAGCTCACGTTGTGAATGAGTCCCAAAAATTTTCTCTACTAAGTTCTTCAAAATCTTCACCTTCTTCTTTCTATGTTATGTATATAGATAATTGATATTATATCCTGTCATTCTCTAATAAAACGCTAACTCTAAGTATATCAAATATTATACACTATTACAACTATCCCCATTATCCAATTATAGCCATAATTAATTCCTCTCTTCTTTTAGTTACGAAAATAAATTTCATTTTTTGTTCATATTTTATTCATTGATTTTCTTATAATTTCGATATATAGTTAGTTGACTAACTATTTTTAAAGGAGGCTATTATGTCTGCTTCAGATACCATTAATCATTTAATCTTTGAGATTGCCCGCCTTAGTTTTAGCCAAAGCCACCCTATTCTTGAAAAGTATGGCCTTTACCCTGGGCAACCTAGACTCTTACTTTGTCTTTATCACGAAAACGGAGTAAGTCAAGGCACTTTAGCTGAAAAACTTCAAGTAAAAGCTTCAACCATTACCATGGCTATTAAACGCCTGGAACGTAGTGGCCTTCTTCGCAAAGCCTGTGATACCGAGGATAAACGTGTATGTAGAATTTTCCTAACTGATAAAGGATATTCTGTATGTAGGGAGTTAAAACTAATTCATGATAGCCAAGAAGCTCTTTACACAGAAAACTTTAGCATAGAAGAGAAAATCATTCTTAAGCGCCTGCTTATGCAGGTACGCCAAAATTTAGCCGACGCTGAATTGAAAGGAGATGAATAAAAATTGTTTAGACTAGCTAAGTATTTAAAACCTTATTTAGGCACTGCACTCTTAACTTTATTATTACTTTTTTTACAAACCATTGCTAACCTTTTCCTACCTGCACTTATGTCTAAAATCGTAGACGTAGGTATTGGTACAGGAGATACAGGTTATATTCTACGCATAGGTCTATTAATGCTTCTTGTAGCCCTTATAGGAAGTGCTTTAATGGTATTTGCCAACCTTAACTCTGCTAAGGTGGCTATGGGCTTTAGCCGTGACCTAAGAACGGATTTATTCGTTAAAGTGGAGTCTTTCTCACTAGGTGAATTTAACACACTCGGGACATCTTCCCTTATTACCCGTACTACCAACGATATTACACAAGTTCAGCAGGTTGTACTTATGTCCTTACGTATGATGGTAACTGCACCTTTAATGGTCATTGGTGGGCTTATTATGGCTCTTTCTACTAACTTAGAGCTTTCTGTTGTTTTACTTATTTCAATTCCTATTTTAGTAGTAGTCATCTTACTTGTAGCACGTTCTGGTATGCCTCTTTTTAAATCTATGCAAGTAAAGCTTGATAAACTTAATTTAGTATTACGCGAGAATTTAACAGGTATTCGTGTTATTCGTGCTTTTAACAAAGTACCTTATGAACAAAAACGTTTTGACGATGCTAATAGTGACCTTATGCAGACAGCCATCAAGGTTAACAAAATTATGGCTGTTCTTATGCCTAGTATGATGATTATTATGAACTTAACTTCTGTAGCCCTTATCTGGTTCGGTGGTATTCGTATTCAGGCCGGTGCCTTTGAAGTAGGTAGCCTTATTGCCTTTATTCAATACGTTATGCAAATTATGATGGCTCTTGTAATGGTAACTATGATGTTTGTGCTTATTCCAAGAGCAGCTGCTTCTGCTGAACGCATCAACGAAGTACTTGAAACACCTTTTGAAATTCAAGATAGCGTATCTGGTGATGTAGACTGTAAGATACATGGAGAAGTTACTTTTAAAGATGTGACCTTTGCATATCCTAACAGCGAAGAGCCTGCTTTAACACATATTACCTTTGATACAAAACCTGGAAAGACAACGGCTATTATCGGAGGTACAGGTTCTGGTAAATCTACACTTATCAGTCTTATTCCAAGATTTTATGATGTTACATCCGGTCAGCTATTAGTAGATGGCATAGACGTCAAAGATATGACTCAGGCGCAGCTTCGTCAAAAAATTGGGCTTGTACCACAGAAGGCTATTCTTTTTAATGGTACAATCCGTGACAATATGAAATATGGTAAAGAAGATGCTACAGATGAAGAGATCTGGCAGGCTCTTGAAGTGGCTCAAGCACGTGACTTCGTATCCGAAATGGAAGATGGCCTAGACAGCTATATTGCCCAAGGTGGCTCTAATGTGTCTGGTGGACAGAAGCAACGTCTTTGTATTGCACGCGCCCTCATTCGTAAGCCTGAAATCTATATTTTTGATGATAGTTTCTCTGCCCTTGACTTTAAGACAGATGCTAAACTTAGAAAAGCCCTTAAGCATGAAACAACTAACTCTGCTGTTATCCTTGTAGCTCAACGCGTAAGTACTATTATGGATGCAGATGAAATCCTTGTACTTTACGACGGCAAAATTGTAGGCCAAGGTACACATAAAGAGCTTCTTAATACTTGTGATGTCTATAAAGAAATTGCTCTATCTCAGCTTTCAAAGGAGGAGATTGAAAATGGAAAATAAGCCAAAACGTCCAGGCGGCCCTGGTGGTCATGGTGGCCCTATGGGCCATGGCATGGTTCTAGGTGGTGCCAAAGCTAAAGATTTCAAGGGTTCTATGAAACGTCTTTTAAATTATCTAAAACCTATGTTTCCAAGACTCATCCTTATTTTTGTCCTTGCTGGTCTTAGTACCTTATTTGCTGTTGCAAGCCCTAAAATTCTTGGTAGTGCTACCAATACTATTGTGGAAGGTGTTGCTAGAATTACAAGTGGTACTGGTGGTATAGACTTTTCTGCTCTTAGTAAAATCCTTATGATACTTGCTGGATTCTATATTCTAAGTGCTTTCTTTAACTATTTACAGCAATACCTTATGGCAGGTGTAGCCCAAAGTACAGTCTTTACACTTCGTAAAGATGTGAATGCTAAACTTGCACGTCTTCCACTGAAATATTTTGACAGCCATCCTCATGGTGATGTTTTAAGTACCATTACGAATGACGTGGATAACATTAGTAATACCCTTCAACAAAGTATTACACAGCTTATTACTTCTGCTGTTACCCTCATTGGTGTAACGGTGATGATGTTCAGTATTAGTACACTTCTTACAATTGTCATTTTAATCACTTTACCTCTAGGTATCTTTGTCATTAGACCGATTATTGGAAGATCTCAGAAATACTTCTCAGGTCAACAAAATGCACTAGGCGCTTTAAATGGTCATATTGAAGAAATGTATACAGGCCACCGCGTTGTGAAAGCTTTTGGACATGAAAAAGAATCTGTGGATACTTTTATTAAAATTAATGATGAACTTTATGAATCAGGTTGGAAAGCTCAGTTTATGTCTGGTCTTGTTATGCCACTTATGGGCCTCGTTAACAACCTTGGCTATGTAGTTATCTCAGTAGTTGGTGGACTTCTTGCTGTTACAGGACGTCTCTTAATTGGTGATATCCAAGCTTTCATTCAGTATTCTAGACAGTTTACTCAACCTATCAATCAGCTTGCTAACATTGCGAATATCCTTCAATCTACTGTAGCTTCTGCTGAAAGGGTATTTGAAGTATTAGATGAACAAGAAGCTGTGCCAGAAACTCAACATCCTGTTCATATTGAAAAACCTAAAGGTAGTGTAACATTTGAACATGTTGCCTTCGGCTATGAAGAAGACCATCTTCTTATGAAAGATATGAATATTGATGTAGCACCAGGTCAGACTATTGCTATTGTAGGCCCTACTGGTGCTGGTAAGACTACACTTATTAACCTCCTTATGCGTTTCTATGAAGTAAATGGCGGTAAGATTAAAGTAGATGGTGTGGATATTACAGATTTAACACGTGAGGAGCTTCGCCATTTATTTGGTATGGTACTCCAAGATACCTGGCTCTTTAAAGGTACCATTAAGGATAACATTGCTTATGGTAAGGAAGGTGCTACCTTTGAAGATGTAGTCAATGCTGCTAAAGCTGCCCATGCAGACCACTTTATTCGTACATTACCTCAAGGCTATGATACTATCCTTAACGAAGAGGCTTCTAACATTTCTCAAGGTCAGAAACAGCTTCTTACTATTGCACGTGCTATCCTTGCTAACCCTGCTATTCTTATTCTAGATGAAGCAACAAGTAGTGTAGATACACGTACAGAAAGTTATATTCAAAATGCTATGACACGTCTTATGGAAGGCCGTACAAACTTTGTTATTGCTCATAGACTTTCAACTATTAAAGATGCTGATAAGATTCTTGTTATGAAAGCTGGTACTGTTGTGGAACAAGGTACTCATGAAGAACTCCTTAGTCAAGGTGGCCTTTATGCTGATCTTTATAACAGCCAATTCGATCAATCAGCCTAATAAAATAACACAAAAAGAGCTGATGCTACTCTCCTACACCGGAAGGATAGCATCAGCTTTTTTGTTTAATAAATTGCTTTAGAGCAAGTTATCGTGTACATACTTTTGCACAGTACTAGGTGGCAATTCACCTTCTATAGACAAATAATAGTGTCTAATAGGCTGTAAAGTGTCATCAAATTCATAAATTAAAGGCGTTCCTGTAGGGATATTAAGATTGGCTACGCCATCACTTGAAAGATTATCTAAGTATCTAACTAGTGCTCTTAAAGTATTACCATGTGCAGATATAATAATCTTTTTACCTACTTTAAGACTAGGTAAAATATGTTCTTCCCATTCTTCTCGTACACGTTTTTCTGTATCTGCCAAATTCTCCGTAAGAGGAAGTTCCTCTTTGGTAAGTCCCTGATATTTTATATCATTTCCTGGATATCTAGGATCTTCTGTAGTAAGGGGTGGCGGACTAATATTTACAAAACGCCTCCACTCATGCACCTGCTCCTCGCCATATTTATCTATAGTCTCCTGCTTATTAAGTCCTTGAAGCATACCATAGTGCCGCTCATTAAGTTTCCAAGACTTCTGCACTGGAATCCACATTAAATCCATTTCATGCAAAATAATCCATAAGGTGCGGATAGCTCGCTTTAACATAGAGGTATAAGCCTCATCAAAAGTAAAACCATGTTGTTTCAGAACAATCCCTGCTTTTCTTGCTTCTATAAGGCCATTTTCTGAGAGCTCTACATCTGTCCAGCCTGTAAATTTATTTTGCTGATTCCACATACTCTCTCCATGCCTAATAAGTACTAATTGAATCACCTTTTCACTCCTTTCACCTCGTTATAGTTTTTCACCTCCTATTCATTCTATGTAAATAAGTCAGAAAGGGCACAAAAAAGCCCTGTAAACTCACTCTTCATGAGTCCACAGGGTTTCTATTTATCAGCAAGTTAAAATTTTGTATCCATCCTCTGTTACAAGTATCATACTTTCCCATTGTGCAGAAAGTTTATTATCTGCTGTATAAATGGTCCAGCCATTTTTCTTATCTTCTCTTACACGTGCTGTCCCTATATTCACCATCGGTTCAATGGTAAAGATCATACCTGGCTCAAGTCTAATACCTGTACCCGCACGGCTTACATGGCTTACATAAGGGTCCTCATGAAATTCTAAGCCTATACCATGCCCTCCAATTTCTCGTACTACGCTATAGCCATTTGCTCTAGCATGCGCTAAAATAGCTGCACCAATATCACCTAAGTAAGCGTTTGGCTTAACCGTTTCTATACCTTTTTGCATACACTCACGTGTTACTTCTACAAGTTTTCTAGCTTCCTCACTTACCTCACCAATCATAAACATACGAGAAGCATCAGAGAAATATCCTTTGTAAATAGTAGATACATCTACGTTAATAATATCACCATCTTTAAGGACAACATCTTTACTTGGAATACCATGACATACTTCATGATTAATAGAAGTACATACACTCTTTGGAAAACCACAGTAGTTAAGTGGTGCTGGAATAGCTCCATGCGCTACTGTAAAGTCATGTACAAGTTTATTAATATCTTCTGTTGTCATACCAGCTTTAATATGTGCTGCTACATGATCTAAAACGGCTGTATTAATGTTTGCACTTTCTATAATGCCTTCTATTTGTTGTTTTGTTTTAATTAAACCCATTTTTCATTCCTTCTATCTATTTCTATTTTTATTTTGTTTAACTCGTAATACTCCTGGACTACTCCTATTATAATATAGATTATGCTTGTCATCATTAATATTTCATCTATCACGCTACTTTTGCCCTATGCATAGTAAGATGCTGCACTAATACAATAATCCTATTATTAAAAAGGTGCATAAGCTACATAAGAAAATAAAGCCACTCTTATAAAGTGCGTAAGTAAATCTCATCCCCAATAGAGCTTTAGGAATCATCCCCCTAAAAAGCATCTCTTCATATAGAGCTGGTATAACGGCTACAACTAAAAGATTATCCCGAAGTCGAACATTTTGGCAAGGAACACCAAAGCTAGAATCAGAAAACCTACATTAGATAAAAGAACCCTAGCCATTATCCCGAAGGCATCTTGGAAAGTAAGTACACTTTTAATAAGCTCTTCTATTCTCTTCTTAACTTCCTACAGCTTCCTTTCATACAGTTTACCAAAAATCTTAAGAATTTCTCTAGGGGATAATTTGCCATATCGCTTACTATTTCCTGATAAGCAACCTATAAGTTGTTTTGCATTATTCTTATCTTCTCTATAAGCTCTGCCTGCTATCTTAACAATCCCACTTGTAGGTGTCAAAATACCTCCCTTACTTCTTACTTGAACTCTTTTCATTATATCAAACGAGCCAGATATATTAAATCTTACTTTTTACAATAATTCTAAGCTTAAAATCATATCCTAATGATAGCCTGTCATAACGTTTACTGCTATAATACAAAGTATTGTTAGAATATAATGAGGTGCTTAATATGAAAAATTTAAAAATTTATTTTACATCTGACGTTCATGGATATGTTTATCCAACAGATTATAGAGATCAGGAATTAAAACCCCAAGGCTTCCTATGCATGATGGAGCAATTTAAAAAGGACGGAAATACACTTGTTATCGATGGTGGCGATACAATCCAAGGCTCTCCTTTTACAACTTATATAAGTCGTCTAGGCCTTCCAAAAAATCCAATTGCTGAAGTAATGAACAAAGCAGGCTATGATTACATTACTTTAGGTAACCATGATTTTAACTATGGCTATGATTATTTAAAAAGCTACCTTGATTATATCGATGCAAAATGCCTTTGTACCAACGTAGAGGATAAACTTAATCAACTTCCAATTAAGCAACATGCTATTCATACACTTGAAAATGGCCTTAAAGTAGGGATTATTGGTGTAAGCACAGAGTTCATTCCTGTATGGGAAAAACCTGAAAACCTTAAAAACTTTACTGTAAGTGCTACACTTGATAGTATTCGCCCTTCGTATGAAGCACTTAGAAGTCAGGTAGACCTTTTAATCGGTATTTACCATGGTGGTATTGAATATGACCTTGAAACAAATCGTAAACTTAGTGATTCTAAAGAAAACTTAGCTTATGCAATCTGCGAGGCTTTTGATTTTGATGTACTTCTTACAGGTCATCAACATATTGCACTTGCAGACAAAAACATTGCAGGTACTCATATTGTTCAAACACCTCAATACGGTACACAATTTGCCGAGGTAGATGTAACAGTCAGCGAAGAAGGCGTAATCACAAGTACTTCTAAACTAATATCTACAGGACGTACTTATAACAAAGCACTTTACGATGAGCTTATGCCTCTTGAATCTGCACTCCAAACATGGCTTGATGAGCCTGTTGGCTTCCTAGATACAGATCTTGTACCTGATAACCATTTAGAGATGGCTTTAAATGGCACATACCTTGCCAACTTTATCAACCAAGTGCAATTAGAAAGAAGTGACGCTGATATTGCCTGTACATCTTTTGCTAATAGTGTAAAAGGATTCAACAAAGAAGTAACTGTACGTGATATTGTATCTACTTACATCTTCCCAAATACTTTAATTGTACTTGAAGTAACAGGTTCTGTTGTGAAAGCAGCCCTTGAGAACAGTGCAAGCTACTTCCACATAGAAAATGGTGAGATTTCAGTATCTGATAAATTCCTTAAACCTAAAGTATCTCACTATAACTATGATTACTTCGCACCACTTTGCTATACCTTCGACCTTACTAAACCAGTGGGTGAACGTGTAGTAGCCATGAGTCTAAATGGCAAAGAAGTAGGTCCTAACGATATCCTTACACTTGCTATGAACAATTACCGTTACAGCGGTGTAGGTGGCTATGATATGTACCCTGCATGTAAAGTTGTTAAAGAAATTCTTGTAGAAATGCCTGAGATCATCATTGACTACTTTATGCAACATAAAAATGTAACTGTCGATAAAAATAAATATATTACAATTCTTAAATAAACATAAGGGAGATAGATATACATAATCTATCTCCCTTATGTTTATTGTTCCCTTTTCGCTTTTGCCTTAGCTTCTTCTTCGGATTGAATCTCTGGTTTAATCCATTTTAAATGATAAATACCATTTTCAATAAATTCATCTTCATAGTATTCTTCAAGTTCAATCTGTCTATTTCTTAGTTCTGCATTCGTCATATCTGGATTTTCATCACCAAGTTCGTTAAGAGCTTGTCTTCTTGCCATACGTACTACAAGCTCTTCCCAGAACACTTTATCTTCGTAAGCATCAATATAGTCATTGATTTCGCTGTTTTCATAAGCTCTTGTTGGCATATACTCTTTAAATTCTTCATCAAATTCAATATAATCTTCAAGGCCAAACTCTTTTGCCATAGCAAAGATTTTTTGTTCCAGTTCTGCATGAGGTGCGATACGCTCATTCACTTCACGCATACCATTTATAAGTAGATTTCCTGCATAAACTAAATCAAGTAAAACTTTAAATTCTTCCTTCGTGCATTTAATTTCCATTTTTCCACATCCTTCAAGGTTATTCCAATAGTATTAAATTTGTTCTATCACCGTACTTGGTATTAAAGCATTTAAATTCTGACCGTTTCTTCTGTCATCGGCAATCTTAAAGTCAAATTGTTTTCCTAAACGATTAAGTAGTGTAATAGCACCTTCCATATTACCATTTATATGCACTCCTTATACTACTTATATTTTAGTCTCGCTATGCATTAGCATTCAATACATTTTCAAAAATTTTATCTATCTTTACTATAATTTATTCAGAATCGTAACTTTTAAAGAGATTATTAAAAGGGGCTGTTGCAACAGCCCCTTAAGGTTTTATTCTTCGATTAAAGATAGAGCAACTTCCATCATTTGAGTAAACTTAGTTTGACGTTCCTCTGCTGTTGTTGCTTCTCCTGTAAATGGACAGTCTGAAATAGTACAAATTGTAAGTGCTTTTTTACCTGCACGTGCAGCATTCATATAAAGTGCAGCTGCTTCCATTTCTACTGCTAGTACACCCATTTTTTGCCATGACTTAAGTCTTAAACTATCATCATAGAATGTATCACTTGAGTATAAGTTACCAACTTTATAAGTGTAACCTAAACGTTCAGCTTCTAATACTGCTTTTTGCACAAGGTCAAATGATGCAATTGGTGCATAGCGACCTGGTAATAGGTATTGATCCTCATAGTTTGAATTTGTACAAGCACCCATACCGATTACAATATCTCCGATGTGAAGACTTTCATCGATAGCACCTGCTGAACCGATACGAATAATATTTTCTACACCATAGAAGTTATATAATTCATAAGTATAAATTCCTATTGATGGTATACCCATACCGTGTCCTTGTACTGATACACGTTTACCTTTATAAGTCCCTGTATAACCGTACATACCTCTTACAGAGTTGTACTGAACAACATCCTCTAAATACGTATCTGCTAAGAATTTTGCACGTAATGGGTCTCCAGGCATTAATACTGTTTTTGCAATATCGCCTAATTTTGCGCCGTTATGTGGAGTTGGTGTACTCATAAGTATCCTCCTAATATATATATAATTTTATCTACCTCTTAAATGTATCATGTCACGGATTAACTGTTCAAGGTAGACAAAGCCTACTGTAACATTTTACCTTCTAAATAAAAAACGTGCAAGTTATATACCTGCACATTTAGTTTTATTTTAATCTATGATAGGCTCAATTAATCCATAAGTTCCATTTTTACGTTTATAGACTACATTAACTTCCTCAGTATGAGCATCTCTATAAACAAAGAAATTATGCCCTACAAGTTCCATTTGCATAATAGCTTCTTCTGTATCCATAGGTTTAATCGCAAATTTCTTTTTTCGATTTATTTTTAGCAGCTCTTCTGGCTCTGTATCCATAGATGCAAATGCATCGGAAAGTCCTGCAATGCTTCCTCCGCTTCGATGTCTACGTCTTAATTTATTTTTAAAACGTACAATTTGTCTTTCAATAATAGCCACGGCATCATCAATAATGGCATACATATCTTTGCCCTCTACTTCACCTCTTAAAATTTGTCCATTGAAAGGAATTGTAATCTCAATGATGTGTCTTAGCTTTTCTACACTTAACATTACTTGTACTTCTGTTTGATCATTAAAATACTTATCTAGTTTATGAAGTTTATCTTCTACGGCATATTCAAGGCCTTTTGTAACCTCTATATTTTTACCTATAATGTTGTATTTCATATGTATCTCTCCTTTCAATCAACTGCCTGTTAACAGGTAAGTTATACTATATATATTCGATAAGATATGCTAAAATCCTCTTTTTGAATAAAATTTTTTATAATTTTATGTGTTATTTTATATTAGCCTCTTCATCTCTATATAGAGGCTGAAAAGGCTCTATTTGCTATACTGATTTCTTATAGTATTTCTTTTATTCGTTATCAGCTGTACTATCTACGTTACTTGTATCAGCCTCTGCACTATCTACCTCTGTACTATCTGCCTCTGTACTATCTGCCTCTGTACTATCTGCTTCAGTTGTAGTTCCAGCACTTGTTTCAGTACCTGTAGGTTCTTCTGATGTTGGTGCACATCCCACAAATGCAGCTGCACTAATTGAGGCCAATGCAATAAATAATAATTTCTTCATAGTATATAACCCTCCAATTTAAAATTAATTTAGATTCTTATGCAAATTTTTAATGACTATGGCAGAAGTATAAGCATTTCCTATGTAGTTCATGTAAAGAAATGCACTATAAATTGTATATAATATATATATATATATTATCTAAATTATTAACATTCTATATACAACCTTAAGGTTCATAAAATCTTGTACTCTAATATCAAATTCTTATTAGTAACTATACCTATCAACTAAGTATTTTATTACTTTCTATTACTTAACAAAAAATCTATTTCTTATTAATATTTTTCTCACTTTCTTCATACTTACTTTATTAGCAAGTCAATTCCTTATTTAATTTTCCTCCTAAAAAAACTTAGTACACATTAATGTGTACTAAGTTTTTTTAATCTTCAAATATGAAAAGTTGTTCAATAGGTATTTCTACGACTTTTGAAATATCAATGGCAAGCTTAAGTGACGGGTTATATTTCCCTGCTTCTAATCTCATAATCGTCTCTCTTCTTACTCCTACTTTTTCTGCTAACTGCTCCTGAGTCAGTTCTTTCATTAATCTATATTTCTTTAATGTACATATAAACTCCGGCATAATCTTTATTCCTTATTCTCATAGTAGTAGAGTAACCCTAGTGGCAGAGAAATCTGTAGGGCCCATAAAAGAGCTAGTGCTGCAACTAAAAAGGTATATGCTATTTCTATTCCCCTTTGCGATACCCAGTTGACCGTAATAATAAGTATAAATGCCATCGATACTTGTGTTATTTTTCTCGCCGTCGCTACTGCTCTTTGCTCATTATATTGAAAGCGCTCATCTCTTAACGTATTAGACATCTTACCTTCAAAATAGAATCCAAAAAATCCAAAGAACCCTAAAAATAAAAGTGCATTAGGATTACTTAATTCTTTATAGAGTATGGGTGATATAAATCCTAGTAAACCTAATAACCCTAACCAAGGGCTAATTTTTCGTGTCCTAGTCGTATCTCTTTTCATAAAGCACCTCCTTATAGGTGATATATTTATATCTTTATGTGATAAATATATCACCTATATTTAAAGACGTCAATGCTTCTTAATAAAAAATTTTCTCTCTATTCTAGATGTGGCGTTTCAGCATAAACTTTAATCGTCCCTTGCCCTTCTTCTAGTTCTACAATACTTAAACTTGTTTGAGATACAAAAGGTTCGTTCCATAACTCGGCCACTTCTCTCTCATCCCATAAGCTCATAATATGCTTAAGTGTAATGGTATGGGTTACTAATAAGATATTCCCTTCTTGATGCTGCGCTATGAGTTCTTGTATAAAGCTATAGGCCCTATCTCTTGTATTAAAGAAACTTTCCCCTCCCTGTGGTTTATAAAGATGTGGTTCATGCCAAAAGTGATAGGACTCTATAGGGTATAGCCTTTCTACTTCTTCAAAAGTAGAGCCCTCCCATATCCCTATATTCATTTCTCTAAGCCTTACTTCTTTTATAACGGGTACATCTCTTCCTTCCATAATGGTACATGCTGTTTCATAAGCACGGTTACTGTCACTTACAAATACCTTCTCAAAAGGAATATTCTTTAAATAGTTTCCAAGAGCCTGTGCCTGCTTACGTCCTTTCTCTGTAAGCGGTGAGTCTTTATGCCCCTGTATTCTCTTTTGTTTATTCCATTCAGTTTCTCCATGTCTTGTTATGTATAATGTAAGCATCTTAATCCTCCCTTGTTTTAATAAAAATATTGTAGTACTTATACCCCCTTAAGGCAATTCCTGTATATACTATTAATAGCCTAGATAGTATAATAAAACTAGATCACTTTTCTAAAGGAGGATTTATGATGAAAAAACCTATTTTTACAGGTTCTGGTGTTGCTATTATTACCCCATTTAATGAAACAGGGGTTGATTTTAATAAATTAGGCGAACTTATTGAATGGCATATTGCAGAAGGTACAGATGCTATCATCATCTGTGGCACAACAGGTGAATCTCCAACTCTTCCTATTAAGGAGCACAAAGAGGCCATCCGTTATACCGTTGAAAAAGTAGCAGGGCGTATTCCTGTTATCGCAGGTACAGGTAGCAATGATACACATCATTCTATCGAAACCAGTCGTTATGCTGAATCTGTTGGTGCAGATGCTCTTTTATCTGTAGTTCCTTACTACAATAAAACTTCTCAAAGAGGACTTTATGAGCATTTTAGTGCCATTGCACATGCTGTTAAGCTTCCTATTATCCTTTATAATGTACCAGGACGTACTGTACTTGATATGAATCCTGAAACGACAGCTAAACTTGCTCAAATTGAAAATATAGTAGCTATTAAAGAATGTAACTTCTCTCATGTAGGTGAGCTTATGAACCTATGTCCTGAAGACTTTAGCATTTACTCTGGTGAAGATGGATTAGTACTTCCTTACCTTGCCTTTGGTGCTAAAGGGGTTATCTCTGTTATGGCTAACATTATTCCAAAAGAAACTCACGAACTTTGTCAAGCTTTCTTCGATGGTGATATCGCTAAAGCAAGAGCGCTTCAACTTAAAACTCTTCCACTTGTTAAAGCACTTTTCTGTGAACCAAGCCCTGTACCAGTGAAAAAAGCTATGAACCTTATGAATATGAATGTAGGTAAATGCCGCCTACCACTTATTGATATGGAACCTCAGAATGAAGCTTTCCTAGTAGAAACACTAAAAAGCTATGGACTTATTAAATAATTCAGTACTAAAAAATGAGTAGGCTACTTATTACTAGCCTACTCATTTCTCTGTATACTTTATTGCATCCCCTACAAAATCTATTCTCTTTATAAATTAGTTAAATTTTTAAGTGAAAAATCTAATATAGGTGCTGAATGTGTAAGTGCTCCACAAGACACATAGTCTACACCTATTTCTGTAATCTCCTTAAGACGTGCTTTAGTAACATTCCCAGAGCATTCCGTTTCTGCTCTACCATTTACTAAGCTTACTGCTTCTTTCATCATCTCATTAGACATGTTATCAAGCATGATAATATCTGCTCCTGCTTCTAAGGCTTCTTCTAACATCTCTAGATTCTCAACTTCTACTTCAATCTTTCTTACAAATGGAGCATATTCTTTTGCTAAACGTATAGCTTCTTTTACACCACCAGCTGCCCCAATATGATTATCTTTGATTAGGATCCCATCTGATAAGTTGAAACGATGATTATAGCCACCACCAACTTTAACTGCATATTTCTCAAAAACACGCATACCTGGTGTTGTTTTACGTGTATCTAAAAGTTTTGTATGACTCCCTTTAAGCTCACTTACTAAACTATGTGTTAAAGTAGCAATACCGCTCATCCTTTGTAAGTAATTAAGCGCCACACGTTCACCTGATAAAAGAATTCTTGCATCACCTGTTACAGTTGCAATAAGGTCTCCTTTTTTAATATGATCTCCCTCATTAAAGAAAGTCTCAAATTCAGTTTCTCCTAGAAGTTCAAAAGTACGTTTAAAAACTGGAAGTCCTGCCAGGATACCATCTTGTTTACAAATCAGTTGAACCCTAGAACGTGTATTTTCTCTAATAATTGCTGCTGTTGTTACATCTTCACCGGTAATATCTTCCTGAAGTGCTAGACGTATTTTATCATCCACATTGATAGTCATTGTGACACCATTTATCATAAAAATCCCCATCCTTCTTTTTAATTTCTTCTAAGATTAACGCTTTATAATCTTCTTCTAGTTTATCCATCTGATAGTTCTGTACATCTATAGGAACGCATTCATCTAGCACGCCTAGTCCTTCTTCTACTATACGGCATGCTGCTCTTTTGGCAAAGATTAAACTCTCAAGCAATGAATTACTTGCAAGCCTATTACGACCATGTACACCATTGCAGCTTGTTTCCCCTACAGCATAGAGGTTGTCCATTGTTGTCTTACTATACTTATCGACCTTAATGCCCCCCATAAAATAATGCTGCGCTGGCGTAACTGGAATAGGCACTTTTAATAGGTCATATCCTTCTTCCATACAACGCTCATAAATATTAGGGAATCGCCTTTTAATCTTTTCTTCTCCTAAGTGCATAAGTGAAAGCCATACATAAGGGCTCTCATCTTTTATCATTTGGTCATAAATGGCTACACTTACCACATCTCTTGGTAAAAGTTCATCTACAAAACGTTTACCCGCATGATTCAGAAGATGAGCTCCTTCTCCCCTTACTGCTTCAGATATAAGGAATCTTCTACCCTGTGTTTTACTATATAGTGTAGTAGGATGAATCTGAATATAATGAATGTCTTGGAGGGCTATATGATGTTTGAGAGCTATAGCCAGACTATCTCCCGTTAAATGTTTAAAGTTCGTAGAGTTCTCAAATAAACCTCCAATACCACCTGTTGCAAGTATAACCTTTTTGCTATAAATAGGCTGTATATGTCCTTGGTGAGATACTACAATACCTTGGCATACATTCTCTTTAGTAATAAGATCTATCATAGTAGCATAAGTTACAAGCTCTATATGACTTTGCTCTTTAACACGTTCAATTAACTTTGAGGTAATCTCTTTTCCAGTTATATCTTGATGATGTAAAATACGATTGATACGATGAGCGCCTTCCCTTGTATAAGAAAGTTCTCCATCTACTTTATCAAACTCTACTCCTAATGCAATAAGTCTTTCAATGGTATTGGTGGACTCACGAATCATAATATCAACAGACTCTCTATTATTTTCATAGCGACCTGCTTTCAAAGTATCTTCAAAGTAGCAGTCATAATCCTCTTTATTTCTTAAGGTAGAAATGCCCCCCTGTGCTAAATAAGAGTCACTATCTTCTAATCCTTCTTTAGTTATCATAAGAATCTTTAAGTCACTTGGCAAATGAAGTGCCCCATATAACCCAGCTACTCCAGTTCCTACTATAATAATGTCGTATGAATCACGCATACTATCCCTTCTTTTCCTTATTTAATCTCTCTTAATCTGCTAGCCTATGCATTGCAAGAAGTGCTTCTTCTGCAGCTTTTCTTTCAGCTTCTTCTAATACAACTTCATACTTCATATCTCTTAAAGCTTCATAAAGCTTACTAAGTGTAATACGTTTCATATCTGCACATTCTTTTTTCTCCCCTACAAAGTAGAAGTTCTTATTTGGATTGTTCTTTTTAAGCTCATACAGAATACCTATTTCCGTACATACAATAAAAGAATCTGCTTGGCTTTTCGCTACGTAATCAATAATACCTGTTGTACTTCCTACATAATCTGCTAAGTCTACAATTTCACTTGGACATTCCGGATGTACAAGTACTTGAGCTTCTGGTCTAAGTGCTTTTTCTCTAAGCACCGCTTCTTTCTGAATGCTTCTATGTATATGGCAATAGCCATCATTAAAAATAAATTCTTTTTCTGGCACTTTAGATGCTACATAAGTCCCTAAATGCTGATCTGGCACAAAGAAAATTTTAGATTGTTTAAGGGCTTTTACAATATTTAAAGCATTTGCAGATGTAACACAAACATCAGATTCTGCTTTAATCTGCGCTGTTGAGTTAATATAGCATACTACAGCTAAGTCTTCATGCTCTTGTCTTACTTGTTTTATTTGCTGTGGTGTTACCATATGAGCCATAGGACAGTCTGCTACATCATCTGGTAATAAAACAGTTTTGTGTGGGTTTAAGATTTTTGCACTTTCTCCCATGAATTTTACACCACAAAAAACAATAACTTGCTCTTTTGCCTCCCTTGCTACTTTTGATAGATAATAAGAATCACCTACATAATCCGCAATTTCTTGTAAATTATCATCTGTATAATAATGCGCTAAAATAATCGCATCCCTTTCTTCTTTTAACCTTTTAATCTCCTGCATATATTCTTCTGGTTTCATATTGCACCTCACCTCAATGTCATATAGGTGTTAATATATCACTAATTTTACTTTTTTACAATACATGTGTCTTGTCATATGTATTATTTTTTCATCCATATGTATTGTTTCCTTATAAAGGCATAAAAAAAGACTACCCAATTGGGTAGTCTTTTAATAAGAACGTTCTAATAACATTGTAACGATTTCGAGTAAAATCTCTTTATACGGATTATCCGGGAGTTTATGAATTTCTTTATACGCTTTATCTGTATATTTCTTAGCAAGCTTTTGTGCCTTTTCAATGCCTCCGTAGTTTTTCACAAGCTGAATAATCTGTTCTACATCTGCATCTTCATAAACTTCTTTCTCTAAAAGATTTATAAGATCCTGCGGCTTCTTCTCTAAAGCATAGATAAGAGGAAGGTTATAAACGCCTTCTCGTATATCTTTGCCTTGATCTTTTCCTACAGTCTTTTCATCACCTTTATAATCCAGAATATCATCAATAATCTGGAATGCCATCCCTACATGATGCCCAATACGGTGAAACCTCTTAGATAATCTCATATTACAGCCACTCTCAGCTGCTCCAATATAAAGACTTAATGAGAAAAGTTCTGCTGTTTTACCTGCAATACGTCTTAAATAATTTTTAAGTGAAACATCTGTGTCAAATCGAGAATTAAGCTGTTCAATTTCTCCAAGACAGATGCGAGACATAGCTCTACTATCCATCTGAATACTTTGCAGTGACGCCGTCTGAGCAAGAATTTTAAAACAAATACAGAATAGGTAATCACCAATATATACGGCATATTCCTTCCCATATTTAGATTGAATGGTCTCTCTCCCACGTCTTAGCTTAGCATCATCAATGACATCATCATGAACCAGGGTAGCCATGTGAAAGAGCTCCACAACAGCAGATAAAGCACGAACTTTCTCTGATTCATAGTCTCCAAAATGCGCTGCAAGAATTGTAAAGGCAGGCCTAATCATCTTTCCATTAGCATGTACAAGTTCTTTAATTGAGTTCTCAATTATTTTATCCTTGCACTTTGCATTTTCATCCATCAAGTCAATAATTGCTTCAAGTTCTAGTTTAATCTCCGGATATCTATTCCAAATGATATGCATGCCTTTACCTCTTTCTACTAACTACTTTTTATAAATGTGACCTTTGCCACCTACCCAGAAGTCACCAACTACCTTATTAATCCAAGGTAATACATAATGGTCTAAACCAAATGTGCGTCCGCTGCCATTCATAAGAGCAATACTTCCGAAGAAGAACCATAAAATATCCCATCCAGCCATTGCTGATAATACAAAGTTAATAACCATAAATGCTGAAGCTGCTGATGCAAGCCATGTAAATAAACCAGCAATTAATGCAAGACCAATACCAATCTCAGTAGCTACTACGATTGTTTGGAAGAATACTGCTACGTCTGGATTTGGAATGAAAATTTGCATAATAGATTCATAGAAATTAGGCATTTCTTTAAGGATTGGTTCTGCAAAAGTAGTAGCTGCGTCACCTGCTTGTGATGCTGAAGATACAGCATCATATAGCCACTCGAATGGCATTTTTACATTACCAGCTTTAATCCAGCTGTCTGAACCAATTGTGAAAGCAAATTCACCTTTTTGAAGAAGAGCATCCCATGCTGCATCCCATGTGCCTTCACCAACTAATTTTTTAAGACCTTCGATTAACCATAAAATACCGATATAGAATCTAAGTGGTAAAGTCCATAAACGGTTACCAAGTGAAGAAATATGCCCACGCATAATATTTCTATTTTGTTTCATTCCGAAGAATTCATGTTGTAAGTAATGATATACTGCGTAAACGTTTAACACACCAAATAAATAGTACATATTCACAATGTGTTTCATAACCATAGCAAAGAAACCAGATAATTTAATACCTGAAAGGTTAGCTACGCCATAACGTCCACCAATAGATACCATGAATCCATGGTAGTTACCTTTGAATTTTGATTTTTCTTTATTATCAATAGAAGCAATAATGTTTTTAGCAGCTGTTGCAGCTGTTTGTTCTGCAGCTTCTACAATTTGAGGGTTTGTACAGTTGCCATTTTCCTCATTATATGCACAGTCACCTATTACATATACATTTTCGTAACCTTCTGCTTGCATATATTCATTTGCTTTAAGACGATTTGCACGTGTTTTTGGTGCATCAAGAGCTACTGCACTTTCAGCACATTGGATACCACATGTCCAAATAAGTGTATGTGTAGCAATTTTTCTACCATCTTTAAGTGTGATACCTTCTGCTGTTACTTCTGTAATTGGAGCATTTTTCATGACTTCAATTTTATGTTTTGTCATGTATTTTTCTGCTTTTGCTGCTTGCTGTTGATCAAGCATATTTAAAATAGAGCCTGCTGCCTCTACAACATATACTTTTACTTCCTCTACATCTACATGGTATTTTGCTGCAAGTGTGTCTTTCCATTCTAAAAGCTCCCCTGCCATTTCGATACCAGTAAATCCAGCACCTGCTACAATGAAAGTAAGAAGTTCTCTTCTTCTTTTTTCATCTCTTTCTAAAGATGCTTTTTTGAACTGCTCTTTAATGTGATCGCGAATTGTGAGCGCATCATCTAATGACCATAAGCTAAAGCCATGTTCTTTAACACCTGGCACGCCAAAGTATGCCGGCTCACTACCAAGACCTACCATTAAGTATGAATATGCATATGTACCATGTGTTGTTTTAACAACTTGCTTCTCTAAATCAACATTTTCAATGTAATCTACAACTACATTTACTTTAGTTCTATGGAAAATTTTATGAAGATCTAACTTAACAGATTCTTCTGGAACACGTCCACCTGCTACTTCATGAAGCTCTGTCATAAGTGTGTGGTATGGATTTTTATCAATGATTGTAATCGTTACATCATTATTTTTTTTGTACTTCTTAGCGAGTTTCTTCGCTGCATGTACACCAGCATAGCCTGCACCTAAGATTACAATATTCTTCGCTGCCATATCTTGTCTCCTTTTCTAGCTTATATAAATTTTAGTTCTTTAACTACCATATATTACACAAAATACCTATTAATGTCTAGTTTAAAAATTAACATTTTATATTAAAAAACTAATTTATGTTATTTTTATTTTAACTTATAATTAATTTTTTATCTATAGTTTTTAATCATTTTCCATCAATTTCTTTTATTAATTATAACTTATTTTACTATATAGTAAGAATTATGTTTTGTCTATTAATAATTTATTAATTTTTTATTTATCTTTTATTCATATATAATCTCTAAAATAAGTGAGTGCTTTTTAACAAAGTACATTTTAAATTTTACTCATGTATAAGAGGAGAAAAAAAATGAAAATGAAAAAACTTTTAGCTTTAATCTGTGCATCTGTACTTGCAATTGGAGCTCTTACTGCTTGTTCTTCAAAAGAAGAGGCTCCAGCTCAATCTGAAGCAACTACACCAGCTGAGACAGACAAAAACACTGAAGCTACTGGCTTACAAGATGGAACATACAGAGCTGAATACGATAAAGAAGATTCACGTGGCTGGAAAGCATTCGTAGAAGTAACAGTTGCTGATGGAAAAATGACAGAAGTAAACTTTGACTACATCAATGCTGATGGTGCTTTAAAATCAGAAGATGAAGGCTACAATACAAGCATGAAAGAAAACGCAGGTACAAATCCAGCTGAATTCAAAGTTGCTTTAGCAGAAAGCTTAATCGCTTCTCAAGATCCAACTAAAGTTGATGCTGTAACAGGTGCAACAAGTTCTTCTGAAGAATTTGTTACTTTCACAACAGCACTTATGGAACAAATGCAAGCAGGTAATACAGACGTATTAGTACTTGCTGCTCCAGCTGAATAATAACTTTTATTAAATGGGGTGTTCGGTTTTCCGAACATCCTTTTTATTTTTATCCCATAGCCTACTTCTAACATTTAGGGTATGCTATAGTAAATGTGAAAGGAGATTACTTTTTATGTGTAATTTTAAAAAACGCTTCGGCCTATTCATGTGCTGTTTAACTTTAATGATTTTTACAGGGTGTGGGTTAGACTCTAATGGCTCCAAAAAAACATCCCCTTCAGATCCACTTAGACGTACTGAAGTTTTAATGGGTACGACTGTAAGTGTTTCTCTCTTTGACCACCAAGATGAAACTATTTTAGATGAAGCCTTCGAACGGGTGAAACTTCTTGAAAATGAATTAAGTCTTAATAAAGATAGCACGCTTCTAACAGAACTTAATGCCTCTGCGGGTACAACCCCTCATCCCGTCAATGATGTACTCTTTGATATTGTCCAAAAAGGATACTACTACAGTGAACTTACAGATGGCTCTTTTGATGTATCTGTGGGGCCTCTTGTAAAGCTTTGGAACATTGGTCTTCCTGAAGCTCGTGTGCCTTCTAACGATGAGATTCAAAATGTGTTGCCACTTATAAATTATAAACAAATAGAGTTAGATGAAGAGGCTAAAACAATCTATCTTCAAACACCAGGTATGCAACTTGACCTTGGCGGAATTGCAAAAGGCTATACAGCTGATAGTCTTGCCACGCTTCTTAAAAGTAAAGGTGTTGAGCATGCACTTATTGATTTAGGTGGTAATATTTATGCACTTGGTACTAAAGTAGATGGCTCTTTATGGAAAGTAGGTATTCAAGATCCTTTCGAAAGCCGTAATAATACAGTAGGCTATATACCTATTGCTAATCAATCTGTCGTTACTTCTGGTATATATGAGCGCTACTTAGAGGCTGATGGTAAAAAATACCACCATATTTTAGACCCTTCTACAGGGTATCCCTTCGACAATGAAATTGCCGGTGTGACTATTATTAGTGAGACTTCTATAGATGGAGATGCTCTTTCAACAGCAGTTTTCTCTAAAGGTCTTGAAGAAGGGCTTGAGTTTGTTAAGTCACTTCCTAATATAGATGCCATCTTTATTACTAAAGACTCCAAAGTCTATCTAACAGATGGTATTAAAGATGATTTTGTACTGACTAATGGTGCCTTTACATTAGGGAATTAACTCTATTCCTCTGCAAAAAGAGTGTCATCCATGACTGTATTCATGGATGACACTCTTTTTCTTAAATTTCTATTCTATTTATAGACATACTTTGCTGCAACATTAATTGCTGCTTGATGTTGTGGGTCTACTACTGCTGCAATATTACCCTCTTTATGTCTTTTACTACCTCTAAAGTGTAAGTCTATAACACCATCCATACCATTCCCCTTAATCTCATTTAAGGAGTCCCCTGCATGTGGCATACCAGCAAGTGATGCTGCTAAATAGCGTCCATTAAACTCTATAATAACTGGACGTCTTTCCCAGCTAAAGCCACCCCATATCCCCTTAATAACTTGTGTATCTGCCTTTGTCAGCGCCTCCACATCTGCATGGTTTGTGCCAAAGGTACGCTTGATTTTGAATCTCTTGCCTGTATATACATCTAAAACAGTAGCTACGCTCCCTCTTGGCATTACTTGGTTTGCCGTAGCCCAATTTAGTACTTCTACTTTTTGAGTTTTAAACTCTTTAACTGGAAGAAGCTTTAAACTCGTATCCTTTAACTGATCTTTATAAATAAATCCTTCAGATTGATCTGATAATACTACATTGTACCAATTCCCTGATTGATAAAGTACACTAACAATCTCTCCTACTACAAGCTCTTCTACTAACTGTGCATTTGGCGAAGGTTCCTTCCTTACCTTTGTTCCTTCTACTGTAACAGGTGCTATGACTTTTCTGATATGTAGAAGGTTTTTATCAATTTCCGCTATCTGGCCTTCTATATCAATTCTATAAGTATCCTTTTCCTCTTGGAGGTCCACTACTCGTAGATTGCTTCCTTTGCTGATTTCATAAATAGCACGTGCTTCATTGCAATAAGCTACTGCGCCTTTATCTTGTACAACTGCAAATACGTTAGCAAAAATAGGCACGCTTTGCATCATCAGTAATCCTAAAAAAGCTTTCTTCATAAGTTGTTGTTTCATGTGTAATCTCCTCGGGCTTATATTATTATGTGATTATTAAAATGTATTACATAATTGTTAAGTAATCCTATTTTAATCAAATTACACACCTTTATCAAGCTTTTCAGGAGTATTTATACCCATGTCAAAACTATTACAATACTTTACTTAAAAAGAGTTTCGTACGCTCTTCCTTAGGATTTTCAAAGACTTCCTTAGGATGACCTTGTTCTAAAATTTTGCCCTCATCCATAAAAACAAGTCGTGTTCCTACTTCTTTGGCGAAGCCCATTTCATGAGTTACAATCATCATGGTCATCCCTTCTTGAGCAAGTTCCTTAATAACTTCTAATACCTCTTTAACCATCTCAGGATCAAGAGCAGAAGTTGGTTCATCAAAGAGCATCACTTCTGGATTCATAGCTAAAGCACGTGCAATAGCAATCCTTTGCTTTTGTCCACCTGAAAGCTTGTTAGGGTATTCATTCGCCTTTTCTTTAAGCCCTACTTTATCTAAAAGTTTATATGCTATTTCTTTTGCTTCTTCTTCACTCATTTTTTTCACTTGAATTGGAGCAAGTGTAATATTTTCTAATACCGTCATATGTGGAAAAAGATTAAAATGTTGAAATACCATGCCTACTTTTTGACGTATTTCATTAATATCTATACTTTTATCTGTGATATCTACACCGTCAATAAGGATCTGACCTTGCGTTGCTTCTTCCATATAGTTGATACAACGTAGGTAAGTAGACTTGCCGGAACCAGATGGTCCAATGACAACGACTACTTCTCCTTTATTTATAGAGTCATCAATTCCCTTTAATACTTTTAAATCCCCGAAACTTTTACATAATCCTTTAACCTCTATCACAAATTTCACCTCTTTTTATACATTCTCTAAGTTTCCTAGGAAATATTTCCCTAAAATCTACCTTTATTCATTCTTTTCTCAATCACACGCATAATCATTGTAAAGGTACTTGTGAGTACAAGATATGTTATAGTCACAATCAGAATTGGCCATATAAAGCTTCCTGTATCTGACATCATAATGTTGCCTGCACGCATAATATCACGTCCACCAATCATACCAATAACGGCAGTTTCCTTAATTAAGACTATAAATTCACTTACAAGCGCTGGAAGCATTTGTCTAAATGCCTGTGGTATAATAATAAGTTTCATTGTTTGAAAATAAGAAAGTCCAAGTGAACGTCCTGCTTCCATTTGGCCCTTATCGATACCTTGAATACCTGCTCGAATAAGCTCCGCCATATAGGCGCCACTATTAATCCCAAAAGAGATTCCTCCTACTACAGGACGCGCCATAACTACATCAGCTAATACAACAAGCCAAATAAAACTTACTTGTACAATAGCTGGTGTTCCACGAATAATATCTACATAAAGCTTAGCAATCCCCTTAAGGATTTTCTCTAACCATTTAAGTTTTCTTGGAAATTCAGAGACTTGAATAATCGCTACAAAAATACCAATGATTAAACCAATAACTGTAGCAATAGCCGTCATAAGTAAAGTTTCTTGTATACCACTTAAAAGGGTCATGTAATACTTTCTTTCTATAAAAGTATTAAAAAACGCAACCATTGTTTCATAACTAAACATAAAATTCCTCCCTCATCTGAAAAACTTCACCTATAGGTATGTCCCCCTATAGGTGAAGTTCAATACTCTTATTCTTATTCTTATTCTGTTTTACCGAAGTATTTTTCGCAAAGTGCATCATAAGTACCATCAGCTTGAATTTCTGCAAGTATTTCATTAATATCCTCTAAGAGTTCGGTATTACCTTTTTTTACAGCAAGTGCATAGTTTTCATTAATGAATGGTGCTTCTATAATTTTAACACCTTCGTAGTTTGCTACAATTTTTTTAGCTGGTTCTTCATCTAGTACAACAGCATCAATTTTACCAAGGCTAAGTTCTGCTACAGCTAAAGCACCTTTATCAAATTGAATAACTTCAATTGTACCGCCATTTTCTTCTGATGTATAACCTGATACGAAAATATCTCCTGTTGTACCAAGTTGTACCCCTACTTTTTTATCAACTAAATCTTCTGCTTCTACAATATTATCATTATCTTCTTTAACGATAATAACTTGTTTAGATGCGAAGTAGTTGTCTGAAAAGTCTACTTGCTTAGCACGTTCTTCATCTACTGTCATACCTGCTGCCACAAAATCAACTTTTCCACTAGCTACAGCCCCAAGCAATTGATTAAATTCCATATCTTCTACCTTAAGTGTTTTGCCGAGTTTCTCTGCAATGATTTTACTAATATCCACATCAAATCCTACGATTTCATTGCCTTGGATTTCTTCGAATGGAGGAAATGTCGCATTTGTACCCATTACAATCACATCTTCACTTTTACTGCATCCAGTAAATGTTCCTAAGCTTAATATCCCTGCTAAAACAACTGCACTCATTTTTAATAATTTATTTATTTTCATCTTTTAATCCTCCCAAAATTAATTTTTATACCTTAATTCAATTATTCATTCACTATACGCATAATTATAAACAGTTATGAATGAATAGTCAATAGCTTTTTTCTTTATTTCCTCCTTTATCCTAGTATAAATCTCAATATATCTGTTCTAATCCCTTATAAACACTAGCCTTAATCTTTTCTAATGAATTTTAAATTTTTATTCCTCTATTCCCTCTTATAAATTTTACCAAACATATGTTTTGTGTACATTCAACTTGTGGATAATGTGTATAACTCTGTTTATAACTTGATTATTATAGGTTTGTCCCATTATTTTCATGTGAATAACTTGTTTATTCTATGTATAAAATTCAATTTATCTGTATTGTAAACACACTTATGTTTATACATCAAAAAATAAGAAAACAACTCCATAGCTATTCTATAAAGTAAAACTTTTCTTAATAAAAATTTATCTATACCCCCTATTTCTTTCGCTAAATAATCTTAGATTCTCTTTAGTGACAAGAAACACTCCTCTTAGATACTATTAAAAAAAGTGGACATATTTATTTTGAATCCTTTATATCCGTAGAAAAGTATAACCTTACTAGATTATAAAAAAAGAGTGAATAAACCTTCTTATAAGGAAGGATTTTATTCACTCTTTCATTTTTATCTTATTTGATTTTATAAATGTTTTAATTAAGCAAGTACTTCTCTAGCTACTTTCATAACGTTTTCTACAGTAAATCCATGTTTTTTGAAGATAAGATCAGCTGGTGCTGACTCACCAAATGTATCCATAGAAATGATTGCACCTTCGAAGCCTGTATATTTATGCCAGCCGAATGAGCTTGCTGCTTCTACTGCAATACGTTTTGTTTTATTTTTTGGAAGTACTTCTTCTTGGTATGCTTTATCTTGCATATCGAATAAATCTGTAGATGGCATACTTACAACTGCTGCTTTAATGCCTTCTTTAGCAAGCTCTTTTGCTGCTGCTTCAATAAGTTGTACTTCTGAACCTGTAGCAATAAGGATGATATCTGCATCTTTTGATGCTACATCACCAATGATGTATCCACCACGTTTTGCATTAGTACCTGTACCAGCAAGATATGGTAAGTTTTGACGTGTAAGAACAAGTGATACTGGATGGTCTTTGCTGTTTAATGCATATTCCCAAGCAGCTACTGTTTCTTTACCATCAGCTGGACGGATTGTAACCATGTTTGGCATACTACGAAGCATTGCAAGTTGCTCGATTGGTTGGTGTGTTGGACCATCTTCCCCTACACCAATACTATCGTGTGTAAGTACGTATGAAACTGGTAAGTTCATAAGTGCTGCAAGTCTCATAGAGTTTTTCATATAATCACTGAATACGAAGAATGTAGAACAGTATACTTTCATGCCACCGTGTACAGCCATACCATTTGCGATAGCTGCCATAGCATGTTCACGGATACCAAAGTGAAGGTTACGTCCTTCGTAGCTATCTTTTTGGAAATCACCTTTGCCTTCCATATATGTTTTTGTAGAAGGTGCAAGGTCAGCTGAACCACCTACAAAGTTCTCTACTTTATTAGCAATTTGGTTAATAATCTCATAGGATGTTTGACGCGTTGCAAGTGCTTTTGAAGTATCTGCATAGTTTGCATATAATTCTTCAAGACTTACTTCTTCGTCGCTATGCCATGCTGCCCATTGTTTTGCAAGTTCTGGGTAAGCTTTAGCGTAATTTTCAAATAGTGTATTCCATGCTGCTTCTTTAGCTGCATTTTCTTCATTGATTGCCTTGATGTTTGCTTTAACTTCGTCTTCTACGAAGAATGCTTCATCATGGTGATTTAAGAATTTTCTTGTTTCAGCAATGTTATCATTTCCTAAAGGTTCGCCGTGTGCACTTGCTTTACCTTGTTTAGCAGGACAACCATAACCAATTTGTGTTTTCACTTCGATGAAGTTTGGTTTACCAGATGCTTTTGCTGCTGTAATAGCATTTGAAATGGCTTCTATATCATTACCATCTTCTACTAAGAATGTAGCAAATCCTTGTGCTTCAAAACGTGCTCTTACATTTTCAGTGAAAGCGATATCTGTATTTCCTTCAATTGTAATATTATTTGAATCGTATAATACGATTAATTTATCAAGACCTAATGATCCTGCAAGTGATGCAGCTTCGTAGCTAATACCTTCCATAAGGCAACCATCACCTACTAAAGCATAAGTATAATGGTCTACAACGTCATAACCTTCTTTGTTGAAGTGTGATGCTAAGTGGCGTTCTGCCATAGCCATACCTACTGCTGATGCAATTCCTTGTCCAAGTGGTCCTGTTGTAAGTTCTACACCTACTGTATGACCGTATTCTGGATGACCTGGTGTAAGGCTTCCTTCTTGTCTAAAGTTTTGAAGGTCCTCTATTGTAAGGCCATACTCAAATACGTGAAGTAAAGAGTAAAGTAATGCTGAACCGTGACCTGCTGATAATACAAAGCGGTCTCTATTTGCCCATTTTGGATTATGTGGATTGTGTACTAAATGTTTGCCCCATAATGTATAAGCCATTGGTGCAGAACCAAGTGGTAAACCTGGATGTCCTGAATTAGCTTTTTGAATGGCTTCGGCGGACAAAATACGGATAGTGTTAATTGTCTTTTGGTCTACTAAATTCATTTAAAATTTCCTCCTTAAAATACATACAGCTATTCATATACCTATTTTTCATTATAATATGCTTTGTTCATATTGTATACAAGTTTTAACAGAAGTTTCCCTTTTTCTACTCTTTATGATTTTTTTATTAAAGGCAGACTTTTGTATTCGCTTCACTTATGTCCATGACTAATGCTTTTATTATTTGTATAAATCTCAGAAAATATAGCTACTGGTTAATTATAAAAAAAGCCTCTCACTTAACTTATTATAAGTCATGTGAGAGGCTCTTTTATTTCTACTTGCCAAGACATTATTCTAATCTTCTTTTTTCTCTTCTTTTATAACACTTTCACTTATATATAAACTGACTGGCAGTTTATTATAACGATCTAAATGATAGTGATGATATGGGAATTTAGGAATATTCTTTGTATCCTCTTCTTTAATCACTATTGTTGTGCTTGGCTTAATGACTTCACCATCTTTTATAGGTAATCCTTGAATTAAATTAAGGACCTGCTCATAAACGGATAAATCTGTGTAATGATTTGTAGCAATATCACCTACTGTAATACCTGGGTTAATATACATAAGCTCTACTTGACGGTTACGTTTAACACCAAACTTAAACGTAAATAGGCCTTCTGTCTCACTATCTTTTAAAATTTTCTTAGCATATCTTGAAAGCTTTGTATGCATGGCCTTTGAAACATCTGCTGGCATATAAATGTATTTCACAGCTTCATCATTTAAAGCTTCTTCCTGTACTGGATAAGTGCATACTTTATCTCCAGCTTTTAATGCTGTAACACTTAAGAATCTATCATAATCATTGATTTCCTCAATAAGCCATTCAATAGCTGATTCATCGATTTCAAATAAGAAATTCTCTAAATCGTCTTTTGTGTATACATCAAGTACATCATAACGATTATCATAAATTTGATACAGTCTAAAAGGAAGTTCAATTTGTTCCATTTGTTTAAAGAATGTAAGCTTGTTATTTTGGTGATAATACTTAGGTGTAGGTACCTCACAAAGCTCAGCTGCTGTAAGCTGATGCACACGGTTACCTATAAGTTGTAAACCATCACCACTTGGGTAAATCACATGCTCTTTCATAAATTTGGATGATAGAACAGGTGGATTACCTGTGCATAAAATAATAGCATCTGTTTTAAGAGCAAGTCTTTTAATCGTATCTTCTGTAATAGGTGCTGTAATATGTGTATCACAAGCTTCCCCTGCTATATTATTAAGTTCAGGTTCAAGAAGAACTGTTTTAATACATCTTTTTTTAGCTTCTATACAAATCATATTTGCAAGGAGATTGCCTCCTACAAGACCTAAAGTTTCTATTTGATTCATCTTTGTTCCTCCATCTTTATTGAAGTAAGTAATTAACCACCTCTAAAGCTTTTTCCATATTTTTAGGTGGGTTGATTAGTGAAATTACAAGAGGTTCTAAAATGGTAGCACCTTGGAAAGCATTAGACTTTTCGATTTTAATACCATAAACATGTTCTTTACCATCTTCTGCACCTTTAGCTGTAAGAAGTTGGTCTTTATGTGCTTCAAGTATTGGCTTAAATTCTGGTACTTCTTCAAGTGGCATAAATGGGTCGAAGCCCTCTATCTCCATATATCTGTCAAAACGTGCCTGAGACATAGCAAAAACGTCTGCTTCTCGTACTTGTATTTTCAGCATCATCATTTGGTCATTTACAATCGTTGCTTGGTCTGTTACACTCCAGTCTGCAGGAATATAATAAATATCTGAATTAAAGTTTTCCTTGAAGTAAGCCCTATCTAATTCTTCTTTATCTGTATCAAGCGTCATCATAGCTGTTACAATAAGGTGATTATCAAAATTAGGTTTTGGCTTAAGCATAGTATAGACCAGATTACCTACTAAAAGTACACCTATTATTGTACCTAATATAGTAAATCTGTAATATTCCCAGATATACTCTAGTTTTTGCTTACTGTTCATACTCTTAAACTTTTCTTTATTTGTTTTCATTGTATACTACTCCTTCTTCTCTTATTCCCTCTTTTACTTCATTTTTTCCTATGCTATACTTGAAGCAGAATTATTTATATTACTATCATAATTTAATACTATAATTATACCATATGTACATGGTATGTACTTTAAATATTTTTAAGGAGGACTTTTCATCATTATGCAATGGTTATATAAGCTTGAAAAAAAGTTTGGTAAATATGCTATTCCCAATTTGATGCTGTATATTTTATCTTTACAAGCTATCGTATTTTTAGCCGTTAATTTACTAGGCCCAGGCATTTTAAGTGCACTTGTATTTGATAGAGATTTAATTTTATCTGGACAAGTTTGGAGACTTATTACCTTTATCTTTGTACCAGATGACTTCAATCCACTGTGGTTTATCTTAATGCTCTTTATTTATTACTCTATCAGCAATCAAATTGAACGTATTATCGGAAGTTTTAACTTCAATGTATTCTACTTCTCTAGTATTATTGCGACAATTGCTGTATGTTTCATCTTCGATATTAGATTACTTTCTCTTGCTTACTACATTAATTTATCTTTATTTATTGCCTTTGCTACACTTATGCCTGATGCAACATTTTATTTATACTTCTTTATACCATTTAAGGCAAAATACTTATTAGTCTTCTACTTTGTGATTTTAGGTATGCAAATGCTTACTGGTGGTCTTCCTACAATTGCTTTAATCTGTTCTTCTTTACTTGGATACTTCATCTTCTTTGCGTATCCAGCACTTAAGCATCAGAAATTACGTCGTAAAGGGCTAGCAGGGCAAAAACAATTTAGAGCTGCTAAACGTGAATTAGATGCAGAAAAACGTGCACCTATTAAAGTAGCTTTCCACAAATGTCATGTCTGTGGTAAAACAGAATTAGACGATCCAGATATGGAATTTAGATACTGCTCAAAATGTAACGGTAACTATGAATACTGCATGGATCATCTAAAAGACCACGAGCATGTAAAATAAATTATCTTACACACGGACATGTACGCTTAATAAGAAATGAACATTCTAAAGGGAGTGCTATAAAACAAGTTTATACTAAGTTTTGTAGCACTCCCTTTTCTTATGAGTTATTGGTGAGTTATTGATTCTTTATTACCTTACTTACTACTTACTTTCTATCCTTTTGCTTATCTTCCTGCCTACTTCCATCCTCTCGCTTACCCCTTATCTTCTTTCCTTCTTCTTATTTCTTATTGCAGTACTCTTCTACCATAAAAATAAGTTCATGTAACACTGGCATAAGCAGGATAATGCCACTAGCCTGTAAACCTTTTGGATGTATGTAATAACCAAGTAAAGTAAGAATAAGCCCAAATGTAAGGATGAGACACCCTGTAAGGAAGGACTGTGCCTTAGTTGAACGTACTTTAGCATGATCTCCATAGGCTAGTAGCGCATAAAGAGGTACAACCGTTGATGTCCCTAATAGATTAAAAAATAAAGGCACAATCCATATATGTCGCATCATCTTATAAGTGACTAATTTCTTATTCTCATAAATAGGTACGCTATAAGCATGATGCCAGCCACTTGCTATAACCAGTAAACCTTCTATAATATGTAAGATTCCAACTAGGCTAACGAGCATGGGATAATTGAGTTGATAGAAATTCTTCCCTATAATCCGTATTACTCCTTCGATCATAAAAGCTACTGGAATCACATAAGAAAAACAACCAAATCTCGGGTGTATCATAATGAGTAAAAAGGCAATAGGTATTAAAACTAGAATATTAGTATCTACTTCAAAATTGATTCCCTTATAAGATAGAAGATAGCTCCCTATAATACCTATGAATATCCCCACTATCAAATCTTGTCCAATTGCACCGACTAAATATTTGAAAGGGATTTTTCCCTTTATCTTTTCTATTTGTCTTTTGTACACAACTATGCTATATAAGACCATAATAAAAAAAATGGGGTCTCCTAATATGAGCCCCATTTTCCTAGCCATATACAGTATAGCATACTGTACAAAAGCCGTCATAGTTAGCCCCCTACCTTATTGAATCTGCTCTCTTAATACCTCTACAGCTTTTTGAAGCTGTAAGTCTTCATTGTATTCTAACTTAGCTTTTATCATAAGTTCAGGTGCTAAATCCACTTTATAATCTGGTTCAATACCTTCTCCTTGGATACACACACCACTTGGAGTAAAGTATTGAGAAGTTGTTACTTTAATAGCTGATCCATCTGTAAGCGGCATAATGGTTTGCACAATGCCTTTACCAAATGTACGATTACCTACAAGAATAGCTCTATTATGGTCTTTTAAAGCCCCTGATAAAACTTCTGAAGCACTTGCACTTCTTTCATTAACAAGTACTACGATAGGTATATCTACATACTGATCATCTGAAGTCATTTCTTTGACTTTACCATTTTTATCTTTTGTTGAGACAATAACTCCTTCTGGAATGAGTTCATCTACTATTTGAACTGTTACATCTAAAAGACCGCCTGTATTATCACGTAGGTCAATAATAAGCCCTTCAGCGTTAGCTTTTGTACCTTCATCTAATGCTTCTTTAAATTGGTCATAGGTAAGCTCTTCAAAGGAACTAATTTTAATGTAATTGATATCCCCTTCTAACATTTTATGTGAGACTGAAGGATAAATGACATTTTCACGCTTCATTTCTAAATCTAATGTTTCATTGGTTGAAGGTCTAAAGACCGTCACAGTAACTTTTGTTCCTGGTTTACCTTTAATAATTTTAGGTGCTTCATTAAAGTCATCTCCTGTAAGGGGCTGCCCTTCTGCTCCTACAATTTTATCCTTTGATAACATACCCGCTTTTTCTGCCGGAGAACCTTCAAATACATCTGTTACAAGAATAGTATTATCTGTCTGGTCAACCATCATTTGTACACCAATTCCTGCATAGACACCACTTGTCTTTTCCATAATACTGTCAAATTCTTCTTTTGTATAATAAGTAGTATACGGGTCACCCACAGAAGATACAAGCCCTTTATAAATGCCTTCCTCCATCGCTGTCTTATCCAGTTCACCAACATAATATTTGTCTAATGTTTTTTCAATGACTTCAATCTTTTTATCAATAAAATCATATTTGTCTGCAAATACTGTCATCCCAAATAAGATAGTTGTTGATAATACAAAGCCAATTGCTGTACCTTTTATAAAACTTTTCTGTTTCACTTTGTATCACATCCTTAAAATGAATTAATGATAGGTTACGTCAAACTGTAAATTCTTATCCTTATTTTAGTACCTCTATTGCTTTTTGCACTACAACGTCATTCTCCAGTTTTAACATACCTGTTGTAACAAGTTCTAATGTATTATCTGTAGTAGTTTTCTGTGCAACATCTGGTGTAATGCCCTCATCCATAATCTGATTACCTGTAGCATCTAATACAATACCTGTAGTGATAGAAAGGCCTGAACCATCTTCTAAAGGAACACGTATATGTGTTGTGCCATTTCCTGCTGTCTTATCACCTACTACAAGGCCTCTATCAAAAGCCTGCACAGCTGCTGGGAAAGCTTCTATAACACCTTCAGTAAATGTACTCGTTAGGACTACTAGCGGTATATCATAAAGAGCTTCTGTAGTACTATAAGGCGTAACTGAACCATCTTTGTTCTTTACAGAAAAGACCTCTTCATTACCGATAAAAAGATTAGTCAAAGCTTGTACAGCTTCACAGTTGCTACTTGACGCACTTCTAAGGTCTAAAATCAGCTGTGTAGCACCATCACTAAGCAATTGATCAATAGATTGCTTTAATAAATTTGGTGTATCCTCTACTAGGCCGCTTAGCTCAATATAACCAATATGATCTTTTAGTAACTTAGAGTTAATTAGATTAACCTCTACTACATCTACTACAAGCTGAACCGTTTTGGTTTCAGTCTCCTCATTATTCATAAACACATATTCGACCGGATTGTTTCCTGTATAGGCTAACTTTTCATAGATTTTTGTATCATTAGAACCCATGGCCTTGATGCCATCAATTTCAAAAATTTTATCTCCTACTACGATACCTGCTTGATCAGCAGGAGAGTTAGGCACTACATCCGTTACGACTAAATGTTGGTTTGTAATCCCCCATGTGAAACGAATGCCTGTACCAATATAATTTCCCTGCTCTTCTGTTTCTTCTTTGCTGAAGTTATCGGCATCTAAGTAAGTCGTATAACCATCGCCTACACCATACACATAGCCTTTATAAATTCCCTCAATCATATCCTCATTATTACTTTCCCCAATATATGCTGTACGAATAACCTCACTAAGCGCCTTAGCCTTCGTTTGATTATAAGCCCCCTTATTTGATAGCCCTGGCACCTTCTGAAAATCAGCTATAACTCCACCTTGACCATTACTATTTAAATGACTTATTCCATATAAAGTGCCCACGCTTATAACCCCAACTAAAATACCAGCGCCAACACCCATCCATCCTCTTTTCTCCACTAGCCTACCTCCTTAGGGACGGTTCATCCATTTTTATTATTTATTGAATCTTTCTCTTATTTCTTGGTAATACTCTAATATCTTTTATAGAAAGGAATTCCTTTATATGCCTAGAGTTGCACGTATTAAAACTAATAACAGTATGTTTCATATTATGATTCATTCTATCTCAGAAATTCAATTATTTAATGATACAGAGGATAAAGAAATTTACTTAGCCCTTATTAAAAAGGCCAAGTCTAAATTTAACTTTAAACTCTATGCTTTTGCACTTATGAATACACATGCTCATCTAGTTATTGATTGTTTTGGGAGTGACATTTCTAAAGTTATGCATTACCTAAATCTTTGCTACTCTATCCATTACAATAATAAATATAATCGTCGTGGTCCTGTGTTTCAGGACCGATTTAAAAGTAAAATCATTGATTCTATTAAATACCTCATTAATGTATGTACTTATATTCATGCCAATCCCAAAGATCTCTTAGGTAAGGATAATAAATTAATAGACTATCCTTATAATAGTTTAATTGATTACATGCAAGGTTGCAATCGATTTAAAATTCTCGATTCTTCTTTTTTAGTCGCCTTATTAGGATTAAATCAAACTATAAACAAAAAACAATATTATAGCTTTATTAGTCATGATATAGATACTTCTATTATTAAAGATGTCGAAATTCCTTTCTATATGTCGCAATCTAATACTACTAGAACGTACATTCCCCGCCTATTATCCCCAGATCTTATTATTAACTATGTAGCTCACTATCTTAATGTTTCTCCTAAGTATATTTATATGAAGTATTCTCATGAATATACAACCTTACGTGCATTAACTTGTTTTATGCTCCATGCCTTTTCAAATCTATCTCATAAAGCTATTAGTAAGTTACTTGGTAATATTTCTATATCACGTATATCTTCTCTTATTAATCACGGCGTATATCTTGCAAGCCATATTTCTATTGTTGAAGATTTTATTCATCTTAATGCTCAATAGAAAAATAAACCTCTATAAGCTTACTGCTCATACAGGTTTATTTCCTATGTTCAAATTTATATCTTAACTCTTTCATATACATTTAAGAATGTTAATTTTGCACTCACTCTAAATTTTTCATTCTAATAGTGTATATTTTTATTAATCTTTATGAACCGTCCCTATTTCTTTAAATAATTCCATGGGGAGGTGTGGCTGCCGTTGATGCGGACTTCAAAGTGGCAATGATTACCTGTAGAACGTCCGGTGCTGCCAATTTTTGCTACTTGTTGGCCTTTACTTACTTGATCACCTACATCAACTACTACAGAGGAATTATGTCCATATATAGTTACAATACCGCTTCCGTGATCAATCATAACTGTATTACCAAATCCATTTACCCAGCCAGCTACAATAACTTTACCACTTGCTGCTGCATTAACGCGTTTGCCATATGGTGCGGGTATATCAATCCCTTGATGAAACTCTGGAATCTTTAGTACAGGATTTTCACGTGGATTATATTCTGAGCTTATTCTATAGTATCCTGGCACAGGCCATTCAAACTTTCCACCACTATATTTTACTGTGCTATTCTCCGTCAGCCTTTTAATATCTTTTTCTAACTGTTTAGAAATAGCTTCCATCTCATCGATTTCTGCATTTAAACTATTTGCCTTAGAATCCTTCGCCTTAATTTTAGCATTTTTATCTGCTCGCATGCTTTCTAATTCTTTCATAGCTGAGCTTTGGTTAGCATAGAGTTTCTTAATTTCAGCTTCTTCTTGTTCAAGTGTTTGCTTTTTATTCTCAATCACTTTTTCTTGCTGTTTATATTCTTCTAAAAGCTGATTATCATATTCCGAAATAACTTTTATGTATTTAGTACGATTAAGCAACTCGCCTAAACTTCCTGATGAAAAAATCAGTTCTATGTAGCCAGATTTTTTATTTTTATACATCTGAGCCATACGCTCTTTTGTAGCTTCATACTGATACTCTTTTTTCTTTATAGCATCAGCTAATTCATTTTCTGCTTTTTGTACCTGAGCTTTCTTTGTTGCCATATCCTTTTCGATGGCTAAAAGTTTTTCTTCAGCATTTATAATCTTTCTATCAAGTGCATCTACTTCCTTTTCTAGCTGCGCTTTTTCTGATTCTACTTGTTCAAGCTGATTCTTGGAATCTTTAATGCTTTGCTGAGCAGCCTCTAGCTCGTCTTTCTTCTTGCTTATACTTGAAGCCTGAAGTGGCATAATACTTACCGCAATAATAGTCATCCATACGACTAATTCATTTCGTTTCATTCTATGCCTCCTATACCTTAAGGTGTTTACGGATGGCGATCGCACTGCCTATCATGCCGATCCCTACACCAATAGCAACAAAAATAGGAACAAGCCCTTGCATAATTTGTGCACTAGGTACAAGATGCATTCCACCCATAAAACTTCCTAATGAATCTCCCATAACCTCTATCAAGAACTGATACCCTTCTTTAATAGCATAGATAGGAATCATACAGCCAATAATCCCAATAAGCACACCTTCCACTACAAAAGGTAAGCGGATAAAGGCATCTGTAGCGCCTAAATACTTCATAATATTAATCTCTCTACGTCTTACATAGACAGTTAACTTAATGGTATTAGTAATCAAAAGAAGTGCAATAATAACTAAGCAGCCAATAATAACAGTAGATACAAGCTGAATAGATCTATTCACATTCATAAAAATCTTAGACTCATTTTTAAAGTATTCTACTTGTAATTCTGGTACTGCACTTAATTTAGCTACAACTTGATCTTGATTTTCTATTTGATCTACTTTAATTTCAAAAGAAGCTGGTAATGGATTATCATTTTTAAACTGCTCAAATAGCGTATCGTTTTCTTGCCCCTGCGCGAAAGTTTTAAGCGCATCTTCTTTAGATACATAAGTCACCTCATTGACATGAGGCGTATTCTTAATGAGCGCTGCAATCTCTGTAAGCCTTGCTTCCTCTATTTCTTCATTAACATAAGCAGAAATGCCTAGCTGCGTCTCTACTTGATGCATAATATACTCAATATTTTTAGCTATGGAGTAGGACATACCTAAAATGAGGAGGCACAACACTATAGTCCCTGCGGATGCAAGTGCCATAAGACGATTTTTCCATAGCCCAAGAATCCCTTCTTTAAAGAGATACTTGATGGTATTCCATTTCATCCCCATAGCCCTCCTCATAGATGTCTTTTACAATCATACCGCTATTTACTTCTATCTCGCGTTTCTTCATTAGGTTTACAATTTCTCTCTCATGTGTTGCCACAATAACTGTAACCCCTCTTAGATTAATATCTTGAAGCAAGGTCATAATCTCCCATGATGTTGCTGGGTCTAAATTTCCTGTCGGTTCGTCTGCAATCAAAATAGGCGAATTATTGACAATAGCACGTGCAATGGCTGTACGTTGCTGTTCCCCCCCTGAAAGTTCATGTGGGTAACATCTTGCTTTTTTAGCCAACCCTACAAGTCCAAGTACAACGGGCACAGCTCTTCTAATCTCTTTATTAGTTGCCTGTACAACTTGCATAGCAAATGCTACATTTTCATAGACTGTCTTATTTGGCAAAAGCCTAAAGTCTTGAAAAACAACTCCAATGTCTCTTCTTAAATACGGAACTTGTCTACGTCTTAGCTTGGTAATCTCTTTATTATTTATACTAATTTTACCATGTGTAGGTTCTATCTCTTTTAGCATAAGTTTAAGTAAGGTAGACTTGCCTGAACCACTATTTCCTGTAATAAAGACAAATTCTCCTTTTTCAATACTTAGTGAAGTGGGCTTAATCCCTACTGTTCCATTAGGATAGGTTTTAGAGACATTATTTAAGTAAATCATTTGGCTCCCCCCACTTTATAGTTTCCCAGTATTTTGTCTCTCCATATATTCCATGTACTGGCTTACCATAATTGTAATCTTAAATACAATAGCGTCGTCGAATTTTCTAAGGTCGAGACCTGTCATTTTAAGAAGTTTATCTAAACGGTATACAAGTGTATTTCTATGGATATAAAGTTGTCTTGATGTTTCTGACACGTTCAGACTATTTTCAAAGAATTTATTTACAGTCATAAGTGTTTCTTCATCGAAGTTTTCTACTTTTTTACCTTTTAAGACTTCTTGAATGAACATTTTGCAAAGTGGTAATGGTAATTGATAAATGATACGACCAATTCCTAATTTTGAATAAGTTGAGATATGGTCTTCACAATTGAAGATTTTACCTACCTCAAGTGCCATGCTTGCTTCTTTATAAGAGTTAGAAACATCTTTAAGATCAGATACAATTGTACCTACTGCAATATGCACGTTGCTCATAGCTTCTGCAGTTAATGTATCATAAATCATTTTTGAGTAAGTATCTACTTCTGTTTCTTCTCCTGAATTTACTTCTTTTACTAAAATTACACTACGTTCATCTACTGCTGTTACGAAATCTCTCGATTTATCTGGGAAAATATTTCTTAATACTTCCGAAATATTGCCTTCTTTACTTTGGTTAGATTCAATTAAAATTACTACACGTGGTACAGTATTTTCAATGTGTAATTTTTTAGCACGACTATAAATGTCTACTAATAAAAGATTATCTAAAAGTAAGTTCTTTACAAAGTTGTCTTTGTCGAATCTTTCTTTATACGCTACAAGTAAGCTTTTAATTTGGAAAGCAGCAAGCTTACCTAATTTATAAGCTTCATCATCTGCGCCACTTACAGCAAGTACATATTCTACTAAATATTCATCATAAATTTTAAAATAATGTAAGCCTTGCATTTCTTGACTATCTGCATGTGAATTAATGAAAGCTTCTACTTCTGGTACATATTCTGTTGTACCATTTTCAATAGTTGTTGCTACAATTTTGGCTTCAGCATCTAGTATATTAAAATCACGTCTTGTAATATTCTTAAGGCCGTCAATGGTGTTTTGTAAAATTTGATTCGAAATCACATCTATCAGCTCCCAACTTGTTATCAATTTAAAATAGTTTTATCGCATTATATCTTATTTTATCCTATTTTAGTATAAAAAAAAAGTGGCTAGCCTCCTTTTATCAATAAATTTACACCTTTTTTAGAAACTATTAAAAAAAGCCCACTCTTACGAGCAGGCTTTTTATGCACTAATAAATTAGTTTGTAATTGTAAGTTGTGTTTCAATATCGAAGATATGAACTTTAGTTGTATCGATACCGATAGCAATTGTGCTACCTGGTTTAGCTTTACAGCTTGGGTTAACACGACCTGTTACGTTGTGGCCTTCACATACCATGTAAAGGTATGTTTCAGAACCAAGCATTTCTGTTACTTCTACTGTAGCAGAAACAACTGCGAATTTAGCTTTTTCATGATCACCTACTGTATCCATATCTGCCATATGTTCTGGACGGATACCCATCATAACTTCTTTACCTACGTAGTTACCAGCTTTTAATTTTTCAGCTTTTTCTTGTGGTAATACAACTGTAGCATTTCCGAAAGCAAGAGCTAAATCTGAACCGTTAGCTACTACTTTAGCTTCAACGAAGTTCATTTGTGGTGAACCGATGAAACCAGCTACGAATAAGTTTTCTGGTTTTGAATATAGTTTAGTTGGTGAATCAACTTGTTGGATGATACCATCTTTTAATACTACGATACGTGTACCAAGTGTCATAGCTTCTACCTGGTCATGTGTTACGTAGATGAATGTTGTTTGAAGTCTTTGGTGTAATTTAGAGATCTCTGTTCTCATTTGTACACGAAGTTTTGCATCAAGGTTTGATAAAGGTTCGTCCATTAAGAATACTTTTGGTTCACGAACGATAGCACGACCCATAGCAACACGTTGTCTTTGACCACCTGATAATGCTTTTGGTTTACGATCTAAGCATTGGTCAATATCAAGGATTTTAGCAGCTTCTGTAACACGACGTTCGATTTCGTCTTTAGGTGTTTTACGAAGTTTAAGACCAAAAGCCATGTTGTCATATACTGACATATGTGGGTATAAAGCGTAGTTTTGGAATACCATCGCAATGTCACGATCTTTTGGAGCAACATCGTTACATAATTTATCACCGATCCAAAGTTCACCTGAAGAAATTTCTTCAAGACCAGCAATCATACGTAATGTAGTTGATTTACCACATCCTGATGGACCTACGAAGATGATGAATTCTTTATCTTGAATATGAAGATTGAAATCTTTTACTGCTACGAATCCATTTGGATAACGTTTGTAAATATTATTTAATTTTAATTCTGCCATGATTTTTCCCCCTTGGCTTAATGTGATCTTATTTGTGATTACCTATGTGCAAAAACACAATACTTATTTAATAATATAAATATACTATATTTTAGGAGTCCATGCTATTCGCTATTTCTCTAAAATCCCTAATTTTATTTTAGTTAATAGTCCTAAAAGTATTTTACATTTACTGGAAATACCCTCAATCCTAAGCATGTTTTTATGTCATATTCTACTCCATATAGCTAACCTGCACCGTAAATGCATTAACTTCCCCATAATTTTGTTACTTTTTATGGTACTTCTCTTTATAGACTTCCATAACAAATTTAGGAAGCACCAGCATACGTTTTGCACGTGTTGGTTGCATCATTAAGCGATAGAACCACTCGAGGCCTACTTTTTGGAAGAACTCAGGTGCTCTTTTTACAACGCCTGCCATACCATCAAGGCTACCTCCCACACCAATAGCCACCCTAATATGAGGTAGCTGATCTTTGTATTTATCCATCCATAATTCTTGTTTTGGTGCACCTAATGCTACAAGTAAAATATTGGCATTACTATTGTTAATCTCTTCAATAATAGCTGGAATATCCTCTTCTGTAAAATATCCGTCATGTGTCCCTACAATTTGAATACCAGGATAGGTACTACGCATTTTCTCCGCTGCTAAATCAGCAACTCCTGGTTTACTCCCGAAGAAATAATAACGATATCCTTTATCCACAGCTTGCTTCATTGTATTTTGCACAAGGTCAAATCCTGCTACACGCTCTGGTAAACTATCTTTTAAAATTTTTGAAGCAAGTACAACACCAATCCCATCTGGTACAATTAAATCTGCACGTTTCATAACGGCTTTAAACTCTGGATTATCCTTTGCCAGCATGACAATCTCAGGGTTTGGAGTAATAACAGTATGATACGTTGTAGAGTTTACAAATTCACTGATACGTCTTGTTGCTTCCTCCATGGTGATACGGTCTACTGGGACATCTAAAACATTAATAGTATCTCTCATGTTTACCTCCTAACCAAGCAGCTGCTTAATATATTCTGCTGGCAATTCTACTTTTCGTTCTTTCTTTTGGTTCATTTTGAAAATACGTTCTTTTTCCTCTTCAAAATTATCCACAAGTCTATCAATATATTCTTTAAGTCTTGTAACATTTAAGTTATCCACATCTACACAATATGGCGCTTTCACTTCATTTAAGAAGCTTGCAACTTTTGGGTCATAAGAAAGACCAATCATTGGTACACCTACTGCATGAGCCATAATGAGACTGTGTAATCTCATACCTAATATAAAATCAAACTGAGATGTATAAGCTACTACTTCATCAATAGTCATTTCTTGACTAATGACATGAACATGTTCACCAAGATCACTTGCAAGCTCCTCTGAAATACTTAGATCTTCCTTATGATACATTGGCATAAGATAAAGGTCATATCCCCTATCTACTATATATTTTGATACCTCTTTTAGCTTATCCACAAGTTCCTTGTCATTTTTCCAAGGTCTAATATAAATCCCTACTTTTTTGCCTGCTACAAGATTTGGTGCAAGTTTATCCACAAGTTCTGGTTTAGCTTTAATACCAAGTACTGGATCTATAGTAACTGTAATTGGTGCTTTCTTTACACCTATTGTTTCAAGAAGGGCTTTAGACCCTTCATCTCTTACAAAAATTTGAGTTACTTTATTCCCTACTGTTTTAACGAGCCATTTACCTAGACCTTTAGCAACCGGACCTACGCCTTGTGAATAGAACACTACAGGCTTTTTGTAGAACTGAGCTATTTTAACAATGCCTAGGTAATAAGGAATAACCTTATTACTTGTTACATCTTGTAGCAGACTTCCACCGCCACTAATAAGTAAATCACTTGCTTTAATAGCTTTTGCAATTTCTTTAATCTGCCATCTATTAATGGCCTGTACACCATAAAAAGCCTTTGTCTGACTTGGTGCGTTAGATAATACTATAATGTGTACATCTGGTATATGCTTACGAAGTGCTGTAACAATGGATGAAAGTACTGCTTCATCCCCAATATTGTTAAAACCGTAATAGCCCGAAATAACTACTGATTTTTTACGATCCATTTATTCATCACCTTGCCTAATAGTTTAATCACATATATTGCTATCATACCAATTATTAGACCAAATACAATACCGTAAGCACTTCTTATGAGAGAAATCATAACAGGTGTATGAATATGTGCATAAGTATTAACTAAAGAAATTTGACCAATAATACCGAGTACAAGTAATGGAATATATTTTTCTTTATAACCGTAATAAAGCATAATAATCATAGCTGGATGTCCAATTAAGAACTCTTTTGTTCTTGGTCTTACACCAAGTGTTGTATCAAGGAACTGTCTAAAGGCAAGTTCAAAGCTTGAAATACTGCCTGTATTACCTGTTCTTGATGTATAAATCATAAGTACAACAGCTGCAATTCCAAGTAAACCTAGCGCAAGATAAGTTACTTTGTTACTTAAAAGCTCTTTGTAATACTTAAAGTTTAAGCCATGTCTTTGGTAGTAAGCAATCGCTACAACAAGAACAATAGGAAGAAGCATAGCTACTTTTACGCCTGCAAAAATATCAATGCCTAAGCCAAAGCTTGTACGAGAAATAGTACCAATAATAGTAAGGGCACCACCAAATGAAATAGCACATACTTTAAGGAAAGTTAAGATGGTATCCTTCATAGAACGCTCATTGACATCTAAGATACTCAGTACACCATACGTTGGGAAGATAACTGCGCCAAAGAGTGCCATGAGTTTAAGACCTAAGTTTGGTGATAATTTAAGAAGTCCTGCATATCCAATAAGACCTAATGCACCTAAAATATAACCTACCTTTATCATCTCCATGCGATCTAATAAAAGAACAAACATTAAGATTGATGCAATCCCTGCTAAAATACTTAAAACGTAGTTACCTACTGGTAAGTTATAAGGCTCTACAGCATCTGCTACGGTATAACCTTTGCTCTCTGCTAAGTCTCTAAATGTTTGAATGTTTGTTGCTAAGAAGTTTGCATCTTTTTGAATATCTAAAGTATTTGGCATCTTAAATAAGAAGACACGTAAGTTACGTTCTGTAAGGGCTAACATATAACGATCCATAAGTCCGTCTGTTGTATATTGTTTAACTTGTGCATCGGTTACAGTATGAAGTCTTTCTACACCGAAAGCTGTACCATTTTCACTACTTGCTTTTGCCAGGCTACCAAAGCCTTTTTGTTTTTCGGAGAAGAACTCTACAAAGCCTAAGCCATGTTTTTTAACCATTTCAATAATTTGAGAATTGTTTGGTTCTACTATACTACTATCTGCAAAGTAGATACTACCTATGTTAGGAATAGCTTCAATCTGCGCAATAAAGCTTGCAATAGATTCATCAGATACATGGTCCCAAGATTTAACTTGTGGTAAAATCACATAACCTAAGTCTGCGGCAATTTGTAAGTCTCCATAGTTATACCCTACACCTAGTGATGTTAAGATGCTCATAGGTACTGTTAACTCAATATAATCTTCGCCATCAATAACAGCTTTATACGCACTAATACCTTTAAGCGTTAAATTATTATAAATTAAATCAAAAGCCTCTTTGTCGTAAGCTTCGATATAGATGTTAGAACGTTTAATATTTTCGCTATCTGGGTATACTTTTTCAAGTTCATAACCTTCATAGACAGTTGCTCTACCTTGTTCTTTAAAATTCATAAAGTCGCTTCCTGCTGCAGGAATAACTGTATTTTCTCTTACAAATAAAGCATTTGCACCTAAGTCCTTAAACTTCTTCAGTACATTCTCAATTGGTTCATTTGTCTGTTTCGCAATATTTAATATATCATTATAGCGAATAGCAATTTGTATATCTTTATAATCACTTTCCACATTAACACGTTTTACACCTACAAATACGCATATCAGTAGGGATAAAATGATTAAACTACTTATTATAATTTTCGTCTGATTTTTCATTTCTTCCTCCGTATGAATCCATTATTATTGGATATTATACCCGCCTCGCACCATAACTATTAAGTCTTTTGTGGCATAAATACCTCTGCCATCTTCTCTTGGAATAATCACTAAATGATATTTAGGAATTTCACTTCCACCTAATAAATCTGTTCCTTCTGTCATATCTTGAAGGCCACCACCATCACTTGCAAGAACCTGTCCATTTCCAGAGCGTACAATAATCTCTGTTCCTTGTTTACCTACAATGCTTTGTCCTGCTGGTACGGTTACAACCTCATAGCTGCTACTTTCTTCTTTACCCATATTATTGATTTCTTGTGTTAATAAATCAATCATACTTGCTTGTACTTCAACTGTCTTTTGTAATTGTGTAACTTTGCTGTCTACATAGCTTTTTGTTACTAGTGGGTCATTAGAGCTTCCTGCATCACCTTTAGCAGCATATACACTTGAACCTACTACAAGTGTAGCAAGCATAATCATACCAAGTTTCATTTTTTTTGTCATGGGTAGATCCCTCCTTTGTTTATCCTTCGCTTTGTCTTATAGATTTTTATTTTATCGTTTTATTTCATCAAGTTCTTACTTGATTCTTTTACTCTTTACTGTCATATACTTTTTTATAAACTTTTCATACCTACACCTTTTAGGCTTATGAATCTAGTACCCTGTATCTTTTAAATTGTAAAAAATGGGGAGGGTATTGTAACCACTCCCCACTTTTTACATCATTGATTCAAATGTATAGTAAATCTGTCCATCTACAACTTTGAAGAGTAAATATTCACTATCTGTAAGTTTATCTGTTGATGTAGCAAGGCCATTTAATCTTATGTATCTAATACCTTCTTCAAGTCGTACTTCTTTTGTCTGACCTCCAGTTGTTACGACGAAGATGTTTTTACCAGTCTTTGCTTTATAATCTTTAAGATAATCATGAAGTGCCTGTCCTTCTCTCGCATCATTAAACTGCGTAAGTGGGTTTCTACTCATGACTAAAATAATATTGTTTGCCTGTGCCATCTCTAAGGACTGCTTCAACATATTCCACTGACTAGCACTTGTTTGACGTATACCACCACCATCTGTTCCTGCAAAAATGAATTCTATATCTTTAAAGGCTACATCGCTATAGCTATTTGCATATGTATAGAGTTCTTTTGTAAGGGCTAGTGGTAAGTTGCTACTTGATGCCTGTATAATAGCTGATGCATCTTTATTAAGTTTATCTGCCATCTTCTTAAGCGTTTCTTCACTATGTGTTAGACCTGTAAGAGCTGTTGGACCTGTTACTTTAACCACATACTGATCTCCTACTGGTGCTTGAAGGCTTGGCTTATAAAGTGGGTCAAACTGATAATCTAAGCGTATACTTGTCCCTGCTAAATCTCTTTGCCCTCTTGTAATAGAAACATGGTCTATATAAATTGCACTTGTACGTTTCTGTGTATTACCTGAAGTATAAGCATAAAGCTTTGTCATTTTAGCTGGAAGCTTCATATCTTCTGGTAAGTTGACACTCATATACTTCCATCCTTTATGACTTAAAGAATCAGCTAATTTTAAATAATGAACTTGCCCATTTGCATCTTCAACCTGTACTTTCAGTGTATCGCCTTGTCCATTAGCATAAATCCACATGTTAAGGCTTCTTGCATCCTCTGGAATAATTACTGGCTTCTCAAATACTGTATAAGCAACTTGTTTATTGGCATCTTTATTAAAGGTATAAGTCATTTTAATGGCTTGATTACCGTGGTACTTAATTTCTTTAGAGGCCTCTACTTTTCCTTCTACAGCTTTACTACTTGCTGCCCATTTACCTGTAGTCTCTTCAAAAGACTCAAGAGCTACTGTTGTCTCACCTACTACTACATTAAGTTTACCTGTAACGTCCGCATAGGAAGCATTTAAACGGTCTACACTACGTTTGGTACTTGTTATGCTATTACCAACTGCAGTTACTTGACCACTCTCACTTGTCCACTTAATCTTTTCTGGTGTAATAGGTACTTTATAGCCCTCTTGGTCTACACCATATACCTGAACCTGCTTTGTAGTCTGCTCATCCATTTGCAACGTAGCGGGTTCTATAATTAAACCTGCTGGCTTTGTTACTTTAATCTCAGCTGTTCCTGTCACATCACCTGCTGTTACCATAATAAGGGCATCACCTTCTGATTCAGGTGTGAAATTAAGACCATTAAAATTGCCTGTGACACCAGCTACCTGAATGCTTACATCTTTACTACTTAAAACTACCGAATTCCCATTCTCATCTACACCTTTTAGTATAAGTGGAACGCTCTCTCCTACAAAAGTACGTTCTCTTGAAGGCTCAATAATAATTTTAGCCAGTTCACCTTGTGGACTAGTTGAAAATACACCTATACCATTCGCTACATTTCTTTGAGAACCACCGGATGGCTTATTTTGAAGCGTAAGGTTCATATCTCCCTCATTTCTTACAACCATAGTTGTAGAGCCCCCACCATCTAAATACATAGCATCTTTAGCACCTAGTTCTTGTAAAATCTTAATAAGATCTGTGTGGTTCGCACCTAAAGACTGATTGGTTCTACCATCAATGGTAATCAGTAACACTTCATTTGGTGTATAAGTATTAGCTACAATAGTACGAGGTTCTTTTTTATCTCCAGATACTTTATGAGCTTGACCTTGGTAGGCTTGTCCATTTTTAAGAATAAGACCACCTCCACCAATACCCATTTGTAAGTCACTAACTGACTCTACAATTTCATTATTAAGTGTAATAACTTGCTGGAGTACGATTTCACTACCTTCTTCTAAATAAGGTATGTATTTACTAAAAGTATCGGCACTAATCATAATAGCGTAGGCGTCTTTTGGTATTTCTACTACTTCATTTAATCCTGATATGTAACTGACTGTATCCTCTTCAATAAGAACAGTATAAAGGCCTACTTGCTGATACTTGCTAATAAGTGCTGCATTATTTACATAGTAAGTTCTATCAATAACAAAAGGTGTTCGGATACTAGATGGTGTTTTATTATAACTTGATAAATCGAAAGCTTTTTGTCCATCTGTTTCTACCCACATTTTCACACTATAGTAATCCATAGAAGCCTGACCTTCTTCATCTACTATAAGCGTTCCCATATATTTTTGTGGTCCTAATGTATAGTAGTCATTATGATAAGCATTGTTAAGGCTCCCCTCACTAATAGAAGGCCCAAATGCCGGTGTCTTCGTACTCATATCAAAGTAGTCTGCATTAACTGCTGCTAAGGCACCTGCACTAGTCGCTAAATTCATAATTGTATTACGTTCTCCTAAAACAGAAGACTGTATAGGCTTTAATACCACATTATCATTGCTTAAATCAATTCTTAAGATATTTAAATCTTGCCAGCCACTATCTGTCAGCACTTGTTTAGAAATATGTGTTGCCCCATTTGTTACAGTTTGAGACTGAGTAATCTCATGGAGTACTGCACCATAAGTGCTACAAGTACTTCCTAAGGCTACACTCCCTATCATAAAAGATAGTAATAATTTTCTTGCCTTCATTTTGTTCCCTCCTTAACTGCCCTCTTTATAATTTATTACTTTATTCTATATTGCTTCTAATCTACTGCTTGTAGACTATTGCTCTATAACCTATTCTTTTATAGCTTATATTTTATTCTACACTTGTTTCTATATCAGTTCCTATTACAATTTGAATATCTGTGGCAATGGTTTCATCTTGTGTAATTTGTGCATTTGGATAATAAGTTAAAAACTGCTTAGCTTTTGTTTCATCTTTAGCAATCACCATCGTTGTGACTACATCATGTGTTTGATAATTCCCAACTTCACTTACTGTATAACCTTGTTCTACAAGCTGGTCGCGAGCACGTCCTGCCGCACCTGTAATACCGCTTCCATTTAGGATAGTAATAGATACTTCTTTATCTATGACAACTTCCTCTTCTACTGGCTCCTGACCTGCAGGTACAGTATCAAAGAATACCTCTTGTATTACGGCATCAAGTGCATCTAAATCTGGGAAGAAATAAGATGCTCCCCCTTCATAGCGCCCTTCTCCAGGAAGGATATGGAAAGATATGTTCTCCCCATTAAAGTTATTGATGTATTGGTAATATTGTGGAATCTCAGTTAAGTTTATATCTGTTGTAATAGAATTAAAGACAATACTTACGAGCTTTGGAATCTTAGTAATAATAGAAGGACTAAGTAGTTTATCTGCAAAAGCTTTTAAAAATACTTGCTGAGCTGCTACACGGTCTACGTCTCCATTTGGATAACTTCTAAAACGTACAAACTGCTCTGCTTTATCTCCATCTAAATGTTGTTGACCTTCTTTTAAATCAATAAAAAGTTCTCCAGCATAGTCAGTGTGTTTCATATCTTGTGGTACATAAAGATCTACTCCACCAATTGCATCTACGATTTCATTAAATGCTTTAATATTAACAATGACATAATTATCAATTGTCACACCTAACATACGCTCTAATTCATTAATAGTAAAATCTCTAATATTTTCAATTCCGCCATAAGCTGTCATTTCATTAATTTTAGATACAGTTCTAACACCTTTTCCTAAATCACGTAAACTTTGTTTTTGTTCTTCTGACCAAGTTACTTTTGTATCCCTTGGTACTGAAAGTACTTTTACCTTATTGGTTTCACTATTAAAGTTGACTACGAAAATAACGTCTGTTCGGTATCCATCTTTATCTACACCAAATACGGCAACATTCTTATAGATATCCTCCAGCTTTTCTTCTTTCTTTGTAGTACCTTGATTTTTTCCAGGTTTATTACTTGTACCGTCTTCTTTAAAAAAGTAATTATAACAGCCCACTAAACTTACAATGGCAATAATACATATTAAACCTGTACCTAGCATGGCTCTTAAAAAAGTCCTTGCTAGCTTTTTCTTCTTATTCAACTTTTTCTTAGTACCTTTAGTACTCATTCGTTCCACTCCCTGTGTCGAAAATTTTATCCATTTCATGCCAAATTAAATTGTAATTATACATCATGCATTATAATAGCACAAAATCTGGCAAAAATAAATTATCTCTCTCCAGCATTTTTTTATCTTTTCTATTATAGACTCAATTTATGAACAAAATAAATAAAAGAGATATCAATATTTTGACACCTCTTTAAAAATTACATTTATTTTATTAAAAGAAAAGTTCCTGTACTAAAGTACATACCGCATCTAAATCTGGGAAGAAATAAGAAAGATTATTCTCCTCATGCGCTTCTCCAGGTAATACGCTAAAATGTAACTTATCCATACTAAATTCTTTCAAATAAGGATAATAGGTTGGAATCTCCGTTAATCCTACATCGGTCTTAATAGATGTGAATAAAATAGGTACGATTTTAGGCATTTTAGTAATTATGTCAGGTGATAACACTTTCTTTGCAAAAGCTTCTAAAAACTGCTGCTGTGCTTCTATTCTACCTAGGTCTCCTGTAGGATAACTCCTAAACCTTACAAATTGCTCTGCTTTCTCTCCATCTAAAACCTGCACACCAGGATACAGGTCAATATGTAAACCTTGGCTATAATCATCCTTCTTCATACGCTGTTTAACCTCTACTTCTACTCCGCCAATAGCATCCACAATCTGTCTAAAAGCATCTAAATTGACTACCACATAATGATCAATCTTAACGCCTAACAACTTCTCTAGTGTAGCAATGGTTAGAGGTCTTATATCATCTATACTTCCCCAGCTTGTCATCTCATTAATTTTACTGACCCTCACCCACTGGTGTGCTTTAGGCAATATACTAGTCTGCTCCTTAGTCCATTCAACCTTTGTATCACGTGGTATAGAAAGGATATTCACTTCATTGGTTTCACTCTTAAAATGCGCTACTAAAATAACATCTGTCAAACTCCCTGCCTTATCCGTTCCAAAAATAGCAACTGTCTTGCTGTCATCTTTCTTAGCCACACTAGGCTGTATACTTTCCATCTCAGCTTCTGGCGTTTCTTGTGGCTCTATGCCTTCATCTTCTGCTTGATGGACATTTGTATTTTCCTTATCATACACCAAAGCATAATAAGCCGTTACTCCTGCTATAGTGACCATTACGCATAATACAAAAGTAATCAGTGCTGCTATCAAAAAGATTTTAAGTCCTGCCTTCTTTCCACTCAAACGAGACATTTTATAACTCCCCCTAGTTTATTCTTCATTCCTTATGTTATCCCTTATAATGTGTGGCTTTTTATGTTACTATAATTTAGGAATACTTTCATTTCAGTATACTATACAGCTATTTTGTTGTAAATATTTTATATATTCTAATATCAAAAGGAGATAATACATGTTAAAAATAGGTTCTCATGTTTCTATGTCTGGCGGCCTTTTAGGCGCAGCTAAAGAAGCTTATTCTTACGGTGCAAATACCTTTATGATTTATACAGGTGCACCTCAAAATACAAAACGCTCCCCTATGGAGAAACTTAAAGTTAAAGAAGGACAAGCTTTTATGAAAGCTTATGGCCTAGATGATATTGTCATCCACGCACCTTATATCATCAATCTTGCTTCCTGTAAAGAAGATACTTATCAGCTTGCTCGTGACTTCTTAAAACTTGAAATCGAACGTACAACTGAGATGGGTTCTAACTACCTTGTACTTCATCCAGGCTCTTTCACTACAGAAACACTTGAATATGGTACACAACGTATTATTGATGGCCTTAACGAGGTTATTACAGAAGATACTAAACCTTTTATCTGTCTTGAAACAATGGCAGGTAAAGGAAGTGAAATAGGTCGTAACTTTGAAGAACTTAAAGCCATCATTGATGGTGTTAAATATAGTGATAAAATCGGTGTCTGCTTTGATACTTGCCATGTACACGATAGTGGCTATGATATCATTAATAACTTTGATGAAGTTATTGCAGAATTTGACCGCATTATTGGCCTTGATAAACTAAAAGTCTTTCATATTAATGGCTCTTTAAATGTGCGTGGCGCACGCAAAGACCGTCATGCGAATCTTGGTGCTGGTGAAGATAATCCAAAGGGTAAAGATCACATTGGCCGTGAGACACTTTATAAAATTGTTCATCACCCAGCTGTACAAGGTAGACCTTTTATTTTAGAAACACCTTGGCTTGATAAAAAAACTAACTTATATAAAGAAGAAATTGCTTATTTAAGGGGCGATGATAGTGAACTTTAATGATGAAATCGTTCTTGTTACAGGTTCTTCTAGAGGCATAGGCCTTTCTATTGCCTACCACTTTGCTAAAGCAGGTGCTACTGTCATTCTTAATGGTGCACATAATAAGGACGCTTTAGATCAGGCAACTACTTCCTTTAAAGAAGAATCTCTTAAAGTCTATAGTTTCTTAGGCGATGTATCTGAGTATACTACTGCAAAGGCACTTTTTGACTTTATCTATACACAGCTTGGCAGCTATCCTACCATTGTCATCAACAATGCAGGAATCAGCCATGTAGGACTCTTTACAGATACAACACCAGATATATGGCATAAAGTAATGGAAATTAATATGACTTCTGCCTATAACTGCTCTCACTTAGCAGTCCCTTCTATGATTAGTCAGCACAAAGGATGCATTATCAACATTTCTTCTATCTGGGGTAACGTAGGTGCCTCCTGCGAAGTAGCTTATAGCACGAGTAAAAGTGCCCTAAATGGTTTCACTAAAGCCCTTGCCAAAGAACTTGGCCCTTCTAATATTCGTGTGAATGCCATCTCTTGTGGATGGATTGATACGGATATGAATGCTCACTTCTCTGAAGAAGATAAAAATGCTTTTGTTGATGAAGTACCTCTTTGCCGTACTGGTAAAGTTGAAGACGTAGCTAAAACCTGTCTTTACTTAGCCAGTGAGGCAGCCAGCTATATGACAGGGCAAATTCTTACTTTAGATGGTGGACTACTCTAATAATATATAGGCTTTATGCATTAAACTGCTAAATAAGAAAGAGGCTATCAGTCTATCATCTTATATAAGATGAATAGAAGCAGATAGCCTCTTTCTTATATCCTTATTTTTAAAGATAAAAAAAGCCAATCCATAAAGGATTGACTTTGAAAAATTAACGTTTTGAGAACTGTGGTGCACGTCTCGCAGCTTTGAGACCGTATTTTTTTCTTTCTTTCATTCTTGGGTCCCTTGTTAAGAAGCCTGCTTTTTTAAGAGCTGGACGGAATTCACCATCAGCTTGAAGTAACGCACGGCTAATACCATGACGGATAGCTCCAGCTTGTCCTGTTGTTCCTCCACCATATACGTTTACTCTAACATCAAATTTGTTTAATGTTTCTGTAAGTACTAATGGTTGACGAGTAATAACTTTTAATGTTTCAAGACCGAAATATTCTTCGATATCTCTCTTATTGATTGTAATTTTACCTGTTCCTGGTACAAGGTATACACGTGCTACTGAGCTTTTACGTCTACCTGTTCCATAATATCTAACTGCTGCCATTTGTATTGCCTCCTCTCGATACGATTAATATTTGAATGTAAGTACTTCTGGTTTTTGAGCTTCATGATTGTGCTCTGTTCCAGCATATACACGTAATTTTGTAAGCATTTGTCTACCTAAAGAGTTTTTAGGAAGCATACCTTTTACTGCGTACATAACAACGCGTTCTGGATGTTCGTTAAGCATATCACGAGCTTTAGTTTCTTTTAAACCACCAGCGTATCCAGAGTGTTTTCTGTATAATTTTTGGTCAAGTTTTTTACCTGTGAATACTACTTTTTCAGCGTTGATTACGATTACGTGATCACCACAGTCTACGTGTGGAGTATAAGTAGGTTTGTTTTTACCTCTTAATACTGCTGCGATTTGGCTTGCAAGTCTACCTACTGTTTGACCTTCAGCATCAATAATATACCATTTTCTTTCAACATTTTGAGCATTTGCCATGTATGTTGTTCTCATATAAATTCCCTCCTTCGGCCTAGTCTTCGCTAGTTAAACCGTCTATTTGATATAAAATCCGGGGCATTTGGATTCTATAAGTGGGCTTATTAACACAAATTACATTATAGTATAGGTGACTTGGACTGTCAAGAGACTAGGTCCGATTTATTTATGCACAATTTAACCATTTTTTCTTAAAAGTTATCCACATTTTTATATATAAATTGTTTATAACTCTTTATATTTGTTAATAAGTATAAAATTTTTCTCATTAATTAATTTTTTATGTCTGTTCATAACGAAGCGCGGCATCATAGTACACTTCTAATAAGGTAAGACCTTCTGGTGGAGCTGTCGGACCACCTAATGTACGGTCTCTTTTTTCGATCATCTCTTCAATAGTCTGTGCAGTTAGTCTATGTCTTCCTACATCAATGAGTGTTCCTGCAATAATACGTACCATATTATAAAGGAAACCATTCCCACATACATCTAGGTAAACTATATCATCTTGCTCATGTACTTCTATACTATAAACTGTACGCACTGTATCTTTGACTGTACTTCCAGAAGCGCAAAAACATTTAAAGTCATGTGTGCCTTCTATTCTACGTGCTGCTTCTTTCATAGCTTCTATATCTAAGTTATAAGGATAGAAGTAACAATACTTTCCTATAAACGGGTCATTCACTTTACTTGTAAGAATCTGATAACGGTAAGTCTTCTTCTTCGCCATAAAACGTGGGTGAAAATCTGCTTTTACATCCCTTGCCTCTTTAATGACAATTTCCTTTGGTAATCTGCTATTAAGTGCTTTAGCAAAACGTTCTGTTGGAATAGGTGTATCAATATCAATAATACAGCATTGCCCTTTGGCATGAACCCCAGCATCTGTTCTCCCTGACCCTACTAAGTCTACTTTCCTACCCGTTAAACTATAAATTGCATTTTCTACAGTTCCTTGTATAGTTATTGCATGTTCTTGTTTAGCAAAGCCATGATAATCTGTTCCATCATAAGCTATAATAAGTTGTATTCTTCTCATAGCTCCTCCTTATTCATTCTCTCTTTAAGTCTCTTTTTTTATCTTTTAATCTTATAACACAATACACATTACAATATAAAGCACGCCAAATCCAAAGGCTACAAAGTCTCCTTTGTGGTACTCTAACTTATTCATACGCGTTCTACCCGCTCCCCCTTGGTAGCATCTAGCTTCCATAGCCATAGCTAAATCCTCTGCCCTTCTAAATGCAGAAATAAATAATGGCACCATAATTGGAATCATAGCTTTCGCACGTTGCATAATATTACCACTCTCAAAGTCAGCACCTCTTGCTGTCTGAGCCTTCATAATCTTATCTGTTTCCTCTAATAAAATAGGAATAAATCTTAATGAGATACTCATCATCATAGCAATTTCATGCGCTGGCACATGAATCTTTGTAAATGGCATTAATAAACTTTCTATACCATCTGTAAGCTGAATCGGTGAAGTCGTTAATGTCAGAAGTGAACTTCCCACAATAAGTAGGATTAATCTCGTTCCCATTTCAAGTGCAAAGAAAATCCCTTCCCATGTAATGCGTATAAAACCCCAGTCTACAATAGTATGTTCACCTGTTGTAAAGAACACATTCAGTACAACGGTAAAGAGTAAAATGACCACAATACTCTTTAGTCCTTTTAGCATGTATTTAACAGGTACTTTACTTACTTTAATAGCTAATGCTAATGCTAAGAATACACCTAAGTACCCCCATACAGTATCTACAAAAAAGAGTGCAATAATATAAGCAAACGTAAGAAGAATCTTGGTTCTAGGATCAAGCTTATGCACAGGTGAGCTAATTGGATAATACTGACCTATCGTAATATCTCGTATCATGCGTTATTCACCTCTTTCTCTAAACAAGCGATAAGCTTACTTGCTGCTTCTTCTACAGTTAATACATCGGTATCTACTAACATGCCTTTTTCCTTTAATGCATCCATAATATGTCTAATTTGTGGCACACCAAGACCTATCTCTTCTAGTCTTTCTCTATGCTTAAAGACTTCTCTTGTATCTCCCTTAAAGGCAATCTCACCCCTATAAAGTACAATAAGCTCTTCTACATAACGTGCTACATCTTCCATACTATGTGAAATAAGTACAATGGTTAAATGCCTTGTTTCATGCATCTCTTTTAATTGACTAAACAGTTCTTCTCTCCCCTTAGGATCAAGTCCTGCTGTAGGCTCATCTAAAATTAAGATATCGGGGTTCATGGCCAACACACCTGCTATGGCTACACGTCTTTTCTGTCCACCTGATAATTCAAAAGGCGACTTCTGCCAAAACTCTTCATCTAAACCTACCGCTTTTAAAGAAGATTCTATTCTTTCCTTTAATGCATCACCCTCTAGCCCTAAGTTCTTAGGTCCATAAGCTACATCATCATATACAGTCATTTCAAAAAGTTGGTATTCTGGATATTGGAATACAAGACCTACGGATTGTCTAATATGTTTTTTATCTACGCCATCTTCATGAATATTAATCCCTTTGACATATACCTCTCCTCTTGTAGGCTTTAAAAGTCCATTAAACATCTGAATAAGTGTACTCTTTCCAGAACCTGTATGTCCAATAATCCCTAAAAAGCTTCCATCTTTTATATGCAGGTTAACATCATGAAGAGCTACTTTCTCAAAAGGCGTTCCTTCATTATAAATATGTGTTAGTTGTTTGATTTTAATTGCCATATTGCATCTACAACCTCCTTTGTTGTTAATAAGGTTGGATCTAAGTCATACCCTTTTTGTCTGAGGAGATAGATAAGATAAGTAGAATCTGGTACATCTAAACCTATTCTTCTAATTTCCTCTACATTTTTGAAAACTTCCTTCGGAGAACCTGAAAGTAATACTTTACCTTCATCAATAACAATAATACGATCAGCTAAAATAGCCTCCTGCATGTAGTGTGTAATATGAATAATAGTAATACCTTGCTCCTTATTCAGCTTTTGCATAGTCTTCATAACTTGGGAACGGCCTATAGGATCTAGCATAGCTGTAGATTCATCAAAAATAATACATTTAGGTTGCATAGCTATAACACCAGCAATAGCAATACGTTGCTTCTGCCCACCCGATAATTGGTTAGGTGATACACGTTTATAGTCATCCATCTCTACTGTATGGATAGCTTCATCTACACGCTTTCTAATTTCACTAGGCTCTACTCCTAAATTTTCCGGACCAAAGGCTACATCTTCTTCCACAATCGTTGCAACGATCTGGTTGTCTGGATTCTGAAATACCATTCCCACATCTTTACGTACTTCCCATATATGCTCGCCATTACTTAGGTCAATATTATTAACCCATAACATTCCTGATTTAGGGGATAAAATACCATTTAGATGCTTGGCAAAAGTAGATTTACCAGAACCATTGTGTCCAAGTACCGCTACAAATTCACCTTCTTTAATAGTTACATTAATATGATCCAAAGCAATAATCGTATCTTCTACTTCACCTTGGTCATCATGAATCAAGTACTCAAATGTTAAATCTTCAGCTTCTACTATATTCTTCATGTACATTCCTCTTTCTATATACTTACACATCTATATCTACTTAAATAAATAGGTTATACACCCTTTTTAAGATACAAGGATAATCTACTCATGTAAATAGATATTTAAAAATAAATAGAGAAAAGGGATTAAGAGCAAATTCTTAATCCCTGGACATTATACTAATTCAATAATAACTTCTTCAGCACCGTCACCTTTACGAGGTCCGATTTTGATGATTCTTGTGTAACCACCATTACGGTCTGCGTATTTAGGAGCGATTTCGCTGAATAATTTATCTGTTAAATCAACAGATTTAGCTTGTCTTCTCTTATTAGCTTGAACTTCTGTTACAGGGTATAATACCTTTAACATTTGTCTTCTTGCATGTAAGCGAGTAGCGCTATCTTTTTTGATTGTTTTTTCTACTTCTTCAAATACAGTTACTTTTTTGCCATCTACAACTTCTTTAACGCGTTTACCGTTAACGTCTTTTTTAGCAACTTTAGCAGTAACTTTTACTTCTTCATAGTTATCTTTTTCACGTACAGCCATTGCAATTAAGCCTTCAGCAATCTTGCGAATCTCTTTAGCTTTTGCTGTAGTAGTTTTGATCTTACCATGGTATAAGAGATTTGTTACTTGATTACGAAGTAATGCTTTACGTCCAGCTGCATTACGTCCAAGTTTTCTTTGAGCCATGCCTTAACCTCCTTTAGTTTGTCACTAATCTTCGCTTGGTTTTAATGCAAATCCAAGCTCTTCAAGTTTTTGGAACACTTCTTCTAATGATTTACGTCCTAAGTTACGTACTTTCATCATTTCATCTTCTGTTTTATTTGTAAGGTCTTCAACAGTGTTGATACCTGCACGTTTTAAACAGTTGAATGATCTAACAGAAAGATCTAACTCTTCGATAGTCATTTCAAGTGTTTTCTCTTTGGAGTCATCTTCTTTAGTTACCATGATTTCAGCATTACGTGCATTTTCACTTAAATCAATGAAAAGATTTAAATGTTCACTTAATACTTTAGCAGCTAAGCTAACTGCTTCATCAGGTTTTAAAGTACCATTTGTCCATACTTGTAATGTAAGTTTATCGTAGTCAGTTTGTTGACCAACACGAGTATCCTCTACAGTAAAGTTTACGCGCTCTACTGGAGTGTAACTTGCATCTACTGGAATAACTCCGATTGGTAAATCTGTCTTTTTAAGTTTATTAGTACCGATGTATCCACGACCTCTAGTGATTGTGAGTTCGATATATAAACGACAGTTTGAACCGCCATTTAATGTAGCGATATGATGTTCTGGATTAAGGATTTCAATTTCAGCTGGACATTTAATGTCTGCGCCTGTCACTGTGCCCTCACCTGTAGCTTCAATGTAAACTACTTTTGGTTCCATATTATCACTAATGTCTTTGATAGCAAGACCTTTAATGTTTAATAGGATTTCAAGAACGTCTTCTTTAACACCTGGGATACTGCTGAATTCGTGTAGTACGCCTTCAATTTTTACGCTGCTTACTGCAGAACCTGGAAGAGAAGAAGAAAGGATTCTACGTAATCCATTCCCTAGGGTAGTCCCATATCCTCTTTCTAAAGGTTCTACAACAAAACAACCGTATTTACCGTCAGGTGACATTTCTTTAATCTCAATTTGTGGTTTTTCAAATTCCAACACCCGATAAACCCTCCTTTAATATTAAAATAGTCTTTTGAGGGTGACGAACTATTACTTAGAGTAAAGCTCAACGATAAGTGTTTCTTGGATATCTGTATCGATTTGATCTCTTGCAGGAGCTGCTTTAACAGTTCCTCTTAAGTTTTCGATATCAGCTTCTAACCATTCTGGTACAATACGAGAACCTGTTACTTCAGTGATTTGTTTGAAGCGTTCGAAGCTTTTAGCATCTTCTTTAACTTCAATTACATCACCAATTTTAACTTGGTATGATGGAATGTTAACTCTTTTACCGTTAACTGTAACAAGGTTGTGACGAACAACTTGTCTAGCTTCTGTACGAGAACGTCCAAGACCTAAGCGGTAAGCTACGTTGTCTAAACGAAGTTCAAGGTTACGAAGTAAGTTCTCACCTGTGATGCCTGGTTGTGCATCTGCTTTTTCAAAGTATGTTCTGAATTGACCTTCAAGAACACCATAGATTCTTTTAGCTTTTTGTTTTTCACGTAACTGTAAGCCGTACTCAGATAATTTTGTTTTTTGTTGACCATGTTGACCTGGTGCATATGGTCTTCTTTCAATAGCACAAGCTGCTGTGTAGCATCTTTCGCCTTTTAAGAATAATTTTTTACCTTCACGACGACATTGTTTACATTTCGCTCCGATATATCTAGCCATTTCTATTTACACCTCCTATTACACTCTTCTACGTTTTGGTGGACGACATCCGTTATGTGGTACAGGAGTTACATCTTTAATTAATGTTACTTCTAAACCAGCTGCTTGAAGCGCACGAATAGCTGCTTCACGTCCGGATCCTGGACCTTTTACCATTACTTCAACTGATTTTAAACCGTGTTCCATTGCTGCTTTAGCTGCTGTTTCAGCTGCCATTTGAGCTGCATATGGAGTTGATTTTCTAGAACCTCTGAAACCAAGGCCACCTGCACTTGCCCATGAAAGAGCATTGCCGTTTGTATCAGTTAATGTAACCATTGTATTATTGAAAGTAGATTGGATATGAGCCATACCACGTTCTACATGTTTTCTATCACGACGTCTACGAGTTGTACCCTTTTTTGCCGCTTTTTTTGCTGCTGCCATGAGATCTTAACCTCCTTTATTTAACTATTTTTTCTTATTAGCTACTGTTTTCTTAGGACCTTTACGTGTACGAGCATTCGTTTTAGTTTTTTGTCCTCTTACTGGAAGGCCACGTCTATGACGAATTCCTCTATAGCATCCGATTTCCATTAATCGTTTAATGTTAAGGGCGATTTCACGACGAAGGTCACCTTCAACCATTTGAGTTTTCTCGATGATTTCGCGGATTTTGTTAGCTTCATCATCAGTTAAGTCCTTAACGCGTGTATCTGGATTGATACCTGCTTCTGTAAGGATTCTACGAGAACTTGGACGACCTATACCATAGATATAAGTAAGACCAATTTCAACACGTTTATTTTTTGGTAAGTCTACACCTGCAATACGTGCCATTCAGATTGCACCTCCTATTGGTTGATATATATATAATACAGCATTTTACCATGAAATGCCGCAGCCGCTTTTTAGTTAACTCACAAAATCATATTATATATGATTTTGTGACATAAATCAATGCATTTGTAAAGCATTAACCTTGTTTTTGTTTGTGTTTTGGATTTTCACAGATAACGCAAACACGGCCTTTTCTTTTGATTACTTTACATTTTTCACATATCTTTTTAACAGATGGGCGTACTTTCATTTTCTGCTCTCCTTTCCGTTTACCATTTATTTAGAACGCCAAATAATTCGTCCCTTGGTTAAATCATATGGAGAAAGTTCCACAGTTACTTTATCACCCGGTAAAACACGGATAAAATTCATACGAAGTTTACCTGAGATATGAGCTAAGATCTTATGTCCGCCTTCAATCTCTACTTGAAACATCGCATTTGGTAACTTTTCTATCACTGTTCCCTCTACTTCAAAAACATCACCTTTTGCCAAGTTACAAACCTCCTCTATATAGAAGTCTTTATCAAATACTCTTTAATTCCTTTACGGATATCCGCATTCGATACGTTTTCTTCGATTATTTTTTGTTTGATCCAATCGATAACATCATTGGTTCTTTGAATATGTTTATTTTTCTTACGTTTTGGGTTCTCTACTTTACGCAAATCTCCATCAGCAAGGTACACATATTCTTCTTCTACACTAACCACTATAAAAGATCTGCCTTTGTCTCTTCCACTTTTTGAAAACACTATTTGACCTACTTCTAACATTCCAATCATTTCTCGCCCTCTTCTTCCGATCTGAGCGTTAAAATGAGTGGCTCATCATCTGTAATTACTATAGTATTTTCATAATGCGCAGATGGCAGTCCATCTCTAGTGACAAAAGTCCAATCATCGTCTAAACATCTTACTTGACATGTTCCTAAGTTAATCATAGGTTCAATAGCAAGTGCCATGCCTTTTTCAAGTTTTACACCGCGCCCAGGTGCCTTATAGTTAGGTACCTGTGGCTCCTCATGTAATTCTTTCCCAATTCCATGACCCACTAAATCGCGTACTACACCATATCCGAAGGATTTTGCATAGTCCTCGATAGCTTGGGATATTTGTCCTAAATGATTGCCAGCTTTTGCATATTTTAGTCCTTCAAAGAAACACTGCTTTGTAACTTCAATTAGCTTCAAAACATCAGGTGATACATCTCCGACTGGATACGTTCTAGCTGCATCAGAATGGTATCCTTTATAGTATACCCCAAGATCAACACTTACTATGTCGCCTTGTTTGATTTTCCTTGCACCTGGAATACCATGTACAACTTCCTCATTAATGGATATACACGCTGATGCTGGGTAACCACAGTAACCTTTAAAAGAAGGTATAGCGTGTTTACTTGTTATGAACTTATAAGCCACCTGGTCTAATTCTTTTGTTGTTACACCGGGTCTAATATGCTTTGCCACCAGTTCATGTGCCTCAATGAGTATTTGAGCTGACTCTTGCATTAACTTAATTTCCGCGTCGGATTTAATGGGAATTGGCATTTTAGTTCACTCCTAATGCTTTCTTTACCCTTGCACTAACTTCTTCTACTGTACCAACACCGTCAATTACAAGGACTTTCCCTTGCGCTTCGTAATGATTGATAAGAGGTTTAGTTTGTGCATGATAAACTTCTAATCTTTTCTTAACTGTATCTTCTTTATCATCTTCTCTTTGAACAAGATGAGTAGAACATTCATTACAAATACCTGGTACTGTTTCTACTTTGAATAATTTGTGATAAGAAGCGCCGCAGCTAGGACAAACAGTTCTACCAGCCATACGCTCAATGATCGCTTCGTCTGGTACTTCTACATCAACTACTGCATCAATTGGTCTATTGATCTCTTTAAGCATAGCATCGAATGCTTCTGCTTGTGGTATAGTTCTTGGGAAACCATCCATGATCATGCCATTATCACAATCTTCTTGAACTATACGATCTTTGACAAGTTCAATTACGAGCTCATCTGGTACCAATTTGCCTTCATCCATGTATTTTTTTGCTTCTTGACCTAACTGAGTATTTTTAGAAATATGTTCTCTAAAAATATTTCCTGTTGAGATCGTTGGTATATTGTATAGTTTCATAAGCATTTCTGCTTGTGTGCCTTTACCTGCTCCAGGTGCACCTAATAATATTAATCTCATTACGGCAACCCCCTAATCTAATTCTTATAGAAATCCTTTATAATGGCGCATTAGCATTTGTGATTCTAATTGCTTAATTGTTTCAAGTGCAACACCAACTACGATAAGTAATGATGTTCCTCCAAACTGAATTGGCATACTAAAGATAGCACCAAGTAAGAGAGGAGTTAAAGCTAATATTGCTAAGAATATTGCTCCCATTAATGTAATGTGTGTTGCAACCTTTGAAAGGTAGTCAGATGTTGGTTTTCCTGGTCTAATACCTGGGATAAAACCGCCACCTTTTTTGAGGTTAGATGCTATATCTATTGGATTAAATGCTATTGTTGAGTAGAAGAATGCAAATGCAAAGATTAAAATGACATAAAGTGTTCCTCCAAATGGATGAGTCCATCTAAGCCACTCAATAGCAGTTGCCCAGAATTCACTTGGATTTTTAACAAATAAACCTGTTATAATCTCAGGGAATTGGATAAGTGACATTGCAAAGATAACTGGAAGTACACCAGCTAAGTTTACTTTGATTGGTATATTTTGTGATTGACCACCATATACCTTTCTACCTGCTACACGTTTTGCATATTGAACTGAAATTCTTCTTTCACCAAGTGACATAGCCACAGTGAAACCAATAATAACAATAAAGAATAATAATAGAATAGCAACTTTTACATAATTATCATATGCTAGTAGGCTTGTAGCTGCTTGTGGAAGTCTAGATACGATATTAATAAAGATAATTAATGAAATACCATTTCCAATACCTTTTTGTGTGATCTGTTCACCTATCCACATTACTAACATAGAGCCTGCAATAAATGAAATAAATGCAAGGGCAAATACTATTACGCTTTTTTCAACTAATACATTACTTCTATATAACATAAGTGTTGTTGCACCTGATTGCATCATGGCAATTACTAATGTTAAATATCTAGTATACTTGTTGATTTTTTTACGTCCATCTTCGCCTTCTTTTGATATCTCTTCTAGTCTAGTAATAGCGATAGTGAGGAGTTGGATAATGATTGACGCTGTGATGTAAGGACCTACACCAAAGGCAAAAAGTGCCATTTGGCTGAATGCACCACCTGTGATTGCATTCATAAGTCCTAACATGTTGTTAGAATTCGCTCCTAACATTTGCTGTACAGCATCCGGATTGATGCCTGGAACAGGAATATGAGCTCCTATTCTAATTAAGGCAAACATCCATAGGGTAAAAATTATCTTTTTTCGCAGTTCTGGTACACTCCATGCATTTTTAAGAGTCTTAAACAACCTACATCACCTCTGCTTTTCCACCCACAGCTTCAATTTTTTCGATTGCACCTGCACTAAATGCATTTGCTTGTACTGTTAATTTTTTAGTAAGATCGCCTTTAGCAAGGATTTTAACACCATCTCTAGTGTTTTTAACAATTCCTGCTTCAACCATAGCGTCTACTGTAACAACAGCTCCATCTTCGAAACGGTTTAACATATCAACATTGATACCTACGATATCTTTGCTGTTACGATTTGTGAAACCACGTTTTGGAAGTCTTCTGTAAAGAGGCATTTGTCCCCCTTCAAAACCTGGTCTTACACCGCCACCACTTCTTGCTTTTTGTCCTTTATGTCCTTTACCGGCTGTTTTACCGTTACCTGAACCATGTCCTCTACCTGTACGGAAAGAGTCTCTTTTTGAACCTTCAGCTGGTCTTAATGAGCTTAAATTCATGCGTCGCACCTCCTTTTGCTAAATCTACAATTATTCGTTGATTTCTTCAACTTTAACTAAATGTTTAACTTGTTCAACCATACCACGGATAGCTGCGTTATCTTGGTGAATGTTTGAACTATTTGTTTTTCTTAATCCGAGCGCTTCGATAGTTTTTTTATGTTTTGGAATTGCCCCGATTGTGGATCTTACTAAAGTTACTTTTAAATTAGCCACTGACTATTCCTCCTATCCTAGAAGCTCTTCAACAGTTTTTCCACGAAGTTTAGCAACTTCTGCTGGAGTTTTTAATGCTGCAAGACCTTCGATTGTTGCGTGAACAACGTTTTTCTTGTTATTTGAACCTAAAGATTTAGTTCTGATGTTACGGATACCTGCAAGTTCAAGTACAGCACGAGCTGGACCACCTGCGATAACTCCAGTACCTTCTTTAGCTGGTTTAAGAAGAACGTTTGCACTACCGAATGTACCTACAAATTCATGGTAGATACTATCTGCATCGTTTCTTTCTACGAAGATAAGGTTTTTCTTAGCATCTTCAATTCCTTTTCTGATTGCATCAGGAATTTCCATAGCTTTACCTAAACCTACACCTACGTGTCCGTTTCCATCTCCTACTACTACTAAAGCAGAGAAACGGAATGTACGACCACCTTTAACTACTTTTGTTACACGTTTAATAGTAACAACTTTTTCTTTTAATTCCAAAGTATTTGGATTAATATTGAGTTTTTTAGCCACCGTCTGTCCCTCCTTTACTAGAATTGTAACCCAGCTTCACGAGCTGCGTCTGCTAATGCTTTTACTCTACCATGATATAAGAAACCACCACGGTCAAATACTACTTCTTCAATACCGTTAGCAAGTGCTTTTTTAGCAATTGCAGTACCAACAGCTGCTGCTGCTTCTACGTTAGAACCAACTTTAATACCAAGATCTTTTTGAACTGTAGATGCTGATACTAATGTTACAGCTTTTACGTCATCAATAATTTGAGCATAGATGTGTTTTTCACTTCTGAAAACTGCAAGTCTTGGTCTTTGAGCTGTACCTTCAATCTTGTTACGAAGTCTTCTATGTTTTTGAACACGAACTTTACTACGTGATTGTTTATTGATCATTTAATTCACCCCTTTGCTATTATTTTTTACCTGTTTTACCTACTTTACGTCTGATTACTTCATCAACGTATTTAATACCTTTACCTTTGTAAGGTTCTGGTTCACGTTTAGAACGGATATCAGCAGCAAATTGGCCTACTTGTTCTTTATTGATACCAGCAACTGTGATTCTGTTACCATCAACTGTTGTTGTGATACCTTCTGGATCTTCCATTTCTACTGGGTGAGAGTAACCTAATGAAAGAACTAATTTTTTACCTTGTTTTTGTGCTCTGTAACCAACACCATTGATTTCTAATACTTTAGCGTAACCATTTGTTACACCTTCGATCATGTTCGCAATAAGTGTTCTAGTTAAACCGTGAAGAGCTCTATTTCTTTTTAAATCATTTGGTCTTGTTACAACCACTTGATTTTCTTCAAGTGCAATGTTCATTGCACTATCGAATGCTTTTGTTAATGTTCCTTTTGGTCCCTTAACTTCTACTACATTAGCTTCACTAACAGTAATAGTTACGCCTGCTGGAACAGTAATTGGTAGTCTACCAATACGTGACATGCTCGCACCTCCTTAAACTTTTGCTGTTATTACCAAATAAATGCTATAACTTCTCCACCAACACCAAGTTTTCTAGCATCTTTGTCTGCAATTACACCTTTGTTTGTAGAAATAATTGCTGTACCAAGACCACCTAAAACTTTTGGAAGGTTTTCTGTATCTGCGTATACACGAAGACCTGGTTTAGAAATTCTTTTAATTCCTGAAATAACTTTTTCGTTTTTATCTTTACCGTATTTAAGAGTGATACGGATATTTTCTTTAACACCATCAGCTGTTACATCGAAAGCTTTGATGTATCCTTCATTTAATAAGATCTCAGCAATCGCTTTTTTCATTTTAGAAGCAGGAACTTCTACTGTATCATGTTTTGCAACATTCGCGTTTCTGATTCTTGTTAACATATCTGCAATTGGATCGCTCATCATCATTTTTAGTTACCTCCTTTCTGGTATTACCAGCTTGCTTTTTTAACGCCTGGGATTTGACCTTTATATGCTAATTCTCTAAAGCAAATACGACAAATACCAAATTTTCTAATGTATGCATGTGGACGTCCACAAATACGGCATCTACTATATGCTTGTGTTGAAAATTTAGCAGGTCTAGCTTGCTTTACTTTCATAGATGTTTTTGCCATTTTGAACCCTCCTTATTTTTGGAATGGCATTCCGAATTGTCTAAGAAGCTCACGAGATTCTTCATCTGTGTGTGCTGTCGTAACAATAATTACGTCCATACCACGAACTTTATCGATTTTATCGTACTCGATCTCTGGGAAAATGATTTGTTCTTTAAGACCTAAAGCGTAGTTACCACGGCCATCGAAAGCTGTAGCATCTACCCCACGGAAGTCACGTACGCGTGGAAGTGCTAAATTCACTAAACGATCAAGGAATTCATACATTTTTTCTCCACGAAGAGTTACTTTACATCCGATTGGCATACCTTCACGAAGTTTGAAAGCAGCAACAGATTTTTTAGCTCTAGTTACAACTGGTTTTTGACCAGAGATTTTTTCCATATCTCCGATAGCGTTTTCTAATACTTTAGCATTATCTTTCGCTTCACCAACACCCATGTTAATAACGATTTTTTCGATTTTTGGAGCTTGAAGTTTGTTTTTGTAACCAAACTTTTCTACCATTGCATCGATGATTTGTTCATTGTAAATATCTTTTAATCTACTCATTGTCTAACGTCCTCCTTTCGCCAATTAGTCAATTACTGTACGACCGTTTTTAGTAATTGCTACACGAACTTTTTTGTCATCTTTAATTTCTACACCTAAACGAGCAGGAGCTCCGTTTAAAGAGTACGCAACGTTTGAAATATGAATTGGGAATTCTTTTTCAACACGTCCACCTTGACCCATAGCGTTAGGTTTTTGATGTTTGAACCCTTGGTTAACACCATCAACTAAAACGCGTCCATGTTTACGATCAATGAAAGTAATATTGCCTTCTTTACCTTTGTCTTTACCAGCAATAACGATTACTCTATCGCCTTTTCTTAATTTAGTTTTCACGTCTTACACCTCCTTATAGAACTTCTGGAGCAAGTGATAAGATTTTTGTAAATTTCTTATCTCTTAATTCTCTCGCAACTGGTCCGAAAATACGAGTTCCTCTTGGGTTTTTATCTTCTTTGATGATAACAGCAGCGTTTTCATCAAATTTAATGTAAGATCCATCTGGTCTTCTAATTTCTTTTACAGTACGAACTACAACAGCTTTTACAACGTCACCTTTTTTAACAACGCCGCCTGGTGTTGCATCTTTAACAGTAGCTACAATAATGTCGCCAACACTTGCATATCTTCTTGTAGAGCCACCTAACACACGGATGCAAAGGATTTCTTTAGCTCCTGTATTATCTGCTACTCTTAATCTACTTTCTTGTTGGATCATGAGAAGTGCCCTCCTTTCAAGATTACTAATACTATTTTACTTTTTCTACGATTTCAACAAGTCTAAAACGTTTTGACTTGGATAAAGGTCTTGTTTCCATAACTCTTACACGGTCACCGATTTCACATTCATTGTTTTCATCATGTGCATGAAGTTTGTATGTTTTTTTGATGATTTTACCGTAAAGAGGATGTTTTACATTGTTAACTACGGCAACAGTAATTGTTTTGTCCATTTTGTTGCTAACTACGTTACCTACTAATGTTTTACGTAAATTTCTTTCTGCCACGATTTCTCCTCCTCTCTATTACACTGCTTGTTTTTGTGTAATAATAGTTTGAATACGCGCAATATTTTTTCTTACTTCTTTGATTCTTGCTGTATTATCTAATTGGTTGGTAGCGTTTTGGAATCTTAAGTTGAAAAGTTCTTTTTTCGCATTCACCAATTCGATATTTAATTCTTCAGCTGATTTTGCTCTTAAATCTTCTAAGAATGCTTTAGTTTTCACTACCATCACCTGCCATTTCTTGTTCAGCACGAGATACGATCTTACATTTCATAGGTAATTTGTGAACTGCAAGTCTTAACGCTTCTCTTGCTATTTCTTCTGCTACACCTGATAATTCGAACATAACGCGTCCTGGTTTAACTACTGCTACCCAGTACTCTGGAGAACCTTTACCAGAACCCATGCGTGTTTCAGCTGGTTTAGCTGTTACTGGTTTATCTGGGAAGATTTTGATCCATACTTTACCACCACGTTTGATGTAACGTGTCATCGCGATACGGGCAGCTTCGATTTGGTTTGATGTAACCCAGCTTGGCTCTAAAGCAACAATACCGTATTCACCGTAAGTGATTTTATTTCCACGGGTAGCTTGGCCTTTCATACGTCCACGGAACTGTTTACGACGTTTAACTCTTTTAGGCATTAACATTAGTTATCGCTCCCTTCCTTTTTAGCTTTTTGAGGAAGTACTTCTCCTTTATACATCCATACTTTAACACCGATTTTACCGTATGTTGTATCTGCTTCAGCAAATCCATACTCAATATCAGCTCTTAATGTTTGAAGTGGAATTGTACCTTCTGAATATTGTTCTGTACGTGCCATTTCAGCACCACCTAAACGGCCTGAACATGCAACTTTAATACCTTTAACACCGAATTTTTGAGCTTTACCGATAGATTGTTTCATAGCTCTACGGAAAGATACACGGTTTTCTAATTGAAGTGCAATGTTTTCTGCTGTTAATTGAGCAGAAGTTTCTGGACGTTTAACTTCAACGATGTTGATAGAAACTTTTGCAGTTGTAAGTTTCTCTACTTCTTTACGAAGTGCATCGATAGATGCTCCACCTTTACCAATTACAATACCTGGTTTTGATGTGTGAACATGAACTCTTACGCGTTTTGACATTCTTTCGATATCAATTTTATCGATGCCAGCACTGTAAAGTTTCTTTTTGATATAATTTCTAATTTTGTTATCTTCTACTAGGTAGTTAGCAAAGTCTGTTTTATCAGCGTACCATTTTGCGCTCCAGTCTTTAATAACGCCTACTCTTAATCCATGAGGATTTACTTTTTGGCCCATACCTAACCTCCTTATCTCTCATTTAATACCACTGTAATGTGGCTTGTTTGTTTGTCGATTCTGTAAGCACGGCCTTGAGCACGAGGACGGATTCTTTTAAGTGTTGGTCCTTGTGTTGCGTATGCTTCTTCAACAAATAATTTGCTTACATCCATAGAATTGTTGTGCTCTGCATTAGCGATAGCTGATTTTAATACTTTTTCGATAACATCAGCAGCATATCTTGGAGTGTATGCTAAGATAGCGAGTGCTGTTTGCACGTCTTTACCTTTGATTTGATCAAGCACGATTTTAGCTTTTGTGCTAGAAACACGTACGAATGTTACTTTAGCGCTTGGTCTTCTATCGTTATTTTGATTTCTTTCTCTTTTTATCTGGGTTCTATGTCCTTTTGCCATCGTAAGACCTCCTTCCGATATTATTTATTAGCGAACTCTTGATTTTTTCTCTGCGTCTTTACCATGTCCACGGTAAGTTCTTGTTAACGCGAATTCACCAAGTTTGTGTCCTACCATATCTTCTGTAATGAATACAGGAACATGTTTTCTACCATCATGAAGGGCAATTGTATGTCCTACCATTGTTGGGAAGATTGTTGAACGACGTGACCAAGATTTAATTACTTTTTTCTCATCTGCAGCATTCATTGCATCGATTTTTTTAAGTAAGTGTTGATCTGCGAATGGTCCTTTTTTAACTGAACGAGCCATTATAGATGCCTCCTTTCAAATACTTAAATTTATTTATTACGTGAACGTACAATATATTTATTTGAATGTTTGTTTTTCTTTCTTGTTTTGTATCCAAGAGCAGGTTTACCCCAAGGAGTACATGGATTTGGACGTCCAATTGGAGATCTACCTTCCCCACCACCATGAGGGTGATCGTTAGGGTTCATTACAGAACCACGAACTGTTGGGCGGATACCCATGTGACGTTTACGTCCAGCTTTACCAATTGTGATAAGTTCGTGATCAATGTTACCAACTTGTCCAATTGTAGCTTTACAATCGATTGGTAATAAACGCATTTCTCCTGATGGAAGTTTAACTGTTGCGTATTTACCTTCTTTAGCCATAAGTTGAGCTGACATACCAGCAGAACGAACTAATTGTCCACCTTTACCTGGTTTCATTTCAATGTTATGGATTGTTTGACCCACTGGAATATCTCTCATTCTAAGAGCATTACCTACACGGATCTCTGCTGTTTCACCGCTCATTACTTTTTGTCCAACTTGTAATCCAAGAGGAGCTAAAATGTAGCGTTTTTCACCATCTGCATAGCTAAGTAATGCGATGTTTGCTGTTCTGTTTGGATCGTATTCAACACCTACTACTGTAGCTGGAATGCCATCTTTATTACGTTTGAAGTCGATTACTCTGTATTTTAACTTGTAACCGCCACCACGGTGACGAACAGTGATTTTACCTTGGTTGTTTCTCCCTGAATTTTTCTTTAATGTTACAATTAAAGATTTCTCAGGAGTTGTTTTAGTGATTTCTTCAAATGTTGAAGAAGTCATATGTCTTCTAGAAGGGGTATAAGGTCTGTACTTTTTGATACCCATACTGTTTCACTCCTTTCAATCGTTTACGTTACACATAGCCGTGTGTTTCATCTTTTTCTATTTAACTACATTCCTTGGAAAAAGTCAATGTCTTTACTTGCTTCTGTAAGTTTTACGATTGCTTTTTTGTATTTGTTAGTTTTTCCAACTGTTCTTCCACGACGTTTTGTTTTTCCATCGTAATTCATAGTGTTTACTTTGTCTACTTTAACGCCGTCAAACATTTTTTCTACTGCATCTTTAACTTGAGATTTTGTAGCAGTTGGGTGTACTAGGAATGTATATTTCTTTTCTGCCATATCGTTCATGCTTTTTTCAGTAACGACTGGTTTTAAAATGACGTCATAAAATTTTAAATCTGCCATTATGCGTACACCTCCTCAATTTTAGCTAATGCTTCTTTTGTTACTACAACTGTATCGTATTTTAAGATGTCGTATACGTTAATGTTGTTTACGTTTGCAGTTTTAACATTTTGAATGTTACGAGCTGCTAACATAACGTTTTTACTATTATCTGTAGCTCTACCTTCAGATACTTTATCTTCAGTTACGATTAAAGCTTTGTTAAGGTTTAATGCATTTAATACATTTACCATTGCTTTAGTCTTAGCTTCAGCTAATGTTAATTCATCTAATACGATAAATTTGCTTTCATTTACTCTTGTTGTAAGAGCTGATTTAAGAGCAAGTAATTTTTCTGTTCTGTTCATTTTGAATGAGTAATCACGTGGTTTTGGAGCAAATACTACCCCACCACCTGTCCATTGTGGTGAACGAATAGAACCTTGTCTAGCTCTACCTGTACCTTTTTGTTTCCATGGTTTTCTACCACCGCCACGTACTTCAGCACGTGTTTTAGCACTTTGAGTTCCTTGTCTTCTGTTAGCAAGGTATGCTAATACAGCAGAGTGAACTAAATTTTCTTTTACATCTACAGCAAAGATTGAATCTTTTAATTCAACTTCACCAACTTGTTGTCCGTTCATATTTAAAACAGATACGTTTGCCATCTTTGTTCCTCCTTTCTCAAGCAGCCTTAAGCTTTAACGCTGTCTTTGATTGTGATGATTGTTCCTTTTGAACCTGGAACAGCTCCTTTTACAAGGATTAAGTTTTTATCTGCATCTACTCTTACAACTTCAAGGTTTTGAACTGTAATTTGAACGCTACCCATATGTGATGGAAGACCTTTACCTTTCATTACACGACCTGGGCTTGTAGCAGCTCCCATAGAACCTGCAACTCTGTGTGATTTAGAACCGTGACCCATTGGTCCACGACTTTGACCATACTTTTTAATTGCGCCTTGGTAACCTTTACCTTTAGAGATACCTACAACGTCAATTTTGTCACCAGCTACGAATACGTCAGCTTTGATTTCAGCGCCTACTTCGTAAGCAGCAGTATCTTCTAAACGGAATTCTTTTAAGTGTTTTTTAGCAGTAACACCAGCTTTTGCAAAGTGACCTTTTTCTGGTTTAATAAGTTGTTTTTCTTTAGCATCGATGAAACCTACTTGGATCGCTTCGTATCCATCGTTTTCAACTGTTTTCTTTTGTACTACTGTACATGGACCAGCTTCTAATACTGTAACTGGGATTAAGTTGTTAGCTTCATCAAAAATTTGTGTCATACCAATTTTTTTAGCTAAAATTGCTTTTTTCATCCTTTACACCTCCTAATATCTACAGCGGATTACCAACTTAGGGTAATCATACTAGACGATTAATAACCGTCCTAGTGTGTTTTTCTTACTTACTATCTAGCGTCAACTTTGATATCAACACCAGCTGGTAAGTCAAGACGCATTAATGCATCACCAGTTTTTGGTGTAGCTTCTACGTCGATTAATCTCTTATGAGTTCTCATTTCGAACTGCTCTCTAGAGTCTTTATATTTGTGTACCGCACGTAAGATTGTTACTACTTCCTTTTTAGTTGGAAGTGGGATTGGTCCACTTACTGTAGCTCCAGTTTTTTTCGCAATATCAACGATTTGCGCTGCAGTTTGATCGATTAATTTGTGATCATAAGCTTTTAATGTGATACGGATTTTTGGGCTTGCCATAAAAAAAGTCCCCTCCTTTTCGTACTTTATTTGAAGCAGCACGACTAGTGGTGACTGTACACTCATCCAGGTGTTTCACAAACTTATTTTTGCACATAGAGGCAATCCCTACATACTTATAAATTTGTCAACCTAATATAAATGATACAGTGACTTGTCGTCTGGTTTCATGAACCGGACATTCGCTCCTCAGAAATCTGCTTATTACTAAGCAACAACCTTCTGGATCATCGTTCTCAATGTCACAACAAGTTGATTATACATGATATTTTTTGGTATTACAAGGTTTTTTTTGTTTTTTTATAAGATAATTTTTTCCAACTTGTCCAGACTACTTTTTTGCGAGTCATACTGTATATTATAGTACTTATTTTAGATTTTTAAAGTGTAATCATCTGGTAATTTTCTTATTCTTATTAGACACTTAAAGTATCTATTTACATATTATCCTTTACATATGATACAACTCGTTTAGTATTTGCTCTCTTCTTCTTCTTAACTCTTCTTCAAGGGGAATGCCCTTTAACTCTACCCTCTATTAGTACGATTCATTTCCCTTTCTTCATATAGAAGAAATTCCCTTTTATAAAGACTACTAATATAAATCACATTTTTAAATCTTCACTAAAAAAGATCTCTATAATATTCTATTAGCAACTTATAAAATAACTTATAGAACAATTTATAGCTGATTCATCTCTTAACCTACTCCTATCGCTCTATACTTAAATCCAACATATTTCCTTTATAAGCTTTATAGACATTATAGGCGAATATGAAATATAAATAAAAATAGATATTAAAAAAGCACATCCCTAGGGATGTGCTTTATATACTCAAGGTATAAATTATTCGATGATTGATGCAACAGCACCAGAACCAACTGTACGTCCACCTTCACGGATAGCGAAACGTAAACCTTGAGCCATAGCGATTGGGTGAATTAACTCGATTGTCATTTCAACGTTATCGCCAGGCATGCACATTTCTGTACCTTCTGGTAATGTGATTACACCTGTTACGTCAGTTGTACGGAAGTAGAACTGAGGTCTGTAGTTTGAGAAGAATGGTTTATGACGGCCACCTTCTTCTTTTTTAAGAACGTATACTTGAGCTTTGAATTTTTTATGAGGTGTGATTGAACCTGGTTTACAAAGTACTTGACCACGTTCGATATCTGTTCTTTGAACACCACGAAGAAGTGCACCGATGTTATCACCAGCTTCAGCTTGTTCAAGAAGTTTACGGAACATTTCTACTCCTGTACAAACAACTTTACGAGTTTCTTCTTGGATACCAACGATTTCGATTTCGTCTTGAACTTTAAGAACACCTGATTCTACTCTACCTGTAGCAACTGTACCACGACCTGTGATTGAGAATACGTCTTCTACTGGCATAAGGAATGGTTTGTCAACGTCACGTTCTGGAGTTGGGATGTATTCATCGATGATTTCGAATAATTCAACGATTTTATCTCCCCATGGACCCATTGGATCGTTAAGAGCTTGAAGAGCTGAACCACGGATAACTGGTGTGTCATCGCCTGGGAATTCGTATTCATTTAATAATTCACGAATTTCCATTTCAACTAATTCTAATAATTCTTCGTCATCTACCATATCACATTTGTTTAAGAAAACAACGATGTATGGTACACCAACTTGGCGTGATAATAAGATATGTTCACGAGTTTGAGCCATAGGACCGTCTGTAGCAGCACATACAAGGATTGTACCATCCATTTGAGCAGCACCAGTGATCATGTTTTTAACGTAGTCAGCATGTCCTGGACAGTCAACGTGTGCGTAGTGACGAGCTGGAGTTTCGTACTCAACGTGAGCAGTAGAGATTGTGATACCACGTTCTCTTTCTTCTGGAGCTTTATCAATGTTCGCGAAGTCTACAGCTTCACCGAAGCCATATCTTTCATGAAGAGTTTTTGTGATTGCAGCTGTTAAAGTTGTTTTACCATGGTCAACGTGTCCGATTGTACCGATGTTAACGTGTGGCTTACTTCTTTCAAATTTAGCTTTAGCCATTTTGAATTTCCTCCTTTTATTTGGCTGAGTTTTACTCAGATTAGTTTCATTATATTTAATTTGCAGCTACTTTGCAAGTAGCTGCAAAGGTAAATCTTGTATAAAATTATGCTTTTCTGTCAGCAATAACTTTATCTTGGATATTTTTTGGACATTGTTCGTAGTGATCAAATTCCATTGAGTAGTTACCACGACCTTGAGTTCTTGAACGAAGATCTGTAGCATATCCAAACATTTCTGAAAGTGGAACGTAAGCTCTAATTTCTTGAGCACCATTTCTAGCTTCCATACCTTCCATACGACCACGACGTGAGTTAATGTTACCAATAACATCACCCATGTAATCATCTGGAACAGTTACGATTACTTTCATGATTGGTTCAAGAAGTAATCCACCAGCTTTTTTCATAGCATCTTTAACTGCAAGAGAACCTGCAACTTTGAATGCCATTTCTGATGAATCGACATCATGGTATGAACCATCATAACAATCAGCTTTGATACCAAGTACTGGGTAACCTGCAAGAGGACCACTTGAAAGTGCTTCTTGGATACCTTTGTCAACAGCTGGGATGTATTCTTTAGGAATTGATCCACCAACTACTGAGTTTACGAATTCGTAAGTATGTTCAGAGTTAGGGTCAAGTCTTGTGAATCGAACTTTACAGTGACCGTATTGTCCACTACCACCAGACTGACGAACGAATTTAGAATCAATATCAACATCAGAAGCAAGAGTTTCTTTGTATGCTACTTGTGGTGCACCAACGTTAGCTTCTACTTTGAATTCACGAAGTAGACGGTCAACGATGATTTCAAGGTGAAGTTCACCCATACCAGCGATGATTGTTTGTCCTGTATCAGTATCTGTGTAAGTTTTGAATGTTGGATCTTCCTCTGCAAGTTTTGCAAGAGCAATACCCATTTTTTCTTGACCTGCTTTTGTTTTTGGTTCAATGGCAACAGAGATAACTGGCTCTGGGAATTCCATTGACTCAAGGATAACTGGATGATCTTCATCACAAAGTGTATCCCCTGTTGTAGTTCCTTTAAGACCTACAGCAGCAGCGATATCTCCTGAGTATACTCTGTCGATATCTTGACGTGCGTTAGCATGCATCTGTACGATACGGCCTACACGCTCTTTTTTACCTTTTACTGAGTTGTATACATATGAACCTGAATCAAGTGTACCTGAGTATACACGGAAGAATGCAAGTTTACCAACGAATGGGTCAGTCATAATTTTGAATGCAAGAGCAGCAAATGGCTCTTCATCAGAAGAATGTTTCTCCATTTCTTCACCAGTATCAGGGTTAATACCTTTGATAGCTGGGATATCTGTTGGTGCTGGCATGTATGCTACTACAGCATCAAGTAATCTTTGAACACCTTTATTTCTGTAAGCTGTACCACAGAATACAGGAATGATTTGTACATTGATTACCGCGTTACGAAGTGCAGCTTTTAATTCATCAAGAGTGATTTCTTCACCATCGAAGTATTTCATCATAAGCTCTTCATCTGTTTCACAGATAGCTTCGATTGCTGCAGCTCTATATTCTTCAGCTTTATCAGCCATATCAGCTGGAATATCTGTACATTCGATGTCTTTACCTAAGTCATCTTTGTAGATATAAGCTTTGTTTTCTAATAAGTCGATGATCCCAACGAAATCATCTTCTGCACCAATTGGTAATTGCATTGGAACAGCATTTGCACCAAGACGTGATCTCATCATGCTTACTGCATTGTAGAAATCAGCTCCCATGATGTCCATTTTGTTAACGAACGCCATACGTGGTACGTGATATTTGTCAGCTTGACGCCAAACAGTCTCTGATTGTGGTTCAACCCCACCTTTAGCACAGAATACACCGATAGCAGCATCAAGTACACGAAGTGAACGTTCAACTTCAACTGTGAAGTCTACGTGCCCAGGAGTATCAATGATGTTGATACGGTTGTTATTCCAGAAACAAGTTGTTGCAGCAGATGTGATAGTGATACCACGTTCTTGCTCTTGTTCCATCCAGTCCATAGTAGCTGTACCTTCATGGCTTTCACCAATCTTGTGACTTCTACCTGTATAGAAAAGGATACGTTCTGTAAGAGTTGTTTTACCAGCGTCGATATGAGCCATGATACCAATATTTCTGGTACGCTCAAGTGGATATTCTCTTCCTGCCAAGGTAATGCCTCCTTAAGGTTATAAAACCTAGAATCTGTAATGAGCAAATGCTTTGTTTGCTTCTGCCATTTTGTGTGTATCTTCTTTTTTCTTAACTGATCCACCTGTATTATTAAGTGCATCTAAGATTTCAGCAGCTAATGCTTCTGTTGTTGTTCTCTCACCACGGTTACGTGTGTAAGTTGTTAACCAACGAAGTCCTAATGTTTGACGTCTTTCTGGACGAACTTCCATAGGTACTTGGTAAGTAGCACCCCCTACGCGGCGTGCTTTTACTTCTAATACTGGCATGATGTTTTCTAAAGCTTCTTGGAAAACCTCTAAAGCATCTCTACCTGTTTTTTCTGCAATGATGTCAAACGCACCATATACGATTTTTTGTGCAGTTCCTCTTTTACCATCAAGCATGATGTTATTAATAAGTTTAGTAACAAGCTTGCTGTTGTATAATGGATCTGCTAATACGTCTCTTTTTGCAACATGTCCTTTACGTGGCACGGTCTTCCCTCCTTAACTAATATTGTGATAAATCATCGGTACTCGTCCCCCCTTTGGGGGATCGTGCGTGCCCTAATCTCATCTATATTAAACGCTCTCTAGCAGTTTATATTCATAAGCGGGCACCGATAAGTTTAAGCACTTATCTTGAAATTATTTTTGTTTTGGTTTTTTTGCACCGTATTTAGAACGAGCTTGGTTTCTTTTAGCAACACCAGCTGTATCTAAAGTACCACGTACGATATGGTAACGTGTACCTGGTAAGTCTTTTACTCTACCACCACGGATAAGAACAACGCTATGTTCTTGTAAGTTGTGTCCTTCACCTGGAATGTAAGCTGTTACTTCGATCCCGTTTGTAAGACGTACTCTGGCAATCTTACGAAGAGCAGAGTTAGGTTTTTTAGGTGTAGCTGTTTTTACTGCTGTACAAACACCTCTTTTTTGTGGAGCTGAGATATCTGTAGCGCGTTTTTGTAAAGAGTTGAACCCTTTTTGTAACGCTGGTGCAGTAGATTTTTTCTCGATTGATTTTCTGCCTTTACGTACTAACTGATTAAATGTAGGCATTCTGGCACCTCCTCGCTTAAATGAATAATTACTGCTTATTGCAGTTTGTACTGTGGAATATATCACACACTGAACGATTTTATCATTCTACAATGCAAATGTCAAGGTTGAAATTTTTTGGAAATAAAAAAGCCGCCTTAGGTAAGGCGGCTTTCTAAAACCCTTTAAAAATCAGCTACTTCGATATTTATCTTACGATATCTATCCATACCTGTTCCCGCAGGGATAAGTTTACCAATAATTACATTCTCTTTAAGACCGATAAGTGGATCCATTTTTCCTTTAATTGCTGCTTCTGTAAGAACTCTTGTTGTTTCTTGGAATGAAGCTGCTGAAAGGAATGATTCTGTAGCAAGAGATGCTTTAGTAATACCAAGTAAAGTTGTTTTACCTGTAGCTGGTTCTAAGCCCTCTGCCTCCATTTGATTGTTTACATCCTCAAATTCAAGGATATCTACTAAGCTACCTGGAAGAAGATCTGTGTCTCCATTTTCTTCAATCTTAACTTTTTTAAGCATTTGTCTAACGATAACCTCAACGTGTTTATCGTTGATGTCTACCCCTTGAAGACGGTAAACGCGTTGAACTTCTTGAAGCATATAGTCTTGTACCCCACGAACACCTTTAATTTTAAGGATATCATGTGGATTTACACTACCTTCTGTAAGCTCATCACCCGCTTCAATATAAGTACCATCTAATACTTTAATACGTGATCCATAAGGGATAAGGTAAGTTTTTGACTGACCACTTTCATTATCAGTAATTGTTACTTCACGTTTTTTCTTAGTTTCAGTAATTGTTACAACACCACCGAACTCTGCGATGATTGCAAGACCTTTGGGTTTACGTGCTTCGAATAACTCTTCGATACGTGGAAGACCTTGTGTGATATCATCTCCAGCGATACCTCCTGTATGGAATGTACGCATTGTAAGCTGTGTACCTGGCTCACCGATAGACTGAGCAGCGATAATACCAACTGATTCCCCAACTCTTACTTCGTTGCCAGATGCCATGTTTGCACCGTAACATCTTGCACATACACCAATCTTAGATTTACATGTAAGTGCTGTTCTAATTTTAACTTTTTCAATACCAAGATCATCAATGTATTCTGCAACATTTGGTCTAATCATTTTATTTGCTTCAATGATTACTTCACCAGTTTCTGGATGTACAACTGGCTCTGCTGCAAAACGACCTGTAATTCTTTCACTTAATGGTTCAATTACTTCCGCACCATCTTTGAATGCTTTTACCCACATACCTGGAATCGCTGCATCATCATCATGACGACAGTCTCTCTCTCTGATGATAACATCTTGAGATACGTCTACCAGACGACGTGTAAGGTATCCTGAATCGGCTGTACGAAGCGCTGTATCGGCAAGACCTTTACGAGCACCATGGGCAGAAATAAAGTATTCAAGTACAGATAAACCTTCACGGAAGTTAGCTTTGATTGGAAGCTCGATGATACGTCCTGATGGAGATGCCATAAGACCACGCATACCTGCAAGCTGTTTAATCTGGTTGTTAGAACCACGGGCACCAGAGTGAGCCATCATATAGATAGGGTTGTATCTTCCAAGTCCATCAAGAAGAGCTTTAGTAATCTTATCGTTGGCTGTATTCCATGCTTGGATTACTTTATTGTAACGTTCTTCATCTGTCATAAGACCACGTTTGAACAGTTTTGTTACATGGTCTACTGCTTTATCTGCTTCAGCTAAATATTCACCTTTTTTCTCTGGAATAACCATATCAGATACTGATACTGTAAGAGATCCACGAGTTGAGAACTTAAAGCCTAAGTCTTTAATGTTGTCAAGAAGGATAGCTGTGTCAGTTGCACCATGTGTATTAATGCATTTTTTAATTAATTTACCTAGTTCTTTTTTACCAACTAAGAAATCAATTTCATATTTGAATTCATTCTCTGGTTTACTACGATCTACGAAACCAAGATCTTGAGGAATTACTTCATTATAGATAATACGTCCAACTGTTGTTTCTGTAATACCTGTTTTCATTTCTCCATTGATTTCGATTGTACGACGCACTTTAATACGAGCATGAAGTGTAATAACACCATTTGTGTAAGCTAAAATCGCTTCAGCTTCATCTTTGAAGTATTTACCTTCGCCTTCTTCGCCTTCTTTATCAAGTGTTAAGTAGTAAGTACCAAGAACCATATCCTGAGATGGAACTGCTACTGGGCCACCATCTGAAGGTTTAAGTAAGTTATTTGGAGCTAAAAGAAGGAAACGACATTCTGTTTGTGCCTCTACAGATAATGGTACGTGAACCGCCATCTGGTCACCATCGAAGTCAGCATTGTAAGCTGTACATACAAGTGGGTGAAGTTTAAGTGCACGACCTTCAACTAATACAGGTTCGAATGCCTGAATACCTAAACGGTGAAGTGTAGGGGCGCGGTTAAGCATAACTGGATGCTCACGAATAACTTCTTCGAGTACATCCCAAACTTCTGGGTGAAGTCTTTCAATCATGTGTTTAGCATTTTTAATGTTATGTGCTAATCCATCAGAAACGAGTTTTTTCATAACGAATGGTTTGAATAACTCGATAGCCATTTCTTTTGGTAAACCACATTGGTAAAGTTTAAGTGATGGTCCTACTACGATAACTGAACGTCCAGAGTAGTCAACACGTTTACCAAGTAAGTTTTGACGGAAACGACCTGCTTTACCTTTAAGCATGTCTGATAAAGATTTAAGCGCACGGTTACCAGGTCCTGTTACTGGTCTACCACGTCTACCATTGTCGATAAGCGCATCAACAGCTTCTTGAAGCATACGTTTTTCGTTACGAACAATAATATTAGGAGCACCAAGATCAAGAAGACGTTTTAAACGGTTATTACGGTTGATTACTCTTCTGTAAAGGTCGTTTAAGTCTGATGTTGCAAAACGTCCACCATCAAGCTGGATCATAGGTCTTAAATCTGGTGGTAATACTGGAACAACGTCAAGAATCATCCATTCTGGTTTATTGCCAGAAATTCTAAACGCTTCAATTACTTCTAAGCGTTTAATGATACGAATACGTTTTTGTCCTGTAGTATCTTTAAGAGCAGCTTTAAGTTCAATACTTTCAGCCTCAAGATCGATATCTTGAAGAAGTTTTTTAATAGCTTCAGCACCCATTTCAGCTGTAAATGAGCCCCAACCATATTTTTCTTCTGCTTCTCTAAATTCTTTTTCTGTAAGTACTTCTTTATATGATAAACCTGTATCTTTAGGGTCTGTCACAATATAGCATGCAAAATAAAGGATTTTCTCTAATAATCTTGGTGAAAGATTTAAGATAAGTCCCATTCTACTTGGTATACCTTTAAAGTACCAGATGTGAGACACAGGAGCTGCAAGCTCAATGTGTCCCATTCTTTCACGGCGTACTTTTGCTTTTGTAACTTCAACGCCACAACGATCACAAACTACACCTTTATATCTGATACGTTTGTATTTACCACAATGACATTCCCAGTCTTTGCTAGGTCCAAATATTTTTTCACAAAATAGCCCATCACGTTCAGGTCTTTGTGTACGGTAGTTAATTGTTTCTGGTTTTTTTACTTCTCCTCTAGACCATTCACGGATTTTATCTGGGGAAGCTAATCCAATTCTTATTGCTTCAAATAGGATTGATTGATCCATATTAGTCATGACCTTTACTCCCTTCTAAGCTTTTATAAATCCAAATCATCTAATGAATCTTCAAATAAATCTTCTACAACTGCATCATCAAAGTCAAAGTCTAATGCTTCTTCTTCAAGGTCAGACTCTGATTCTAATAAATCTGTTTCAGTTAATTCAACATCTTCATCAATGAATTCTGGATTTTGTGGTGCACCTTCAACGCCTTCAATGTTAACAGCAAGACCTTCTCCCTCTTCAACACTTTCTTTGATTTGAAGTTCAGTCATATCGCTAGTTAATACACGTACATCAAGTGCTAAAGATTGAAGTTCTTTAAGAAGAACTTTGAATGATTCTGGAATACCTGGTTCAGGTATATTTTCACCTTTAACGATCGCTTCGTAAGTTTTAACACGTCCAACAACGTCGTCAGATTTGATAGTAAGAATTTCTTGTAATGTGTAAGCAGCACCATAAGCTTCAAGTGCCCAAACCTCCATCTCACCGAAACGCTGACCACCAAATTGTGCTTTACCACCAAGAGGTTGTTGTGTAATTGTTGCATATGGTCCTGTAGAACGCGCATGCATCTTATCATCAACTAAGTGGTGAAGTTTAAGGTAGTGCATGTACCCTACTGTTACAGGGTTATCAAATGGTTCACCTGTTCTACCGTCACGAAGTTGTACTTTACCTGTACGGTCGATAGGAACACCCTCCCATTCACTACGGTGGTCTAAGTTTTCTTCAAGATAGTTATACACACTTTCATCAATGCGATCTTTCCATTTTTCTGTGAATTCTTCCCATGTGCGGTTTACATAGTCATTTGCCATTTCAAGTGTATCCATGATGTCATACTCGTTAGCACCATCGAATACTGGTGTTGCAATCTTAAAGCCAAGAGCTTTTGATGCAAGACCTAAATGGACTTCAAGTACCTGACCGATGTTCATACGAGATGGTACGCCTAGTGGGTTAAGTACAATATCAAGAGGTCTACCATTTGGAAGGAATGGCATATCTTCTACTGGAAGTACTCTTGAGATAACCCCTTTGTTACCATGTCGACCCGCCATTTTATCCCCAACAGAGATTTTTCTCTTCTGAGCGATATAACAACGAACCATTTTGTTTACACCTGGAGATAATTCATCACCATTTTCACGTGTAAATACTTTAACATCTACAATGATACCAGCTTCACCATGAGGTACGCGTAAAGATGTATCTCTTACTTCACGTACTTTCTCACCGAAGATTGCACGAAGAAGTCTTTCTTCTGCTGTAAGTTCTGTCTCACCTTTTGGTGTTACACGACCTACTAAGATATCGCCTGAACGTACTTCAGCACCAATACGGATAATACCTCTTTCATCAAGGTCTTTAAGTGCATCTTCACCTACGTTTGGAATATCTCTTGTAATTTCTTCTGGACCTACTTTAGTATCACGCGCTTCTACTTCATATTCTTCAATATGAACAGATGTGTAGATATCTTCTTTAATAAGTCTTTCACTTAAAAGGATAGCATCCTCGTAGTTGTAACCTTCCCAAGTCATGAAACCAATAAGTGGGTTTTGACCAAGAGCAAGTTCACCATGATCTGTTGAAGGACCATCTGCAAGTACATCACCTTTTTTGATCACATCACCTTTGTTGATGATTGGTCTTTGGTTGATACATGTACCTTGGTTACTTCTTGAGAATTTAGTTAATTTATAAACGTGTTTTTTACCATCTTCTGATTTGATGATAATTTCATCTGATGTTACTTTTTCTGCAATACCGTCTTCTCTAGCAATTACAAGTACACCTGAGTCTACTGCAGCCTTATGTTCCATACCTGTACCTACAATTGGACTATTTGTACGGATAAGTGGTACTGCCTGACGTTGCATGTTGGCACCCATTAGGGCACGGTTAGCATCATCATTTTCAAGGAAAGGAATCATTGCTGTCGCAACAGATACAATCTGTTTTGGAGAAATATCCATAAGATCGATTTCTTTATAATCAAATTCAAGGATTTCTTCACGACGACGTGCTCTTACCTTTTTATTTACAAACTCTCTATTTTCATTAAGCTCTTCTGTAGCTTGACATACTGTGTAGTTATCTTCCTCATCTGCTGTAATATAGATGTAGTCATCTGTTACACGTGGCACACCTGTGCTCTTATCAATGATACGGTATGGTGCTTCAATAAAGCCATATTCGTTAATACGTGCGAATGTAGCAAGTGAGTTGATAAGACCGATGTTTGGACCCTCAGGAGTTTCGATAGGACACATACGACCATAGTGTGAATGGTGAACGTCACGTACCTCGAACCCTGCACGTTCTCTTGAAAGACCACCTGGTCCTAACGCAGATAATCTACGTTTGTGAGTAAGTTCAGCAAGAGGGTTATTTTGATCCATGAACTGTGAAAGCTGTGAACTACCAAAGAATTCTTTGATTGCAGCTGTTACAGGTCTAATATTAATGAATGTTTGTGGACTGATAGCTTCTGAATCTTGAACTGTCATTCTTTCACGCACTACTCTTTCCATACGAGCAAGACCGATACGGAATTGGTTTTGAAGGAGTTCTCCTACGGCACGAATACGACGGTTACCAAGGTGGTCAATGTCATCTTTATGTCCTAATTCATATTCTAAGTGAATATTATAGTTGATAGAAGCTAAGATATCTTCTAATGTAATGTGTTTTGGTACAAGTTCATTATGTCTTTCGATTAATGCTTTCTTGATATCCTCTTCATCATCAAATTCTTCAATAATACGTACTAATGCTGGATAATATACAGTATCTTTGATACCTACTTCATCAGCATCAATAGTAGGGAAGAAGTGTGAAAGTTCTACTGTTTGGTTAGTAAGTACTTTAACAGGACGATCTGTCTCTGGTACTGAAACATATACATATGCTACACCAGTATTTTGGATCTTATCTGCTAAAGAAAGAGATACTTTCTCTCCTGCACTTGCAACAACTTCACCTGTGAACATATCCACAACGTCCTCAGCAAGTTTAGCACCTGTGATACGGTTTCTAAGCGCAAGTTTTTTGTTGAATTTATAGCGACCTACTTTAGCAAGGTCATATCTACGAGGGTCAAAGAACATATTGCCTAAAAGTGTTTGAGCACTTTCTACAGTTGGTGGTTCACCTGGGCGAATACGTTTGTAAATCTCTAAAAGACCTTCTTCGTAAGTTTTAGTAGTATCTTTCTCGATTGTTTGAAGAATTTTTGGTTCTTCCCCAAATGTTTCAAGAATTTCTGCATCACTACCAAGACCTAATGCACGTAATAATACAGTTACAGGAACTTTACGTGTACGGTCTACTCTTACATAGAAAATATCGTTTGAATCAGTTTCATACTCAAGCCATGCACCACGGTTAGGAATAACTGTTGCTGAGAAGAGTTTTTTACCGATTTTATCAAAATCAATAGCATAATAAATACCAGGAGAACGTACTAACTGGCTAACAATAACACGTTCAGCACCATTAATAATGAAAGTACCGTTTTCTGTCATAAGTGGGAAATCACCCATGAACACATCGTTATCGATTGTTTCTCCTGTTTCTTTGTTATGAAGACGCGCTTTTACTTTAAGAGCGGCACTATAGTTAGTGTCTCTTTCTTTCGCTTCTTCTACTGAATATTTAGGTTTGCTGTCTAGAACAAAGTCTACAAATTCAAGACTAAGGTTACCATTGAAATCTGTAATTGGTGAAATGTCTTGGAATACTTCTTTTAGTCCCTCTTTAAGGAACCAGTTGTAAGAATCTTTTTGTACTTCGATAAGGTTTGGAATTTCAAAGATTTCGTCTGTGCTTGCATAGCTCATACGAATTTGTTTGCCCACATTAATAGGACGAATTTTAGATTTTTGCATGTGTTCTCTCACCCCTTGCAAAATTTATAAATCATGCAACAAAAGCTGCATTATTTCGAGTTGAATAATAATCATAATCTACTTTAATAATATTAAAATTTTGCATTGTCATACATTAAAGTAAGATTATGTATTGTCAAGCTGATAGGCATATGCTATAATACTAGCATAATTATTTACATATTGACACATTCTAATATGCTATCAGAAAAAAAAGGGTAAGTCAACCCTTTTTTCTTATTTTATGGATAAGCATTTTAAATATAGCATTCATGGTAGTTTCTTTCAAGGGGAACTACTTATTTTTTTACCCTTTTTAGGAAAAATAAAAGACAGCCTTATGAGCTGCCTTTTAAACATAACCGAAATTATTTTAATGTAACTTTAGCGCCAACTTCTTCTAATTTAGCTTTGATTGCTTCAGCTTCTTCTTTAGCTACGCCTTCTTTAAGAACTTTTGGAGTTCCTTCTGTTACTTCTTTAGCTTCTTTTAAGCCAAGACCTGTGATTTCACGAACCACTTTGATTACTTTGATTTTTTCTGAACCAGCATCTGTTAATTCAACGTCGAATTCTGTTTTTTCTTCTGCTGCTGCACCTGGTGCTGCTGCTACCATAACGCCTGCTGCTGCTGATACACCGAATTCTTCTTCACAAGCTGTTACTAAATCGTTTAATTCTAAAATTGTTAATTCTTTAATAGCTTCCATGATTTCTTGGATTGATAATTTTGCCATGATAAGCACCTCCGTAAATTTTAATTTAAATAGCGAACTGTACGTTCTTTAGATTATTCTGCGTCTTTTTCTGCAACTTGTTTAATAACACGTGCAAAGCTTGCAATAGGTGATTTGAAGCTTCCAAGTAAACGACCAAGTAATTCTTCTCTTGGAGCGATATTACCGATAGCTAACATACCATTTGCATCATAGTAAGTACCTTCAACAACGCCGCCTTTGAATTCTAACTTCTCGTTAGCTTTTGCAACTTTTGCTAATACTCTAGGACCAGCAGTTGCATCTTCGTAGCTGATTGCGATAGCTGTAGGTCCTTCAAGATGTTTAGAAATAGCTTCGAACTCTGTACCTTGAACTGCGAAGTTTACCATAGTGTTTTTGTATACTCTGTACTCAACACCTGCTTCACGAAGTTCTTTACGAAGAGTTGTATCTTGTTCTACTGTAAGACCACGGTAGTCTACTAAAAGAACAGAACTTGCGCCTTCTAATTTTGCTTTAATTTGATCAACAACAACTTGTTTTTGTTCAACTTTTGCCATTGTTACACCTCCTAATTCCAGGTTATGTCAAAAAAATACCACTTTGCTTCTTTCCGCAGGCAAAGTGGTGATACATCCGTCCATCTATGATATAGACCTCGGTAGGTTGTATACGTTATGCCTTGTGGCACCTACTGTCTGCGGTACAGTATTCATTTTCAACAACTAAGATGATAACATGTCCACCTTAGATTGTCAACATTTATTTAGCTACCAGTTTCTGTTAATTATTCAGCTTTTGTTGGGTTAACTTTTACGCCAGGACCCATTGTTGAAGAAACAGAGATGCTACGAAGGTATTGACCTTTAGCAGCAGCTGGTTTAGCTTTTATGATTGCACTCATTAATGTGGAGAAGTTGTCTTGTAATTTTTCTTGACCGAATGAAACTTTACCAATTGGAACGTGGATAATGTTTGTTTTGTCAAGACGGTACTCAATTTTACCAGCTTTGATATCATTGATTGCTTTAGTAACATCCATAGTAACTGTACCAGCTTTTGGGTTTGGCATTAAACCTTTTGGTCCAAGTACACGACCAAGACGACCTACAACACCCATCATATCTGGTGTAGCAACTACAACATCAAAATCGAACCAACCTTCGTTTTGAATTCTTGGGATTAAATCTTCAGCACCTACGTAATCTGCACCAGCAGCTAATGCTTCATCAGCTTTAGCACCTTTAGCAAATACAAGTACTTTATGAGTTTTACCAGTACCGTGTGGTAATACTACCGCACCACGTACTTGTTGATCAGCATGACGGCTGTCAACACCTAATTTGATGTGTGCTTCAACTGTTTCGTCGAATTTTGCACTAGATGTTTTTACTACTAAATCAAAAGCTTCAGCAACATCGTATAAGTTTGCACGATCTACTAGTTTAGCAGCTTCGATATATTTTTTTCCTCTTTTCATAACGTTACCTCCTTGTGGTATTATCGGGGACTACGCCCTCCCACGTACTATATACGCGCTCAAATAATTTAAAATACTAGTTTTGAATTAACCTTCAATAACAATACCCATTGAACGTGCTGTACCAGCAATCATGCTCATAGCAGCTTCAATGCTTGATGCATTAAGGTCTGGCATTTTAAGTTCTGCAATTTCTCTGATTTTTGCTTCAGTGATTTTTGCAACTTTTGTTTTGTTTGGTACTGCTGAACCAGATTGAATGTTAGCTGCTTTTTTAAGTAATACAGCTGCTGGTGGAGTTTTTGTGATGAAAGAAAAACTTCTGTCAGCATATACAGTGATAACTACTGGAATAATAAGACCAGCATCTTTTGCTGTTCTCTCGTTGAATTCTTTTGTGAAGCCAACGATGTTAACACCATGTTGACCAAGTGCTGGACCAACTGGTGGAGCTGGTGTTGCCTTTCCAGCTGGAATTTGTAATTTAATCATTCCTGTAACTTTTTTAGCCATAGTTAGGCACCTCCTAAAAAAATGTGGTATTCGCGGGGAATTCCCTCCCACTCGCGCGTTGCTTAAATATTTTACTAAATATCGTGTGTCATTTACACACTCGAAGCTGAAATTTTAGATAAGACTCTCAACTTGTTCGAAACTTACCTCTACTGGGAACTCACGCCCAAATCCTTGAACAGATACAATAATTGCACCTTTTGCTTCATGGATTTCTTTTACAATCCCTTCAGAATCTTGGAAAGCTCCTGCTAGAATTCTAACTGGGTCGCCAATTTCTACATGTGGACGTAATGCTGCAAGATCAATTCCCATGCCTTTGATTTCATCGACAGTTAAAGATACTGGTTTAGAGTCAGGACCAACGAAACCTGTAACCCCACGTGTGTTACGCACAACATACCAAGTATCATCAGTCATAACCATCTTAATTAGTACATATCCAGGGAAAGTCTTTCTCTGAACAGTTCTTTTAGTCCCGTTCTTTTCCTCTACTTCATCTTGCATAGGAACTTCAACCACATGGATTAAGTCTTGCATATTACGATTTTTAATAGCTTTCTCAATATTAGCTTTTACTTTGTTTTCATATCCAGAATATGTGTGTACCACATACCATCTTGCTTCATCCATTGTTGTGCCTCCAATTATGCTAGTTGATGTAATAGTTGCATTCCGTAACTAAATACAAAGTCCATACCAAAAATTATAACAGCTACCACAAGTGAAAATAAAATGACATCTGTAGTTTTTGTCATAAGTTCTGATTTGCTTGGCCAAACTATTCTTTTACTTTCTGCTATGAAGTCTTTAAAAAATTCAACCATCTTCATATTCCTCCCTGGGTATACCGATTCATACACTCTTATTTTTTAGTTTCTTTGTGAAGTGTATGTGTTTTGCAGAATTTGCAATACTTTTTAGTTTCCATGCGATCAGGATGTGCTTTCTTATCCTTTGTCATGGTGTAGTTTCTACGCTTGCAATCCTCACAAGCTAAAGTAATTTGTACTCTCACGATCGACACCTCCACTTGAGTTAAAGCTCTTAAAAATTGCCATAAAAAAAAGACCTATTTAGGTACAAGTTTAATATATCACACCCGAAATCTTATCGTCAAGCTAATTATACAAGATTTCTTTGTTAAATTTTATCAATTCTTGTTAATCTAAAAGCGTCTGTGCTTCCTTCGGCATGGTCATAGATTAGCACTTCTTTATAAAGTTAGCAATAGGAATATCTATCCAAATCATGAAGGCTTAGCCCATAGACTATAAGCTAAGCCTGTTAAATTGATTTTTAATCTAGTTTAAATAAATCTTTTATTTCTTCTTCACTCATATGACTAATAAAGGTCTGCTCCCCTGTTAATACCTGATCAGATAAACCAATCTTCTTATCTTGAAGCTTCTTGATTTTTTCTTCTATCGTATTTTGAGTAATAAGCTTAAAGACCTGTACATTATTCTTTTGCCCAATACGGTGTGCCCTGTCTGTTGCCTGGTTTTCACTTGATACATTCCACCAAGGGTCATAATGGATAACAATATCTGCTCCTGTAAGGTTCAGTCCTGTTCCTCCTGCTTTAAGTGAAATCAAGAATATAGGTGTTGTATCTTTATTAAAGAGCTCTACCATTTCAATTCTTCTTTCTGCCTTTGTTGCACCTGTCAGCATATAATAAGAAATCCCTCTTACTTGTAGCTCATAAGCAATCTTATCAAGCATGGTTGTAAACTGTGAAAAGAGTAAAATCTTATGTCCTGATTCAATACTGTCTTCAATAAGCTCTATACATTGGTCGAGTTTACTACTTCCTCCTTCATACTCATCAAGATATAACCCTGGATGGCAGCATAACTGTCTAAGCCTCGTAAGCATAGCTAGTATTTTAATATGACTTCTACTTATACCATTTAATTTCATTTCCTTTTGGAATTCTTGCTGTAAGAGCGCTAAGTTAGCTTTATAAATTTTTTCCTGCTCTGGCGTCATTTCATTATAGAGAATGGTTTCGGTTTTCTCTGGGAGCTCTTTTAAGACATCTTTTTTTAGTCGTCGTAAAATAAATGGTGCTACCATAGTTCGTAGCTGATTGGTTGCACGCTCACTTTCAAACTTTAAAATAGGTGTCTCAAAGCTCCCTTTAAACTGCTGATAACTAAATAAATAACCCGGCATAATAAAATCAAAAATGCTCCATAACTCTGCTAGTGTGTTTTCTATAGGCGTTCCTGTTAAAGCAAAGCGTACTTCACTTCTAACACATTTCAGTGCCTTAGCATTTTGTGTATTCGGATTTTTAATATAATGGGCCTCATCTGCAATACAATATTTAAAATGAAGAGATTCATAAAGCTCAATATCACGCTTTAATAAATCATATGAAGTAATAAGAATATCATAGCCTTCTATATGTTTAAGCTTCTCTTTTCTCTCTTCTATAGTACCATTTAAGACTAATACTTTAAGATGAGGTGTGAACTTTTCGATTTCTTTCTGCCAATTCAGTACAAGTGACGTAGGTGCTACAACTAAGTTCTGCTTAGATTCCCCATTCTGCTGCGCTGCTAATAAGGTAATCACCTGCAAGGTCTTTCCAAGTCCCATATCATCAGCTAGTATACCGCCAAATCCATATGCTGCCATAGTCCTTAACCATCTATAACCTACTTTCTGATAGCCTCTTAAAGTCTTCTTTAAAAAAGTTGGCACTTCAAAATCTGCATCTGCCACATTTTTTACATCACGAATAATCTGCTTAAAGTACTTATCGCGTTCTACACTTAAATCTTCATTTTGCTTCGTAATCTGATCTAGATATAAGGCTCTATATTTAGGCAAAGTAACTTCTCCACTACTGATTGCATCACTACCCAGTCTTAACCCTTCCATAATTTGAGCCAGCTGGTCTACCTCACGATTTCCTACATCTATAAAGCTACCACTACGTAACCTATAGTATTTCTTCTTAAGGTGATACGCCTCCATAATGGCATCAATTTCTTCCGGTGTTAAGTTAATCTCCTCAAAATTCACCTTAAGCAAATCACTTTCTATCTTAATACCCACACTACCAATAAGCGGCTTTCTAAATTTCATAGCCTTAAGCTCATCTGTAATATGCACTTCACTTATAGGCAAAAGTTCATCTATCCCATAGGTAAGGAAGTTGTAAATGCTCTCTTCATCATCTAGGTGAAGCTGTCCTTTATTATTTTTGAACTGGTAGTTCTCCAGTATATTAGTGTAAGCATGCTCCTTAGTAATATCTCTAGCAAGGTCTACAGGTTCTCCCCCATGTGTATCATAAGGATTAAAAGTCGTAACGCCATAAGTAAAGGTCGTTTTTTCTACAATATTATTAGACCCATCTTTATCTAAGTAAGTTTTAATAACGAGTTCAGGTGGCGTATAACGTGCTAATAAACCTTCTTCTATATGAAGCTCTACATAACGTTTAATACGCGGTAAGATGGTGAGAACAAAACGTTGCCAGCCTCTCTCATCAAAATAAAACTGTCTTGTATGCATCTGATTCATATAATCTAGTATAGGCATAACGTTATCCGCAAAATTTTTATTACATTTATAAAGTTTATCTTCTATTATAATGTACTTATTTTTAGGATACTCAATCAGGCTATATTGATTCAAATTAGAAGTAAGAACAAACTGTTCCTCTTCCTTAGCTACATCAAAGTAAAGCTTTGGATTATCTTTTACTAATGTAATCTCTTCATTACTATCATCGTAATAAGAAATAGTTCTACCTTCCATAAGTTCAAAAAACTTATCAAAGCCGCCTGGAGTCAGTGCAATATATTTCTTGTCTAACTTAGTAAGTCTACCTGACATTTGGTCTAATGTAGCTTGCCTTGCCACTGCTTCATCCACAATCCACTCAATAAGCGGCCTATCTTGTTCACAAAATGCACCTACATGGTGGATAAATGCCAAATTCTTTCCATAACCTAGCTGTTCTTCTTTTAAAATAGCATCTACAAACTCCATTATATCTTTTACAATGTAAAGACGATCTTCCCCCACTTGCAGACCTACCCCATATACATTCTCCCAAACTTTATAAAGTTTAGGCTGTACTCTTATATACCCTTCTCTATTCTTTTGCATCTTACGTATAGCTTCCTCTTCATAAAAGGCTAGCATTTCCATGCCATAAATCTGCTCAATAGGTTGAATTTTAATAGTCCCTGTCTGAAGTCTTTCCCAAAATTCCATAAGCAGCGCTGCACCATGCTCACAAATAGACCAATAGCCATAAGGTGGATGACAGCCACACTTTACTCTTACACGCCCATCATCAAATATACGTACTATTGTCTCTACTTGATGATATTTATCTTCTTCTATTGTTCCATGTACCTCATAGCCATCCCTTTCCTTAAAGGCACTCATATGCTTAATACTCCCCAGCCCATAAAGACGCTTTGCATTATTGAAGGTAACTACGTTAGGACATAAATCTCTAATCTCTTCTAGCGTTAACATATTTTTCTCCTCGCCAATAATCTATCCTTTTATTATACCCCTTTTTAACCTAAAATAAAATTTCTAAAATTTTTTCCAATAAAAACAGGGAATTTCACCTACAAAGGACTATATATCTTATGTAAGTAGTCAAACAAATCCTAGGTAGTGTACTGCTTACATCTTAGTAGACAAGCTAAAAAATCTAGTTCCCCCTTCTAGATTTTTTAGCCCCTGCCTACTAACCTTAAATACTAGATGTGGCACTAGTACTTTAAGGCACCCATCACATAAATGCTATACTTATACAAAATTTATAGCCTTTCTTTGTAGAAGGCGCAAGTCAATCCCTACCGCAGATCCATACGTTCTAAGTGCTACCGTCCTACTTGCCGTGATAAATGTAGTAGCATCCCTTTCACTTATAGTAGCGTCAAATACCCACCTAGTACCTATGCTAGCTTACGGATCTCCTTGCCCTTTCTAATCTAAAGCCTATATATTGGTATACAGTAAGGCAAAGTGATTTTGCCACATATAAAAGCCTAGCTAAATGCAGTTATTTTAAGGGGGACTGCGCTTAGCTGGGCTTTTGTTGTCTTTATTTATAGTGCCAAACATACTGTTAGGATATAAGCTTTGTTTATTTTCACAGCTTCTTCCTCTAATACACGCATACATTCACGGACAGTGCTACCTGTTGTATAAATATCATCTATAAAAGCAATGGTAATACCTTCATTAAAAGGTACTACTTCTTTTACTTTTATAGCTCCTTTAATATTGGTAGCACGTTCTTCTTTCTTGCAAGATGACTGTGGCTTAGTTTCCTTGCATCTTTCTAATACGTCATATACAGGGATACCTGTTTTATAACTAAGCTCATTAGCCAAATCTAGTGCTTGATTAAAACCTCTTTTCTGATACCTTTTCTTAGAAATTGGAATAGGTACTAAAACATCTAGTTCTCTCTTTAATTCCTCCATCCAACTTTCTGCCATGAGTTCACTATAACCCTTAGCATATTTTCTAATTCCTGTGTACTTCCATCTTTGAACACTTTCCTTATATAAATCTTTATAAGGAAAAAGAGCCCTTACGCGCAATAAACGCAAAGGCTCCTCATTGCAGTAAATACATGTTTGCTCATGAAATGCATAAGGTTTCCCACACCTATTACATATATCCCTCTCTAAAAGCTGTACCTTACACCGATTACAAGTAAAGCTTTCTACAGGTGACTCTAAAATCTTAGAGCAGATCATACACTTATCCGGACATATCATTTCCTTTAAAATAGCCTTTAACACCTTTGTACCCCTTTGCCTAAATGATCCCAAGCTAAATTAACTGTCTAAGATGTGTCATTAAATTTGTATAACGTTCAAGTTCACTGTTATTTGCAATCATACGGGAAACTGTATCTTTAAGCCCTACTACAACAACCATTTTCTTCGCTCTTGTAACTCCTGTATACAGTAGATTACGACTTAAAAGCATCGGTGGGCCACTATGAATCGGTAAAATGACTACAGGGTATTCGCTTCCCTGTGACTTATGAATAGTAACTGCATAAGCGAGTTCAAGTTCATCAAGTTGATTAAATTCATATTCCGCTGTCTTTTGATCGTCAAACAGTACCGTAAGAACTTCTCTCTGCAAGTCGATAGCCTTTACCATACCACAGTCCCCATTAAATACACCAATCCCTTCATCTAAAGGATAGCCTGTAGGTGCTAGAATTTTCCAAGGCGTATTGTAATTATTCTTAATCTGCATAACTTTATCCCCTATACGGAAGATGGTGTCACGATACTCTTTCTCTACCTTTGTAAGTGCTGGAGGATTAAGGGCTTTTTGAAGCACCTTATTGAGTTCATTCACCCCTAAGAGTCCTTTACGCATCGGTACAAGTACTTGTATTTCCTTTAGCGGGTCTACCTTCTGAAACTTAGGAATACGTGTTGTAATGAGTTCAATAATGGTATCTTGTACTTGCTGCTGTACGCTACGTGCCATAAAGAAGAAGTCTGTATTCTTTTCGTTATAAACAGGTTCATCTCCCTGATTAATACGATGGGCATTCATAACGATAGCACTCTCTTGTGCCTGTCTGAAAATCTGAGTCAGTCTTACAACCGGAAGGCGCTCACTACGAATCATATCCTTAAGGACATTTCCTGCTCCTACTGAAGGGAGCTGATCCGCATCCCCAATAAGAATAACCCTTTGCCCTTCTTGCACTGCTTGCATTAAGGCATACATAAGGTTCACATCTACCATAGACATCTCATCAATAACAATAACGTCTGCTTCTAGAGGATTCTCCGCATTACGATTAAACATCTGTCTTTGGTCATCTTCTTTAAGGTAGCCTATTTCAAGTAGACGGTGAATGGTTTGAGCCTGCATGTTAGTTGCTTCACTCATACGCTTTGCAGCTCTTCCTGTAGGCGCTGCAAGAAGTACATCCTCTCCAGCCTTCTCTAGCATATGCAAAATAGCTTTAATGGTTGTCGTCTTTCCTGTACCTGGTCCCCCTGTTAGGATCGTTACCCCATTAAGAAGGACATGTCTTACTGCCTCTCTTTGTTCTTCTACGAGCTTAATTTCAAGTTCTTTCTCTGTCTGCTTCAGCTCTCTTTCAAAGTCAAAAGGCATATCTTTTTCATAAAGAGCTGCTAAGTCAATAAGCTTACGTGCAATCTGCAATTCTCTGTCAAATAAGTACTTAAGGAATACACAAATCCTATTATCATAATTCTTGACAATAATCGTACGTTGTATACTCAGCTCATCTAAAGCATTCTCAATAAGCATAATGGCTTCTTCTGGCACCGTGAGCAATTCTCTTGCACGCCCAATAAGTAGGTCACGTGGTAAATAAGTATGTCCTTCTAAAGAAGCATTATTAAGAAGGTATAATACACCTGTCTTAATACGTTGTGGGTCATTACGCGCAATGCCAATCTGCATAGCAATTTCATCAGCCTTTTTAAAGCCTATACCAAAGATATCCTCTGCTAATCTATAAGGATTAGTCTTAATCACTTCTACCGTCTGATCTTTGTAGCGTTTATAAATCTTAATGGCATAAGTCGGTGTAATACCAAACTCTTGAAGAACCATCATGGCTGTCCTTAGCTCATGCTGTGCTCTAAAGACTTCGCTAATTTCCTTTGCCTTTTTCTCGCTAATTCCTTGGATTTGAGAAAGCACTGTAGGTTCACTTTCTATAATTCTAAAAGTATCTAGACCAAAGTGCTTAACAATTTTACGTGCTGTCTTGGGCCCAATACCTTTAATGGCACCTGAAGCTAAATACCTTTCAATCCCCTGTACAGTCTTTGGAATACTTTTATCAAAGGTATCTACTTTAAGCTGCCTGCCATATATAGGATGTGTGGTCCATTCCCCCACAATACGTACCTCTTCACCAGGATGAACACCTAGCATCATGCCTACACAAGATACTTCTTCACCTTCATATTCAATGGTACAAACTGTATAGCCATTTTCTTCATTTTGATAAATAATATCTTCTACAATGCCCTCTACTACTAATTGTTCTTCCATCTCTACTCACCTTTTCATTTATTACGAATGAGTTCAATCACAACCTTCTCTTCATCATACCCAATCGTAGCTTCATCTATCATTGTTCCTACTAGTCCAAGTTCTTCTGAGCTGTCTGTCTCACCGGCTAACTCCCAGTAATACTCTTCCATCTCACGCTCTCTTGGATAGCTTAAAAACTGTTTTAAATCATTAATACATTCTTCTATGTGATCTAATGCCTCAGCCTCTACTGTAATGACTTCTCGATCTGGCAAGTCATTAATTTTTATATTCAAGCTCTTTGGATGATGCTCCATAAAAAATGTTGTTAACTCATCCACCATTTTAGCTATTTTTTTTATCTCATGTCTCATTCTTCTTCTCCTTTTTAAATGCATCAATCAAAGGGATTAAAACAGCTGCTACAATACCACCAGATAATCCATTGTTATAAAGCATAAGTCCACCATGCATAGCTCCTATATTAACAACAAAAGCCATATGGAGCATCCCTGCTACAATGCCCCATAACGCGCCAAACTCACCGGCAACAGGTGCAAGTGTTGTCCCAAACAAAGCCGACATGACTAATGTAGAGATAGGCTTATCAATCCCAAACATGACCCACCCTAAACATACACCTAATACAATAGGCCATGTATTTTTAGGATGCTTACCAAAGCTTCCAAATCCCATTACAGCTAGGACAGCTGCTATGGTTGGTCCATTCATAACGCCACCTACTACAAGGACAAAGGCAATACTTAAAAGCCCTAATATGCCCATGTTCATAGTACTTAAACCAAAACCATCCTGTTTTATCACATCTGTAACAAGACGCCCCGTATGTTTCATAACATCTCTGTAGCCTTTAAAACTTCGTTCATTAATTCGCCAGCCCAGTATAATTAAAGTTATACTATATAAAACAAAAAAGATAATAACAGCTGGATTGTTTTCTTGCAACAAAAGACTATTCGCCTCAATATTCACCTTAGAGACATCTAAAATAGAATAAACAAGCATCCCTACAAAGCCTGCCGCTGTACCCATATTATAAAGATTGTAACCTGAATGGAGAGTAAGTATATGGGCAGAAATAGTTGGCATAATAAATCCAATAAATCCACCGACTACAGCATTCATCACTATCACAAGCATTAAATGGTCAGACATAGCCCCTGCAATAAGGCTACTGATTGGACTAAAGGCTGTGGAGAACATATTAATTAATACAACGTTCTTATAAGGAATCTGATGATACCTACTATATATAAAGCCCCCAAAATAAAAAGGCCATATATTAAAGATATTTTTTCCCATAAAACTAAACCCTGCTAATAGGAATAAAGCTGCAATAATAATCCCATTAGGCTTTAAATCTAACTTTTTTATTAACCATAAATTAATAAGTAATACTAAAGCTGCATTGACTAGGGTAGGCCCTACTCCTGCTATAGCTAAATAATCTGTAAGAAGTACATCATTTGATTTTAAAATGATTTGAAACCCCTGCGAAAGTTCGCTTAAGTTCGTCGTCAAAAATGCATAAAGTAACATTGCCAAAGGTAGAATATACAGTACTCTGTACATGACTCTACTGGAAACTTTTTTTCTTCTGGTAATCTTGACTGTCTTCATGTATTCTCCTTTTTATTATGATGATACTTCTATGATAAAAAGACTTGCCCTTTTGGGCAAGCCTTTTATGAAATAACTTTATTGAATAGCAGCTTTAAGCGCTTCTGCTTTATCTGTTTGTTCCCATGGAAGAGATACATCTGTGCGACCGAAATGTCCGTATGCAGCTGTTTGTTTGTAGATTGGTCTTCTAAGGTCTAGCATTTTAATAATGCCTGCTGGACGAAGGTCGAAGTTTTCTCTTACGATTTCTACAAGTCTTTCATCACTTACAACACCTGTACCATGTGTATTTACAAGGATAGATACTGGGTGTGCTACACCGATTGCATAAGCAATTTCGATTTCACATTTTGTAGCAAGTCCTGCTGCTACAATATTTTTTGCAACGTATCTTGCTGCGTATGCTGCTGAACGGTCTACTTTTGTTGGATCTTTTCCTGAGAAAGCTCCACCGCCGTGGCTTGCATATCCACCGTATGTATCTACGATGATTTTACGTCCTGTAAGACCTGCATCCCCTACTGGACCACCGATTACGAAACGGCCTGTTGGGTTGATGAAATATTTTGTTTCTGCATCAAGAAGCTCTGCTGGAATAACTGGTTTAATAACATGTTCCATAATGTCTTCATGAATTTGTTCTTGTGAAATTTCTTCTGCATGTTGAGTTGAGATAACAACTGCATCTACTCTTACTACTTTATCTCCATCATACTCAACTGTTACTTGTGATTTACCATCTGGACGAAGGTAAGGAAGTGTACCATTTTTACGTACTTCTGTAAGTCTACGTGTAAGTCTGTGTGCAAGAGAAATTGGCATTGGCATAAGCTCTGGTGTTTCATTACAAGCAAAACCAAACATCATACCTTGGTCCCCAGCACCTGTAGCTTCAATACCTTCTTCTGTTAAATCCCCTTTTCTATTTTCAAGAGCTGTATCAACACCCATAGCAATATCTGGTGATTGTTCATCAAGTGCTACAATTACGCCACATGTATTACCATCAAAACCAAAGTTTGGATTGTTATAGCCAATTTCATTAATTGTGTCACGTGCGATTTTATTAATGTCTACATAGCAACTTGTAGTAATCTCTCCCATTACAAGTACAAGACCTGTTGTAACTGCTGTTTCACATGCAACTCTCGCCTGTGGGTCTTGTGCGTAGATAGCATCTAATACTGAATCTGAAATCTGGTCAGCAATTTTATCTGGATGTCCTTCTGTTACTGATTCTGATGTGAATAGTCTTCTTGCCATTTCAAAATCCTCCTTAAAATTGTTTTAAATAAAGTTGTTTTAAAGATGTATAAATGCGATCTAGATAAAAAAATAAAGGCCTCACGAATGAGGCCCTGTCTACATAATCACTAAGTGATACATCCTCATCTTACAAGTACATTATGTACTTGTGGGAATTGGCACCCGCTATACGCTGGTTGCCGGGTTTCATAGGGCCCTGTCCCTCCACCTCTCTGGATAAGAATTACTCATCAATATTTAATTTACAATTTATTATTATAAATAAGATTTATTATTTGTCAAGCGTAATTTTTAGAACTTTTATTAGATGCCTTTTAATGATCTATCACGAAATGCTTTATACATAAGGATTTCTTTTCTTATTTTTAGAATATTTATACTCTACAAATAAACCTGTTCCCACAGCCACACAAGAAATAGCTTCATCTGCAATAACTGCATTAATACCTATTTTTTCTGTAATAAGTTTGTCTAATCCATAGATTAAGCTACCGCCACCTGTGAGTACAATTCCTCTATCAGATATATCGGCTGCAAGCTCTGGTGGTGTCATTTCTAACACATCTCGAATAGCTTCAACCATATCATCAATAGGTTCACGAAGTGCCTCTAATATTTCATCTGAAGATAGCACAACATTTTTAGGCAAACCTGAAACAAGGTTACGCCCCTTCGCTGTCATCTCTACAGGTACCTCTCGTTTAAAAGCACATCCTATTGTCTTTTTAACTTCTTCCGCAGTTCTTTCCCCAATCAAAATATTATGTTTACGTTTTAGATAATATGCAATAGCATCATCTAAATTGTCTCCCGCCGTTTTAATAGACTTGTTAACAACCGTTCCACCTAATGAAATAACAGCAATATCAGTTGTTCCTCCCCCAATGTCTACAATCATGCTCCCACACGGTCTACTAATATCTATCCCCGCACCAATAGCTGCTGCTATCGGCTCTTCTATAATATCTACTTTTCTTGCACCTGCTTGCCTTGTAGCATCTTCTACAGCACGCTTTTCTACTTCAGTGACCCCGCTCGGTACACATACAGCAATTCTAGGTTTAATCAGTCTAGGTCCAATTGCCTTATGAATAAAATATTTCAGCATTTTTTCTGTTGCTTCATAATCATCAATAACACCACGTCTAAGTGGTCTAATAGCTGTAATATTCTGTGGTGTACGCCCAAGCATAGCACGTGCCTGCTCTCCTACTGCAATGACTTCACCGGTCTTAGTATGAACGGCTACAATAGAAGGTTCCTGCAAAACGATGCCTTTACCTTTTATGTAGATAAGAACAGATGCTGTTCCTAAATCAATGCCTATATCTGCTCCGCTTCCAAACATCTCTCATTTCTCCTACTTTTCTGCTATTTTTCATCATAAAATTACTTTCATTATACTAGAAAAGAATTTTTAGTGCAAAATGTTTTTCTCATGTAAAAAGGGGCTACTTTACAGTAGCCCCTTCTCTTTTATCTATTTCATTAATCCTGAGTACTTTTCTTTCGTTGCTAATCCACCTCTTAGATGCCTTTCAGCTTTATTAAGTTCAAGCACCCTTCTGGCTTCCATAGCAAGTTTTGGATTAATTTTCTCTAATCGTTCCGTAACATCTTTATGCACTGTACTTTTACTGATACCAAACTTCTTGGCCGTTTCCCTTACTGTAGCGTTAGAATTGATAATAAATTTTGCAGCTTCTATGGCTCTTTCTTCGATATAAGGTTTCAAGAAAAGGCCCCCCTTAACACAACTCTTGATTAATAAATATGCTAAGAAGTCCTCTTTTATGCCGAAAAACTTGACTAGGGACAAGCCAATTTGATTAAAGTTCATTTTTCTCCATAAGCTTACTCTCTATAGAAACTCTAAATCGAAACCAATAAGGAATTTATTTTTTCTCTAAGACTAAGTCGAAATTTAAAATGTAAGTTATCCCTTACCCCATATGTAAAGGTGGTTGCAACATCTATCTTTGCAACCACCCTTTATTAACTTCACATGAGCTATTTTAGTCAGCTGTATGACCCATATCTACACCAGCAACTTCTTCTCTCATTCCTAAGATTGTTGTTGGGTCTACATAGTCATCCCCATGTTTAACACGCATATATACGTTAGTACCTAAGTCTGCAAATGGACCTGTAGCTTTACCTGCTTCACCAAGAACCTGCATAGCATCTACAGTTTGTCCTAATAAATCCATATCTGCTGTACCTTCTTGAATACCAAGTTCTGTTGTATAACCATTACCATGGTCAATAACGATAACCTGTCCAACATTACCTACAAGTTTCATGCTATCAAGTGTGGTAGCATCATCGATAATGTCTACAACAACACCTTTAGCTGGTGCTTTGATTGCTTCACCTTCATCAGCAGAAATACAAATACCATAAGTACGCATCGTTTGTTCTAAAGCTGTACTATACCAATGGCTTGTACTATCATCTTTGAAAGGTACAATAACTTCACCATCTACTGGCCATACCATATTATCTCCCTCTGCAAAGAAAGGTGTCTCTTCTTGGTCTGCTGTTGTAGAACTGAAGGTTTCTGCTACAAGATCATCTTCTGATTCTTTTGGAGCTTCTGCTGGATTAGAAGCTACATCTACGCTCTCATCTACATTTCCTTCTTCTACTTCAATGATTTCATCTGATGTAGAAGGCTCTAAAGTTTCAGAAGCTTCATCTCCTGTAAGACCTACATCTTCAAGATTATCTTCCTCTACGTCTACATTCTGGTCAAGTACATCTTCTACGTATGCACCATTTGGATTATCTACCTGTGTAGTATTTTGAGAAAGTACGATAGCTGCTCCAACGGCACTTACACTGATAACACCTACTGCTAAATAAAAACCATATTTTTTTGTAAAGTCTTTAAGTTTATTCATTCTTTACACCTCCGACGTCTAAATTATCGCCAGAGGAATTTGTTATTATTCATCAAAAATTAAAAATTTTTAATCTCTATATCTGTATAGTAATATTTTAAGATTTCCTCATAAGTAGCACCTGCTTTAGCCATTCGAATAGCCCCTTCTTGGCTGAGTCCTACACCATGCCCAATCCCCTTTACACGAAACTGTATGGATGTATCATCATAACTCATAGTAAAACAAGCTGAAGGAAGCTTAAAAAGCTTTCTGAAGCTCTCACCATCTATAATGCTGTTCCCTACTTGTAAACTTTCTATGTAGCCCCCTTGATCTTTGGCAATAATTTGAATCTGCTGCTCTAAGAAGCTAGGTTGCACAACAAGTGTAGGATATACGCTTTGGAGTGTACTCACAACTTCTTCTTTTGTGACAATAATGTCTTCTACTGCCTCATCCTCACTGACTACAGGCTTTAGATAAGGAATATCCATATTATATATACCTTTAGCATCCCTTGTCATACCTGCACTTGCCTTATGATAAATGGGCTCAATCAGTTCATTATTACAATACATGACAAGCCCTGATGTCTCTTTGACTGCATCCTCTAAACGCTTGTAATTCTTATCATAGTCTTTCTGCCATAGCGTCTTCATCTCTTCCTGTGTCATATAGCTTAGCTCACCTTCACTTACTATGCCCAGCTTCCTTCTCATCCTATAAGTTCTAATCATGACCGCATGAGCTTTAAGCACTTCTTCCTGTTCATCTGCTGATACCATTTTGGCAAGTGCGCTGATGAGTTCTTTCTCATCTTCCTTACTCTCTATATCTTCCCCGTCTGTATTCATAGTTTGCACATTAGCAAGTAAGGATGCATCATAAAAGCCTCCCCCAAATACCATTACCATGGGGACTGCCAATAACATTCCTAAAATAATCAGACACCATATCCCTAGTTGTTTCATACCTGCCTCCTTTACCTTTTCGGCTCACGCCTATGCCTAATACATTATATTGAAAAGTAGACAAGTTTATGCCTCCTAGAAGAACAGGTCTAGTCCCATAATACACACTGCTCCAATCATTAGAGTAGTTACAATAATAATAATATTTTTTCTATCCCTCATAAAAAAACCTCCTGCTCTTTTTATAGAGTATGGAGAACTTTTGATTACTTTATTCAATGACTCTTTATTTCGCTGTTTAATACTTATAAATTTTATAGGCATTTTATAACGATTTTATTCTATATTTATACCGCTTTATAAGGCTATAATAAATAAAAACAGTAAGTACGGTAAAACTAAACATCAATAGTATTTTACTTCATTTAAGGGAGGATTTTATTTGCAAACACGTACAAAATTATTAACCTTACTTCTTATTCCTATTGCTATTTTAGTTTCTTATTTATATGGCTTATTTCCTGATAGCTGGGAACGCTTTTATTCCTTAGGTATTAATAAATGGTTTATTAAGATTCTAAGTTCTATTACAGGAATTTTTCCCTTCTCACTCTTTGAATGGGGTATTTATATAGGTGTTATAACTCTTATTGGTTATACCCTATATACCCTTTTTAGGATTTTTACACACCTAGATAGGGGGCTTAAAATCTTTTTAAACTATCTCCTTAATTTAGGTGTAACTGCTTCTATTTTATTCTTTATTTTCATTGTAGGCTGGGCAGCTAACTATAAACGCCCACACTTTAGTGAGAAATACGGTATTGTTATGGCTGACTATACACCAGAGCAATTAGGTGAACTTTATAGCTATCTCCTAGACCAAGCTGGTAAAATACGTGAAGAGCTTCCCGAAGATGAGAATGGTAATGCTATCCCTTATGGAGACCATCAAGATATCTTTAGAAGGGCTCAAGCAGGCTATGATATAGCAGGGCAAGCTTTTGAAGCTCTTAATGGCCATTATGGCAAAGCTAAAGCAGTCTTTGCTTCACCACTTATGAACTATACAGGTATCACCGGTATTTATTCACCTTTTACAGGTGAGCCTAACATCAATATAGCTGTACCACCTATTACCATTCCTTCTACCACCTGTCACGAAATGGCTCACCAACGTGGCTATGGTTTTGAAAGTGAATGTAACTTTATTGCCTATATTACCTCTATGGCTAACCCTGATCTAGACTTCCAGTACTCTGCCTATATTATGGCTATTTCCTATACAAGTAATGCGCTTGCTCAGGCAGATAGGGAGATTCTCCTCTCTATAAATGCCACTATGTCTGATAAAGTGTATAAAGACCTAGTCAATATTAATGAATTTTGGGATAGTTACAAAGGAGGTGTAAAAGAAACTGCTGAGCAGATCAATAATGCTTACTTACAATCTAATGGTGTTGAATCAGGAACAGAAAGCTACGGCGAAATGGTCAATCTCTTATTAGCACTTTATGACAAATATCACTAGGTTAGAAATTTCAATAAAAATAAAAGGGTGACCTATGAGCTATTAAGCTCCTATGTTACCCTTTAGCTATAGATGATTCATTTAAGGAGGCCCACCATGCGAAAGCTAACTTTTATTTTTATACTTTCATGTGCTTTAATTACTCTTGCTCTTCCTGTTCTAGCTTCACCTAAACCTATGCAGTACGAAATCATTTTAAATGAGCAGTACGTAACATCTACTATGCCTCTCATAGAAGAAAAAGGTAATATTCTTATTCCTCTTAGAGAATTTGCCAGTGCTATGGGCGCTTCTTCTATCACTTGGGATGCCCCTCATCATACAGTTACAGTGGTAGTAGACGACTTTTTTAAAGCTCATGAATATTTATCTTTTTTAAGCGGCTTACAATCTGCTCAAAATGACTATCCCCTTCCTCCTAGATTACAAAATCTCAATCTACCTGCCTATCCTCTTTATAGCAAGACTCCTCCTATGCTTCACTCAAATCCTATTGGCCTTAATATTGTTTCTGGAGAACTTACCATGCCTTGGTCCGTGTATGACTATGAGGTTCAAAACGGCACCCTTTATGTAGGTATAGATTGGCTCAACACCTTATTCCTAGCTCAAATTGAACAAATGCCTACTTCCCTATTTATTACTTATCCTACAAGAGAAGTGCTAGACCAAGATATTGCTGCCTTATTAGAACTTACTATGCCCCTTTCAGCTGAAGAAGCCATAGCACTATGGATTCACGGTCAGCAAAATCGTAATGGTGCTCTTCAATATGCTGCCCTTTCTCCAGAACTTAAAGCAAAAGCCCTTACCTATTTTCATAAACAAGGCTGGGTGACGGGTAGCTCAAGTCCTTCATTAGAACAAGCCGCTGTTGATGATATCTCCTCTCCTGATGACTCTACAGTAATCTATAAAGTTACCTTCAAAGAAAGAAATGGCATTCATGAAAACTCCCAAATCCACCAGACACTTACCATCAAGAAATATACATGTGATGAACAAGATTATTGGTTTATTACAGAAGCTTCTGGTGACTTAGACTACTATAGCGTTCTGTCTGATTAGTCAAGCGCACTGCTACGTTATAAAGGAGATTTATGAATGTGAGGTACTATTAAAAATAATATAGAGAATTTTATTTCCTATATGCGGTAGTGGCATACCTCTTACAGTATAGTCACTACCGCATTCTCTATTTCTCATAATATCCAACTATAACTTATATTTTGAGACAAAAAAATAGTAAGAACAACTTTCGCTGTTCTTACTACTTTTGCTAAGCGGCGTACTTTTTCTCTTTAAAAACTTCAGTTTTTAACGTTTAAAAAGTGCCTTTCCTAGACTTTGGTCATTTTGGTGTTTCTTCGCTTAGTTTCTGTTTAGATAAATCTACACTTCTCCAAGGGAATCAGCCCCTCCATGATCATTTTATACACTTAATGTAACATATCTTTTTAAGGATGCGCTGCATTCTGTGTATGTTATTATTATATCCGTTTTGATTTTTAATATGTAAAAAACCTAAAATTTATTTTTAAATTATATAGACTTTATAAAGATAATTTCCAAAGCCTCCTGTGGAAGAAGTAATGAACCTGCATCTGTATACCCTAACTTTCTATAAAAATGCTGTGCACCTTCATTCGATAATGTAGAGGTCATCACAAGTTCATAACCTAAACGCTTCATTTGCTCCTCCCAAAATAAAGTGAGCACTTTCCCATATCTTTTTCCCCTATAATCCTCTAAGATATAAAGCATATTCATAAAAGGCGTATTATCCCAAAATAAATTATATCTCAGCCACCCAATTAAATGATTATTCTCCTCTATAATTAATATGCGCTCCCTCATCATACTATAGGCAAGTTCATCCTCACTAATATGCTTATCATAGTGCACTAGAATACTTAGATCACTTTTATTCGCTATTCTTATATTCACTTTAGCTCCACCTCTTCTTTCATCATCTTATATCTAGCTCTTTCTTGATCATTCCACAACTTTCACACACTTGTTATCAAAAAAGAATTTCACAAGTTTATTACCATAATTTCTTTAAGGTCTATTGTTCTTCCGCTATTCTCTGCGCAGCATAGATTGGCGCATTGTCTTTCTTTGGGATGACAATAAGGAAAATCATACTAGTAAAAGTAAGCATACCAAGTAGAAAGGCCACCATTCGATACGGTATCATCTCCCCTAGTATACCTGCAACTAACTGAAAAAAGATTCCACCAATAGCAAAGATGACACCAAATAAAGCTTGTACTCTTGCACGCATATGAGCTGGTAAATAAGACTGTATAGCTACAGAACGAACAGTGGCGCTCATACTTCCTAATGTCCCACATAAAAAGCGATTCAATAGCATCAGTGGATAAGGCATAAACAGTAAAAAAGCATCCATTGTATCATACACACTGTAGACCATTTTGGTAAAGGCATAACGTTTCTTGGGTGGTATTTCCCATTTATACTGCACTGCTCCTCCAATAACACGACCAATCATCTCAGCACTCTTTAAAAATCCTAACATGGTCACAGATAGCCATGGCTGTGTCTGGTAATAAGCCTGTGCCATAACTGCTACTCCTTCTGAAGCTCCACTTGTAATACTCATATAGGTATAAATATTCCTAACTCCATGCTCCTTTTTGAGATACACAAAGCCCTCTTTTATATCCGTCACATACATGGCAAAAGTATATTTTTCAGATATTGTCTTTTGGGTTTCTCTAATACAAAGTTCTACTAGGACTGAAAGTATGGTAAGCCCTGCTACTAGGTAAAATAGCGTACTTATAGAAACTTTCTCATAGAGAAAAGTAGCAATAGGCGCCATGCAAATGGTTATAATTGGATAAATTGTCCCACTTACTGCAAAACCTTTTTGCTCAAATCCTACAGGAATCAAATCCGGATACCACGCCGAAAAGCTCAGCCTATAAAATACAGAAATCGTTCCTACAACGAATACAAATAATATGTAAATACCATAATTAAATCCATATTGCCCCGCCCATGCTCCAATTGCTACATACAAAAGTGCCATGAGTACGTCCAATCCTACAATCCATTTTTTCTTAGTCCCCCTATCGATAACGGGCGCTACCAATATAGGTAAGATCACATCCGGTAGCATGCCACATATTAATAAAAGTGCTGCAAGAAAAGTGGACTGTGTTTCCTCAAAAACAAGTAAACTAAGTGGCAAATTCATCGCTTCTCCACCAATTGCAGATAATATGGTTGCCACTGTAATACACGAAAAATCCTTTGTCCATAACGTTTCTTTTTTATTTCTCATTCTTTACCCCTTATACTTTTATTTCTTCTTAATAAAAGCATACGACACGATTTGCGAAAAATCTAATACTATTTTCTGAGAAATTTAGAGGCTAATTTCCTACTTTAACTTACATCACGACTACTTTTGAAGAAATTTCTTTTTGGAATGCTAAAGCTTTCTTGTACTTTTTTTGTGCACTATAAGCTTCTATTATTTGTTCCCTATAAAAATAGAGGTAACCAAAATGTCTTTCTTCTTTAATCACTTTTTGAAGCCTTTCTAGTATCTCCAAATAAGCTGGATCCTTCAGATAATCTTTCTTTTGTTCCATCACAGCTTCCTCATACATAACTGAATAGACCTTGGCATCCTCTCCCTCATTCAGATAATCTTTCATTTTTTCTAAGTAAATTTGTGCTTCTTCCACATTGCCTGTCCGAATATGTACAAGTGCTTTTTTCTGACATAACATAAAGGTTTCTACAGTTACTTTATCTAGATACTCCAGTGCTTTTTGATAGTCTTTTGTCGTTACAAAGACAGAACCCATATTATAATAAACACTCTCAAGTTCCTTATCTTCTATCCAATTTGTATTTTGTAAAAGTCTAAGGCCTCTTTCATAATATTCCATCATAAATTCATCTAAATCCAAAACGGCATAAGCATGTCCTTGCATTAAAAAAGTAGCTGCTAATATATAAGTATTGCCTTCCTCTATGGCCAGCTCTCTACAAATCTTAGCTCTTCTATGTATTTCAGCATAACGTCCCAGCTGCAGTAGTACTATCATAATATTATAATAACTTGCACTTGTCCCCAAAAGCTTGTAGGCTTTTTCGTAAGCCTCTAATAACTCCTCCCAAGGCCTATCCGTCGGCGTAAGTAGGTAAAATATTCCTAACTGCTCATCTGTCATACAGCCTTCGCAACTTTTCACCATTTCATAAACATCTTCTCCCTGCACACCACAAATCAACCTATAATCCAAACCTAATGGACTATACTTAAGCCTATCTTCTAATTGCTTTAATCCCTCAAAAGCAGTTCTTGGAAGGTTATAATGAACTTGCTCATAATACTGTTTTATAAGTGTACTTGCTTCTTCTAATAGCTGTTCATCCTGACAATAATCTATACCTAACTGTTTAAATAATTTTTTAATGATTGCTTCATCTGCTTTGACTTGCCCCTTTTCAATCTTACACAAATAACTGGTGACACAAATACCATAACAAATTTCCTTTTGTCCCTTTCCTTGTCTCACCCGTTCCATCCTAAGTAAATTTCCAACAAAGTTCCCTCTCACACTTTTCTCTCCTATTTGACCTATCTATTATTTTCATATATCTAAAAACTTCTTGAATTATAACATATTATCTTGCTCCACTTCTCCATAAAATTTCTAAAAGAGACTATCCTTCCAAAGATTGAGCGCTATTTTCTTGATTTGAAAAATAAACTTTAAATTTAAAGAACTTATAATATGATTCACCTCACCTAGGAAAAGGGAGGTTTTTTCATAAAATAAAAAGAGTAATAGGTCTTAAATCTTTAGCCAAAGACTTATCCTATTACTCTTTTTATTCCTGTAGCTTATAATTACTTTTCAGTAATTACATATTTATAATATATACTTACAAATTAAAGAATACGAATTTTAATACCGAAAACCCCTGATGAAAGACAAATATTCAAAATCAAGAAAGTGATTCCTACTATAAGTGAAGCTAATTCAATAGCATATCCAACTTTATCTTTAAAAATTTTATGTAAGATTTTATAAATCATAATCCCAAGGAATCCACCTAATCCATTCAAAATAATATCGTCAATATCAGTAGCACCTACTCTAAATACGTACTGCAAGATTTCAACTGCCATACTAATAAGGACGACCCATAAAGTATTAAGATATACCCTCTTATTATGATTGAAGAACATCAAATAGATACCTAATGGTATAAATAAAACAATATTACCTAATACATTAATGAATGACAAAAAGCCGCCATTAGATAAGTACTCTGTTATAGTATGGAACGGTATAAGACTTACAGATTGAAACGAACTTGCTTTTAAAAATAAATATGCAAATAAAATAAGAATATAAACTCCCAATACTATCATTAACAAAGTATGGTTGTGTTTTGTTTTTTTACTTTCATTAATCTTCATAGTGTATACTCCAACTTCTAATTTATCTATTTATAAAATATCTCTCTATTCTATCATAACCTCTTATAAGACATCAACAATTGTGTCGAACAGTTTACTTAAGCTCATCTCTCTATCTCGACATATAATTCCCAGGAAATACTTTATTCCTTTTCTTTTTCAAATTAACCCCTCCTACTCCCCTTTCTTATCGGATATACCATAAGACCTTAACGATTAAGTGGGGTACTTTGTCTAGCCTTGTCCTGTTAGAAATGTACAAAAAAAGAAGACTGCTTTTTAAGCAGTCTCCTCTTTCTTATTTATTTAAGCTGAGGCGTACAAGTGCTTTACGAAGGGCAACTTGTGCTCTTGCCACATCATAATCTGCATTTGAAACTCTTCCTTCTGCACGTTCTTTTGCTGCCTGTGCACGTGAAAAGTCAATTTCATTTTCAAGTTCTGCTGCATCTGTAAGCACCACAACTTTATCTTCTGTTACCTCTGCAAAACCACTCATCGTTGTTACGTTGTAAGTTTTGCCTTCTACTTTGTAGCGAAGTACGCCATAGCTTAATAGCGTAACGACTGGTTCGTGGTCGTAGTACACACCCATATCGCCTTCTGCTGTGCGAAGTACAACTGAATCTACTTCTGAATCCAACACTGAACGAGTTGGTGTAATAATTTGAAGGCGTAATTTATTTTTTGCCATAGCTATCACCTACAATGTTTTTGCTTTTTCTACTGCTTCTTCAATAGAACCAACCATTAAGAATGCATTTTCTGGAAGGTCATCATGTTTACCTTCAAGAATTTCTTTGAAGCCACGGATAGTTTCTTTAATCGGTACATATTTACCAGGGCTACCTGTGAAGACTTCTGCTACGAAGAATGGTTGTGAAAGGAATTTCTGAACACGACGAGCACGGTTTACAACTACTCTATCTTCTTCAGAAAGTTCATCCATACCTAAGATAGCGATGATATCTTGAAGTTCTTTGTATCTTTGAAGAATAGCTTGAACGCCACGAGCTACTTCATAGTGATCTTCACCTACGATTTGTGGGTCAAGGATACGTGATGTAGATTCAAGTGGGTCTACTGCTGGGTAGATACCTTGTTCTACTTGTGCACGTGAAAGTACTGTTTTCGCATCAAGATGGGCGAAAGTAGTAGCTGGAGCTGGGTCAGTTAAGTCATCGGCTGGAACATAAACCGCTTGAACAGATGTGATTGACCCTGTGTTTGTTGATGTAATACGTTCTTGAAGTGCACCCATTTCAGTTGCAAGTGTTGGTTGGTAACCAACAGCACTTGGAGTACGTCCAAGAAGGGCAGATACCTCAGAACCAGCTTGAACAAGACGGAAGATGTTATCTACGAACAGAAGTACGTCTTGTCCTGATTGGTCACGGAAGTATTCAGCCATAGTAAGACCAGTAAGTGCAACACGCATTCTGGCACCAGGTGGCTCGTTCATTTGTCCGAACACCATTGTTGTTTTTGAGATAACGCCTGAGTCTGTCATCTCATGGAAAAGGTCATTACCTTCTCTAGTACGCTCACCTACACCTGCGAATACAGAGAAACCACCATGCTCTGTAGCAATGTTACGGATAAGCTCTTGAATGAGTACAGTTTTACCTACACCAGCACCACCGAATAAACCGATTTTACCACCTTTAAGGTATGGACAAAGAAGGTCAACTACTTTAATCCCTGTTTCAAGAATTTCTGATTCTGTAGCTAATTCTTCAAATGTAGGTGCTGCTCTATGAATAGGCCATTTTTCTACATCTGGATTTTCTTTACCATCTACTGCATCTCCTGTTACGTTAAAGATACGTCCAAGTGTTGCTGTACCTACTGGTACACTAATTGGTGCACCTGTGTCAACTGCTTCTATTCCACGCACTAAACCATCTGTTGCAGACATAGCAATACATCTTACAACATCATCACCAAGATGTTGAGCAACTTCTACTACAAGTTTTTCTCCATTTTCTCTTGTGATTTCAATAGCGTTGTAAAGTGCAGGAAGGTTATTTGGCGTAAATTTTATATCTAAAACAGGACCGATAATTTGAACAACATGTCCTATGTTTTGTGCCATTAACTCTTCACTCCTTTTAATTTAATTACTTAAGGGCTCCAGCTCCAGCTACGATTTCAGTTAATTCTTGTGTAATCGCTGCTTGACGTGCTCTATTAGATTCGATTTCAAGTTTTGCAATCATTTCGTTTGCATTTTCTGTAGCAGAATCCATAGCTGTCATTCTGGCACCTTGTTCACTTGCACTAGACTCTACAAGGCCTCCGAAGATAACATCTGTTACATAACGAGGCATGAGATAATCTAATACAGCTTCTGGAGAAGGATCATAGATTAATAAATCTTTTGGTCCTTCTGTTTCTGGTTCTTCAATTTCTGATATATCTACTGGTAAAAGACGAATCATAGTAGGCTCTTGTTGAATAGTAGATTTAAATGCTGTATAAGCTAAATAAACTTCTCCAACTTCACCTTTATTAAATAAATCAATAACATAATGTGCAATCTCTTTTGCATCATTGTAAGTAGGGTCAGCAGAAATACCTGTGATTTCTTTTTGGATATCAAAATGTCTTGCTCTGAAGAACTCTCTTGATTTTTTACCTACTGTAATAAGACGAGCTTCGTCTTTATTTGTTATATGATTCATTACTAATTTACCAACGTTGGCATTGTAACCACCAGCAAGACCTCTATCTGCTGCTAAAATAACATAACCTTTATTACTTGACCCATTCTGTTTAAGAAGTGGTGAGTTAAGGTTTTCTGAGTTTTTAGCAATAGATTTAATAACCTTTTGCACTTCAGTAAAGAACGGTCTTGATTTAAGAGCCGATTCTTTAGCTTTAGTAAGCTTAGCTGTTGCTACAAGGTTCATGGCATTAGTAATTTGTTTGGTGCTGCTTACGCTTTTAATTCGTCCTTTGATAGCTTGTAAAGACGCCATTTACCGCACCTCTTCTTTCTAAATTATTCAGCTTTAAAGCCAGCTTTAAATTCACTAATAACTTTTTTAAGTTTTTCATCTAGTTCGTTTGTAATACCAGCTTTGCCTGTTACTTCAGTAAGAAGTTCTGGGTATTTAGTGTTTACTGTTTCAAGAAGTTCTCTCTCGAATTGTTTTACTGCTGATACTGGAATATCAAGAAGATATTTTCTTGTAGCTGCAAAGAGTACGATTACTTGCTCTGCTACACTCATTGGCTTGTACTGTGGTTGTTTTAAAACTTCCATAATACGTTCACCTTGTGCTAATGCATTTTGAGTAGCTGCATCAAGGTCTGAACCGAACTGAGCGAATGCTGCAAGAGAACGGTACTGAGCAAGTTCCACACGGACTGGACCTGCGATTTGTTTCATCGCTTTAATTTGAGCTGCACCACCAACACGTGATACTGAAAGACCTGGGTTAACCGCTGGTCTTACACCTGCGTTGAAAAGTTCAGTTTCAAGGAAAATCTGACCATCTGTGATAGAAATTACGTTTGTTGGGATGTATGCTGAAATATCCCCAGCTTGTGTCTCAATGATTGGAAGAGCAGTCATAGAACCGCCGCCTCTTTCATCTGAAAGTTTAGCTGCTCTCTCAAGAAGTCTTGAGTGAAGGTAGAATACGTCCCCTGGATAAGCCTCACGACCTGGTGGTCTATGAAGAAGTAATGCCATTGTACGGTAAGCAACAGCGTGTTTAGATAAATCATCATAAATGATAAGTACATCTCCACCGTTTTCCATCCATTCTTCACCAATAGCAGCACCTGCATAAGGAGCAAGGTATTGAAGTGGTGATGAATCACTTGCTGTTGAAGCTACTACTGTTGTGTAGCTCATTGCATCATGTTTCTCAAGTGTTTTAACAAGTTGAGCAATTGTTGATGCTTTTTGTCCGATTGCAACGTAGATACATTTTACATTTTGACCTTTTTGGTTAATGATTGTATCGATAGCGATTGCAGTTTTACCTGTTTGACGGTCTCCGATAATAAGCTCACGTTGTCCACGTCCGATTGGAACCATGGCATCGATAGCTTTTTCACCTGTTTGAAGTGGTGTATCTACTGATTTTCTTTCGATAACCCCTGGAGCAATACGCTCTACAGGACGGAAATTTGTAGTATTGATTGGGCCTTTACCATCGATAGGTTGGCCAAGAGGGTTAACAACACGTCCGCAAAGTGCGTCACCAACTGGAACTTCTACTACACGTCCTGTTGATTTAACGTCGCTACCTTCTTTAATATGTTGGTCTGACCCTAAAAGAACAACCCCAATGTTGTCTTCTTCTAAGTTAAGAACCATTCCGTATACGCCGCCAGTGAATTCAAGAAGTTCCCCTGCCATTGCTTTTTCGAGTCCGTGTACACGAGCGATACCGTCCCCTACTGTAATAACAGTTCCTACTTCTGATACTTCAAGGCGTGTTTTATAGTTATTAATTTGACTTTTAATAACGCTGCTGATTTCCTCTGGTCTAAGGTTCATTAAATCATTACACCCCTTTTATTATGCAAGTCGCAAACTATTAAGCTCAGCTTTAAGTGCATCCATTTGACCTTTGATGCTACCATCTACCACTTTATCACCAACACGTACGATAAGACCTCCAATAATAGAAGCATCTATTTGCTCTTCTATAACGACTGTTTTACCTGTATTGTTTTCAATATGTGCTTTAATTTGCGCTAATTGCTGATTTGTTAATGGCTTAGCTGAAATAACAGTTGCTTTTAAAACGCCTGCTGCTTCTTCTGCCATAGAAATAAATTTTTCAAGAATACGTACAAGATACTCAGTTCTTGCTTTTTTAATAACAAGAGCTATAAGACCTACAAACTCTTCAGATACTTGACCTGCAAAAGCTTTCTCTACAAGCTCAATTTTTTGTTCCTCTGTAATACTTGGATGACTAAGTAATTTAAGGTAATCTGCTTCATCAGCAAGTACTTTAAGAATCATCCTAGCCTCTTCTTCAAATTTAAGCATTGCTCCTTTTTCAAAAGCAATATCAAAGAGGGCAGTAGCATAGCGGTTTACGATTATCTCAGCCACTGTACATCCCCCATCTCTTTAATCATTTCATCTACTAATTCATTTTGTTTATTTTCATCCATAGAAGCTGCTACAAACTTGCTTGCCATAAGGCTAGCTACTTCGATCATTTCAGCTTTCATTTCAGCTTGTACGCGCTCTTTTTCAAGTTCGATATCTTTAAATGCTTTAGTTTTAATGACTTCGGCTTCTTCTCTAGCTGCTCTGATGATTTCTTCTTCACGTGCTAGAGCTTTAGCTCTGGCTTCTTTTAATATTTCGTTTGCTTCAGCCTCAATGTTAGTAAGTTTTGCCTGATAATCCTTTTTAAGACCTTCTGCATCTTTTTTAGCATTTGTTGCATCATTAACTTCAGCAGCAATCATCGCTTGACGTTTTTCTAAAAATTCACTTACTGGCTTAAATAATAATTTAGCAAGAATAAAGATAATTAAGCCTAAAGCGAGAAGCTGTACAAACCATTCCCATCCTGTTTGCATGGAGAATTCAATAATTTTTGAGCTCAAAGGGAAAGTCCCTCCTTTCTATAGTCTTTATAGCGCCTTTTATTTAATTAACCAATTAAGTTCATGTATGTTGAGATAAGTGGGTTAGCAAATAAAAGAATGATAGCTACGATAAGACCATAGATACCTGTTGTTTCAGCTACGGCTGCACCAAGTAACATTGTACGTACTACATCTGATTGTGCTTCTGGTTGACGACCTACTGCTTCTGCACCTTTACCAGCTGCATAACCTTGTCCAATACCAGGTCCAATACCTGCGATCATTGCAAGACCAGCACCAATTGCTGAACATGCTAAAATTAAAGCTCTTCCATCGATTTGGTTTTCCATTTTAAATTCCTCCTTATATTCCTATGCGAATAAGTTTACAAATAATAATAGTAATGCAATAATAAGTGCGTAAATACCTGTTGTTTGAGCAACTGCTTGACCAAGAAGCATGGTTCTTACTATAGCACTTTGAAGCTTAGGTCTTTTACCTACTGCTTCCGCAGCCTTACCAGCTGCATAACCTTGTCCAATACCAGGTCCAATACCTGCGATCATTGCAAGTCCTGCACCAATTGCTGATGCTGCAAGAATGATTGCTACACCGCCTTTGCTAATAAGCGGATTGGCAAATAACATGATAATGGCAATAACAAGTGAGAAAATCCCTGATGTTTCAGCGACAGCAGCTCCAAGTAACATAACAAGTGTTGCTGGTTTACCACCATCTTTAGGATTTTTACCCATAGCCTCTGCCGCTTTACCAGCTGCAAAGCCCTGACCAATACCTGGTCCAATACCTGCGATCATCGCAAGTCCTGCACCAATCGCGGAGAAGGCTAAAACAAGGGCTACAGGGTCTACATTTGCCATCCATCCAAAAAGGAAATCTGCGTATCCCGTCATTTCTTTCACCTCTTCTTTTAGTCTTCCATTGCGCTAGATACAAATGTCATGCTTAGCATAACGAAAATAAGTGTTTGTAATGCCCCTGCAAATACGTCGAAGTATGAATGCAGTACTGAAGGCAATCCAAGTTGTGCCCACCATGGCATCATGGCATAGTAAAGCCCCATGATGATTGTTCCACCTAAGATATTACCAAATAAACGGAAACTTAATGAAATTGGGTTAGCAAGTTCACCAATAATGTTAAGTGGTAATAAGAATGGCATTGGCTCTAAGAAACCTTTTAAGTATCTTGTTCCTCTTGCTCTTAAACCATACCACTGAATCATAAAGAATGTGGTTAAAGATAAGGCAAAAGTAGTCGCAATGTCCGCAGTAGGTGGTCTTAGTCCAATTAATCCTGTAAGGTTACATAGCAGGATGAATAAAAACATAGGACCATAGAATGAACTGAATCTTGCATTTTTTTCACCCATTGTACTAATTGTAAAGCTATTAATAGTGTCTACTAAAAACTCAATGATAATTTGAAATTTACTATCTGGTATCATTTTAAAGTTTTTAAGTTTATAACGTACAATAAGTCCAAAAATTGTAAGTACAGCCATTACAAGAAATGTATTAATATGCGTAGTTGTGAGACCAAAAGATTGTCCATTATATTCAAAGAATGTGACTACCTGATGAATCCCAAAATCTAAATTTTGCTCCACCTACCCACTCTCCTTTCCATATAAATTTCTATGCTAAAGAGCTAATGCTCTTGTTGCCTCATTTACTTTAGGCCTAATTGTACATAGGCTCCTACTTTCATGGAGACTAATCCAAAAAATACACCTAAAAGACTTACATCCTTATTAAGGGCTGCTACTAAAAGGACAATACCTGTCAGTACATAACGAAGCATATACTGCCTTTGCGTATATCCCTTTGCTTTAGCTTCCGGAAGATTAACTGCCTTTGTAAAAGTATTTTCCATAAGCTTAAGTTTAAGAAGGGCTATAAGAAGACCTAAAACAATACCTAAAGTCCAGCTTAAAGCATCTGTTACCATAAACAATCCTATTCCATATACAACTAACGAAAAAGCTACCATTGTACATTGCATTGCATAATTTTTCATAAATGCTTTATTCATTTTTCTTCCCTTTCTTAGCTTCCTTACCTACAATGTAAAATAAATTTCTAAAGGCACTTCCTACTCCTAGCAAAATAAAAATCACTAGAAATAGTGGTGCTTTACCAGTTACTTTATCTAAAAAATTCCCTATAAATACGCATAGAAAAATAGGAATGATCATAGATAGACCAACTTGTTCTACAAGGGCTAAAGCACTTATCCATCCCTTACTCTTCATCTATTCACCTACTTCTATGCATTATAAATATAATCTTGTGGTCTTTCTTTACCTTCTTTAAAGTAAGAAAGAATAGCTTCTACAATACGTACAGAAGCATGTCCATCTCCAAATGGATTTTTAGCTTGTGCCATTTGCTTATAAACTGCTTCATCCGTAAGGAGTTCTTTTGTAAGGTTGTAAATAGTTTCTTTTTGTACACCAGCAAGTTTAAGTGTACCAGCTTCAACACCTTCAGGTCTTTCTGTTACATTACGAAGTACAAGTACAGGTTTCCCCATAGAAGGTACCTCTTCTTGCAGACCGCCTGAATCTGTAAGCACAAGATATGAACGGTTCATCAAGTTATGCATATCTTTAAGATCGAGCGGTTCAATAAGATGGATATTACCTGTGTCTCCTAATATTTCGTAGACTACATCTCTTACAACTGGATTTTTATGCACTGCATAAACAACTTCTACATCATCAAATTCCTCTGCAATAGCTTTTACAGCTTCACAAATTTGACGAAGTGGCTCTCCTTGATTCTCTCTTCTATGAGCTGTCATTGTAATGATGCGTTTATTTTTATAGTCAATGTTATTAAGTAAATCTACTGTAAAGTGATAATCCTCTTCAATAGTTGTTTTAAGTGCATCAATAACCGTATTTCCTGTTACATAAATAGCCTGCTCATCTACTGCTTCTTTTAATAAGTTCTTTTTAGCTTGTGGTGTAGGAGAAAAATGAAGTGTTGAAAGTGCACCAGCTAACTTTCTGTTCATTTCTTCTGGAAATGGCTCGTATATATTGTATGTACGAAGCCCTGCTTCTACATGGCCTACGGGAATTTGTTTATAAAAAGCTGCAAGAGCTGTTACAAATGTTGTAGATGTATCACCATGTACCAAAACGATATCTGGTTTAGCTTCTTCTAACACACTTTCCATTCCTTCTAGTACACGTGTTGTAATACCTGTTAATGTCTGGCGATCCTTCATAATGTTAAGATCATAATCAGGTACAATGTTAAAAATTTCTAATACTTGATCGAGCATTTCTCTGTGTTGTGCTGTTACACAAACTAAATTTTCAATTTCGCTGTTTTTCTCTAGTTCTTTTACAAGTGGTGCCATTTTAATAGCTTCTGGTCTTGTGCCAAACACGCTCATAACGCGAATTTTATCTCTTATCATTTCTACGCTCCTATTATCCTCTTTTATCATTTGATATCAGATTTAGTGTGTTTATTATACCTTAATATTATGTATATCCCATAAAAAATAAGCTTTTTATCCTTCTTACTTTACCACTATAGTTGTACAATTGTAAATGCTCTAAGTATATTTTGCATAATAGCGAATTTTACAAAAAATTTAAGACAGAGATAAATCTCTGTCTTAAATACTACCTAAATCTATTTTAGAACCGACCTTAATACAATTTTATCTCTTGCCTAGCAGCTCTTTCATTTAAGTCTTTTTCCCTCAATTTTCCTGCCATCTACATTTCAAAATAGGCTTTAGCAATTCTTACTGTTTCCATTGCATCTTTGGCATAAAAATCTGCCTGAACGAACTGAGCTAATTCCTCAGTTAAAACGGCACCTCCAACAACAACCTTACATTCTGGTGCCTCTTCCTTTAAGCATGTAATAGTCTCTGCCATACTTGTAACTGTTGTTGTCATAAGTGCACTAAGTCCTACTAATTTCACATTATGTTTTCTTACTGCCTCTAAGACTTCTTCATGTGGCACATCTTTACCTAAATCGATAACCTCAAAGCCATAGTTTTGCATAATGACTTTCACGATATTTTTACCAATATCATGAATATCACCTTTTACGGTTGCCAATATAACTTTAGGTCCTTTGCTAGAATTCTCTGTTCCCTTATTCATCAGCGCCAACTTTAAGACTTCAAAACTACTTTGAGCAGCTTCAGCTGATTTAATAAGCTGTGGAAGGTAAAGAATCTCCTTCTCATAATCTTCTCCTACCTTATTCAGTGCTGGCACAATAGACTCTTCTACAACTTCTAAAGGCTCATGGTCTTTTAATAACCCTTCTGTTAATTGCTTGGCTTCTTTTTTAAGTCCCTTAATAATAGCTTCCTCTAAAGTATGCTCTTGCACACTTACTGTCACATTATTTGCCTCTTGCTGTTTGCCACTAAAGTATTCAATATACACTTTAGACTCTTTATCATGGCCTGCTAATACACGGTAAGCCATAATAGCTTCTAACATCTGGGTATTTTTCGGATTAAGAATAGGTGCATCTAATCCCTGCATAAGTGCCATAGTCAGCATGGCTTCATTTAGTACACTTCTTTGTGGTAAACCAAAGGATACATTACTCACACCTAGAATAGTCTTAACACCAAGTTCTTCTTTAACCAGCTTTACAGCTTTAAGTGTCTCAATAACTAAGTCCTGCTGAGCGGAAGCCGTTACAACCAGACAGTCGATAAAGATATCTTCCCTCGGTATGCCATACCCCTCGGCAGCTTCTACAATACGTCTTGCTACCTCTAGTCTTTCCTTGGCACTTTCAGGAATACCTTTTTCATCAAGTGTAAGGCCTAGTACTGCTGCTCCATATTTCTTCGCAATAGGTAGTATAGCCTCTAAACTTTCCTTCTTACCATTAACAGAGTTAATAAGTGGTTTACCATTATAAATACGTGCCCCACTTTCTAAAGCTGCTACATTTGAAGAATCGATTTGAAGTGGTAAGTCAATGACACCCTGTATTTGTTTAATAGCTTTAGTAAGCATAGCTACTTCATCAATGTCAGGAAGTCCCATATTCACATCTAAAATATGCGCGCCTTCTTCCTTCTGTTCAAGCGCTAATCTTAAAACATAATCCATATTGTCATCTCGAAGTGCTTGCTGTAAAAGTTTCTTACCTGTTGGATTAAGTCTTTCTCCTATTACGCGTACATCATCAAAAAGCACAGCCGTTTGACTACTACAAATGCCACATAACTTTTTAGGTATTAGGGGTTTTACCTCTATAGATTCTACCTTTTCTACAACTTGTCTAATGTACTTAGGGTTTGTACCACAGCACCCTCCTAGGATATGAACGCCGATTTCTGCAAAGTAAGCCATACAGTCTGCAAACTCTTCTGGTGTAATGTCATACTGGGCCTTACCCTCTATCATGGTTGGCAATCCTGCATTGGGCTGTACAAGCACTGGAATAGACGCAAGGGATACAATTTTCTCTACGATTGGTTTTAATTCCTTTGGTCCTAAGCTACAGTTTACTCCTAGTGCATCTACCCCTAAAGCCTCTAAGGTTAAAATCATAGATTCAATACTTGTCCCAAAGAAGGTACGCCCATTAGCTTCAAAAGTCATGGTACAGTAAATAGGAAGGTTTGTATTTTCCTTAGCTGCAAGTACGCCTGCCTTTAATTCATAAAGATCTGTAAATGTCTCAAAAAGTATAAGGTCCGCTCCTGCCTTTTCACCAGCTACAACTTGTTCTTTAAAAACTTCATAAGCTTCTTCAAATCTTACATCCCCTACTGGTTCTATTAGCTTACCGGTCGAACCAATGTCGAGTACTACTTTTCCACGCCCTACTTTTGAAACAGCACTTTTCGCTAATGCAACTGCCTTAGTAATGACCTGTTCTACTGTGTATTTTGTTTCATTAATTTTATAAGCGTTGGCACCAAATGTATTAGTCGTTACATAATCTGCACCCGCTTCTAAATAAGATAAATGTACACTCTCTATAAGCTGGCTATGTGTAAAGTTAAAAAGCTCTGGAATTTCCCCGAGTTTTAAACCTTTGCCTTGAAGCACAGTTCCCATAGCACCATCAAAAAATCTAGCTCCCACACTTTTCACCTCTTCTTCTATATGCACATACGCCCTGAATTAAACATTCGCCACAGCCCTTTTGCCTATCTTCTTTTATAGAAGAAAGTCCGATAAAAGCTGTAACGGATTTAATAGGAAGGAGCATGCCTGCTTTAGTTGTTGTTAAACCTATTTTGCGCGCTGTATCTAATACTCTCAGTAACTCTGGTTGCACATTAAGGGGTACATCTCCATAACCAGGGCTATAACGCATGGTCAAATACCTATCTTCTGATAAGCTTTCCATAATTTCACGCTCTACTTGGTCACAAGCAGATTCAATAAGCACATTGGCACAAGCATTAAAAAGTAAAGCCTTTAACATATCAGTCTGCTGAATAGCACTGATTTTCTTATCTACTTGCGTACCTAATGTAGCTGCTAATACATATACTTCATCACAGTTTTCAAGTACTCTCCATAAATCCGATGACATGATTTGAAGTGATGTATCTTTAAAGCCTATTTGCTGCGCTTCTTTTTCAAGAGCAAATTTTTGATACGTATATCTTATATCGGCAATGTCTTTAAGCTCTTTATAAGTAGCTTGAATCTGCATTTTAATTTCATCATCCGCTTTCGCATAAGGTACATTAATATATCTAAGTACTTCTTTTATAATAATCTTATCGTGCATACTTTAAGCCCTCTTTGTTCTTACAGCGTAATTAATTCCCCTTATATTTTCCATAATACGTTTTGCAATATCTGCTTGATTCATCGTATAAAGGTGAATACCATCTACACCTGAGGCTAATAAATCTATAATTTGCATGGTGGCATAAGCAATACCTGCTTCCTTCAGCGCTTGTGCATTATGATTATAGGCTTTAATTAAATTCTGTATAGATGCTGGAATACCAGCTCCGCAAAGTGTCACCATACGTTCAAGCTGTTTTCCCGATGTAATAGGCATGATTCCTGCCACAATTGGTGTATGTATGCCCTGACTTCTCACATTTTCTCTCCATTTATAGAAAGCGTCATTGTCAAAGAAAAGCTGACTAATAAGTAGCTCAGCTCCGCAGTCTACTTTATATTGAAGATGTTTAATATCTTCTTCTAAAGTAAGTGCTTCAATATGTTTTTCTGGATAGCAAGCCGCAGCTACATCAAAGCTATCTCTTTGCTTAATATACTTAATAAGGTCACTGGCATAACTAAAATCCCCTAAGATGCTTCCTTCTGGTAAGTCACCTCTTAATGCCAGTATATTATGAACCCCTTCTCTTTCTAACTCATCTAGAATTTGGTCCATACTTTCCTTACTTCCACCGACACAAGTTAAATGTGCAAGTGGTGTAATATTATATTGATTTTTCAGCAAAGACGCAATCTGAACTGTTTTACCTTGAGTACTTCCACCTGCACCATAAGTCACACTAATGAAGTCTGGCGACAAAGGTGCAAGTGCATCGATAGTACTGTAAATACTCTCTATAGATGTAGTCTGTTTTGGTGGAAAAATTTCAAAAGATATGATTGGTTTACTTTCATTAAATAATGTACTGATTTTCAAGCTGAATCTCCCCTTACTTATTATTTTATTTTTTTAATACAGATACGAACTTATTCCCCTCTATATAGAAACGCCACTCTTTATCTCTGTATTCCTCAGCATAATCAATATTAATACGTTTATCTCTTACAATATTTAAAGGTGTATCCCCTTCCTCAACATAAAGCTGTCCCTTCTTTGTAACAGGCAATGCATTAAGCGTCTTATCAATATGAAGCGCCTGGCATAGTTTACCTGGCCCATTCGTTAGATCTTGTACTTTTTTAGATTTAATATGCCTATAGGTTCTACAAAATTCTAGCGTTTCTTCATCTAATGGTTCTACTGCTCTTATTAGTACACAATGTGGTATATCCTTATAGTTTGCTATAATGTTAAGGCAGTTATACATTCCATAAATAAGATAAACATAGGTAATCCCCCCATCTTCAAAAATAGGCATGGTTCTTGGTGTACGTTTTCCTCCGTAAGAGTGTGCCCCCTTATCCTCTGGTCCTAAATAAGCTTCTGTCTCTACAATTCTAAAACGTGCTACCTTTCCCTCTATCTCTCTTACTAATACCTTACCTAATAAATCCCTAGCTACCTCTAGTCCATCTCTCAAATAAAATTTTTGTTCAATAATTTTAGTCACTTAGATGCTCCCTTCGTTTTCTAGCTCTACTAATTTGCTTCATATCTTGATATAAAGCATTTATTTCAGCGCCTAATAATACTAAAATACAGCTTGTATAAAGCCAGATGAGTAAAATAAAGACACTCCCTAAGCTTCCATACATCTGATTATATCTACTGAATCTATCTACATATAATGAGAATAAATAAGAAAAAGCATACCAACCCATGCTTGCAAAAATGGTGCCAGGCCATACATTTCCATCTCTTAAATGCCTACGTGGAATAAACTTATAGATCATATAAAGTCCCATAAGTAGTCCTACTACAGGTAGAGTAAGTCTCACAATATCCCATAGAAGCTTATATCCCTCTCCTTGGATGTGAAAAGTGGTAATGACATATTCTCCTATACGATTCCCAAATACTAATAGAATAATAAGCCCTGCAATCAGTACAGCTAAAACAACGGTATAAAGCATAGAAAAGATTTTTCTCACCCAGAAGCTTCTACCATCTACGCCACTATAAGCCTTATGAATACCTCTTATTATTACATTCACTGCTGCCGAAGCAGACCAAATGGCAGCAATAGCACTAAAAGACAGTAAAGTTGCACTGCGGTACTCTATAAGCTGATTAATCGTTTGCTCAATAAATGGCATAACTGCTCCAGGCACAACCTCTGATAAGTACACCATAAACTCACTCTGTGCAATATTGGTATAAGTTAAAATGGAAATAATCATCATTAAAAAAGGAAAAAATGCCAATATCCAATAGTATGTGCTTTGTGCACTGCGTGCTGCAATGTCGTGCCCGATAAACCTTTTCTTTAGCCTCATAATATAATCAATAAAAAATTTAATGGATTCCAATTAAATGCCCACCTTTATGTAGAATTTCTCCTTTTCAGTATATCTCACTCATGTAAGGAGTATACTTATTTTTTGAAATCTTTCATTTACTATATCACAATTTATACATCGGTTAAATATTTTAAATTAATAAAGTGAGTAATAGTCCCCTGTATTCCCTTATATTATAGAAAAGTAAAATTTTCTATAATATAAAAAAGACATGAGTCTACACTCATGTCTTACGCACTTTATTTATTTTGAAGCTCTTTTGCTTTACGTTTCATCTTGTTCATAAAACCTTCTTTTTTAGGAACTGGAAGTTTACCTGAAACAACATTAACAAGCATGATTCCAGCGACTTCTGCTTTAATTTGTTTTTTTACAGGTACTGTATTGTACACGATTTCATCACACATAAGTGTAACAATTTGAGGACCAGCTTTTGCAATAACAACTGGCATCTTTCTTTTACGTTGCATCTTTGGTACTTGGTCTTTTACCTGTTTAGGAAGCTTGAGGTTCTCTAGCTTGTCCTTTTTCTTATCTATAATGAATAAAGGTACAACTTGTTTATGCTGATTAACGAGTTGTTGTTGCTCATCATATCTTTTTTGTAATTTTTTACCCCAAAAATAAAGTCCGACTCCGATTGCCGCGATCACTACGACCCATATTAATACGATCTGCCAGGTTTCCACCTTAATACCTCCTTAGTACGACTAAATATGTAAAATAGTATAGCATATAACGGAATATACCACAATATCAATAAGATATTATCACATTTGAAAGGTGTGCATACATGCTTATTTTACTTGTATTATTGTCGCTTATTATTGATTTAACTTGTATTGGTTATATTATTTTTATTGAACATAAAGATGTAACAACCACCTGGGCTTGGGTAATGGTTATGCTCTTCATTCCTATTGTGGGTTTTATTCTTTACCTTTTCTTTGGGCAAAGCATGAAAAGGCGTAAGATGTTCAATCAGAAAGAAGAATCTGACCGCTATATGCATCTTCTGCATACACAGATTTACAAGGATTCTTGCAGTTCTTGCACATTAGGTACTTGCCCAGCCTGCTATGATTATAACCTCTTAAACCTTCATCTGATAGGCCATGAAACAGTTTATACGTGTGACAATAGACTTACCTTATTCACGGATGGGAAGGCTAAGTTTAGCGATCTGTTTGAAAGTATTAAAGCAGCCCACTCTTATATTCACTTAGAATATTATATTATCCATGATGATGAAATAGGACAACTCTTTAGCGAATGTCTTATTCAAAAAGCTCAAGAAGGTGTAGAGATTTCTCTCCTTTATGATGGTATGGGATGTCTTAAAACACACTCGGCTTACTTTAAAAAATTAGAGAATGCTGGCATTAAAATTATTTGTTTTGCACCACCTTTTAAACCTTTTATCAACTTACGCTTCAATTATCGTAACCATCGTAAACTCTGTACTATTGATGATAAGATTGCCTATTTAGGTGGCTTTAATGTAGGTGATGAGTATTTAGGTAAAAACAAGAAAATGGGGTACTGGCGTGATACACACTTAAAGATTGAAGGAAGTGGTGCCATTTTAGCCAACCTCCAGTTTCTTTTAGACTGGCGCTTTGCTTCCCATGAAACGCACCTTCTAGAACACTATAAGATTCCTCAACTTACACCACTTTGCTATAGTACAGGTGCTGTTGTTCAACTTGTATCTGGCGGACCTGACTCTAAACATTCTAGTATTCTAAATGGTTATATTGGTATGATTGCTGGCGCCCGCAAAAGTATTTGGATTCAAACCCCTTACTTTATTCCTAATGAAGCACTCCTAACTACACTTAAAATCGCAGCCTTATCAGGTTTAGATGTACGCATTATGTTCCCTAACAAACCCGACCATGCCTTTGTCTATTGGGCTACCTATTCCTATATTGGGGAGCTTATCGATTGCGGTGCCCGCGCCTATACTTATGATAAGGGCTTCTTACATTCTAAGACTATTATCGTAGATGAAGCCCTCTCCTCTGTGGGCACAGCTAACTTTGATATGCGTAGCTTTAAACTAAATTTTGAAATGAATGCTTTTATATATGATAAAAACTTCGCCAAAAAACTTAGCCAAGCCTTTATACACGACCTAGAGGACTCTTCTGAGCTTACTCTAGAAAGATATAATAACCGCTCACGTCTCATTCGCTTTAAAGAATCTGTATCCAGATTATTTTCTCCTATCCTGTAATCTTATAAGAAAGGTATCGTAGGAGTGTAGTAGCCTCCCTCCTCCTAGAACCAATAAAAAGAGGCCACTCTGCTTACAAGTAAAAGGGACTATTGCTCATGCAACAGTCCCTTTTACTTTAATCTGTAATCTCTGCTAAAAGCTCTCTCACTATATCTTCTACATGCTTAGGCAGTTTTTTCTTTTCCTCTGCACTTAAAGAAGGTACATCAATAGGTTTTCCAACATTCACATAGATCGTTGTCTTTTGAATCTTTTTCTTTTCCTCTAATACTTTATAAGTATTTTGAATAGCGATTGGTACAATCGGTACATTGGCTTTTGTCGCAAGTTTAAAACTTCCTGCTTTAAAGTTTCCCATTTCTTTTCCCTTCATACGTGTACCCTCTGGGAAAATAACAATGGATTGACCATTTTTAAGCTCATCAATACCTTTTAAGATAGCTTGAAGGGATTGTTTCATATCATCACGCGCTAAATAAATACATCCCATAGCTTCAAACCATTTACCGAATACAGGCATCTTCTTTGTTTCCTCTTTCCCAATGAAGATGACTGGTTCATTTTCTATAAGAATGGCCATAACTGGGCTATCAAAGAGGCCTTTATGTGTCGCCATATACACCACAGGTCCATTAGCCGGTAAGTTCTCTTTGCCTTTAATCTCTATAGTTGCTCCTGCAGCCTTTACCATACGACGGCTTAAGTCTTGCATGGCACGATATATATGAAAGCGATATTCTCTTTTTGTGGCTAAGTCTAGTTCTTTATTATCCACTCTATACTTTTGCCTTTTAAAGACATTTATAACGTAGTGGAATCCTATGCTCCACAATACTCTCATTCCTCTTATCATTGTATCACTCCCTATTCTGTTTTATAGGCATCAAGCATACGTTCTTTCAGATAGTATAAGTCATCTGATAAGTCAACTGGCATACTAGCTGGGTTGATGAGACGTTTATATTCATCCCATAACGTTTCAAGCTCTTCTTTAGCATAGCTACGAATGTCCATAACTTGTGGTGATTCATACACACATTTCCCCCCTCTAAAAATAGGCACAAGGAGTTCACGTACTGTATACTGGCCTGCTTTAAGCTTCATTTTCTTCCATCTTGCTTTAGGGTCACGTACAACTAAATCTTGGTTTGTATCAATTGTTTCTTCTTCCAGTGCAATAAGGTCTACTTTTAATTTACCTGTTGTTTTATCATAAATTCTAAGTACTTTTTTAATACCTGGATTTGTAACTTTCTCTGGATTATCTGAAATCTTAATTTTAGGTATAAATTCTCCGCCTGTTTTACGTTCTGCCGCCAATTTGTAGATACCGCCAAATGATGGACAGTCATCTGATGTAATTAGTTTTGTACCTACACCCCATAAGCTAATTTCAGCTCCTTGTCTCTTAAGGTCTGCAATTAGATATTCATCAAGGTCACAAGATGCACTGATTACGGCATCTTCATGACCTGCATCATCTAACATTCTTCGAGCTTGTTTAGATAGGTAAGCTAAGTCACCACTATCGAGGCGGATACCATAAGAATCCATTGAAATGCCTGCTGCTTTCATTTCATCAAATACTTGAATAGCATTTGGTACACCTTGCCCCAATGTATCATAAGTATCTACAAGGAGAATGCATTTGTTAGGGAAGAGTTTTGCATAAGCTCTAAAAGCATCAATTTCATGATCAAAGCTCATAACCCAGCTATGTGCATGTGTTCCTGCTACTGGTACATTAAACATTTGACCTGTAAGTACATTTGATGTAGCATGACAGCCTCCTATAACAGCAGCTCTTGCACCATAAATCCCTGCATCAGGACCTTGTGCACGTCTAAGACCAAATTCAAGTACAGTATCTTCTTCTGCTGCTCTTACCACTCTTGCTGCCTTTGTGGCAATCAGACTTTGATGATTAATAATATTAAGAAGTGTTGTCTCAATAAACTGTGCTTCAAAAATTGGTGCTTTCACACGCATAAGTGGCTCATTTGGTTGTACCACCGTTCCTTCTGGAATAGCATCAATATCTCCTGTAAATTTAAAGCTTCTTAAATACTCTAAAAAAGCTTTACTAAAAATATTTAAAGAATCAAGATATTCAATATCTCCATCTGTAAAATGTAGGTTCTTAATATAATCAATGGCTTGTTCTAAACCACAGCAAATAGCATAGCCATTACCTGATGGATTATTTCTATAAAACAAATCAAAAACGACTTCGTGATTGTTAACATCATTTTCAAAATACCCCTGCATCATTGTTAATTGATAAAGGTCTGTTAACAATGTAAGGTTTCTTGTACTCATATTTTTATCTCCTATTCTTAAGTAAAATTTAAGATAATTTATTTAATTTTATTATAGCACATAAATACTTTTTTGTTGAAGAAATGGTTATACTCATTTTAGCACTATTTGTCCACACTTTGGCATATATTTTATTTGAAAGGAGTGGATAAGTTTATTATGATTGCACACATTGTGGATTACCTTATGCAGCTGGCAGGTGGACTCGGTTATTTCGGCATTATTTTTATTGTAGGGTTAGAGTATGCATGCTTCCCTATTCCTAGTGAAGTGGTCCTTCCTTTTGTAGGAATGGGCATTGCAACAGGTACTTATGAAATGGTCTATGGATTTACTGCCAGCATTATCGGCGCTGTTTTTGGCACACTACTCGCCTATGCCATCGGCTACATAGGTGGCGTTCCTTTACTTGAGTGGTCTAAAAGACGTTTTCCTAAGACTAAAAAATCTATTATCGCCTTAGATAAGTGGTTTAAGAAGTACGGAAATCTAGCCGTACTCTTTAGCCGAGTCTTTCCTCTTACACGTACCTATGTATCCTTTCTAGCAGGTAGCCAGAAACTTGACCTACTTTCCTTTATGAGCTATTCTGCTCTTGGCATATTTGCTTGGAATACAGCACTTATTAGCCTAGGATACTTCTTAGGAAATAACTTAGAACTTATTGATAGTATTATGAAGAAATATAGTACATTTGCTCTTATTATTCTAGGTATAGGTATTTTTTATTTACTTCTAAGAAACTATCAGAGTAAAAAAGAAACACGTAGAGCATAAGCCTTACGTGTTTCTTTTTTACTCCTTATTCTTCTTAATATAAAGATTAAGTGTTTGAATACCTTTACAAATTAAAATCCCTAACCCAACTACTAGTACCAACTGTACTAAAAAGAGTAAAATAGCCATACCTTGTACTGCCCAATCAAATCCAGTTGATCCACTTATTTCTATGATTTTATCTTGCATCTACATCTTCCCCTTATTATCTTCTTTTACCTTTTAATATAAATTTCTCTTATATACTTTTTTCTATAAACTCTAGACACTCTAGAATTTTTTAAAAAATATTGGGCGATTTTACTACTTACGACGCTCTATAAGATGTAAGTCATAAAATACATCCTAAGCATTTTTAATACTTATATTTTAAGAAAGATTACAAATCAGGTCCCCCTTCCTTATTTGTAATCTTTCTTAAATCCCTACTTATAATAAGATAACCTTATAAGTAGGAAAAGGGAGGGCACTAATAAAAACTAGCACCTATACTGCCATATTTAAGTGGGGGTGTATTTGTGCTGGCTTTTTTACTTATAAAATATAATCTGTTATACAATCATACCAATGAACATAGTTTTCTCCATTTGCTCTAATCTGTATGTTCTGCGGTAGCCTTCCACTCCATTTGCTCCCATATCTTTCTATTTGCCAATCATCTTTATTGTAGCGTCTCCAAAGAACTGTTCTACCTTCTTGATCAATATACTTTTCAGCTATTAAATCGCCTTCAAATAATACATATCTAACTGTATCATAAGTTTTACCTTGAATGGTTACATCATACCTACCTATTACACCTATTGCTTCCTTTTGGTCACATATGATTTCACCATCAACAAGTTTTAAATGAGCATCTTGCTTAAGCTGTATTGGGAAACCATAGTTATCTTCTCCCCATCCAAAGTGCTCTAAGAAATTTTCCTCTAAGAAAGTAGCAAACTTCTTCACACCATTTTCTATATGCCACTCAGCTACATATTGAACAGCATCTTCTGTAAGTCTTATATATTCTGCACATTCATAGCCCATTTCCCCTTCTGAATTGTACTCTTTAGATTCTATCTCTACACATTCAATACCACTTATCATAGCCTTTCTTGTAACCTTTGACTCTCTTTGAATGGTCATTGCCTTTTCTGGATAATCATAAAAAGCTATACTACATTTCTCATGTTCTCTAGGTATAATAAATCCCCCAAATCCCTCTTCACAGATTACCTCAAATGGTACATCACCCTTAAATACTATACTCACCTCTGGCATTACTTTCGGGAATTTTATCATTTTCTCTTCTCCTTTCAATTTTGGCGGATAAGGATACTTATCCTTAAACTGTTGTTTGGCTTTGTATAATCTACTCTTAACCGTCCCAATAGGTATATTTAATCTCTTGGCAATCTCACTTTGCTTCTCATTTCTCATGTAGTATAGAAATAAAATCTCTTTATCTTTGTCTGCTAATTCTTCCAGTGTCTCACTTACTACTTGTTCTATACTTCTTCCTACCCTAGTTTGTCTCATTTCATAAGAGGTCACCTCTTCTAAAGGCAATTCTAGTACCTTACTTCTTACCCTATAGAAATCTTTACATTTGTTTGCTGCAATGGTTAGTACCCATGCTTTAAATTTACTCTGATCCTCTAATTGCTCAAATCTCTTATAAGCACTAAGATAGACTTCTTGCAGTACATCTTCTCCATCTTGTTTACAGTTCATCTTATAATACACAAATCTCTGAAGCGCATTTTTGTTAGCCTCTAGCAAAGTTTCAAAAACGCTTTTCTTTTCATTCATTTGTATAGCCTCCCCCCTTTCTCTACCTTCTAAGATCAATCTTGCTTATATAGACGAACTCACACGCCAAAAGGTTCACTTGAATATAAAAATTATGACAAAAAAATCTTAGAGTATATACCACTCTAAGATTTTTGCCTATCTTATTGCTTCTGTTGATTCTTGAATTTCTAATGCCTTACTAAAATCAATGCACTCTCTATTTTCTTATTCCTAATATGGCTAGAGGTACTTTTTCCTCAGGCACTTGTAAATACTGTTTACGCACCATCTCTTCTACAATACATGCCATTACATCTAACTTATATTTAATAAATGCTAACGGTCCATATTGGTCCTTTAAATTTTTAGGGGCATGATTTTTAAGAATTTTACTAGCTTCTTCGATAATCGCCAGCGTACTAGTCTTTATATCTTCAATAATCTGATTAAGCTCGTTACCTAAACCTTCTAACATATCCTGTGTGAGGATAGGAAAGTTTGGCTTTAACTCTCCATCTTTATTTAAGATAATGTTATCTTCTATTAAGTTAATACAACTATTTGTATACTGCATAACCTCCTCACCTACAGCGATTGATGCTAATAGCGTACACTCATCTCTTAATTTTGGATTAAATCTTTGATATTTCTAGCAACTGCCCCTCCCTGTATGGTTTTGAAAGCTTTCATTTATATAGTGGCACTAAACTTAATTTGGTTAATAGCTCTACCTAAAAATTTTAGATTACTTGATAAAAAATAAAACCATAGGCATCCTATGGTTTATCGATCTGCTTCAGGCCAAGCCTGATGTTCCATAAAATATGAAGCAAGCTTATTGGCTTCATTTGTAATGGTCTCTTCATATGCCATTACTTCCAAAAGTTTAATTGCATTACGCGTACTTGAAGGTCCTTCATAAATCTTATAGTCGAAAGAAATACCACTCTGATCAATCTGTTCACAAAAGTGGTAATTCTTATAACTCTCTTTAAGCAGACGTGTTAATTCAATATCATGAGAGGCTACGAAACAAAGGCATTTTTCAACTGAAAGATACTTTAAAATTGAAGCCGATGCAGCAATACGTTCTACAGTATTTGTTCCCTTCAAGATTTCATCTACAAAACAAATACAGAATGGATACTGCCCTATGGCATCTAAGATTCTCTTAAGTGAACGAATTTCTGCAATATAGTAACTCTCTCCATTATCAATACTATCTGAAATCGCCATTGAAGTCATATAATAACTCATAGGCGCATTATACCTAGTTGCAAGTACAGTATGAATAGTCTGCGCCAATATACCATTAATAGCAAGTGCTTTAACAAATGTAGATTTTCCCGATGCATTAGACCCCGTGATGAGCGCATTGTGTGAGAACCTTGCACTATTAGGTATAGGTTGGTCAAGTAAGGGATGATAAATATTTTCTACTTCTAATGTTTGCTCTAAGTTAAAGATAGGTATCACCCAATAATCTAAAGTGCTTCTATAAGAAGCTACCGCTATGCTACTTTCTAAGAGCCCAAGTGTATCATAAATACATCTCAATGCTTCTGTCTGTTCTTTTAATAAAGTCAGCAACTTATGATGTACTCTAATTTGAGAAAGCGTAACAATGCCTGCATAGTCTTGTAAAATTCCTAAATCTGAATGCGTACTCAGTAGAAAGCGCACATTAAATTTCATGATATAATCTAACTTCTTACAGGCCTCATTTAATTTGTTACAATAGGTTCTAATGCCTTCCCCTTCTAGCTTACTAATTACTTTGGCACTACATAACATGGTATAGATGGACTTAAGATCTGTCATCTCATAGATTAAATTGTTTGCGTATTTATTATGGATATAGGCATTAAGTGCAGTTGTTCCAATCAGGAAATAAATCCCTAGCTTTAGATTGGTAAATAATACAAGTAAGCTTATTAAAGGAAGAACACCTAGAAAATTATATAGAGCTCGATAATATGAAGTCTTTTTTTCTATATCAAACAAATAATATTCCATTGTATTATGCAGTGCTTTACCTATTTTATTAAGTGCTACCTGAATAGTTAAACGAACTTCTTCATTTCGATCCATATACTGCACCAATTCTTCGAATGTCTCAAGCTCCTTCTCATCAAAGCTTAACAAATGAAGTCGATCATATAAATAGCTTTCTCCTATACTAGATTCAGTGAAGTTTATTTTTTCAAAAACCTCATCCATGCTTAGATCATTCCATGTAATGTCATCGATATAATTGGTAGCACCTTCTGCTATTAGCTTCTTACTTTTTAGTCGCCAATAGACGCCTATGTTTTCAAAGTTATTTATGTCATCACTCATTGAAGGGCTATTTCCCCATTTTAAACGCAAGTACTCCTTTAATCTCTGCTTCCTATAAGAGCAATAAGCTCTGTAAATAATGATTAAGCCTATAATGCCTACACCTATACCTAATAAAGCCACTATCATTCAACTACTCCTTTTTTACAAAAATATTAATTGTAAATATAATACAAATCATTCAAACTTTTTGTCTTATTATAACATAAAAGATTCTTGAGTATATAAATCCAACCAGCTCTTTACAAAATTCCTATTACCTTTTATAATAGGAATAAATTTATTTATAATTTAAAACACTATGAAAAGGAAAAGTAGTATTTTTAAAGCGTCTTAGCGAGTGGGGATGGTGCAAGCCCATACGATAGAAAATATGAAAAATCACCTTGGAGTGGCAGACCGAAATTTAAAGTAGGCTCTGACGGAATCCTCCCGTTAACTTAAGGAAAGGTATAACGAGTGGCCAGTCTCAATCTCTGGCAAATCAGGTGGTACCGCGGAAGATGCATACTTATGCCCTTTCGTCCTGTTATCTAGTGGACGAAAGGGCTTTTTTATTGCTTTTACATCAGTCCACGCACGTCGCCCAGCCTCCTGGCTGTGCAGCGTTTTTCTATTTTATCTTTTATTCCCCCTTTGCCCTTGGCACTGGCCGGAATGTTTTAATTCACTTATTCTTTATTCGAATAGCTAGAAAAACTAGGTGGAGGTATGCTATTAGCGTAGTACACCTTCGTAGTTTTTAATTAGAAATTCATGAAGTGTTAAAAAAGATGTACTTAGCCGTATGTCTGAGCGCTAGCGAGTTTACGGCGTTATCTTTTTAAATACGAATAGAATTTCTCTAAAAACGGAGACAGTGGACGAAGCTAATAGCGTACCCCACCAACTCTCTAGCTATTCCCATATTCTTAGGAGGTAGAACAATGTACAAAAAAGTTGACACCAATCTCAACTTCGTTGACCGTGAGCTTGAAATCCTCAAGTTCTGGCAAGAAAACAACGTATTTGAAGAATCTATTAAATCAAGAGAAGATGGCCCAGTATTCACATTCTATGATGGTCCTCCAACAGCAAATGGTAAACCACATATCGGCCATATCTTAACACGTGTAATCAAAGACCTTATTCCTCGTTACCGTACTATGAAAGGGTATAAAGTCCTTCGTAAAGCTGGTTGGGATACACATGGTCTTCCAGTAGAGCTTGAAGTTGAAAAACTTCTTGGTATTAGTGGTAAACCAGAAATCGAAAACTACGGTGTTGAAGACTTCATTACTAAATGTAAAGAAAGTGTTTGGAAATACCAAAGTGAATGGGAAAAAATGACTAACCGTGTTGGTTATTGGGTAGACATGGACAACCCATATGTTACTTACCACAATAACTACATTGAATCTGTATGGTGGTCACTTCGTCAAATTTGGGATAAAGACCTTATTTACAAAGGCCATAAAATCGTACCTTACTGCCCAAGATGTGGAACATCTTTATCTTCTCACGAAGTAGCTCAAGGCTACAAAGATGTAAAAGATGCTACAGCTATCGCTAAGTTTAAAGTAGTTGGCGAAGAAAACACTTACTTCCTTGCTTGGACAACAACACCTTGGACACTTCCATCAAACGTTGCACTTTGTGTGAACCCAGATGAAACATACGTAAAAGCGAATGACAATGGCACACTTTACATCTTAGCTGAAGCACTTGTAGCTAGTGTACTTTCAGAAGATGCTACAGTTGTAGAAACATACAAAGGATCTGACCTTTGTGGCATGTCATACGAACCACTCTTTAACTTTGTAACACCAGAGAAAAAAGCTTACTTTGTAGTAGCTGATAATTACGTTACAATGTCAGATGGTACAGGTATCGTACACATTGCTCCTGCGTTCGGTGAAGACGATGCTAGAATCGGTCGTGAAAATGACCTTCCATTCGTACAACTTGTAAACGAACAAGGTTACTTCACACCAGAAGTAACAGAGTGGCAAGACATCTTCGTTAAAGATGCTGACCCAGCTATCCTTAAATGGTTAGAAGAAAATAATAAACTCTTTAAAGCAGCACCATACGAACATAGTTACCCACACTGCTGGAGATGTGATACACCACTTCTTTACTATGCTCGTGACACATGGTTCATCTCTATGTCAAAAGTTCGTGATGCTTTAGTTAGAAATAACAACACAGTTAACTGGTTACCACCATCAATTGGTGAAGGCCGTTTCGGTAACTTCCTTGAAGGTGTTATTGACTGGGGTCTTTCACGTTCACGTTACTGGGGTACTCCACTTCCAATTTGGGAATGTTCTTGTGGACATAAACACTTAATTGGAAGCATTGAAGAGCTTAAATCAATGAGCCCTGACTGCCCAGAAGATATTGAACTTCACAAACCATACATTGATAACGTACACCTTAACTGTCCTGTATGTAGCAAAGAAATGACACGTGTACCAGACGTTATTGACTGCTGGTATGATAGTGGATCAATGCCATTCGCACAACTTCACTATCCATTTGAAAACAAAGAAGTGTTCGAAGCTAACTACCCAGCTGACTTCATCTCAGAAGCTGTTGACCAAACTCGTGGTTGGTTCTACACACTTATGGCAATCTCAACACTTATCTTTGATAAAGCACCATACAAAAACGTAATCGTTCTTGGTCACGTATGTGATAAAGATGGTCTTAAAATGAGTAAACATAAAGGAAACGTAGTTGATCCTTGGACAGTACTTGATGGTCAAGGTGCAGACGCTGTACGTTGGTACTTCTACTCTGCAAGTGCTCCATACCTTCCAAGCCGCTTCGGCCCTGAAAATGTAAGTGAAGCACAAAGAAAATTCATGGGTACATTCTGGAACACTTATGCGTTCTACGTACTTTATGCAAATATCGATAACTTCGATCCAACCAAGTATGAGTTAAACTACGACTCACTTAACATGATGGATAAATGGGTACTTTCTAAATTAAATACTTTAGTTAAAGAAGTCGATAATCACTTAGAAAACTACCGTATCTTCGAAGCATCTCGTGAAATGCAAAACTTCATTGATGATGTATCTAACTGGTACGTACGTCGTAGCCGTGAAAGATTCTGGCAAAGTGATATGCCACAAGATAAAGTAAATGCGTACATGACACTTTACACTGTTCTTACAACACTTGCTAAAGTATCTGCACCATTCGTACCTTTCATGACAGAAGAAATGTACCAAAACCTTGTTCGTACAAACGATAGTGCAGCTCCAGCAAGTATCCACCTTTGCGACTTCCCAGTAGCAAACGAAGCGATGATCGACAAAGAGCTTGAAAAACACATGGATGATGTTCTTCAAATCGTAGTACTTGGTCGTGCTTGTCGTAATGAATCAAACATTAAAAACCGTCAGCCAATCGGTACAATGCGTGTAGGTGCTACTGAAGTTCTTCCAGAGGCATACAACGAAATCATTGCTGAAGAGCTTAATGTTAAGAATGTAATCTTCACAGAAGATGCAAGTGAATTCATTTCTTACACATTCAAACCACAAATGCGTACACTTGGACCAAAATACGGTCAACTTCTTAACCCAATTAGAACTGCGCTTACAGAACTTGATGGTACAAAAGCTATGGCTGAGCTTAATGCTACAGGTGTACTTAAACTTGACATCAACGGCCAAGAAATTGAGCTTACAAAAGATGACGTTCTTATCTCTACAGCTCAAAAAGAAGGTTTCGTAGCTCAAAGTGAAGGTGGTTTCACAGTTGTACTTGATACTCACCTTTCAGAAGAACTCATTGAAGAAGGATTTGTTCGTGAACTTATTTCTAAAATCCAAACAATGAGAAAAGAAGCTGATTTCGAAGTTCAAGACCATATTTTAGTAGCTTACACAGGTAATGCTAAGATTGCTGAAATCATGTCTAGAAACAACAGCGAAATCGCATCTGAAGTACTTGCAAATGAAGTTGTTGAAGGTACTTTAGAAGATGGTTATACAAAAGAATGGAAAGTTAATGGTGAAACTGTAACTCTTGCAGTAAAACGTGCTTAATTTTCTGGTTTATATAAAATAATAAGGAGCTTGCCCACGGGCAAGCTCCTTATTATTTTCTTCTAATCGCTTTTCTGTATGTTCAAGCTATTCTATAGTATGCTTTCCTTATTGCATTTTAGTAAATCAAATCCTATGGAGAATACCTCATCTATGAAATTGATTTTTCCATATGTATCTATGCCTAACTTAAATATTCTCCATTTATATATCTTCTTTAATCCTACTACAATTTTAAGGATAGGTCTTGGGGATACATCCCTTAATAACATTATTACTGTTTAAGTTCTAAAGAATGTATCTTTAATCCCTTCTATTGTATCAGCTCTACTGCACTACCTTGTTTAAAACATTTTCTTTCTAAACATGACAATTGACCCCATTATAATCAAAACCACACATCCTAATAAAATATAATTAAGTGCTTTTGGATCATGCATAAAAGGTAGGGGGACATTCATTCCAAATAAACTAAAAATCATCGTCGGAATAGAAAGTATAATAGTAAGGGAAGTCAGTGTCTTCATGACAATGTTTAGGTTATTAGATATAACCGAAGCAAAAGCATCCCTTGTCTCACTTAAGATGCTACTGTATATACTGGCCATTTCCATAGCCTGTTTATTTTCAATAATAACATCTTCTAGTAAATCTTTATCTTCTGGATACTGTTTAATATTTTCCATACGCATCATTTTCTCAAGTACCATTTCATTGGCACGCAGTGAAGTTGTAAAGTAAACCAAACTTTTTTCTAATTCTAGAAGCTGGATAAGCTCTTTATTTCTCATCGATTTGCTCAGTTCTTGCTCTATTCTATTTCCTGCTTTATCAATAGATCTTAAGTACTGTAAATAGTAAGATGCATTTTTATAAAGTAATTGCAGAATAAAGCGTGTTTTCTTGAAGGTATAGAAAGTCTTTACTTTTCCTGTAATAAAGTCTTGTACCAGATCTATCTGTTTTAAACAGATAGTCATAATGAAGTTATTACTGATGATAATTTCCATAGGAATCGTCACATATTCATGAATACCTTCTTCATCTTTAATAGGAACGTCGACGATAATAATCGTATAATTATCCTCTGTATTAATATGGGCCCTCTCCTCCTCATCAAGACCTGCCCTTAAATCTTCAGGTGCAATATGAAAAGTCTTAGAGATATACTCAATCTCATTAGCAGTAGGGGCCTCTACATTAATCCATGTTCCCGCTTCAAAGGAATGCATGCATTCTAGCCTATCGTTTATCGTCTTATACATTTTAATCATGTTTCCACATCCTTTGCCTCCTTATTAGACAAAAGGCATGAAAACAAAACTCTATTGCATCAAATGTCTAATAAAGAAAGTGATTTTTTATTCAGTTCGAAATCTTTCTGCCTGGCACAACTCGGTCCAAGGTCCATCTGGAAACTCACTCTCCTTTAGTATCTTAATTTAGACAAAAAAATATAACCTAACTCTCTTTTAATAGTAGTTGATTGTACTACATGCCGTCAAGAAATTAAATTTAATATTGAAATTTTTTTGCTCATGGTGTAAAATACTCTTTGTAAACCGAACATTTATTAAATTTATTTATTTAATATTCGCTTATATAGATTTGAAGATAAGGTTCAAATGTCTCTACTTAGCTCCCGTAAAGAGCTAACCGCTATAAGTGAGTTACTTTTTTGTAATTTACTTTTATTTGAGGAGGCATGAATCATGAAATATGATTTAATTATTGTGGGCGCTGGTCCATCAGGTATTTTCACAGCTCTTGAACTTGTAAAAACAAATAATGCAAAAAAAGTATTAATTGTAGAAATGGGACATCGTATTGATAAACGTAGCTGTCCAAAACACAAGACAGAGGTTTGTGTCAATTGCAAGCCATATTGTAACATTACAACAGGCTTTTCTGGTGCAGGCGCTTTTTCTGATGGAAAACTTTCTTTAAGTCCTGAAGTAGGTGGAGATTTACCTGAACTTATTGGTTATAAAAATGCTGAAGAGCTCATCCGCTATACAGATAGTATCTACTTAGAATTTGGTGCTGATCCTCATGTAGAAGGCATTGGTAATGATGAAGAAATTAAAGAAATCCGTAAAAAAGCTATTGAAGCTAACCTTAAACTTGTAGACTGTCCTATCCGTCACTTAGGTACAGAAAAAGCTCAAGAAATCTACCTTAAAATTCAAGAATACCTTGTTGCAAATGGTGTAGAGATTATGTTTGATACCGTAGCTAAAGACCTTGTGATTGAAAATGGCATAGCTAAAGGACTGGTTATAGCACCAGCTCGTAAACAAGATGATGAAACTACATTATATGCAGACACTGTTGTTGTTGCTACGGGCCGCAAAGGTGCTGACTGGCTTAAACAAATATGCATTAAGCACAATGTAGCACATCGTAACGGTACAGTAGATATTGGTGTACGTGTTGAAGTACGTAATGAAATTATGGAAAAAGTAAACACTGTACTTTATGAATCAAAACTTATTGGTTACCCTGAACCCTTTAAAAATAAAGTTCGTACTTTCTGCCAAAACCCAGGTGGTTTTGTAAGCCAAGAAAACTACGATAATGACCTTGCTATTGTAAATGGTCACTCTTATAAAGATTTAAAATCGAATAATACAAACCTTGCTATTTTATGTTCTCATAACTTCAGTACACCATTCAACGAGCCAATCGCATATGGTAAAAAGGTAGCTGAACTTGTGAACATGCTTGGCGATGGTCACATTCTTGTACAACGCTACGGGGATATCCTAGAAGGCAAACGTACATGGCAAGAAGAACTTGACCGTGCAAATGTACGCCCTACTCTTCCTGATGCAGTGGCTGGAGACTTAACTTCTGCTATGTCTTATCGTACAGTACTTAATATTATTAACTTCATCCAAGCTATGGATAAAGTTGTACCTGGTTTTGCAAGTAAAGAAACTCTACTTTATGGACCAGAAATTAAATTCTACAGTAACAAAGTTACAATGGACGAAACACTTAAAACAAATATTCCAGGCCTCTTCTGTCTAGGTGATTCAAGCGGCTGGACACGCGGTCTTATGATGGCTTCCGTAATGGGTGTCCTTATGGCCCGCAAACTTTCTGAATAGATGAATAAGAAAAATACAAAAAGACTAAGAAGCTTTCATTTCTTAGTCTTTTTTGCTTATTATTTTATTTAATAAATCTTTCCAGCTTTTTTATTACCTGTTTTAGCTTTGCCGCCTATTTCTGGTACAGGCTCTACATCATTTTTAGGAAAATGTGATTTACTATTGCTTTCTGTACCATGTGGTTCGTTTACATCAGGTCTTCTCATACCTTTTTTAGCCATTATGAAGCACCTCCATTATAATTCAATTCATACTTATTCTTTCCTTGATTTCTATTTTCATGCTTAAAGCTTAATGTAAAAGTGTAACAAAGATACCGCTTCTTTCATAAAATATAGTACTCCTATTTACTCTTTCTACGTTTTCTTATAAAGGAGGTTGACGGAATGAGCAAAGATTTTCTTAAATGTATTTTATCCTTTATCTGTTTTGTTTGTGGCCTTGTCTTAACTTTGCTATTTTCATTTTATTTTAACGCCACTAATCCTTCCTGCATCATTGCGCTTTGTCTCGGGCTAGTTCTTGCAGCAATAGGAGTATTTGGTTTTATTTTGCACTACAAAAATCTAATTATTATAGAAAACATGAAAAAAAATAAATTACCTATTTTAGCTAGGTGGTCTTATAAACCTAGTGACTTTAGTTTAGTTAAAGATAAAATCTTAGAAGACTGCTACGTAGATCTATCTCTTATTGTTCTTATTGGGGTCTTTTGCCTCATCTTGGCTATAGGCCTTATCTTTCCAATTGCAACTGATAGTATAGGTCTTAGTATACTTATTATCATTTCAACAGTTATACTTTGTAGTCTATGTAGCATATTGGTCTACTTCTATCATGTAAGTAAACTTGAAAAATACACGACTGCACTTATTAACTATCACTATATTTACTTTAACAATGAACTTTATAGTATCTATAGATCTTGTTATATGCTTGAAGAAATCGAGATTATACCTGGGGCTCAAAATTACCTTAGATTTGTCTATGGTGCTCCTGGAACACCTTATGGCCCTTTTCAAATCATTGACATTCCTATTCCACCTAGTGAACTTGCTACAGCTTATCAAATTAAAGAACATTATTTATCTCTTATATCTTGAAACTAAAATAAGCTGAACCCTCAAAGGCCCAGCTTATTTTTTATTATTTATTATTTATTTTTTTGAGGAAGAATTCTAATAGCATTTAAAATAGCAATAATAGAAACCCCTACATCAGCAAATACTGCAAGCCACATATTAGCTATACCAAAAATACCAAGAAGCATAACGATGAATTTTGTACCTAATGCAAAAATAATATTTTGTTTTACAATACGCTCAGTTTGTTTAGCAATATCCATACCTTTTACAACTTGCATGAGGTTATCTTGCATTAGTACAACATCACTTGCTTCTACTGCTGCATCTGAACCAATACCGCCCATGGCAATACCTAAGTCTGCTAATGCTAATACTGGCGCATCATTAATACCATCACCTACAAAGGCTACTTTCTCACCTTTATCAATAAGCTCTTGAACCCTTGTTACTTTATCCTGTGGGAGAAGCCCTGCATAAACCTGATCTACTCCTACTTCTTTACCAATGTAGTCTGCTACTTCTTTTTTATCCCCTGTTAGCATAATAACTTTTTTAATGCCTTTTTCTTTTAGCCTTTTAATTGCTGCTTTACTTTCCTCTTTTACAACATCAGCTACAATAATACACCCTAAATACTCACCATCTACAGCTACATGAACACTTGTACCAATTACTTTAGGTACTTTGTAAGCAATCTTCTCTTCTTCCATTAAGCGTTCATTACCTGCAATAACCTTTTTGCCATCAATAAGCGCGCTTAAACCATAACCCGCTTTTTCTGTAAAGGCTGTCATCTCTACTTCAGCCACATCTTGTTTATAATTTGCAATAGCTTTTGCAATAGGGTGGTTAGAATGTCTTTCCAACTGCACACCATAGCTTATAAGGTCTTCTTCTAAACCTTTTTTATCTGGGAATATGCCAATAACTTCAAACGAACCTTTTGTGATCGTACCTGTTTTATCCATTACAAAAGTATCTACTTCATTTAATCTTTCAAGGTAGTTACTTCCTTTAATAAGCACACCTTGCTTAGATGCTGCTCCAATTCCACCAAAGAAGCTTAATGGAATAGATACAACTAGTGCACATGGGCAAGAAATAACTAAGAATACGATACTTGTATAAACCCAATGATTCCACTCTCCTGTAATAAGTGATGGAATAATGGCAATAAGCACTGCTGCGATTACAACAATTGGTGTATAGATAGCAGCAAATTTCGTAATGAATTTTTCTGTTTGAGCTTTTTTGCTTGTTGCATTTTCTATAAGGTCTAAAATTTTTGAAACTGTGGAATCTCTTAAAACTTGTGTAACGCGTATTTCAATAAGCTGTTCAATATTAATACTTCCACTTAATACTTCACTGTTTTCCTCAGCAAATACAGGTACAGATTCCCCAGTGAGTGCAGAATGGTCAATAGTCGTTGCACCTTTTACAATAACACCATCAAGAGGAATTTTCTCACCTGGTCTAACAGCAATCACATCACCTACTTTAATAGTATCTGGTGACACAACAACCCAGTTGCCATTTTGTTTCACACGAGCAAACTCTGGTTTAATATCCATAAGGCCTTCAATAGCTTTACGTGATTTAGCAACGGCTTTAGATTGGAAATACTCACCTACTTGATAAAATAACATAACTGCTACAGCTTCTGGATGCTCACCAATTATGAACGCTGCTACCGTTGCAATAGTCATAAGGAAGTTTTCATCAAATACTTTACCTTTTGCAATGTTTGTTACAGCTTTTAAAACAATATCATAACCAATGACAATATAAGAAACAAAGATAAAAATATCTAAGTTTGTTACAACACCGAAGAGTAAAAGTCCTAGGGAACAAATAATACGCATTAACATATTACTTTCTTTTTCTTTAGACTTAGGCGTAGTACATCCACAGCCACATCCTACTGGGAAGTTATCTTTTTTATCCACAGAACACTCTACACTACCACGAGTATGTCCACTACATCCACAACTCTCTCCACATGATTCTTCATGTTTATGATTATGTCTTTCTTCATGACTATGTCCATGGTCATGCCCACCACACCCACATGCCTCTCCATGTGCATGTTCATGTTTTTCTTCATGACTATGTCCATGGTCATGTCCACCGCATCCACATCCTTCTCCATGTGCATGTTCATGTTTTTCTTCATGACTGTGTCCATGGTCATGTCCACCGCATCCACATCCTTCTCCATGTGTATGTTCATGTTTTACCTCATGATTATGTTCATGATCATGCCCACCGCATCCACATGCCTCTCCATGTGCATGTTCATGCTTCTCTTCTGGTGTACGAACTTCTACCTCACCTCTATACCCTGTATCAATTCTACTTAATGTTACACCACTTTCAACACGTGTTGCAATTTGTCTTACACGTTCTTCTACGCGTTTTTCATCGCTTTCCTTTGTATGTACCTCTATTTTCTTTAACATAAAATTAAGATATGCTTCATCAAACATTTTATCATTTTCTAAAGCTCTCTCTATTTTAGCACCACAGTTTGCACAATCAATGCCTTCAATTCTAAATACAAATTTCATCTTACTCCTCCTTTCATATGAATGATTGCTCATATATTATTATAATATGCAGACCATCGCCTTTTGTCAATACTTTTTCTATTTCCCTGTTATTATGTTCATATTTTTGTTAGAATACTAATTGAAAAATATTTTGAATATCACATACAAGGAGGCTTATTATGTCTAATACATTAGTAAATGGACTCATGTCTTTCATTGATCAAAGTCCATCTATGTTTCATGCTGCAGATACAATTATTAGTCAATTAGAATCAAATGGATTCTCTTACTTAGACCCATCTTCAAACTGGAACCTTGAAGTAAATGGTAAATACTATGTAACTTCTAATCAATCTGCTGTTATTGCCTTTATTGTAAACAGTACTGCTGTTGAAAATGAAGGATTTAAAATTGTAGGTGCACATACAGATGTCCCTGGATTTAGAATTAAACCAAATCCTCAAATGACTACTGAAAGTTACGTCAAATTAAATACTGAAATCTATGGTGGTCCTATTCTCAACACATGGCTTGATAGACCACTTTCAGCTGCTGGTCGTGTAGCACTTAAATCTGAGAACGTGCTTAGACCAACTATTAAATTAGTGGATCTTGAAAGACCACTTTTAATTATTCCTAACCTGGCTATTCATATGAACCGTGATGTAAATAACGGTGTTAAACTTAACGCGCAAAAAGAAACCCTCCCAGTTGTTTCTTATGTTAAAGAAAAACTTGAAGGGAATATCATACTTGAAGAGGTTGCTAGAAAACTTAATGTAGCTCCTTCTGACATTCTTGAAATGGATTTATTCCTTTACCCAACAGAAAAAAGCTGTATGGTAGGTTTAAATGAAGAATTTATCTCTGCATCTCGTCTTGATGACCTTTCTATGGTTTATAGCGGACTCCATGCCCTTTTAAATAGTTCTTCAGCTTCTGGCGTTAACGTACTTGCATGCTTTGATAATGAAGAAGTAGGCAGTACCTCTAAACAAGGTGCAAACTCACCATTTTTAGGGACAACTCTTGAACGTATTGCAGTAAGCCTTGGTAAGTCACGTGAAGACTACTTTAGAGCACTTGCTCATTCCTTTATTATCTCTGCTGACGTAGCTCATCTTCTTCATCCAAACTACCCAGAAAAATCTGATCCAACTAACAAAGTACTTCCAGGTAATGGCCCTGCTATCAAGTTAAGTGCTAGCTGCAGCTATACAACAGATAGTGATTCATTTGGTGTATTTGCTCACCTTTGTGACAGCAACAATATTCCTTACCAAGTATTCGTAAACCGTTCTGATGAGCGTGGTGGTTCTACAATTGGACCTGTTACTGCCTCACACGTTGCTATCCGTTCAGTAGATATTGGTACACCTATGCTTAGCATGCACTCTGCTCGCGAACTTATGGCATCAGCTGACTTTATTCATACAACATCTGCAATGCTTGCTTTTTACAATCTGTAATTTAATTGGTAATTATTTGTTAACAAATCGCTATATACAGTTTCATAATTTAATTGTATGATATTAAAGGTGCAGGTATAGTCCATAAACTAGGAGGTAGGCACATGAATAAAATACTCGTATGTATTACTATCCAAGAAAACAGTAAACGCCTTATGAAAAAAGGTTATGATCTTGCTAAAAGCAGTGGGGGCGAACTCCATATCCTACATATCAGACATGGTGAAACTATTTTTGAGACGCCAGATAGTAGCCAGCTTTTTGAAGAACTTTTTATCTATGGCAGTGAACTAGGTGGCCAAGTACACTTTTTATGTAGCACTGATATTCCTCATACAATTAGTGATTTTATAACACAAAATGCTATTACACACCTTGTTATAGGAAAACCACCAGTATGTGCAAACGGACTGGCTCCTAATGTTTTTGAAAAGCTTGTATCTCTTCCTAAAGATATTCAGCTATGTGTATTAGATAGAGAAAACCATTAATTATTATGTACCCGAAAGGATTGTTTAAGATATGTATTCACATTATATCGATGTTGGTCGTTTAGAGATGATTTGCGGTCCTATGTTCTCAGGAAAGTCTGAAGAACTTATTAGACGCCTTAAACGTACCATTTTAGCTGGGATGCCAACTATTATTTTTACTCCAAAAATCGATAACCGTTATTTAGAAAATCATATTTGCTCTCACGATGGCAAGCAGCTCGAAGCTGTGCCAATTAGCCATATCGAGGAAGTACTTGAACATGTTACTGATGAAACAAAAGTAATCGGTATCGATGAAGTACAATTTTTAGATGGTGAAATTGTAAGTGTAATTATGAAACTTGTAAATGAAGGTAAACGTGTTATCTGTGCTGGCCTTGACAAAGACTTTAAAGCAGAAAGCTTTGGTCAAATGCCTGAACTTTTAGCTCTTGCTGATGATGTTACTAAACTTACTGCTATTTGTATGAAGTGCGGTAGACCAGCTAACTTTACGCAACGCTTAATTGGAGATCAGCCAGCATCTTATAATGATCCGCTTATTTTAATCGGTGCTTCTGAAAGCTATGAAGCAAGATGCAGATTATGTTATAAAATAGATAAATAAAACTAAAAATAAGACGAGCCTTGACAAGACTCGTTTTATTTTTACACTTTTTTATAGCAGGCTATTATTTTTATGTAGTGTTTGTGGTATACTATATAAGATAAATTTCTAACTGCTAAAATATAGGAGTATTGTCATGAATACATTAATGATTACTGATGTTAACGCCCTTCATACTGCTGCTGACATTTTAAAAAATGGCGGTCTTGTTGCTGTTCCTACAGAAACAGTATACGGTCTTGCAGCAAACGCGTTAAATGAACAAGCTGTATCTAATATTTTTAAAGCTAAAGGTCGTCCAAGTGATAATCCTCTCATCATACATATTGCGGACTTAGAAATGCTTAACCCTCTTGTTAAGAGCATTCCTGATAAGGCGCGTCTGCTCATGGAGCACTTTTGGCCAGGTCCTCTTACACTCATCTTTGAGTCTTCTGATTTAGTACCTGTTAGTGTACGTGGAGGCTTATCTACTGTTGCCATTCGTTTTCCATCTCATCCGGTTATACAATCCCTTATTAAAACGACAGGTTTACCACTTGCAGCACCTTCTGCAAACACATCAGGCAAACCAAGTCCAACCAATGCTCAAAGAGTATTTGAAGACTTAAATGGAAAAATAGATGCTATTATCGATGGTGGTCATTCTTCTGTAGGTCTTGAATCAACAGTTGTCGATATGACTGGATCTGTTGCAACCATTTTAAGACCAGGTGGCATTACAGAAAAAATGCTTAGAGATGTACTAGGTGAAGTAGTCATGGACCCCGCTTTATTAAGTGTAGATGCTAAAGCTATCCCTAAAGCACCAGGTATGAAGTATACTCACTATTCACCTAATGCGGATGTAGTCATTTATAAGGGAGATACCCAAAAGGTTGTAGATGCTATCAACAAACGTCTTTTAGAAGATGCACAAAATGGTATTCGTTCTAGTGTATTATGTGATGATGAAACTAAGACATTATTTAAAACGACTCATACTATTAGTTTAGGAAGCCGCAATCACCCTAATGACCTTGCAGCGCATTTATTTGAGTCACTAAGATGTTTTGATGATTTAGGCATGCAAAAAGTTTATGCACTTGCTTTTTCTGAAGATGGCATCGGCAGTGCAATTATGAATAGATTGGAAAAATCAGCAGGACATCATATTATTGAAATTTAGCTAAGTTTACATGCACTAATGAATTAATCTCTTAGTGCGTATACTATACAATAACAACTATGAATTTGACGGAGGATTTTTTTATGTTAGCACTTGCTTGTGACCATGGTGGTTATGAACTTAAACAAGAAATCATTAACTACCTGAACTCAAAAAATATTGAGTTCATTGATTTTGGATGTACATCAACTGACGCTGTAGACTATCCTGAGTATGGTAAAAAAGCTGCTCATGCCGTAGCTAGCGGTCAGTGTGATAAAGGTATTATTATTTGCGGTACAGGTATTGGTATTTCTATCAGCGCTAATAAAGTACCTGGTATTAGATGTGCATTATGCCACGATTGTTTCTCTGCTGCTGCAACTCGTGAACACAATGATGCAAATATGCTTGCTCTTGGTGCACGCGTTATTGGTGTAGGACATGCACTTAAAGTTGTAGAAACTTTCTTAAATACACCATTTTCAAATGATGAACGTCACATCAGACGTATCGAACAAATCGAAAAATAATTCTAGGAGGATTTTATTATGAGTAAAGTATTTATTATGGATCACCCATTAATCCAACACAAAGTATCACGTCTTAGATGCATCGATACAGGTTCAAAAGAATTCCGTGAACTTGTTAGAGAAATTTCACAACTTATGTGTTTTGAAGCAACAAGAGACCTTCCTCTTGAAGATTATGAACTTGAAACACCAATTGGAAAAGCAACTGGTAAACGTATTGCTGGTAAAAACTTAAGCATCGTTCCTATTCTTCGTGCCGGTCTTGGTATGGTTGATGGTATGCTTGACCTTGTTCCAACTGCTAAGGTAGGCCACATTGGTCTTTACCGTGACCCTGAAACACTTCAACCAGTAGAATACTACTGCAAACTTCCTCAAGACATCCAAGAAAGAGATCTTTTCGTTCTTGATCCAATGCTTGCTACAGGTGGTTCTGCAGTTGCAGCTGTACAATTCATCAAAGATAAAGGTGCTAAAAACATTAACTTCCTTTGCCTTATCGCAGCTCCAGAAGGTCTAAAATGTCTTCAAGAAGCTCATCCAGATGTAAACATTTACGTTGCTTGCCTTGATGAAAAACTTAATGATCACGGTTATATCGTTCCTGGTCTTGGTGATGCTGGTGACCGTTTATTCGGTACAAAATAAGACATTTCATAAAAAAGGTGCGTATATTAGCTTCATATAATAGGTTATATGCGTACCAAAATTCTTATTTCTACCTCATTGCAATCGCACAAACTGCTCAGCATGGTACTTTACGGCTGGTGCTACACTCTCTGTGAACAATCAACCTTGTAGTTTATGTGCGAAACTTATCATTAATATGGGCATTTCGCATATTATTTATGAGGGTGATTATCATGACGAGTTATAGCAGTAACTCCTTCAAGAGTCTGATATTCACCTTACTACATTTATAAGTGACCATAAGACTACATAAGTTAAGGAGATGAAAAGCATGAATTTTGCTAGTCTATATATAATGGCCTTTGTGTTAGCATTTTTAATTTCATTTGCAATGACACCTGTAGCCAAAAAAGTCGCCTTTAAAGTAGGCGCTATCGCAAATCCTAGAAAACGTGACATGCATAGCAAACCAATTCCACGTATGGGTGGTATTGCTATTGTGGCAGGCTTTATGATTACTTTATTTATAAGTATTCAATTTATTACGGTATTAGATTGGAAACAAGTTATCGGAATTACGTCAGGGGCACTTATTATCTTCCTGCTAGGCTTCTTTGATGATATTTATGAACTGAGTGCTAAGCTTAAGTTCCTTATTCAAATTCTAGCAGCAACAATTGTTGCCTTATCTGGTGTATCTATACCTTTCATATCTATCCCATTCATTGGAAATGCACCAATGTTCTTAGATATGCTTTCTATACCTATTACAGTTATTTGGATTGTAGGAATCACCAATGCCGTTAACTTTATTGACGGTCTTGATGGCTTAGCTGCTGGTGTTTCTTCTATTGCCTCTCTTTGCCTTATGGTTCTTTCTATTTATAGTGGTTATCCTATTGCTATTTTACTTACAACTATTTTGGCTGGATCTTGTTTAGGCTTCCTTCCATATAACTTTAATCCAGCTTCTATTTTCATGGGTGATACAGGTTCTACTTTCCTAGGATTTATCCTAGCTGTAACGTCTATACTTGGACTTTTAAAAAGCTATACAATTGTTACAATCGTTGTGGCTGTTCTCGTACTTGGCCTTCCAGTATTTGATACAGCTTTTGCTATTATCAGAAGACTACTTGCAGGCAAACCTATTACGGCTCCAGATAGAGGACACCTTCATCACCGTCTAGTAGATAGAGGATATAGTCAAAAACAGGCTGTTATTACACTCTATGCCATTAGTGGTGTATTTGGCCTCTCAGCTATTGCTGTAGCCAATCATGATTTTAGATTTATTGTAGCTATTTTCATTATTATGGGACTACTTCTTTACTTCAATTTGAAGATTATGTCTTCTCATAATGATAATAAAAAAGATTAAACAAAAAAGCACCTATTCCTAGGTGTTTTTTTTTATAAAAATACTCTATCTCCCTCCTCCCTATAATGCTATAATTACCTTAAATTAGTGTCGTAAACGAAGGAGTTAACAAGTATGCCAGATACCATTACTCACTACCTGTTCGGATTAGATCAGGCAAAGAATATTATAGACTCTCCCCTCTATAAAATGATTAAAGATAACCGTAACCTTTACTTTATAGGCCTCCAAGGCCCTGATCCTATGTATTATCATGCTCCTTACAAAAAACATAATCATTTTAAAGTAGCTTCTCTTATGCATCAAGATCATACTGGCTATTTTTTATCTTCTGCTCTCTGCTTTGCTAAGAAGCACATAGATACTCCTGAGCTGTTTAATCCTTGTATGGCTTATATCAGTGGTCTTATTTGTCATTATGCGCTTGATATTACAGCACATCCTTATATTTTCTATCTAGGCGGGCGCTATAGATTAGATGACCCTTCTACTACTAAATATCAAGGACTGCATAAGCGTATAGAAGTGGCTATTGATGCCTTACTTCTAGAAGAGAAATTCGACCGTAAAGCACATACTTTTAAAATCCATAAGCATGTTCTTAAGAACCTTAGCTTACCACCTATTATCTTAGAGCTTTATGAGGAACTTCTCTTTTCTATTTATGCTATTCCAAATGGTGGACAGATTTTCAAACATTCTTATGAGGATTTTAGAAACTACTTTAGGCTTACTTATGATAGAACAGGCCTTAAAAAGAGCCTGGCTGTTACAGCTATGCCTCTTCTGCCTTCATCTATTGCAACCTTAGCACCAACTTTCTCTTATCATGACTGCGTTGATGAATTCACAGATTATCTTAATACCAAAAAAGCCGTATGGCTTCATCCTGTAACAGGTAATGTCTATACTTACAGTTTCCATGATTTATTAAGAAATGCACATAAACTGGCAACTACTCTCCTTCTAGGTGCATATAACTTTATTAATTCAGAAATCTCTTTAGAAGAACTTGAAATGCTTCTTCCAAACTTATCTTACCTTACAGGTCTTAGAACTTCTGATACACGTCCAATGCAATATTTTAAATTTTAATAGTTAAAATAGTCTTTATTGGAGATTAGAATAGAGTAACTTTAAAAGGATTGCCACAAAACTTAGTAACTGGTTTTGTGGCAATCCTTTTAAAGTTTATCAATATATTTTACAATACTTTTGTGAATCTCAATATTTGATTCACTTTTGCGTACATCTTCTAGGAAGTCTAATACTTTAACTGCTTCTATATCCATATCTAACATAGAAGCTATACGAAGTTCGAAGAGTCTTAGGTAGATTTCTCCTTCTCTCTCCCATTCCTCATATGTACTAATATTGCGATTAATAGTATCTAGAATGTTATTTAAGATGTTTATAATTTGCTCAATAATATTATCATAGAAAAGCTCTACTGTATCTACTCTGATAAATAGATCTGCTAGTCTATTCATTAGCTCATTCATAATATAAGCTGTTTGTTCTTTTCCTAGTTTCTTCTCTAAACCTTTTAAATTAACACCTTTATAAAATCTCTCTTTATAGAATGTAAGAAACTTCTCTAAGTCTCCTGCATTACAATCTGGCTCTATAGCAAATAGGATTCTAAAGAATATATTCCATTGGAATTCATCATTGACTGTCTCTTGGATGAAATGTGCAATCTTATTACTAAATGTATCTTCTAAGTTACATTTTCTCATAAATTCTATCTGACTTGTAAAGTCTATTTCTTTATGCTCAATCTCATTAAGCCTTGCAAATACACTTACCATCGTTTCATTGTACACATCATCATTATCCCCTAATACATTTCTAAATACATATTTTACAATAGTATCACAGGATTTTCTAAAGTCTACAAGAATCCCTATACTCTCTTTAATTTTTAAAGCGAATAAATCATAGAGTGCTTTTGAAAGAAGCTGCTCCATCTGCGCCTTACGCCCTCTCATACTTGTTGCATCCCCTCTATCAAACTGATTAGAGATAAGCAGAAGCTGCTGGTCTATAGTAGTTAAACTGTTTTTAATAGAGCTCATAATATCTTTATAGAAACGGTCTGCAATAATATAATTATAATTTTTATAGATAACTTTATGTTCAATCTCACTCCAGAATATATTAACTAATGATTTAATCTGTACCTCAAAATTAATACATCTATCATCAAATAAATATTTGCCATCTATGCGGTACATCTTCATACCATTTTTTTGACTTTTAGGCTGCTTACTGCCAAGCTCTAATAGTACATTCGGATTACCTTCTGGGCTAGAGTAGCCTTCATACTCTGTAGATGGGACATTGAAGTATTTACGTAATAGCTTATAAATCGTACTTTCATCACCTATGAATCTGCACTCTATACGAATACCTATAAGATCTGATAAATGGTCAAACATGCCTTCTACAGTCTTGTACTTTGTATAATAATCATAACGAAGAATTTTTTCTTTTAAACTTTGTTTTGATTTAACACGAGAATTAATATTTAAATAGCCTTCATTGCTAGACTCAAGCATGTCTTCAAAGAAATATTCTAATTCTCTACTTGCAATATCTAAATTAATCCTCATGCCATCTAAATGGTCTAATACTTCATTAATAAAACTAAACATTTCTAGTTCCATTTTTTATACCTCTCTTTATCCGTGCTTTATGAAACTTTCTAGCTTTATTATAAAAGATAGAAATAAATGCACTATGACGATTTTTTTAATATCATAGTGCATTTTTATCTAAGCTATTTACATATTGTTAATATTTGTTAAAGAAACATATTCCAATCCCACTTAGCCCTAAATGGGCGCTTAGTACACTGCCTATTCCAGTCTCCACAAACTGTACATCCCCTAACCGTTCTTTTAGCATCTCTCTAATCGTATGAAGAAGCTCTGTCTCCTCTGCATGAACAAGTCCTATTGTCTGTTGCGTATAATCACTAATACGCTCTTCTACTGTATCGACCAGTTTAGTAAGTAGTTTCTTCTGACCACGCACCTTCTCATAAACTTCAATAAAACCATCATTCACATGAATAAGTGGTTTAATATTAAGCATATTGCCTAATATGCCCTCCGCCTTGCTAATACGCCCACCTTTTACAAGCCAGTTTAAATCTGTCAAAGTAAAAATATGTTCTGCATGATCTGCTAAAAACCTAATACGTGCTAATATCTCATCATAAGTAGCACCTTCATCCCTTAATCTTGTAGCTTCCATAGCCATAAATCCTATACAAATAGAACCTGATTTGGAGTCTACTGCTGTAAAACGGCATTCTGGATAACGCGTACTCATCTCTTCCATAAGTATATGTACTGTCTGATACGTTCCAGACATCTTCCCTGAGAAACTTATATAAATCACATCATCTTTATTTTCTCCATAAGCTTCTAATTTCTTTATAATATCCCCTGGGAGTGGCTGTGAAGTTTGAGGCATTACCCCTTGTTTCATGGCATCGTATACCTCTTGCACTTCAATTTCTTCTTTATCTGCATACTCTTTATCTTCAAGCCTTACTCTTAAAGGTAGCCAATCTATTCTATGCTCTTTTAAAAAACGCTCTGGAAAGTCACAAGTACTGTCAACTAGTAATTTTATCATGTCTGCACCTCTTTCTTTCATTTGTATTTAGTGTAACCTAATTATATAAAGATTCTATTAATTAATAGCATATCTTGCATTTTATAGTAGATAATTATTAATTTATGAATTATAATACAAAAGTGAGACTATTTCAAATTAGGTGATGATATGAAAAAATATAATTTTCCCCATATTCTTGCAACCATATACTTCGTTTCTTTATTTAATATATCTTTTCTCTACTTTTCAAGACATAGGCAGCATGCTTATCTTATATTTATGTTTACTTTATGCCTCTTTAGCGTACTTATTGTGACTTTAAGTATCTATAGTTTAGATGCACATAATTCATCCCTATTATGTGTAATAGGATGTATGAACGGGACAAGTATACTTTTTATGACACTTGCGCTTCCTCTTACTTGGGTTGAGTGTTATACAAAAGCACTAACTACATCTATAACTAACTCGCTCTTTATACAATCTTTTAGCATTTTTGTTCTTCTTTTCTGTCTTGCAACTCTACTTGTATTTAATTACTTTGATCAGCCTCTTATACGCAAAAAAGTTTGCTATAGCTACATGTCTTTTACTTTAATTATTTTTACAGTCTATTTAATAGTTAATCATACCTTAACACATCCTAATAGTGTTCCTTATGATTACTTTATATTTTGCTTAGTTATTCTACTGATTATTAGCCTCTTAACTGTTTTTGCTAGCATACATATTGCAAATAAGAAAAATCTCCTTAAGGAAAGGAGTAATGCCTTTGTATTAGTACGTCTAACTTTGCTTAGCCTTACTATTATTTTAAGTTATGGTCTGAGTTACTTTATACCTAAGTATCCTTATATGGTCATACTGCTTACATGCGTCTTTCTCCTCTTTAAAATTATTATGAGCGATTCAATCCTCCAACATTCTCAAAGACTTATGACCAAATTAGAGCTTCACCACAACAATACTAAGCTTATGAATGCTTATTTAACCCATATGTCACATGAACAAGAAGTCCTTACTCAGCAATATCATTATATTGATACACTTTACTCTCAAATGATGTTTTTTTACCCTAATGCTCTATTCATTATAGTAAATCAAAATATTTATCATGTTAATGAAAATGCTAAAACACTTCTTAAATATCAAGATTTAGATCTTATTATGAATACTTGTTTTATGGATTACATTGCACCCGATGATCGCCCAATAGTAGAAGAGATTGTTCATTCATTGTATAGATGCATCATTGAGTTTGAAACTGTAGATGTACACTTTATTACCTCTACGGGTGAACTTATTGATGTTGAGCTCTATCTTACACTTTCCCATGATAATAAAGTCCGTGCTATTATTGCCTCTGCGAAGGATATCTCTGATAAAAAACAACGTGACCAACTTCAACGAGCTATAGAATTTGAGAAAATCAAAGTAGAGTTTTTCTGCACTATTTCACATGAATTAAAAACCCCTGTGAACATTATCTATAGTGCTACACAGCTTCAAAATAACTTTATTAACAATCATGAGTATGACAAAATTCCTCATTATAATACTATGATTGAACAAAATTGTATGAGACTCTTAAGACTACTTAATAATTTCTTAGATATTAATAGGCTAGAAAGCCATTATTTTAATATCTCTCCACGTACACTAAACATTGTCATGCTGACTGAAAATATATTAGATTCCATTCTTCCTTATACAGAGCGTAAAAATATTACTGCTATTTTTGATACTTATGAGGAAGAAGTCTACTGTACAGTTGATCCTGATCTTATGGAAAGAATTCTTCTTAATTTATTCTCGAATGCAATTAAATATGGGCATGAAGATGGGCATATTTGGGTAACTGTTACGCTAGAAACAGGTTACGCCCATATACATATTAAAGATGACGGTGTCGGTATCCCTGATGAGAGTAAAGAACTTATATTTGAACGTTTTACACGTATTGAAAATGGTCTCATCAGAAAAGCCGAAGGGGCCGGAATCGGTCTTTCTCTAGTAAAATCTTTTGTTGAACTTAATAAGGGCTCTATAGAAGTAAAAAGTAAAGTAAACCAGGGCACAGAATTTATTATTAAATTTCCTATTGAAACGAATCCTACCTTACTACATGACCTAGATTATACTTATATGACAGGTAGTGATAAAGTAGATATTGAGTTCTCTGACCTTTATATGGATTAAACGAATTATGAAACAAATAAAAAGCTCCCTATTTAGGGAGCCCTTTTTATAGTTAAATATGTTTATTCTGCTACTTTAAGTCCTGCAATTTTAGCAAGTTCTACAATGGTAGCTTTTGATATTTTTTTACCTTTGTAGTCAATAAGGTCATCCATGCTTCCGTTAAAGATATCTGCTGGTTCATACTTTTTAAGGATGATTTTTTCATCATCTACAAAAATTTCTAATGAATCTTTCTCTTGGATATTAAGGTTTCTTCTTAATTCAATTGGTAATACAACTCGTCCTAACTCATCGACTTTTCTTACGATCCCTGTTGATTTCACTTAAATCCTCTCCCTTTTAAAAAATATTGTCAACCCATGTAGATTTTTCTAATTTCTGTAATAATAAAGTACCATAATTAGCAATAAAAGTCAATTGATGTTTTGTAAATTTTTATCGATTTTTTAGATTTTTTTATCAATTCATTAATATAATATTGTATTACTGCATAATTCGTACCTATTATTTTTATATTTTTTTATTTTTTTGTCGAATTTCCTGCTTATAGTATTTGTAGTTCTTAATTTGATTCCCATTAATTGATTTTTTTACCATGTAATTTGTACCCTTTTTGTGTAAAGTTTGTCCATCCTGCTGCATATAGTTATAGAGACAAGTCTATTTTATTATGTGTAAGGAGCGATATTATGCTGAATTATCTTTGGGGAGCTATGATTATCTTCTCCATGCTTATGGCTTTATTCGGTGGCCATATGCAGCAGATGACGCAAAGCATATTAAATTCAAGTCAATCTGCTGTTGAAATCTGTATTTCCTCATGTGGCGCGTTAGCCATGTGGATGGGGGTTATGCGTATTGCAGAAAACGCACATCTTATAGATGCTCTAGCTAACCGTATGACACCAATTCTTAACTTTTTATTTCCTGATGTACCTCGTAACCATCCTGCCCGTAAATATATTGCCACAAATATTATAGCCAACTTTTTAGGACTTGGTTGGGCCGCTACACCTCCTGGACTTAAAGCAATGATAGAACTTCAAAAACTTAATAAGACTCATCCTACAATTGCTACTCATGCCATGTGTATGTTCCTTATCGTCAATATTTCTACTGTCCAGCTCGTTTCTATTAATATAATCGCCTACAGAAGTGCATATGGTTCTGCCAATCCTACAGAAGTTATAGGGCCTTCTATTATTGCTACAGCTCTTTCTACCCTTGTAGCTATTACCTTTGCAAAATGTATGTATAGGAGGAATGATTAGATGAAGTTTCTCGTAACCTTATCAGACTTTCTTGTACCTACTGTTATGTTTCTCATTGTTGTCTATGGGCTTATACATAAAGTAGATGTATTTCAATCTTTTGTAGATGGCGCAAAGGAAGGTATTAATGTGGTCCTTTCTATTCTCCCAACTCTTGTTGCACTCATGTTAGGTATAGCCATGCTTAGAACTTCTGGTGCCTTAGACGGGCTCGTAAGGCTTCTTAGCCCTCTTGTCTCATTCTCTAATTTCCCAACAGAAGTTATTCCTGTTGCCCTTATGCGCACTGTCTCTTCTTCTGCTTCCACAGGGCTTATTCTTGATATTTTTAAGAATTATGGGCCCGACTCTTTCATTGGCAGACTTGTATCTATCATGTTTGGATGTACAGAAAGTATTTTCTATACCATGTCTGTTTATTTTATGTCCATTAAGATAAAAAACAGTCGTTATACTGTTGTTGGTGCTCTTCTTGCATCTCTAGTGGGAATTACCATGTCTTATCTACTAACTGTCTACCTTTTCGGTGTATAAACTATTTTTTTTTAAGTCAAAGATGGTATAATATAACTATAATTTATGCAAAGGAAGGATCCGAAAATGTTCGATAAACTTAAATCTTTATTTTCCCAAAAAGATGATGTATACGAAGATGAAGTATTATACCATAAAAATGGCAATATTATGTATGAAGGTGCTATGAAAGGTCCTATGTTTCATGGAACAGGTAAGCTTTATAATGAAGCAGGTAAACTCATCTATAAAGGTGAATTCAGAAGTGGTGAACCACATGGTCATGGCATAGCCTATTTAGACGACTGTGAGTCTTATGAAGGTGACTTCTACAAAGGGGAACAAACTGGAAAAGGTGTTTATCATTGGGCAGATGGTTCTTATCATGAGGGTGCTTTTCTAAATGGCATACGTGAAGGCAAGGGTATTTTCTACACTGCAGAAGGTACTATTTTTGAAGGTACTTTTATGAATAATAAGCTCCAAGGATATGGTTCTTGCACTTTCCCTAATGGTAACTTCTATGAAGGTGAATTTAGAGATGGCATTGCTACAGGACGCGGCAAACTTACACTTGGTGGCATTGGCACTTATGAAGGTGATGTAGTAGAAGGTATCCCTCATGGTAAAGGTACTTATAACTATGAAGATGGTTCTATGTACCGTGGTGATGTAGTACAAGGCCAACTTACTGGTAAGGGTATGAAAGTTTTTGCAAATGGACATAAATACATAGGTGAATTTAAAGATGGTATGATGCATGGTGAAGGTATGTATGAAGAAGATAACGGTGCTAAATACCAAGGCATCTTCGAAGAAGATTACATGTTAAGTTCTACTCATGGCAGTGTTATGCTCCCAGGAATTGGTATGTATGAAGGTGAATTAGTAGATGATAAGCCAAATGGTAAGGGAAAAATTAACTTCCTCCAAGGAGGTTCCTACATCGGAGAAGTTGTAGATGGTCATATTACAGGTCATGGTACACTCCATTATCCTAATGGTCATAAATATACTGGTGACCTTGTAGATGGCAAAATGCACGGAAAAGGTACCTATGAAGACGAAGAGGGTAATAAATATGTAGGACTATTCGAAGATGACTATATGGTAGAGCGTCTTGCTTAGTCTAAAATATATAGTACTATTCCAAACAGTAGCAGATAGTGTAACTATAAAGAAACTGTTAATGCTTTTCTAGGCATTTTAGTTCTAGCAGAACTTATCAGCAATTCTACTCCAGACAGTAAATGGTTCCTAAACGGCATGAAAAAGGAAAAATCAGCAAAAAAGAATAAGCTAGATTGAGTTCACTATGCTCAATCTAGCTTATTCTTTTATAAACGGAGAGTATTCTTCTGCACAAGGACATTACCCATAGCAGATGCTTCAGTTGTCCCTTTAATAACCACTTTGTGTGTTGCTTGTTTTACCACTTCACATAGATGTGCATCCTTTGTTCCGCCACCTACCATGCGAATAGTACTTATTTCTTCACCAATTAATTCTTCAAACTGGTGAACCGTCTCTTGATAAAGTTTCCCTAAGCCGTTATACACAGCTGTAGCCACTTCACCTATACTTTCTAACTGCACATTATATTTTTCTTTACATGCAGCAATAATTTCCTGTTCCATATTGATAGGGGCCATAAAGCGTTCATCTGCTATATCAATAGCATACCCATGGCTTACTTTGCGTGCTTCTTCTATAATATCTGGGAAATCTACTTTTAAACCTTTATCATTTAGACATTTTTTAAGTTGCTGTAAGATCCATAAACCATTAATATTTTTTAGAAGTCTCACCTTACCTTTAGCACTTCCCTCATTCGTAAAGCCACTTAATCTAGCCTTTTCCTCTAATTGAGCTTTACTTACTTCAAGCCCCATAAGGCACCATGTACCACATACAAGATACATTTCATCTTCCTTTTCAATTTCAGCTCCTACTACTGCTGAAGCTGTATCATGACTTCCTACCGCTATAACAGGAATAGAACCAAGACCTGTCTCTTCTTGAATAGCTTTTGTAAGTGTACCTACCTGTGTGCCAGGTGGTACTAACTCGCACATTACATTCCTATCAAGATCCAGTTTATCAAAAATTTCTTTGCTATAGCCTTTTGTCTCTACATCAATAAGTCCACTTGTTGAAGCAATAGTTGCTTCATTATACATTTTACCCGTAAACAAATAGCCTAATAAATCTGGTGTAAAGAGCCACTTCTTACCATAATTTTTAATAATAGAATTATACTTCTTATCATAGTAAAGCTGATAAATAGTATTGAAAGCTGCTTTTTGTATACCTGTTATACCATATAATGTTTCTTCAGATATAATGCTTTCTACTTCATCTATTACTTTTGCTGTTCTGCCATCTCTGTAATGAATAGGCAGATTAATCATCTGCCCATTCTCATCAAGCCAGGCGCCATCCACCCCCCAGGTGTCAATCCCCATGGATTGAATGCTTACATCTTTTCTTAAGGCTACTTTCTTTAAGCCCTGTTTCATTTCATGAAAGAGTCTTGGTATATCCCAATACATCGTTCCATTCATAACAACAGGGTCATTAGGAAAACGATGTACTTCTTCTAGTTCTATCTTTCCCTCTTTATCAATACCTAGCATCAACCTTCCACTTGATGCACCTAAGTCAAATGCAATGTAAGCTTTATTCATAGTGGCAGCCTCCTAAGCTTTTTTGTAAAGTGGTCCGTAGTTTTTACATGCTCTAAAGTCTGCACCTTCCATATCCTTTGTACCAAATGCACTCCAAACTTTTGGTCTAAAAATACGTTCTTCTGATACGTTGTGCATTGCTACTGGAATTCTAAGCATTGAAGCAAGTGCAATTAAGTCTGCTCCAATATGTCCATAGCTAATTGCACCATGGTTAGCAGCCCATTCATTCATAACACTATATACATCTTTGAATGCACCTTCACCTGTTAAGATTGGAGCAAACCATGTTGTAGGCCATGTTTGGTCTGTACGTTTGTTAAGTGTATCATGTACATCAGCTGGGAGATCAACTGTGTAACCTTCAGCAATTTGAAGAATTGGTCCAAGACCTTTAACCATTGATACACGGCTCATAGTTACAGGCATACCACCTTCTGAAAGGAAGCATGATGAGTAACCGCCCCCTCTAAAGTATTCACGGTTAGCTGATGGCCAAGTTGTAGCATCAAGACAAGCCTTTACTTCTTCATCTGTAATATCCCAGAATTGTTTCATAACAGGCTCCCCATTTGCACCTTTTTGTTTACCTGTTGCATCAAGTGTTGTTGCCCCTGAGTTAATAAGGTGGATAATACCGTTTGCAGCTCTACCTTCTAATTTATGTCCTGTTACACGTTCAACGGCTTCAGGACTCCAATATGTACGCACATCTGAGAAAATTTGTGATCTACCTGTAAGTAGGTGACCAAATAACATAGGTACACCGTTAAGTGCATCATTTTCTGTTGCTACAACAAAAGCTTCACGTGTGCCATTCCAGTCAAATGATGAATTAAGGATAGCTTCCATAAAGTCACCATTAGGTTTATAATCTGTCCATTGTCTTTGGCCTTGGAAACCTGCAGCAATGGCATTGTGTCCATTTGATTCTTCAATGAAACCTTTTTCAGCAAGTTTTTCATTCCCCACCATAAGGTCACGGCAAATAAGTGTCATTTTTACAACGAATTCCCAATCAGCTTCTTTACCTGCTGCATCTTTAACAAGATGAGGTTTATTAATTTCTATACCTTCTTTGCAATTTGCTTTTACCCATGCAAGTGCTTTTTCATACTCATCTTTATCGTAAATTTCAAGTTCAATACGTCTCATAATTTCAATCATATCTACATACTCTGTTCTCATACCTAAGTAGTCACTGAAGAAATGTGGATCTACAATTGAACCTGCGATACCCATAGATACATTACCAATTGATAAGTAAGATTTATTTCTCATATGTGCTACAGCAAGACCTGCTTTAGCAAAAGTTAAGATTTTAGTCTCTACATCAGATGGAATTGTTCTATCATCTGCATCTTGAACATCTTTTCCATAGATTGAGAATACTGGAAGACCTGCTTGAGCATGTGCTGCTGCTGCAGAAGCAAGATATACAGCACCTGGTCTTTCAGTTCCATTAAAGCCCCAGATTGCTTTAAGTCTATGAGGATTAAGGTCAAGTGTTTCAGCACCATAACACCAGCAAGGTGTAACTGTAATAGAAATATCTACATTTTCTTTTTCGAATTTGGCTTCACATGCACTCGCTTCTGCTACTCCACCAATTGTAGTATCTGCAATAACACATTCTACTTTCTCACCATTTGGATGTCTAAGTGTTCCTTCAATAAGCGCAGCTACTGCTTTTGCCATAGACATTGTTTGGTCTTCTAATGATTCTCTAACGCCTTCTCTTCTGCCATCGATTGTTGGTCTAATCCCGATTTTTGGTAATTGTCCTTTTAAACGATATGTATTTGCCATTTTAAGTTCCCCCTAAATTTTCAAATTATAATTTTGAATGTCTTTGTGATTCATTCCTTTAATTAATTTTACTAAACGGTTAACTTCATGTTGTGAAAGCTTTTTTCTCCATATTTTAGATTGTGCAAAATTTATACAGTATTTGTATGGATTTATCTTTTTTTTGTTTGTTTATTCTTTATATTATCATCTTAATTTTTATTATGCAATATATTTATATGTAATTTTAATAATATATTTAAAAATATTTATTTTTCTGTTATCACCTGTTTAATTTCTAGTCATACTTTACCATTATATATATTTTATCTAGATAACCTTATGTAATTTAACTATTTTCTATAGATAAAAATAGTTTACCAAAGTGTTTAAGTCTTTTCTATTAAATTTATTTACCATATATTTTTTAGTATAGTCTGTTACAGGTATTAAAATTTTAATAATTAGATTTCTCTAGTATTTCTTCTAGAAAATATGTTGTCTTTTGTGGTTTTCTATTTTTTATTACAAAACTCTTTTTAGCTTTATAATCTCCTTTTTAAATTAATTTTTATTTTATTGCAACAATTTTGTTTTTATTTTCAATAATTTTATATAAAATTATTTTATTTTTTTATTTTTCATTGTATAATACATACATTAATTTCATCTAAGTTTATTCTAGGGGGGAACTTGTATGACTAAAAAAATCGACTATGCCATTGGAATTTTAACTGCATTATTTATTTGTATTTTATGGGCACTTCCATTTTTTAATGTACCTTTATTGAACCTTATTACCATAAGCCTACTTGTAGTTTTTTCTGCCCTATATATGCTTTATATAAAAACTACACAGTTCATCTATCTATCTCGTATACTTATTATTCCTTTAGTTCTTTGGTTCGTAACAGCTAAAGATAGCCTTGCTTTTATTAATATTATGGGATTTATATGTGTATTTGCTTGCTGCCTATCCGCACTTATACGCTATCTCCAAGCAGAACAAAAGAGTGCTGTAAACTAGAAATCTAGTTTACAGCACTCTTTTTAAATCTTAAAGTTCAACTAATACAGTCTTCACTTCGTATGGTCCGAATTCAAGTGTAATAGTCTCTGATGTGAAGTGGTCACCTTCTGGTTTTTCCATAAGGTTAGATTCTTGCCATCCTTTAACTTTTGCATCTAAAGTAATCGTTGCTTTTTGTTTACCGCCTATGTATTCATGGCAACGGATTACAAGTGTTTTTCCATCTTCTGAGCGCTTTACAGCATCTACTTCGATATATTTATTATCGATATTTAAGAAGCTGTATGCATCTTCTTTAGCTTTACCTGCTTCTACTTTAAGTGGATTGTTAAGGTAGTAAGCACGGATTTCTGTATCTGCATCTACCCAGCTACCTTCATGAGGAAGAAGTGAGTAAGTAAATTCATGTTCACCTTGATCTTGCTCTGTATCTGGATGTGTTGCTGATTTAAGAAGTGTAAGTCTAATCACATTGTTTTTAATATCATGACCATATTTGCAGTCATTCATTAAGCTGACACCGTAGTTACGCTCTGAAAGGTCAACCCATTTATGTGCTACAGTTTCAAAACGTGCCCAGTCCCAACTTGTATTCCAATGTGTTGGACGTTGTACGTTACCGTATTGTACATCATAAGTTGCATAAGTTGAACGAATATCTACTGGGAAAGCAACTTTCATCAGTTGTTTACGTTCTCTAAAGTCAACCCATGTTTTAAAGTCAATACGTTTATCTTCCACATAGAAAGTCATATCTTGTTTAATCTTTGTATTCATATAGTTCCATTCAAGACGAACAACCATATGAAGAGGACCTTTTTCAGTAACTTCCATACGTGTAAGGTCTGTTACTTCTCTCATTTTTTCTTGGTAATAGATATCAATATCCCAAGCTTCATGTGCAAGAGGTTTATCTTCAAACATTTGAATAACGTTTGCTTTTGCACCTTTTGCAAGTACTTGGCGATCTGCCTTTTTATCTACAAGTGAGGTCATATGACCTGCTTCATTAAGCTCTACATGGTAGAATGGTGTTTCAATTATACCGTTAGCAAAAGTAAATACATTTGTATTATTTTCTATACTATTTGATGTATTATCCACAAGTTTGATTACTTTCCATCCCATTGCAGGTATGTTATCCACATAAACCACATAACCATTGTGAGTTTCTTGAGCTTTAAGGACATTTCCTGCTTCATCTACAAACTGACCTTTTGCCTCTGTCACGATATGTGCATAGTCGCTACGGTTCCAGTTTGTATTGTTAATAACAGTCCATGTGCTTTCTTCAGCACCCATAATATTTGTAAAGACGCTTTGTTCTATTTCTTTTGCAATAGCTTCTGCTTTTTCATAGTTTACATGGCTATCTTTATATACTTCATTAATAGATGAACCTGGAATAATATCGTGGAACTGATGAGTAAGGATGATTTTCCATCCTTCTGTAAGCTCATCTTGTTTAGCCTCTTTGATATCACCTTTGTTAATAGCATCCATTGCTGTTAACCACTCTACATTACGGTAGTAGTTTTCAAGGTAACGGTTCATTTTTTTGTTATAGGCCTGACTTGTATAAGTCCCTCTATGGTATTCAAGATAAAGTTCTCCATCCCATGTGTGAACGTACTCATCAGTATTTTCTACTTTTTCTCTAAGGTCTTTGAAGTAATCGGCAGCTTTACTTGTCTCAAGACTTGGGAGTCCTGGCATTTTATCTACTCTTCTTCTGTACTCAAGCATATCACGGTTTACACCGCCACCGCCATCTCCATAACCGAAGGAAATAAGAAGTTCATCTGTAAGATTTTTATCGCTATAAGCATCGTATACACCTTTTACGATTTTTGGTGTAAGATGTCCATTATATGTGTAGAACCATGAACCTGGCTGGCTCCAAGGTTCTGGTGCTGTAATGAAGTGTGTTAAAACTTCACTACCATCCATACCGCGCCATTTGAATGTATCATGTGGCATACGGTTGTATTGGTTCCAGCTTATTTTAGTTGTCATGAACATTGGAATGCCTGACTTTTTAAGAATTTGAGGAAGTGCCCAAGAGTATCCAAATACATCTGGAAGCCATAAGTATTTAATTTCCTGGCCAAGTTCTTCTCTGAAGAATTTGCCACCTACTAGGATTTGTCTTGTTAAAGACTCCCCTGATGTTAAGTTACAGTCAGCCTCAACCCACATACCGCCATCAGCTTCCCAGTTTCCTTCCTTAACCTTAGCTTTAATTTTTTCAAACATTTCAGGATGGTCTTCCTTAATGTATTCATAAAGCTGTGGTTGTGTTTGAAGGAAAGTATACTCTGGGTACTGCTCCATAAGGCGAAGTACTGTTGAGAATGAACGTGCACATTTTTCTCTTGTATGTTTAAGTCTCCATAACCAGGCAACGTCAATATGTGTATGTCCTACGCATTTTACTTTTACTAGGCTGTTTTTATCCATGCTATCAATGAGTTCATTAAGAAGGTCGTCTGCTGCATGCACAGATTCATAGAACGCCTCACTACCTGGATAAGACCAGTCTATAAGTTTATAGGCTTTATCAAGTGCCATTCTAAGTTGTGGGACTACTGGATCAAATTCATTAAGAACCTTTAGTGTCTCTAAAATTACGCGAGTCATGAAGAAAAGGTCATCAACTTTTTCATCAAGCCACGCTAAATCTGCACGATTAATACGATGTTCTTGAGGAGTTGGATTCCCTCCACCTTCAAGACCTGACCATAATCTAAATACAAGTTCTAAATCTTTTCCTGCATAGTTACTATCAAAGAACGCTTCTTTATGGTTAGAGTCCACACCTTGGTATGGTTTACCTTCTATGTAAAGCATAGATTCAAATCCTGAGTTATTTCCTCCTCCAGTGCTACCGAAGTCAAAAATACCAACGATTTTTTTCCCTTCCCATGCTTTAGGTACACTCATAGTTTTTCTAAGCCATAAATAACGGTCACGACCACTCCATCTTTCCCCTACTGCCATTAAATCCCAACAAGCATCGCTTGTTGGGATTTCTGGATTAGAGACACCAGCAGTGTCTTCTTTGGCAAATAGGGACTCGAATGGAATAATATCTCTGTAACGATAACTTGCTAATTCATAAAGTCTAGCTTCTAATTTTCTATCAGTAAAGAACATATACCCCGAGCCTCCTCGTTTATTCTAATTATAGAGAATTGTTTTTGATGTATTCTACTAATTCATCAACTTGTGCAAATGCAAGACCTGTTACAGTATCTGCACATCCGTAGTAAATTGCAATTCTTCCTGTTTCAGCATCTGTAAGAGCTGCACATGGGAATGCAACGTTTGGAACGTCACCTACGCACTCATATAATTCTTGTGGTGAAAGAAGATATGGTTTAGTTCTGTATTTAACGATCCATGGTTTTTCAAGGTCAAGGATAGCAGCACCGAAGCTGTATACGAAACCATTACAGCTGTTAAGAACACCGTGGTAGATCATTAACCAACCTTCTGAAGTTTCGATAGGGATTGGGCCTGCACCAATTTTTGTTGATTGCCATGCAGAGTCGTCACCTTTTACAGTTGACATTACATGTCTATGTTTACCCCAGAATTCCATATCTGGTGATTGGCTGTAGAAGATATCTCCGAATGGAGTATGTCCTGTATCAGATGGTCTACTTACCATTCCGTAAAGACCATTGATTTTTCTTGGGAATAATACACCATTTCTGTTATATGGTAAGAATGCATTTTCTAATTGGTGGAATGTTTTGAAGTCAAATGTGTAAGCCACACCGATTGTTGGTCCATGGTATCCATTACACCATGTGATGTAGTATCTATCTTCGATGAAGCATACACGTGGGTCATAACGGTATTCTCTGTTAAGAATTTCTGCATCTTCACCTTCGAATGTAATTGGTTCATGGTTGATATTCCAGTTAATACCATCTTCACTGAAACCAGCAAAGATATCCATGCTTCTTGATTTGCTATCGCATCTGAATACACCAGCGAATTTACCTTCGAATGGTACTACAGCACTGTTGAAGATACTGTTTGATGATGGGATTGCATTTCTTTTGATAACAGGGTTGTTTGAGTATCTCCAAACAACGTCTGTGCAACCTTCTGGTCTTTCTTGCCATGGAATATTTGGTAAAGCATTTCCAATAATTTTAGTCATGATTGTTCTCCTTTTAACTAAATTAAGCTATATAAAATCATTAATTGATCTCGCTTACAGAATTTCTATAAATGACCTGACCTGATACAAAGATTCTACTTTGCTTATCCTGGTCACCATTTTCAACTTTTTCAATGATGAGATTTATTGCCTTCTGTGTCATAACATCCACATCCACTGCCACAGTTGTAAGCTTAGGATAAGAAATTTCTGCATAGATATCATTATCAAAACCTACAACAGATACATCTTCTGGAACTTTATAGCCCTTTTCAGTAAGATGCTTGACAAATTTATAGGCTGTATCATCACAGTTACAAACGAAGGCTGTTGGCATTTCCTCTGGGAGGATAAAATCAACCTCTTCGTTAGAATCATCTCTATCAGGAATAATACAATTGTTATTAATCGGAAGTCCTGAACCCATAAGTGACCTGCAGTAACCTAAAAAACGATCCTGAATACTACTTGTTGCATTAATATTGCCTACAAATCCAATAGATTTATGACCGCATCTAATTAAATAGTTGGTAATCTCAAATGTACTATAGTAATTATCTGTTACAATGCAGTCTACATTCACATCTGCATTATAACAATCAAGAAAGAGCATAGAGATATTTAATTCCTTAATCACCTCAATATGTTGTTTCTTAACATCACCTAATACGATGATTCCGCTAATGCCATTATCTATAAACATTTTGTTTACTTCTTGAACACTAGGCATATTACTTCCAAGTGGATAAAGATTACACATGTAACCTCTTCTCGTTAAACTGGATGCTAACTTTTGATAAAAACGAAGATAGAAAGTTGTATACTCTCTTGCATCTACGTATTTTTCTTGAACCATAATAACTATATTTTTAGGCGTACTTATAGCTTGTTCACTGCCTGGGAGCTTGTATCCTAACTGCGCAGCTACTTCCTTAATCTTTTTTCTAAGTTCCTCACTTACGCCATCTTGATCCTTTAATGCTTTAGATACAGTAACTTTACTGATTCCCAGCTGGTCTGCAATAAATTGCATGGTAACTTCTTTTTTTCTTCTCATGTATTACTCCCCTCATCTAACAAGAGTCTCCTCTTTATTATCTCTTCCCCTAGTCCTCCAAGTCAAGCTTTTCGTTAAGTATTTTTTCTATTTTTAACCTAAATATTTAAGTAACAATTCACCAATACCTACATTGTATCCAGCCCATGCATATTTTGCTTTCATTGGTTCATGCATAACATAAGCTAATGGAAGTTTTTTATCATGGATTTCAAATGCTTCATATAAATGATCAAGATTTACTTCTTCTTCTCTTACATAAAGCTCGATATGAGGAAGTACTTTTAGCACCTTAGCAAGAGTTGGGTCATTAATATCTGATGCATCTTTAAGCATGAATAAGATGTGTGGTTTGAGTGTAGAGTATTTATCTAAACTATCAAGCATTTCATTAAGCAAGTGCTCTGTTGGTTCCCCACTTACTTCAAGATATGCTATGATTGCTTGCTCAGTACCTACAAGATCTTTAAGCTGTCTTGTTTCGCCTTCTAATGTCTTTACAGTAGCATCCTTTAACTCTACAACATGCTTTGTATCTTCTTTACGTGAAATATCAATTGTAATAACTGCCTCTTCACCTTCTGATACCTCTGCATAGTACATACGACCATGGATTGTTCCATCAGCTTGTCTATCAGTTGTAATGATACGATAGCGACCTGCTTCTACAGCCATCTCTAAAGTATCCTCTTCAAATGATACACCCTCAAGTTCAAAGCTTCTATAAACACCATGAATAAGTTTACCTACTGTAAAGTTTTTGTAGTAATCAAAGGCTTGCTCTTTATTTTCTTTTACTAAAGTAAGTTTGCTTGTTTTCTTAACTTCTTTACCATGTGCACCTAAAGTTACCCAGTTACCCTCTTTAAAGTAAGATACAGTTTGGTCATCTTTATTGAATTTAGCAGGGATACCAAAGCTTCTACAGATTGCCACGAATAATACTTTTCTTGAAACTTTATTACCTACTTTAAGTTTAAGTAAACCTTCTGGTTCTGCATAGAAAGTAGAATACTCTGTTTCTTCGCCAGCTTTTACTTCACTTAAAATATATTCATAAATTGCTTTAGGATTAGCCATGAAGTTAGCTTTTGTTTCTTCATCAAAACTTGCTGCAAGACCTTCTCTATAAGCTGTAATCATTTCAAATACAACTCTTGGAGCAAGAAGATGATTTACAAAAATATCTTCTTCATATTGATCTTTAAATGCTATAGCACCTTGAAGATGAGCTTTAAGGATTTCAAATGTAATATCTGTGAAATCTTTTTTGTTAAGTGTACTTAAAAGTTTCACTTTCCACTCTAAAAGCTCAGCTGTCTCTTCATCTTGGAAGAATTTAATAAGCTCAGCGTAGTTGCCAAGTGATTTTTCCATAGCCTCTTTAACTTCTGTTTCAAATGGTGCATAGTCTTTTGCGAAAGCTTCTGCTCTTTCTCCTGTGTAGAAAGTATCTTTAAATGCTGCGCGGATTGCTAATGCATTACTATGTTTTGCTTCATGTTTTGCTTTAACATCTTCTGCTAACTCTTCTTCTACAGGATTTTTACCTGTTGCTGGGATAAGTGTAAATTCTCTCATTCCTTCTTCTTTTACGAATGCATCAGGTACTGTAATTTCTAAAGTATCTTCTTTTCTTACATCCATTTGGCCATATGCATGTGCCCCATTTTTATGTGTACAAATCATAAGGTCACCAAATCCTGTTAAGAAGCTTACTTCGCCGTTATTATCTGTTTCCAGCTCTGCAAGCGCAAAAAGTTCTGAGTAGTTGATAAGCTCAAAACGTACATGAGCTCCAGCAAGTGCATTACCTTTTGCATCTTTTACTTTAACAGTAACACGTTTTGTATCTGCATAATGGCTAAGAAGGTTAACTTCTGTAGCTACTTTTGTTTGGTATACGATTTCTTCATCTTCAATAAGTGTTGAAAGTGGTTTACTGTGGATAAGCATACCTTTTGATGCAGGAAGCATAAACCAGCCTGTATCCATTTTCATTTCTGGCTCACAAGCACCTAAGAAATGCCACTCGCCATCAATCCACGCTTCTACCCATGCATGGTTATCATCACAGTGCGCCCATCTTGGAGCGTATACTTGTCTTGCAGGAATACCTACAGAGCGAAGTGCAGCTGTAAGAAGTGTAGACTCTTCACCACATCTACCATATGTGTTTTTAAGTACTGTGAATGGAGAAGCTGTACGGATATCTGTTGACTGATAAGTTGCTTTTTCAAAGCACCAGTAGTTTGTTTCAATGGTTGCATCATGCATGTTCATGTCTTTAATACGTGGGAAGATTTCAGATGCGAAAGCTTCTTTGTAGAACTCAACATTTTCATTGTTGATGCGGTATTGAAGTACGTAGTTAAGGAATAAAGAATCCGTAAGTTTCTCTCCCCAAGCTACTTGTTTTCTCATTTCAAGAGCAGCTCTTACAAATTTAAGGAATAATTCTCCATCATAGTTTGCAAGGTCTTGCTCTGGCATGAAGGCATAAAGGTATTTAAGGCAAATTGCTTCGTCTTCGTTACATGTATCAAGGACACTAAATAACTCATGACTTCTGCCTTTAGCTAACTCTCTTACCTCATTAAAGCGCTCTTCAATAATCTGTCTATACTCATTAGATACTATCATGTAAGCGCCTCCTTATTTCTTTTCAGTAATCATTGTACGGCTGTCTGAGAAGATTACAATCTCTCTCTTACCGTCTTTTGATGTAGCTCTCATTTCAAATGCATTCTTTGTGATTTCAATCTCTGGTGTAATAGTAAAGTTCCATTCACCTTTAAGCTTTTCAAAATCAGTTGTAAAGCATCCGTGTTCATCATAGTGAGCATGTTGTTTATAGTAAAGTCTTCTAAGTTCCCATTTTGTATATTCATCTTCAGGGATTTCATATGTTTCATCCCCTTCAGTGAAGAATACAAAGCCCCATAATTCTGGGTAGTGAATATTAATTAAGCCTGTAGGTGCCCATACCCAGTTATCTTCAGGGTAGCTTCTACCTGTTTCAGGATTGATTTGTTTTGTAAATCCAGTTTCTGTTTCATCTACTCTCCAGTGTACACGAGAGAAGTTAACTCTGTAGTATTCTCCAGCCTTTGGATTACGGTTGTAATCATCTTGACCTTGACGAAGAACAGCAAATGGCATAACAACCTCTACCATCCAACGTTTGTTGTCTGCTTTTGGATTGTTAAGTTCACCATCAATATGTACAGCTGTTTGCATACCTTGGATATCAAATGCATTAATTGGTTTACCACCATCACGGTATGGTTTTGTAAGCATTAAATCCCATACTGTATTAAGTGCATTCATTTCAAATTCAAAGTAAGCATGTGTATCTGAGTTTGAATCAATAAAGATTTCAAAGTCATTATCTTGGAAGATTACGCAGTCTCTTTCTGTAAGAGTTGCCCAGATTTCTGGTCCTTCAAGAACAGCTCCGAAGTAGAAGTTTTCATCATCCCATGTCATTTTCGCTCTTGTTTTAAAGCGAGGCATTGGTCTTTTATCCCCTTCAATATCTACGAAGTAATCTGTAAAAGGAATGTCTTCCCAGAATGGTTTATCAATATTCCCGTCAAGTGTAAAAGGCTTAGTAGCCTTTTTACACATATAGACAGGAGGATTAAATTCAATATCAGTTTGAGGAATTCTATAATTTACGCTCATGAATAGTCTCCTAGCGAATAATCTCTTAGTTATGTGTTACAACTGCACCAGAACCACCGTACATATCGATTTCGTCTTCAAGTTCTACTTTAACTACTGTGATATGCTCGTGTGCATCTTCTGGTCTAATGTTAATCCATGTTGTACCTGGAATGTTGAACCAAGGCACACCACCGTGTACTTCATGAGTTAATTCTTTGCCTGAGTGAAGAACAGTGATGCGTTTGATTGGTGTTGATAAACCTTTTAAGCATAAGCTTTCTTGTGGTGTATCATGTACGAATAAATAAAGTGTTTTCTTATCTTTTGAAAGTGTGCTTCCACCAGCCCAGTAACGTTGCATAATACCATCTTCTGTGCCATAGATAGCTTCTTCGTGTTCTTTAATCCATTTACCAAGACCAAGTAATGTTTCAACTTGTCTTTCTGGAATTGTACCATCTTCCATTGGTCCGATATCAAGAAGCATATTACCGCCCATGCTGATACAGTCAACGAACATACGAAGAATTTGTTTTAAGGATTTATAGTTGTTATCTCTATGTTGGTAACCCCATGAAGAGTTAATTGTTGTACAGAATTCCCATGGTCCTACTGGACGAGTGATTGGAATACCTTGTTCTGGTGTTTTGTAATCGCCATGTCCTTGAAGACGTGAGTTGATGATAATATCTGGATTGAAGCTTTGAAGGTAATGTTTGAACTCTGGAAGATTCCATTGCTCTGCACTTCTTTCCCAGTCACCATCAAACCAAAGAAGATCTATCTTACCATAGTTTGTAAGAAGTTCACGAAGTTGGTTATTGTTAAATTCTAAGAATCTTTGCCATTTTGCTTCATCTTGAACACCATCAGTTGGTGCATGGAATTTATTAACTTTTGATAAATCTTCTGGTACTACGCCACCTTCATATACACTTGGGTAATCTGGATGTGACCAGTCGATAAGTGAATAGTAAACACCTGAACGGATACCACGTTTTTGAATTGCTTCATAGAATTCTTTTACAATATCACGTTTAGCTGGAGTTTTCTTAACAACATTTAAATCACTGTATTGAGTATCGAATAATGCTACACCATCATGATGTTTTGTTGTAAGAACTGCATATTTAGCACCTGATTTTTCAATAATATCAGCCCAGTATTCAGCATCAAAATTAGATGCTGTAAAACCATCTAATTGGCTCATGTAATCTTCATAAGAAATTCTTCCATTGAAGAATGACCATGATTCTGCGATTCCTTTTACTGCATAAATTCCGTAATGAATGAAAATACCTAATTTAGCATCTGTAAACCACTGTTGCATAATAAACCCCTCCAATAATTTAATAATTTTATTATTTTATTGATTATTAATAAGCTCATAAAGAGTTCTTATTGCTACGCCTGTACCGCCTCTGAATTCATAATCACGAACAGCAGGGTCAACACATGCTGTTGCTGCGATATCTAAATGAATCCATGGGTGTTCTTCAACAAATTCTTGTAAGAACATTGCTGCAGTGATGGTACCGCCACCTGCAGCCCCTGTATTTTTAATATCAGCTACATCGCTATTAATCCACTCTCTGTAACGAGCATCTGTAGGAAGTCTCCAGAATTTCTCCTCTGCTACTTCAGCAGCTTTAAGAAATTCATTATAGAAAGCATCATTATTTGAGATTGCCGCTGTATATACATTTCCAAAAGTAACACCAGCTACGCCGGTAAGTGTTGCAAGATCAAGTAGTTTACCTACTTTTTCTTCTCTAATAATATAAGTAATGGCATCTGCTAAAGCCAGACGGCCTTCTGCATCAGTATTTAATACTTGTACTGTTTTACCTGCCATTGTTGTAAGCACATCGCCTACTTTATAGCTACAGCCTGATACTACGTTTTCGCAGGCTGGAATAACTCCAATAACATTTTTCTTTACGTTGTTTTTAGCTAGTGCAATCATTGTTCCAAGAACACTTGCCGCACCACTCATATCTGTTTTTTGATAGTACATTGAATCTGTGTGTTTAAGTGAGTAACCACCTGTATCACATGTAAGACCTTTACCTACAAGGCCGAAAATTTCTTCATCGCCAGCGTTCATATGGCGCATTACGATAAGTCTTGGTTTATTTACTGAACCGTTTCCTACTGTTAACATGGCATCCATGCCAAGTTTCTCTAAAGCTTCACCTTCTAGAACTTCTACTTCGAAGCCGCTTTCTTTACCACACTCTGTGATAATATTTGCAAGTGTCTCTGGATAGAGCACATTAGAAGGTTCGTTTATGATATCTCTTGCCATGTTGATTCCCGCTGCAATGTGCTCTCTTTCTTTTACACATCTGTTAGCAGTTTCTACTTCCACGACTTCTTGAATTGAAAACTTAAGTTCGCTTGCTTCTTGTTTGTCTGTTTTATATTTATCAAAAGCATATAACCCAAGACAAATAGCATCTGTCACTGCTTCAACCATTTGTACTTCTGTTAAAACGCTAGACTTAACAAGCTTAATGTTTGCTGCATCTAATTTTAATTCTCTTACTCTTCTTGCCCCTTTAGCTGCAGCATTTCTTACGATTTCTTGTGTAAGCTCGGCTTCTTTGCCAAGACCTATAAGTAAAGTATATTTAACAACTTCTTCATTTGTAACAAGTGTGTAGAGTTCTTTCGCTTTTCCCTCAAACATACCTTTTAAATACATTAAGTTTTCTGGCATTTGGTCTTCATAAAACATTTCAATATTTACTTGACTACTTACTGCCTCGTTAATTGTAATATTCATAAACTCACCTTCTCATTAGTGTTCTTAAAGTTTTTCTATTTCTTTTCTCATATGGCCTGTTAAGGTATGTGTCTCATCTGTACCGTATTCCCAGTACATTACACCTAATAAGCCTTTTTCATTCATGTATTTGATTTTGTGAGAGATTGACTCTTCATCATCATAGCTAATGAATGTACTTCCATCGAATAAGTATGGTGCTTTACATACATCATCCCAATGTCTTGTAAAGCCATTTTTGTTGATGTAGTTTTGTGCTAAATCGCCATAGCTTGGTCCATATGTACCAACTGTTTCAGCCATTTGAAGGTAACCATTATCTACGTTTGGTACACCTTTCCACATTCTGCTGTAGAATGCAACACCGATAACAAGTTTCTCTGCTGGTACGCCTGCTGCCATGAAGTCACGAACAGCTTCTTCTGTACTTGCTGCAAATAAATCAATTTCTGGTGCATAAAGATTTGTGTGGTGACCTGTAAGAGTTTGGAATCCTCCGCGAAGGTCATAAGTCATAAGCTGTACGTAGTCTAATTGCTCAGCCACTTTGTCCATTTCTACACCTTTAAGGTAGAAGCTTCCACCACCTGCTGCAATTGTAAGCATGTAGTACTTCTCAAATTTGTTTAAATCATCTCTGATTTGTTTAAGTAATGCTGTGAAGTTTTGTTTGTCTTCTTTGCATCCGCCGATACCAGCTACTGTGTATGATGGGTATTCCCAGTCTAAGTCTAAACCGTCTAAACCATACTCAAGTACGATATCAATTGCTGTTTTAGAGAAGTTTTTTCTACCTTCTTCTGTGTAAGCAGCTTCTGAGAAACCGCCAGCACCCCATCCACCAATAGATAAAACGAATTTAATCTCTGGGTTTAGGTTTCTGATTCTTGCCATATGATCTTTTGTAGCATCTGTGGCTGCATTCCATGTAACATTACCATCAATAACATGACCAAATGCGATATTGATGATATCAAGGTTTTTTGCATCAGCATCTGTAACATTTACTAAGTCTGCTGTGTTCACATAACCAATAAGTTTGTGTCTCATCATGGTGTACTCCTTTTTGGTAATAATAACTAAAAACTTTACTTTAATTTACTTTATAAGTTTTGTTAAGTAACTTATGTCTTATTTTATCATTTCTGTGCAAAATTTTCAATAAAATAATAAATCTAAATCATACTTTTGAAACCATTGCCTATAACTTCACTAGCATCTGTAATAATGACGAATGCATGTGGATCGACTGTATGAATCATCTTCTTAATCGTTACATATTCATTTTTCCCAAGTGCACAGAAAATGACTTGCTTATCCGATTCAGAGTATCCCCCTATCCCATTCATAATAGTAAACCCTTTACGTGTAGAATCACTAATATATGTTTTGATTTCCTCATTATGATCTGAGATAATAACAACAAATTTATTATTATTAAGGCTGCAAATCATACCATCCATACACATACTTGAAATATAAATAGCAATAATAGCATACAGTACTGATTCAATATTATTAAAGACAATAGCGGATGCCCCAACCACTGTTAAGTTTAACACAAAAATCAGCTTTCCTACCTCAAATTGAGGAAATTTTTTTTGAAGAATAACACCTAAAATCGTAAGTCCACCTGTTGTAGACTCCGCCATATGTACTAAAGCAAGACCCACTCCCATAAATACTCCACCAAATATACATGCAAGGAGGGGATCACCTTTATAAGTAGGAAAAAGAACGACTACATAGTCCGTTATAAATGAAAATAAAGTAATTGAAAAAAGTGCATTGTAAAAAAACTTCTTGGTCACATATTTATATGCCAAAATAAGAAGTGGGATATTAAATAGAAATGTAAAAAAACCTATTGGAAATCCTGTTACATAGTTCACTAAAATCCCAATACCGCTTGCTCCTCCAGGTGCAATTTGCTGTGGTGCTGTAAAAGCATGAATTCCTAACCCATAAAGTACTGATCCAATAATATTTAATAATAAAAATTTACCGTATTTCTTAACGTCCACTTTTATTTACTCCTTTTTTGTACTAGAAAGGCTCCCTTCAAGATGAAGAGAGCCTTTCTTTATATTAAATTATTGTTGTTCTAAACTTCTTTCGTAAGCTGTTCTGTAGATTTCCATGTATCTTTCTAATCCCATTTTGTTAAGAGTTTCTACATAGCTATCCCATTCAGCATCGATATCTGCTTGGCCTGTTGTCCATTTAGCTTTTTTCTCAGAAACGAAGTTTCTAATGTCTGTACCCATAGTTGAAAGTTCTTGTGATTCTTCAGCTGTGAAGTTGAAGATTGGAAGTGCATCAGCTAAGTATGGTTCATACATTGCATATCTTTCTTGTGATGCAATTTGACTTTCTGTTTGAACTAAATATTCATTAATTCTTTCTGGTGTTTCAAGTGTTGGTACGTATGGACCTGGTGCTTCTGTTTGTACACCTGGTTCTAAAGTAATAACTTCGTATTTACCATCTTCTGCCTCTACTAAAGTTTTACCATATCTAAGGTTAAGTGAGTTTTCCACTTCGAAGAATGAATCAATGTATCTCATAGTTGCTTCTGGGTATTGGTTTGTAGCAGAGATGATTGCACGGTTTTTATCAATACCATGTTCAAATTGTGACCATAATTGGTGACCTTCTGGTCCTTTAAGTGGCTCAATTGCAATCCACTCTGTAGCTGTTCCATCTGCTGGACCATGTGTAAGGTAAGCACCTACATAATCAGAACCTCTTTTAGCCATGTATTGGTTATGGTCTTGTGTAAAGATTTCTGCATCGATAAGTTTGTTTGTGTAAAGATCTCTTGTCCATTTGATGTATTCTTTGTAACCTTCATCTGTACCTACGAAGATGATTTCCCCGTCTCTAAGCATTAAGTTTGCTGTACTGTCTGTTACACCGAATGCACCACTTAAACCTGTATCCCCATTCCATATGTTGTATGGTGGTGTTGGTTCATATGTGAATGGAATTTCATCTGCTTGACCATTTCCATTTGGATCTTGTGTTTTGAATGCTTCAAGAACAGCTTTGAATTCATCAGTTGTTTTTGGAACTTCAAGACCTAATTTATCTAACCATGTTTTGTTTAAGTATAATTTAGTTGGTACGTTACCATCTAAGTTACCGTTGATTGCTGGAATCGCGTAGATGTGACCATCTGGCATTGTAATTGCTTGTCTAATTTCTGGTCTTTCTTCTAATAAAGCTTTAATGTTTGGAGCATATTGATCAATTAAATCTTCAAGTGGTAAGAAAAGACCCATTTTTGCGTATTTATTGATCATTGTATCACTAAGACCTGAGAAAAACACGTCTGGTAATTGGTTTGATGCTAATGTAAGGTTTAATTTTTCCTCAGCACCATCACCACTTACTGTTTGGAATTCTACATTAATACCTGTTTTTTCATTTAATGCTTGGAATACTGGGAAGTCTTTCCAATCACCGCCACCTGGTTCACCAAATGCGAATGCTTTTAATGTAATTGGTTGGTCAACTAATGGATAACCTTCAAGGTTTACATTAACTGCAACTTTATCTGCACCATTTGTTGCAGCTTTGTCTGATGAACAGCCAACTAAGCTAGTAGCTAAAAGTGCTGTTGCTGTTGCTAAAGTAAGTACTCTTGTAAATTTAGTCATGCTATGATACCTCTCTTTTTTTATATTACTAAACAGATTATAGGTCCTCCAAAAGGAGGACCGTATCAACCTTTTACTGATCCAATCATCATACCTTTTACAAAGTGTTTTTGAACGAATGGATAAATACAAAGTACTGGTAATGAAGAAACGATGATTACACCGTATTTGATCATCTCTGAAAGTTTTCTCTGAGCTTCTACTGCTTCTGCATTTGCCATGCTTCCGCCTGCTACAGATTGTTGTTGAATAAGAATTTCTCTTAAGATTACTTGTAATGGATACATATCTCTATCTGTTAAGTAGATTAATGCACTAAAGTATGAGTTCCAGTGACCAACTGCATAGATAAGGAACATAACTGCAAGGATTGGTTTTGATACTGGTAATACAACTTTGAAGAAGTATTTTGCGTAAGTACATCCATCTACGATAGATGCTTCATATAACTCTTCTGGAATACTTTGAGCGAAGAAAGATCTTGCTACGATAAGGTTATATGTGCTTACAGCTCCTGGAAGAACTAACGCCCAGATTGTATTATTCATACCTAAGTTGTTAACAAGTAAGTATGTTGGTACAAGACCACCACCGAAGAACATTGTGAATGTGAAAAGAGCCATGATCACATTTTTACCAACAAGTTCTTTTCTTGATAAAGCGAATGCTGCTGGAATAGTAAGAATTAAGTTAATACCTGTTCCTACTACTGTATATTTAAGTGAGTTCCAGTAACCTGTCCAAATTTCTTTGTATTCGAAGATTCTTTGGTAACCTTCTGTACTGAAGTCAACTGGTAATAACCAAACTTCACCCCTTGCTACTGCGTCTGGTGAACTAAATGATGCGATTACGATAAAGTAAAGTGGATAAAGTACAAGTAACAGAATCATCGCTAAGCCGATGTAGTTAAGAACGTCAAATACCTTATCTGATTTTGCTTGTTTGCTAAAGCCTTCTCCAAATATCTTTTCTAACATTGATGTCTCCTCCTTTCTTACCACAATCCGTCTTGTCCAATTTTCTTAGATACCTTATTAACTGTTACAAGTAAGATACAGTTAATGACTGAGTTGAATAAACCAACTGCTGTTGAGAATCCGTATTCTGCATTGATAAGACCCATTTTGTAAACATATGTTGCAATGATTTCTGAGTTTTCCATGTTAAGTGGATTTTGCATTAAGAATGCTTTTTCGAATCCCATACTCATAACTGAACCACAGTTAAGGATAAGTAATGTAACGATTGTTGGAAGAATTGTTGGAAGGTCAATGTTCCAAATTCTTTGAAGTTTTGTAGCACCATCTACTGTAGCTGCTTCATGAAGCTCAGGACTTACACCTGATAACGCTGCTAAGTAAATAACCGCACTCCAACCCATACTTTGCCAGATTCCTGACCATACATACATGTGTCTGAAGTATTTAACTTCACCCATGAATAATTTTGGTTCACCACCAAATAATTTAATAACTTCGTTTACTAAACCACCATTTACTGAGAAGAAGATCCCAAGCATACCTACAAGTACTACGACTGAGATAAAGTGTGGTGCGTAAGTTACTGTTTGAACTAATTTCTTGAATTTACTGTTTTTAACTTGATTAAGTGCTAACGCTAAAATAATAGGAATAGGGAATCCTACTATTAAAGAGTAAAGACTTAAGATTAAAGTGTTACCAATAAGTTGTTTGAATTGGTATGAATTAAAGAAACGTGTAAAGTGATCAAATCCTACCCATGGGCTTCCTGTAATCCCCATAATTGGGTTGTAATCTCTAAATGCTAACTGTACACCGTACATTGGTACATAAGAGAAAAGGATAAGGATAACTAAAGCTGGTAATAAAAATGCATAAAGTTGCCAGCATTTTAAAACGTTTTCAGCTTTGTCTTTAAAGCTTAACTTTTTAGCTCCGATTACAGCTGTGTCTTGCGGAGTTTTTTTCATAGGTCTGCCCCCTCATGTGATTTTCTAGCTAATTTTTTCTTACTACAATCCATTCATCTATGTAAGTTTAGCTCCTTCTTACTAGATGCATTAAAGCACTTAACAAATCTTTTAAAGTATAATTTTATTTCTTTTTTAGTAAGTTTTTGTTAACTAAATTATAAATTGTTAACGAACTATTGTCAACCGTGTTTTATAGATATTATACATTTTTATTTTTTAAATTCTCTTGTTTTATAATCATTTTGTCCATACTCCTTGAAATTTCTTGTTAACTTAGCCCAAAATACACTTTTATGTATGTTACAAATTACTTTATTTTACCTTTACTAAACTTTTCTAAAATTTTTCAAATTATTTACTTTTATTAGCACAAAATGTAAAAAAGAAGATGCCTCTCCTTTTTGTAAGGTTAGGACATCTTCCTAGAAAACGCATTTTATAACACACCCATGCTATATCTTATGCTTCTTCTCTTGATTTTGCGTATACTTTTTTGTAGGAAATTACTTTAAGGTTATCCTTTACATAAAAAATTACTGAGCACATCACAAAAGCTAAACTCAGTACACCGTAAATAGGATATAAAATATCTACTAGCTTGCTAAATCCAATCAGCGAAAACGGTGCTGCTAGTGCCAATATTAAAAAAATACCTTTCTTATATGAAATATGTAATTTACTTTCAAGACACCTTGTTAAACTATATATGTTAGAGATTTGGGAAGAAAACATTTCTAACCAAATCACCATTAATAAACCTATCTGTAATACTTTCCCTCCTTGCATAGCAATTTGTAAGATAGGAATTTCATATAACTTTGGATAGCTACTATTGACCATCATGAGAAAAACAATAAATCCACTCACTAAAGTTAAAATACAGGTCCCCAATACTATCCCCTTTTTAATGGCTTTAGGGTTCCTAAGTTCATAGGTGAGAGGTACCAGAATACCTACCACAGATATGATATTAAACCCCGTATAGACAAAGCTTGAACTCAGCCAATTTTTCTTTTCACAAGGTAAATTCTTTATGTACTCCCAGCTTATAGTCTCTGGTGACCTCATGATAAAACTAATAAATATAGTTGTCATAATAATAGTTAAAAGCGGTACAATCACACTATTTACTTCAAATAATCCTTCTGTATTTCTAAGCAAAAATACAATACTACATACAACCATCAGAGTAAATCCTATCCATTTAGGTATCCCAAAGTACTCATTAACTACTGCTGAGCTTCCTGCAAATATAATAGCCGTACTACTTACCAAAAACAAACTCAGTATAATATTGGTAAATTGACTTACACCTTTGGGGCATACAAGTGTAATAAATTCATTATATGACTTTACCTTATACTTCATACTTATATTAATAATCATGGTGCCTACTAATATATAAAAAACTGCACATATTAAAAGTCCTATAAATCCTTTATATCCATACTCTGAAAAAAACTGACTAAGTTCCCTCCCTGAAGAAAGTCCTGCCCCTACAATACTTCCTACAAAGATAGTTGCCAATTGCATGACTAAAAACTTCTCTTTCATAACCTCCTCCTCACTATAGCTTGTCACTCTATATATATTCTAATTTTTATAAATTTATGTTTTTATTCTCAAATATATAATGTCAAATTCTGTCACCCCTGCATAGTATATGTAGTGAAGTAACCTTTTAATCTTTCTTTTAAGGAGGAATATTATGTCTTGTAATTGTAAATTTGTAGGAACTTCTAATTGTAACTCTTGCGAACCTAATAATAATATCCGTATACAAACTTGTGCTGGTTATGGTTTTACAAATCGTTGTAACTGTGCATGCCCACCACAACCACGTCGTCGCCCTTGGAACTGCGATATAGATAACAACTGTGACTGCAATTGTGATTGTGGTTGCAATAATTGCTGCTGTGGCTGTGGCTGCGATTGTGGTATTGAACCTCGTAGACGTCGTCGTAACCGTCGTCGTAACCGCGATTTTGACTTTGACTGTGATTGCGGTTGTAGCTGTGGTTGTGACTGTAATTGCAACTGTAATTGCGACTGTGACTGTGATTGCGACTGTGATTGCGATGACCACGACCATGCTCCTGGTATTGAACCTCGCCGTCGCCATCATGACTGTGATTGCGACTGTGATTGCGATGACCACAACCATGCTCCTGGTATTGAACCTCGCCGTCGCCATCATGACTGCGACTGTGATTGCGACTGTGATTGCGACTGTGATCGCGACTGTGATTGCGACTGTGATTGCGATGACCACAACCATGCTCCTGGTATTGAACCTCGCCGTCGCCATCGTCGCCGTCGTCATCATGACTGCGGCTGTGACTGTAACTGCGCTTGTAACTGTAACTGCGGTTGTGGCTGTAACTGCGGTTGTGGCTGTAACTGCGACTGTAGCTGTAATGATCATGACCACGCTCCTGGCATCGAACCTCGCCGCCGTCGTCGTAGCCGTAACTGCGCTTGTGACGCTTGTAGCAACTTTGGATCACCTTGCAGAAACACAACAACTTGGGGAAGATGTGAATAAGCATATTCGCTTAAATATGAAAGGTGAGGCATTCTATTTAGGATGCCCCACCTTTTTTACTTCATTTCATTTATGCAATTTTTCATAGTCCTCATTCATATACTATATTAAGCCTAACTCATGTTACTTTAGGAAAGGAGATTTAGACTATGGCTATTACAAATCATATTAAAATTACCAATATCTCAGAAAAAATGCTTACTAATGTTACCTTATGCCTTAATGGTCCCCTACCCGAACTCTCTAAGCTACTTGTCGTTAGAGAACGTGGCAGTTTAGACTTTGCACCAGATACAAGCAAGATTTGTCTTGGAAACTTATATCCAGAAGAAACTGCCTATCTCTATTATACAATAGGTAGTGATAAACCAGAGCCCAAAACTTCTCTATCTACCAAACAAAATATAAAAATCCTTTTTACCCCTGAAGGCAAAGAGGATATGACAGATAACACAAAAAAGTTTATTAATTTTGAGCACTTTAACTAATCTATTCCCCCCTATATCCAGCTTATTTTTATGTTATACTCATACTATATAAGTATAAAGGAGGATTGCCATGAAACCATCAACTATCCTACTCCCAATTACCCACACCCTTGACACTGAACTTATTCGCTACACTAAATCACTCGTTAAGGAACATAGTGCTAAGCTTATTTGTCTCTATATTACCAGTCCACTTACTCTTACTAATTGTTACTCTTATCCAAGCTTACTTTACTCCATCTCTAATCTCAATGTCGATCTTGTTCAAATGGCTCAGGAAGATATAGCTAAAAAAATTGACCTCTTACTTGATGACTGTGAACATGAAACCATTTGTCTTATAGGTCCTACTACAGATACCATCATCCATGTCGCTAACCAAAAAGATGTAGATCTCATTATTATCCCTAGTCAGAAAGATGGCATGGGGAGCCGCTTTGTACTTTCTCCTAAAGAAAAGTTAGCCAAAAGGTGCAAAGCTTCTATTATTGAGTATACAAAATAAACTTGTTATAATGAGGGCTGACTATTTTAACAAGAGAGGTGTCACTGTGGAAATTAAACCTTTAGCCCAAATTGAACGTAGCATTCAAAAGAACTATCGTAAATATATATGGTCTCCTTTTATCAAGGCAATTAAGGATTATAAACTGATTGAAGAAGGAGATGTTATCGCAGTTGCTATTTCAGGTGGTAAAGATAGTCTCCTTATGGCAAAGCTTTTTCAAATGCTCCATCGTCATACAGAGATTAACTTTACCCCTATTTTTATTTCTATGGATCCCGGCTTTAATGAAGTCAATAAAAACAATCTTATCGCTAACTGTAAGCATTTAGATCTGCCTGTGCACTTCTATGACTCAGACATTTTTGAAGTAGCTGGTCGTATCTCTGGCGATTATCCTTGCTATATGTGTGCCCGTATGCGCCGTGGTTTCCTCTATGCAAGAGCCAAAGAACTTGGCTGTAACAAATTAGCGCTAGGCCATCATTTTGATGATGTTATTGAAACAACTATGCTTAATGTCCTCTATGCAGGTAACTTCAAGACTATGCTTCCTAAACTACATTCTTCTAACTTTGAAGGTTTAGAACTTATTAGACCACTCTATTATATAAGAGAAGAATCTATCAAAAGCTTTACAACTTCTCATGGTATCCCTGCTATGAACTGTGGCTGTTCTGTAGCTGCTGGAGAAACCTCTAGTAAGCGCCGCGAGATCAAAGAACTCATTGCCACTCTTAAGAAAACGAATCCATTAGTAGATAAGTCTATTTTTAAAGCTGCTGAAAATGTTAATGTAGATGTTGTTTTAGGTTATCAAATGAATAATCAAAAATACAGCTTCTTAGATTTCTATGATGATGAAAAAATAATAGAAGAATAAATATAAAACAAAACCTGATAAAGGTGCACACGCGTACACCTCTATCAGGTTTTATTCTTAAAGCGGACTATCTGCATAAATTTTATAAACTTCTTCTTTAGAGATAGGTTCTGGATGATTTTGAAGTTTTGCTTTATTCGCACACATTTCTTCTGTATAAGAAGCAATCTCTTCTTTACTTATTTCTATATCTACCCTACATAGCGCATCGAGTATTTTTTCTAAGGCTTTATAGCTTTCAAGACCCAGTAATACATGTAGTTTCTGCACCTTAGATTGGTCTTTAAAACTTCTTAGGTAAGCTTTATAAAGAACGCCATTAGCAAGACCATGAGGAAGGCCCTTATAATAAGTAAGCGCATACCCCATACCATGTGGCAAGCTTGTGCCTGTCTGAGCAATAGCCATCCCTGCTAGCATAGAGGCCATCATAAGACATTCTCTACCCTCTAAGGTAAACTCTCCATCCAGAAGTTGTGGGATACATTTCCCCCACGCCTTAAGACCTTCTACAACGAGCCCCTCACTCACTGCATTACTCTTAACACTTAAATAGCTTTCTACTAAATGGCTCATAGCATCTACTGCAGTATGAATCGTAATGGTCTTAGGCATATCTTTCATATAGTATGCATCTACAAAAGCAATTTGAGGGAATACAGTATGACCTATATTCTTCTTCGTTTTTGCTTGATGGTCTGTTACAATAGCATATTGTGTAACTTCTGTACCTGTACCTGCAGTAGTGGGAACGGCAATAACAGGTACACTACTAAGACTCGTTCCTATCAGCGTACTTCCAGTAAGTTCTGGGTGCTTAAGCATTACTGCAATAGCCTTTGAAGCATCTATAGGAGAACCTCCTCCTATACCAATAACAAAGTCTACACCTTGCGCTACTCCAAAATTTTTAGCCTTCTCTACTGTCTCTAAAGATGGATTTTCTTCAACTTCATCAAATACACAGTAAGCCATATTCTGCGCCTCTAATGCCTTAACAACATCCTTTAAAGCTCCATTCTTCTTAGCTGAATATCTCCCTGTCACAATGAGAGCCTTATTTCCTATCCCCTTTAAAAGATGTCCCTCTTTTACTACACATTCTCTTCCTATAATAACTTTAGTAGGCATATAAAATTGAAACATGCTCCCCCTCCTATCTAATCTAATTTAATATAATCTAAGCCCAACTAATGCACATCCTTCTAGTACTTCTACTTTATTTGTTCTAAGTAGTGCAAGTACCTCTTCACTCTGTGCACCTGGTTGAATCAGTACATATTTTATTCCCATTTCTACAATCTCCCGGGCATAACTAAGTCCATCGCGCGGATTAATGCACAAATCTACTATATCAATAATTCCTGGTATATCTTGAAGCCTTTTATAGGTAAATCCTGTCCCCTGTGGATGCACCCCATAAGTCTTATATCCTTTTTCTTTTAATTCATTACGGATTTGATATGCATATTTAAGCGGATTATCTACATCGCCTATAACTGCCCAGTTTTTCATTTTCATAAAATCTCTCAAATGCATAAGTGTGCTCCTTCATTTAACTATTCTATCTCACCATGAGCCACGCCAAAATCAGTTGTATAATGAGTAACAAAGGCATTCCCCATTTAAAATACCAATGTCTTGTCTTATGTCTAAACATTTCCATTCCTAGTGTAGTCCCTAGACTACCGCCTATCAAGGCTACAAGGAATAAATTTTTTTCTGGAATACGATATTTCTTCTTTATTGCACGCTTCTTATCTATGAACATGATTACAAATCCAATAAGATTGATGACTACTAAATAAATAAATAGATATTTCACGCTTAACCTCCTCTTATAGGTTCTTGATACGCTACTAACCTTATTGTAGTGAATTATATACTTTTAATCAATAGCATAAAAATAATGGTCCTTTTACTCTAAAGAAAGTTTCTTCGTAGCTATGTAGAATACAAAAAAGGATATGCCTTTTAGAGGCCATATCCTTTTTTGTATTCTAAAAACTCTTCTTCTGTTAAGCTTTCTCTAAAATCTCTCTTAATTTCCAAAAAGTGCTCAAGATCATTTAGAAATTGATAAAGCATGGCACGATTTTCAAACTCTTCACGCGTAACCGGAAGCTTAGAAGCCTTAAAGTTATTTCTAAGTTCTTCAAGTTCTTCAAGTAAAGCTTTAGCCGTAATTGTCCCTCGCATACAGTCTGCTACTTTTTCTGTAAAGCTTGCAACAATTTCTGTCTCTTCAAAACACATAAAGAACTTTGTGAAGTGCTCTCTCATATAAGTAATGACTTGATACTGACTTGCTCTCATATTAAAGTATTCCGCAAAGGGTGATCCTTTTGTAAAGAGATAGTTATTGGTATATTTATAGGCCTTCTCTTGACCTTCCTTAATGCTTGTTTCCAATTTTTTATAGAGTATGTCCTCTTCAATAGAAATACATTGTGCTCTTAAAGCATAAGCCATATCTATAAAAAGCTTATGCATCATTTCCTCTATATCTCTTCTACACTTACTTAATTCACTTTCAATACTTGGCATATATAAGTTGATAATTAAAGCAATAATAACACCTACCAATATTAGAAGCATTTCATTTACAAGCAAAGCAATTGTAATACTCCCTGAGGTTAAAAGATGTGTTACAAGTACGGATGCTGGTACAATCCCTTCTCCTATATTAAGTTTTGCTGCAATAGGTATAAAAAACACCAGAAAAACACCAAATGCAAGTGCATTAAATCCCATACTCATAAAAATTACGGAAGCTAGCGCAAGTGCAATAACTGTAGCAATAAGTCTATTAACTGCCATCTGAATGGATTGCCTCTTCGTACTTTGTATACTTAATATGGTTATGACCGCTGCCGCTGTAGCATATTGCAATCCCATACTATCCGCAATGATTAAAGTAATTGTAGCACCTAATCCTGTCTTAAGCGTTCGAACGCCAATCATTCTTTTAATAGTCTCTTCCTCCTTTCATCATCTCGCTCCTTGTCTACCCGTTTATCTCTTTTTATTTTATTCGCTATACCTTTCCTTATTATAACATACTCTTACTTTTTACTAGGCATCAAATTTTATATCTACCACACAATTTGATATATTTCTCCTGTATGACTTTGATATACTATAATCAAAAATTATCTTAAATGGAGTTGTATTCTATGTTAAAAATTCTAGCCATGATTACTATGGTCATTGACCATCTAGCCCTTGCTTTTTTACCCCCTTCTTCTTCACTTTACTTAGTAGGAAGACTTATAGGTAGAATTGCTATGCCTATCTTTGCTTATAAAATTGCTTGTGGTTTCATTCATACTAGTAATCTAAAGCGTTACGCCTATAAAATCTTACTTATGACGCTAGCAGCCCAAATTCCTTTTACACTTTTAAATAATAGAGGGAACTTTGCAGCTGAGCTTCTAACACATTGGAATATCGGTCTAACCTTTCTATCAGCTCTAGGTGTTCTCTATCTTTTAACATCTCCTCGTGAAGATCATTCACTTTTACGGTTTATTATGCTTTTTATACTGTTTATAACAGCAAGTCATTCTGATTATGGAATTTATGGCCTGGCCATGGTCATTCTCTTCTACTATTGCATTACCTATAAAACTTCTATGCTCTTAAGCACATTAAGTGTAGGCGTTCTTACTATCCTCTATTATACCTTAAGCGATCCAGCACTTGCAGGTTATATGATTAAAATGCAGCTTCCTGCCCTCTTAGCTGCACCGCTTATTCATTATGTACCTGATAATAAGGTTAAAGGAGGTAAGTATTTCTTTTATATTTTTTATCCTTTACACATGTTTATTATTGTTATTTTACAATTTTATTAAATTATTTATAAAAAATTGATATAGAATTTATTTTCTGATAAACTAGACAAGTCTTTATCAAAAAACGTCTAGGGGGTAGGTGAATAAATGACAAAAGAAAAACCTAAATATGGCTTTATGAGCAATACGCTCTTTGCAGTAAGCACATTGTGGCACTGTGACCGTTCTATACTTTTTTATATCTTCGGCAACGTGCCTGTTATCTTACTGCTCCCTTTATGTAGTGTGTATCTACCTAAAGTTATTGTATCAGCAATAGAAGACTCCAAGGCACCTATGTATATGGTTACAGGTGTCTTATTTATTACTCTTTCTATGCTTATACTCTCGGTCCTTCAGCAATTCATTGCTGCTAGAATGGAACTTCATCATCAAAAGGTTATGAGTTATATGAAGGCGACTGTGTCTAAGAAAGCTATGAATGTCTCTTATGAGGTCATTGACAGACCAAGTACACAGGTTATGTTTAAAAAAGTTTTTGAAATGATTCAAAATGGGGAAGAAGAAGGTCTCCAGGCTATGCCTATTTTATTTGCAACACTTTGGGGGAATATCCTTGGTTTTACTGTTTATACAGGCATTCTAAGTACCTTAAATCCTCTTATTACAGTTCTTATTATAGCAAGTACTTTTATCACTTTCTTTGTTAATAAGGCGATTAATAAATGGGTTTTCAAAAACAGAGATAACTGGCTTAAATTAGACGTAAAACTGGCTTATTTAACTTATAAGTCAGGTTCGTTTGACTGCGCCAAAGATATTCGTCTTTATCACATGAAACAATGGTTTGGGGATGTTTTTAAAAAATTCATGGCTAAGCGTATTAAATGGACAGTAACCATGCAAGGTCTCTACTATTTAGGCAATGGAGTTGAAGCACTCTTTGTCTTACTCCGTGATGGTTTTGCCTATGGATATCTTATCTATCTTATTTGGAAAAATACCATTTCCGTAGCGGACTTTGTTCTATATTTTGGCATTATATCAGGCTTTTCTTCTTGGTGTATGGAGATTATTAAAAGCTTCTCTAAAGCGAATAAAATTAATTTTAATCTCTGTGATATCCGCTCTTATTTAGAACTTCAAGAAGATACGACCTCTACATATGAGAACAAAATACGTACATCAACTCTGGATGAAACAGCTGCATCTTGTGTAGCTTCGAATCCTACACCTTGCCAAATAGAACTTGAGAATGTGTCTTACTGTTATGAAGGCGAGGACACTCCAACACTAAAAAATATTAATCTCTTGATTAAGCCTGGGGAAAAGATAGCCGTTGTAGGCGCAAACGGGGCTGGAAAAACAACATTTGTTAAGCTGGTATGCGGACTCTACACCCCCACTACAGGCACCGTAAAAGTCAACGACTGTAATTCTACTGCCTATGATAAACAAACTTACTATAATCTATTTGCACCTGTATTCCAAGATGTACGCCTTTTACCTATGTCTATTGTCAAAAACATTACACTTTGTGACAAAGATCAGGTGGATGAGGCAAGGCTCCTAGAGTGTCTTAGCCTTTCAGGTATGGATGAAGTTGTTGCTAAGCTTCCTGATGGTCTAGATACTTTACTTGTACGAGATATTAATGAAAAGGCTATTCAGCTATCTGGTGGTGAGCAGCAAAAACTGATGCTTGCTAGAGCCCTTTATAAAAATGCTCCCATTATGATTTTGGACGAACCTACAGCAGCTCTTGACCCTATTGCTGAAAATGCTATGTATCTTAAATACAATGAACTCACCGCGCATACCACCTCCATCTTCATTTCTCACAGATTAGCAAGCACAAGATTCTGTGACCGTATTATCCTAATTGAAAATGGAGAAATCGTTGAAATAGGCAGTCATGAAGAGCTTCTAGCACTTGGGCAAAAATATGCCAAGATGTTTGAAATTCAAGCACAATATTATAAAGAACAAGAGGAGGAAGATGAGCATGAAGAATCTATTTGCTGACCTCAAAAAAGAAGGGCGACTTATTTGGAGGGGGATTAAAACCATCCATAGCCTCCAGCCTTATATGCTTCTTGTTTCCTTTTCTGCTGGTATATTTGCCTCTATTAATCCTTTTATCGGTATGTATTTTTCATCACTGATCATTACAGAGCTCATGCTGCCAGCACGTGATATCAAGCATATTCTTTATTTAGCTATTCTTACTGTAGTCCTTACTTTCCTATGCAGACTTATCTTAAACTTCCTTTACCAAATGCTTGATACGTTGCAGTACGTATTAGGACACAAAAAAGAACTGGATTTATCCAATAAAGGCTATGAACTTGACTATGCTGATATGGATGATGTAAAAATACGTCAAATGCGTGAAAAACTTGAACGTGATCGCTACTATAAGGGTATTATTGCACTTGTTTATCAAATACGCTGGATTACATCAAGTATACTTTCTATTATCTTTTCCGTTGCTTTAGTGACAGAGATGCTAAAGGCAAGAAGTCCCAAAAGCAGCCAGCTTAGTCAGCTTGTAAATTCACCTTTTGCTGCTATTTTACTATGCCTGCTTATTGGCGGAACTATTTATTATTCAACTCGAAATGCTTCTATTATAAATAAAAAATATTTTGAGATTACGGATAAACTGGCACCTCATTATAATAGCGAACATTTCTTTAGTTTCCTACTCGCTACAGAATATAATGCAGGTAAAGACATTAGGCTTTATAATCAAAAAGCTCTTATTGAAAAAGAACTAGGCTTCCATTTAGATAAAATCTTTAATATGCGTAAAATCTTACCTGAGCTTGATACAAAATTTTCGTGCACCGAAAGTGCCCTAAAAGTACTTGTCACCCTTGTCACTTACTTATTTGTAGGTTTAAAAGCACTTACTGGTGCTTTTGGCGTAGGGAATATCGTGCTTTATACAGGTGCTGTGACACAGCTTGGCCAGAATCTTTCAGACTTCCTTTACTTCCTAACAGAAATGAGAAGAAACAGTGAATACCTCACTTGGTACTTTGAATTCTTAGATTTACCTAACCGTAAAGAAAGCGGCAATTTACCTCTTGAGGCTAAAACAGCTAAAGATGCTATTATTGAATTTAAAAATGTAAGCTTTAAATATCCTGGCAGTGAGCATTATAGTCTAAAAAACATTTCTATACGCTTTAACGCCAACGAAAGAATCGCTGTTGTCGGGAAGAACGGCTCAGGTAAAACAACTTTTATTAAGTTACTTTGTAGGCTTTACGACCCTACTGAAGGTGAAATTCTATTAAATGGCATTAATATTAAAGACTATAAGTATGAGGATTACTTAGCAGCCTTTTCTGTAGTCTTCCAAGACTTTAAACTTTTCTCCTTTACTTTAGGCGAAAATGTAGCAATCGCTTCGGATTACGAAGAAGGAAAAGTTACTGAGTGCATTAACCAAGCAGGTCTTAAAGAGCGTATGGCTCAGTTCCCTGATGGCCTTCATACACAGCTTTACAATGAATTCTCCGAAGATGGGATAGAAATATCCGGCGGGGAGGCTCAGAAAATTGCTATAGCACGTGCGCTTTATAAGGATGCACCATTCATCATCTTAGATGAGCCAACAGCAGCCCTTGACCCGATTGCAGAGGCAGATATTTATGCTAGGCTTAATGATATGATTCAAGATAAGACAGCCATCTATATCTCCCACCGTTTATCAAGCTGCTGTTTTTGTAATCAAATTGCTGTATTTGACCAAGGCGAGCTCATCCAATATGGTAAGCATAAAGACTTACTAGAAGATACCGCTGACCTTTACTATGAACTTTGGAATGCTCAGGCTCAGTACTATACTTAATACCTTATAATTTAAAATTTTAAGCATAAATCCTCCTTTAGGCTCGTACATATAAAGTAGTACGATACGAAAAAGGAGGATTTTACATGTCATCAAAAGTTTTTACAATTATGCCAAGAGATTCTAAAAAAAGTTTAGCTGAGCTTCGCCATAAAGGGATGATTCCAGGGATTATGTATGGACAATCTCTCACCCATTCTATCCCTATTCAAATAGCACTTCCTATGCTTCAAAACATTATTAATGATACAACAACCATGATTTTCAAACTTGAACTAGATGGTCAAATTTATGACTGTGTACTTCGTGACTTCCAAACAGATCGCTTACATACAGAAATTCTTCACGTAGACTTCCAATTTGTTAAAGCTGGTGAAGTAATTAAAATGCAAATTCCTATGAATTTTGAAGGTATTGAAATACTTCGTAGCAAGAAATACATCCTGGAGAAAGCTGTTACTAAAATTCCTGTTAAAGGACCTGTCGATGTCTTACCAGAAGCTTTTGTAGTGGATACAAGTAATCTTGAACAAGGTTCCAAAATCTTTGCAAGCGATTTGGAACTCCCTCATAAAACAGAAATGCTTCTTCACCCAAATACTATTGTAGCAACCATTCAATAAGTTTAACGCTAGGTGATAATACTCTTCCAGCTTCTGCCTACAGAATGTCAAGAATCTCTAAATTTGATGGGTGCATGAACGCTTGAAACTCGCTACGCTCAAACATCAAGCTAAATACCATGCACACCCTCTTCATTAAGAGCTTCTAGACATTCCTTCCAAGGAAGCTTACAGAGTATCATCACCTAAGGGTACCCTCCATAAAGAAGCCTATGTAGGGGTGCCCATACCCCTCCGCCTTTTCTAGTACAGGGTCAGAGGCAAAGAGCATTGGGCATAATGGGCCATCTTTTAGCTGACTAGAAAGAGAAAGATACAATGTGGTTCACTCCTAGTATTATTACGTGGTAGATGGATAGATGGTGATTGATGATCTACGTGCTACCCTTACTAAAAGCTTTACTTCTGGTAACTAAGGAATATCTACCAATAAAAAGGGGACTGTTACATAGCTCACGAATGAGTCATGTAACAGTCCTTTTTGATTATAGAACGGAAAAATAAAGATAATAGCTATAAGATCCCCCTACAAGTAAAATAAGTGCTACTAAAATGCAAACAAAAATACGAAAAGGATACTTCTTCTGATGCAATGCCCATGCCCCATCATGGTAATCTTTGGCTTTATTAATGAGCACTCCTGCACACATACCAAAGACCATATAAGTCATAAAAAATACCATGCATCTTACACTCCAAAGTATATCTTGTAAGGCCATCCCCATAAAGAAACTTTGTATAAGTGTTATACCTGTAAATAAGAGCTTTTCTTTTGTGGCAAAACCTATTATAAAGGCTGTAAGCACAATAAACGGTATACTTGGAATGACCTGTCTATAAAGTAAGGCAATACTTACACTAAGCAAGCTGCTTACTACAATTGCTGCATAAAATAGTCTTGTTTTAGTTGGGTTATCTCTATTCATATTAGTCTCCTTTTATGACTGCATATAAGCTTCTATATCCTCTACAGTCTTAATAATATCCTTTGAAAGTACTTCACATCCATCTTGTGTTACAAGTACATCATCTTCAATACGAATACCGATTTCTTCATCTTCGATATATAACCCCGGCTCTACTGTCAATACCATACCTGGTTCAAGTATCATACCTCGATCCCCTACATCATGGGTATCTAAACCTAAGAAGTGACTTACGCCATGATAGTAATATTTACTTACATCTTCCATTGTCTCTACTAAACCTAATCCTTTAAGCTCTTCAAGGTAAATTTCTCTTACAATCTCATTAAGTCTGGTAAATGGCACACCAGGTTTAATGGCTTTAATCACTTCTTCATTTGCTTTAAGTACAATATTATAGAAAGTTTTTTGGCGCTCTGTAAATTTACCATCGGCTGGAATAGTACGTGTGATATCTGCATTATAATAATCATATTGTGCACCCAGATCAAATAACACTAAGCTGTTTTTAGGGATGATACTATCATTACTTGAGTAATGTAAAATAGTACCGTTTACACCTGAAGCCGCAATGGTTTTGAAAGCGAAGTCTTTAATGCCGTTACATTTAAGGACAAAGTCAAAGTGTGCTTCAAGTGCATATTCCATAATACCACTTTTAGCATTTTTCATAAGTGCTTTAATCCCTTCATCCGTTACTTTAATGGCCTCTTTAAGTTTATCCACTTCATAGGGTGCTTTAATCACTCTTAATGAACTAATGAGGTGATGAACATTTTGAATCTGAATAAATGGATAACGTTCTTTACACTTATTTGCAAAAACTTGCTCTTTGGTAAGAGTAGCATTAAATCCTTCTAATTCAAAGTCTAAGTAGAGGTGATGAACGACTTGTCTACTTAATATATAATGGAGCGTACCTTCAAAATCCTCTACATATTTCACTTCATCTACAGCAGATACAGTAAGGGCATCTTCCTTACTAATTGTCTTACCTACCCATTTCTCCATAAAGGGATCTGCTTTTTTAATAAAGAGAGTGGATTTAACTTTATCTCCCTCTTTTACCATCATAAGCATAATGTGCGGCTCTTTTACTCCACACATATAGTAGAAATGACGGTTCGTCGTAAAAGCATAATCTTCATCTGCACTTTTCTTTGGTGGCTGCCCTGAGAAAAGTACTACCGCACTTCTATCTTCTAATTTTTCTCCTAACCTCTTTCTGTTACATTTAAAGAAATTCTCACTCATTACTTTTTTCCATCCCTTCTATTTTAAGTCCCAACATCTTCGCAAACTCTAATGCTTGGTCAGGCGTAACTTTAATACCTTTAAGTTCAAGGAGCTTCACTTTAAGTGCATCAATACGGCAAGTTGTAAAGTCTAATCCATTAAGCTTCGTTCCTGCAAACTCTGCTGCTATCAGATTACATGTATCAAAGTCAACTTTATTAAACTTACAAGAACCAAAGTTAGCAAACTTAAGTTCACACCCTTTAAAATGTACATCCTTCATAAGAGCAAAGCCTACATTAAGGTAATCTCCAAGACACCCTTCAAAAGTCACATACTGAATACAACTTTCAGGTAAACTTAATCCTGTTAACTTACATTCTTCAAATCTACTTTTATGAAAGATAGCATCCTCCATATTTTGATTAGAGAGGTCACATTTTTTGAATATAACATTATTAAATTCAATCTTTTTAAAGCGATTTTCGCTAAACGTTACATTCTCTAAAATGCATTCTTTAAAAATCAGATTACGGCAAGCTTGGTCCTCAATATAAAGATTCTTTAAATGCTTGCCCTGCACAGTCATCTCATCTTCTAAATCATCTAGGTCTATCGTAATAGTCTCAAGATATGGTGGTATATAAGGCTGCATCTCTATGTTATCCTCCATCCAAATAGCTTCTTTTATTATATTAACACTTTTCGTATTACGAAGACATCATTTTTTATAAAACTTTAATGTTTTCTATTCTTTTATAATCTAATAAAGGTTAAAAGAAAAGTCACGTAGATAAAAAGGCAGTGACCATTCTTTCATAATCCCCATCTCCATAAGATGTGTAAAAGATTTGTCACTGCCTTTATTTTGTAATATTTTAATAACTGTTTTGTACTACAGAAATTTAAAGCTATCTAATAAGTTTTGCAAATTATCCTTATTCGTCCATATAACGGTATAGTCATAGATGCCACTACTTTCTGAGACAGGCCTTTTATTCTTCACAATAACAGCTACTTCTCGATCAAATACTTTCTGCTGGTCTGCTGATGGCATAATAATTCTAGCGGGTTCTCCATCTAGCTCTGTTGCAATAACCTCTGGATTGGTTCCATAAGGTTGAATAGGAATATCAATCTCCTGCTTCGCCACTTGGTCAATAGGACGTCCGAAGGATTCTAACTCACTGACTTCAAAAAAGCCATTTGGCCCATCATAACGTTCTTCATAATTAGAGTTCTTAATCCAATTAGCAGGGTATTTAAATGTAATACCATATAAAGGACTTCTAAAAGTCTTATAATTGGTATCTTGTTCGCCTCTTGTATAGGTCATTTCGTTATTATTTCCTTGATTAAGAAGCAGATAGCTTATACCCAATATAGCAATTAAACCTAATTGATCATTCATTATGTTACGCCCCTTTTCATCAATACTAATTACTACTATCCTATTAAATTTTCCATAAAATGGTTACAGTTTTAAAAAATTATTGTAAGATTAAAACAACTTTCTTATAATAAAGAAGTATTGAAACACTATAACAAGCGCAACCTACCTATAAGTATGTGCGCATTGTACAAGGAGGCTATATCATGAGAAAATTATTTGCTTTGATGATGTCCTGCATAATCGTTTTTTCTGTAGGCTGTTCATCAAATGCCGGCGGAGACCAAGTGGCTCCTAATGGCACAGCTAATGAACCGGTTTCAGGCGGTATCGTAAGAACTACAATGCCATCAGAACCAGACAATCTAGATCCATACCTATCAGCAGCATCCGATACGGATGCAGTTATGAACAATGTTTTTGAAGGACTTATGCGATTTGATGAAAACGGTGAGATCCTTCCACAACTTGCGGCAAGCTATACCATTTCAGATGATAGTTTGACCTATACTTTTGATATAAGAACAGATGTAACTTTCCATAACGGCGATCCTATGACCATAGAAGATGTATTATACTCTTATAAAACCTTAGCAGGCCTTAATGGCATGGAGATTCTTTCTTCAAAATTCAAGCTTGTTAAAGCTATTGAAAAAGTAGATGAAGATACTTTAACCTTCACTTTAAGTGAACCTTCTTCAGCTTTCTTATCTACTTTAATTGAACCTGTCGTCCCAGCTGATTATATGCAGCAATCAAGCTCACCTGTAGGTACTGGTCCTTTTACTTTTAAGAGCTATGTACCAGGCCAAAAAATTGTCTTAGATCGCAATGATACTTATTATGATACAAATCGCATGGCAAAGATTGATCAAATAGAATTTCGCATTATGACAGATGAAAACAGTATCCTTATGGCTCTTAAATCAGGAGATTTAGATATTGCACAGGTTCTATCTATGAGTGTACCAGCTCTTGAAAAAGACTTTAACATTACTTCCTTCCCTCAAAATATGGTACAAATCTTTGCTTTAAATTTAGATAAAAAACCTTTTGACGATGTACGTGTACGTCAAGCTATCAACTATGCAATAGATAAAGACCTTATTATAGAGGGTGTAGTAGGTGGCTACGGCACTAAGCTTTATACCAATGCAAGCCCTGTAATGAGCTTCTGGTATAATGACTTAAGTCAAAATGAACCTTATCCTTATAATGTAGAAAAAGCTAAAGCACTTCTTGCTGAAGCGGGTTATAAGGATGGCTTTGAAACAACCATTAAGGTACCTTCAAATTATCAAACACACGTCGATACAGCACAGGTACTTGCTGACATGCTTAGTAAAGTAGGCATTACACTGAATATTGAACTTATTGAATGGGGCCAATGGCTTGAAACAGTTTATACAGGTGGTAACTATGACACAACTCTTGTTGGGCTTTCTGGTAAACTTGAACCACATGAAGTGTTTCTTCGCTATGAAAGCACTTACCCTAAAAACTTCTATCACTTAAGAAGTCCTGAATATGATGCCATCTTAGAACAAGCTATCACTGAAACAGATGCACCGAAACGTGCTGCTCTTTATAAACAAGCTCAACAATTCCTTGCAGATGAGGCAGTAGCCGTTTATATTATGGATCCACACCTTATCCTTGCAAGCAAACCAAATCTTAAAGGCTATACGCCATACCCTGCACCATATTTTGATGCAACAAAACTCTTTTACGTAGGGGAATAAACAGGTGAAATTATCATGTCATTTTATCTAAAAAAACTACTTTCTTTAGTCGTAACACTTTTTTTAATTTCTATAGTCACTTTTGGGGTATTTCAAATACTGCCAGGGGACCCAGCTGCAATCATCTTGGGTCCCGACGCAGACCCCTTCCAACTAGAGGCCTTAAGACAGTCTATGAATCAAGATGCACCTCTTCTTACTCGATATACAGATTGGTTAGGTAATGCTTTAACGGGCGATCTTGGGGAATCTTTTAGATTCCATATGCCTGTAAGTGACCTCCTACTTTCTCGTATTCCTGTAACCACTTCTTTAGCACTGATTACACTTATTTTTACTTTACTTATAGGCCTTCCACTTGGACTATTTATCGCGAGTCATAAAGGCCCTTCAGGTAAAGTTATTTCAGCTTTATCTCAGCTTGGTATTGCAATCCCTTCATTTTGGATGGGGATCTTACTTGTTCTTTTATTTGCAGTCACTTTAGGCCTTTTACCAAGCAGTGGTTATGTGGCTTTTGCAGATAACCCTATAGGCTGGCTAAAGAGTCTATTACTACCGGGCCTCTCTATTGCTCTAGGGACCTGCGCTGTACTCATTCGTTATCTTAAAACAGCGATGCTCGATGAACTCCCTAAGCAATATGTACAGACAGCTCGTGGCAAAGGACTTAGTGAGAAAATGGTTGTGCGTAAGCATATCTTTAAAAATGCTCTTATTCCTACTGTAACCATTTTAGGGATGCTTGTGATTGATATACTCGGTGGTAGTATTATTACTGAAAATGTTTTTAACATCCCTGGTCTTGGCAACTTAATTATTACAGCCATTAACAGCCGTGACCTACCACTTATCCAAGCACTTGTGCTTTATCTGGGGACAATTGTTGTTGTTTTCAACTTTATTGTGGATATGTTATACAGTGTGATTGACCCTCGTATTCGCGTAAAGGGGGATAACTAAGATGAAACGTAAACTTAATTTTGAACTCATTGTGGGCCTTAGCCTCATTGGTTTTGTCAGCCTTATTGCCATCATTAGCCTTTTCTATACACCCTATGACCCTAACGCTATGGATATTGCCAATAAGCTTAAACCCCCGTCTGCAGTCCACTTATTAGGGACAGATCAGTTTGGTCGTGATGTGTTAAGCCGTATGATGGTAGGCTCACAAGTTGTGCTTTTAGTTGGTTTTAGTACAGTTCTTATCTCCCTTATCCTAGGTGGACTCCTTGGTATCCTGGCTGGTTTCTATGGTGGTATAGTCGATACGCTTATTATGAAACTTATTGAAATTAAAATGGCTTTCCCTGGTACACTTCTTGCACTTATGCTCATTGCTATTTGGGGGCCTAGCGTAAGTATGATTATCCTTGCTTTAAGCATTATGAATATGCCTCGCTTCACAAGAGTTGTGCGAAGTGGCTACTTACAGTATAAAAATGCCACTTTTGTGGAAGCCGCACAAGTTCTCGGATTATCTAACACACGCATTATGCTGATACATATCTTGCCTAATATCTCATCGAGCATTTATGTAACAGCCGCCTTAGCCTTTGCCTCTGCTATTCTTTCAGAAGCAGGACTTAGCTATTTAGGACTTGGGCTTCAGCCTCCTCTAGCCAGTTGGGGAAAAATGCTTAATGAAGCACAGCCTTATATGATTCAATCTCCATTTCTAGCTATTATCCCAGGTATTATGATTACCTTAATCGTACTTGGCTTTAACCTACTAGCTGATGGACTTAGAAAAAATAGAGTATAAATTTTTCTCTGTTTTTAATACTAGTAAAGGTATTCATTTACTCAGAAAGGAGAAAGATTTATGCTATTTATTCAAAACGGCAAGCTTCTCACTATGGCTGGCCGCTCTTATGAAAAAGGCTCTATTCTTATTAAAAATGGTAAAATCGAAGCCATTGGTGAAATCACCTGTCCTTCTTCTGATATCCAAATTATAGATGCAACAAACTGCTGGGTTATGCCAGGTATTATAGAAGCTCATTGCCATGTTGGCATCTCTGAACAGAAAAAAGGGATGGAAGGTGAAGACTGCAATGAAATGATGGACCCCATCACTCCGTACTTACGTGCCCTAGATGCTATTAATCCCATGGACCCAGGTTTTGACGATGCTGTACGTATGGGTATCACCTCTGTTATGGTGGGCCCTGGCAGCAGCAATATTGTAGGGGGGCAATTCCTTTTTATGAAAACAAAAGGTAGCAGACGCATTGATGATTTAGTCCTTAAGGAACCTGCTGCTATGAAAATTGCCCTAGGTGAAAATCCTAAACGTACTTATATGGATAAGCAAAAATTACCTTCTACTCGTATGTCCACTGCCGCTTTACTTCGAGAAGTTCTCTTCGAAGCTAAACAATATAAACAAGATAAAGAAGCTGCGCTTCAACAAGGAAATCATACTTTTAAAACGAACTTTAGACTGGAGCCCTGGCTTCCTGTTCTTAGAAAAGAAATTCCACTTAAAACCCACGTACACCGCGCCGATGATATATTAACAGCTATTCGTATTGCCAAAGAATATGATGTACGTTTGACGCTTGATCACTGCACAGAAGGTCATCTTATCGCTGAGCATATCGCCGCTTCTGGATTTCCTGCTATTGTAGGTCCTAGCCTAGCCTCTCGTGATAAAATTGAGACTCAAAATATAGATTTTAAAACAGCTGGCCTCCTTCATAAGGCTGGTGTGAAAGTTGCGATTACAACAGATCATCCTGTTACACCACTTTATCATCTTCCTAGGTGCGCAGGTATAGCGGCAAGAGAAGGCTTAGGTATAGAAGAGGGCTTACGTGCTATTACCATTAATGCAGCTGAAATTTGTGGTGTTGCAAACAGAGTGGGGAGCCTAGAAGTCGGTAAAGATGCCGATATGGCTATCTTCACGGGAAATCCTATGGAGATCTTCACTAAGCCTCTTTATACCCTTATCAATGGTAAAATTGTCTATCAAGCTGAAAAGTGTTAAGCCTTCCTTATCCTCTAAATAAAAATGGAGCACTCCTTTACGGATAGTGCTCCATTTTTATTTAGAGGACTTTACGCTCAAAGCTTAAGCAGTCTGTTTCTGTATAATCACTTACATCACCATGACTACTTACTTCAATTTCACTTAAACTACAATGTTTATTGACATTGTAAGCACATGTTTCTACTTTACATAGAATCTCTTCTGTTTCGCCTGCTTCCGTTACATTATTGTGAACTTCATCACTATCTCTATAAGTCTCACAACAAGTGGACTCTGTCCAGTTAGCTCCTTTTCCTCCGATTTGAAGAATTTCAGCTTCACATATCTTTTCTTTGTTATAAACACAAGATTCTACAGAACAATTAATTGTTGGCATGGTCAGACCTCCTTCTTAAAGCTATTATGAACTTTAAAGGTCTCTTTTATACTTCCAGGCAAATAGGCTGACCAATTTTAATGCATTTTGAATCCATATTATGACCAATCTGAGAAGTTTTAACGATTGGCATAGTAGGGTCATCCACTATTTTTTGAACAAGTTCTTCTATAGTTGGTAAAAGATGCTCCTGTTCCATTACCGTATAGCTTCCTAGCAAAATCCCCTTAATCTGTTTGAATACACCTAACTGCTTGTACTGATTGAGGTAAGTACTCATTTGCATAGGCCCTCCGCTATAGCTTTCTAAAAGAAGGACTTTATCTTTAAAGTCTGGCATATAAGATGTCCCTGCTAGTTTTAAGAAGCATCTAATATTCCCACCAACTACTACACCTTCTAATTTCTCACCTTGTACAAACTTATAATCCAGGCTGAATAAATCATCTTGACCTTCAAATAGACTTTTTCGAAGACGTTCTTTTTGCAGCCTTGTCTCTGAGCCGATTAAAAATCGAATTTGATATAAATAAGGTTTAATATTTGCTTTAGTATAAAGGGCATTCAGTACAGTCGTTAAATCACTGTATCCAAATACAGCTTTAGGTGGTAAATTCCTCATAAGTTCATAATCGAGGTACTCTAATACTTCATTCGCTAAATCGCCACCTGAAAGGTCAAAGATAGCTTGAATCTCTGGATCTTTATAAAACGCCATAAAAGCCTCTGCCTTCTCTTTAGCTGTTCCATTAAAGCCATCTTCTCTTTCATAAATACAAGGACTCATTTCCACCCTAAGTCCTAATGATTCTAATTCTTGTATAAGTTCATCAATACGTATTTTATAAGTTAAAGCTTGAGGATTTGAACATCCTACAAGGCCTACCTTATCACCTTTTTTCAGTAATGACATTTCAATCACCTCTTAAATTCTTAAAATTAAACTCACTATCTCTACCATTCCATTATGAAGGAGATTGGTTACAAAACTAAGTGGGCCACTGATCACACCTATAACTAATAAAAGGATTAGAATAAGTGAACCATATCTTTCATACTGCATATATTTAAAATATTTATCTTCCGGAAGCACTGCACCTAATACTTTAGAACCATCTAATGGTGGCACTGGGATTAAGTTAAAGACACCTAACCCAAGATTAATAATGACCATATATTGAAGCAAATTAAAGGCCACCATTACTAAGCTACTTGTGATAAAGCCACCTGTTACTTTGATCATAAGCCCCATCGTCAATAAGCTCATAAAAGCAATAAAGAAGTTCATAATAGGTCCACCTAGTGCTACCAAGAGCATGCCCTTTTTCCTCTTTTTATAATAATAAGGATTGACCATGACAGGCTTTGCCCATCCAAAATGGAAGAACATTAAACATAAGGTTCCTACTAAATCCAAATGTCTAAAAGGGTTGAATGATAATCTTCCAGACTGCTTAGGTGTTGGGTCTCCTAACTTATAAGATACATAGCCATGAGCAAATTCATGCATTGAAATGGCTATGAGTACTGCTGGTATTGTATAAAGTAAATCTTCTATTTCACTCATTTTTTCATCTCCTAATTTATTATAGACTGTCATTAATTATTAATCATTAAAATATTATAATATAATGCTTTATTTTTATAATTATTTATAACATAATATTATGTATATTAAAAGGAGATGATGAAATGAATACATTTATAGAAATTACACCTGAAAGCCTTGAAAAAAGTCCCTTCCAACTTATAGGTAAAGAATGGATGCTTGTAACAGCTGAAAAAGATGGCATTGTCAATACTATGACGGCTTCTTGGGGTGGCCTAGGTGTCATGTGGGGAAAAAATGTAGCTTATGTGGTAATCAGGCCTCAACGCTATACCAAAGAATTTGTAGATGGTAGTGATACATTCTCTCTTACTTTCTTCGCACCTGAATTCAAAAAACAACTTGGCTACCTTGGTAAAGTATCTGGTCGAGATGAAGACAAGATCGAAAAAGCTGGCTTAACAGTAGCACATAGTCATGAAACACCTTACTTTGAAGAAGCTAACCTTGTTATGCTCTGCAAAAAACTCTATAAACAACCTCTTAATCCAGAAGGCTTTATAGAAAGTGGTATTGATGAAAAATGGTATCCTAATAAGGATTACCATGAAATGTATATTGTGGAAATTGAGAAAGTGTTAGTGAAATAATAACAAATCCCCCTTCTAATGGAGGGGGATTTCTGTATTTTCAATAATAAGACTTTGCACTTCATTTAAGTCTATAAAATCATTTGCACTTAAACCCATTGTATGACTTATGCTCTCTGTATATGGATCATGATCTGAATAAGAAGTAGGCGTATGATGCGGATTTGCTTCTTCTATTAAAGCAAGTTTAAGATGCTCGGTAAAGAAATAGTTTGCGCTTGTGCTTAACCCAGAAATAGAAAGTTTAAGGATTTGTCCATCTTTCATTTTAAGACTCCAATCAAATACACCTACTGAGCCTTCTAGCTGATAGCCATCTACTCTTACACCTAGACTCGATACTTCCACATTTTTCACTTTTATCTTAGACCCTTGTTCTGATTCTACCACTCTATTTGGTCTTGCTTTTTTCACATTAGAGTTCTTACTGAGTTTGAAGGTGAGTGACCACTCATCTCTTACTATAGGTGTATAATTTTCATAGGCTAATTGTAGTTTTAAGTCTTTTAAATCCTCTTCTGTTATGGATCCAAAGACATCTTTTATCCTTCTCCTTTGAGTATCTTCATCCCACCTATTCGTTCCTTCTTGATAGTAAACTTCTAAGTCTCGTTTAGAATCCATAAGTTTAAAGCGTGTATCTAAATGATTTTCCTCATAAGGATCTGGGTAGCTCGTATAAAGTCTTAAAGTGCCTTTATGATCTAGAATCATCTGATCTAACATAAACCCTTCAAGTTTATCCGTTAACGGTATATTTAAGGTTTGGTCTTTCTCATAGTCCATATCCTCATAGTAATTATAATCAAGCTCTTGCATCTTATGATAAACTTCTTGTAAATCTACCTTTAAAGGTATTTCTTCACTTTCAAAATGTCCTATATTTTCTGCTACAATAGTAATTTCCTGTCCATATAAATTTTTATTCATATTAATATCAATAAGGTAATAAAGCTTCTTTTTATCTTCTGAGAGGATAGATTCATATGCGTACCCCATACTTGTATGCTTTGCTGGTTGAATACGAATATTTTCTACTAAAGTATTCTCCTCAAAAGGCTCCTCATTCTCTTTGGTCATACTGAGTGCGATAAAACCAGATGAACTATCAATAACGGCCTCCTCTACTGTAAAAATAATGCCTTGATGGTTCACACTTTGCTCCACCACTTGAGCTTCTTTGTGAATCATAGCAAATTGATCCCCTATAAGACTACTAAGAACAGGGCTATTACTTACTGCTACTACACTCATGCCAAGTGCTGTAAAAACTGCCACTAAAGGTAAAAGGATGCGCTTCCTCCCTTTTAACCGAGACTTCTTTTCCTTTTTTGCCTCTCTATGGCTCTCTATAGAGGTTACCTTAATCCCTTCTAAAGCTCTTCCTTTAATGACATCTAAAGACGGCATCTCATTTAGTTTCTTATCTGTATCTAACAACGCTTCACGCTCTTCATTACCTCCATAAAGTGCTTCCTCATCATAGCTTTCTAGGTACTTTATATCTAAATTATCCATCATCTCAGATATTTTCTTACTCATAACACTCACCTCTCTCCTTTAAAAGCTGCTCCAGCTTTTTCTTACCTCTAAAAAGCTTAGTCCCAACTGTAGCAGGATTAATCCCTATATGTTTAGCGATTTCTGATAACTTCTCCATATAGAAGTAACGTCTAATAAAAATCTCTCTATCTGGCTCTGGCAGTGCACTTACTAACTCATTAATCAAGTCGTCACTTTCCTTTGCCATAAGGTCACTTTCAGGTGTAGCATACTCTATAAGATCCTCTTCAAGTGGAAGCAGCTCATAATGACCTTTAGCTCTTATTTTATTGAGTACATGATTTCTCGTCATGGCTCCTAAGTATGCCTTTAAAGAACCTTCTTTTATAGTAAGCTTGTGCCTGTTTTCCCAGAGTTTCACAAACACATCCGCACAAACCTCTTCCATGTCTTCTTTAGTCAGCCTATTAGAGGAAACTTTAAAGGTAACACGTGCTATGTAGCTACTATATACATCAATAAGATTTTCATAGCTCTCTACTTGGCTAGCCCTTATCCCCTCTAGTATTTGTTTCTCGTCCATACTATCCTCCTTATTAGGGTATTCACTTATATAGACACATCAAAAGGCTAATATTTTCCCATTTTCTTATTTTTAGTATAACCAATATTAACCATACACTAATTCAAATAAAAAAGTGCTCATAAACTTTATAGTTATAAGCACATAATCATTTTAAAATACTTCTATAGAACATAGCTCATGTGTAAAAACTAACTTCTTGTTTTGCAAGATTGATTCTGCTATAAAAATATTTGCTATAGTTTAAATTAAATGGCTCAATTTTTTCATAACAATATAATGCTAGTTTATATTCTTTAGCATTTATAAGCGTAATAATATAGTTGTTTATTCCACAAGTAGCTTGGCCATAGGGTGTACGAGGTGCATTTAATGCTTCCCACGTACCAATTAAGTGCATTTGCTCCTTTTCATTAGGATACTTCAAATAAGTTAATATATCTTCAAAACAATTTTGTGATTCATCTAAAAACTGCTTATAATCTTTGTTCATTAACCCATAGGTAGCAATGAGCTGCGTAAAATAAGTTAACTTATAAAATTTAGCAGTAGAAGTATTTTTAAGCTCTACTACTGATTCTCTCAGGTTTTCAAGTGCATAAAGTGAATGTTCTTTATCAAACTTAAAATCAATCAGACAAGGGATTGCTATATTTGCTCTATGAGATTCAAATCGAATAACAACATTTTCTTGTGTTTTAGGAGAATTTTTACAAGCATACTCATATAATTTATTCCAATAGGATTCAAATCCACCTATTAATAAAGTCATTTTTTGTGTTCCATCTGATACAATCCAGTGCAGATATTGTTTATCCATTTGAAGTAATTGCTTTTCAAATAACTTATGATTTATAAGCTGCTCTTGTGACTTCCGTAACATAGCTAGATTATCAGAAATATTCCATAGGGCCCAACAACGCTCTTGGTTAGTAAAATCCTCTGTATTAAGGGCTTCTTGAAGCAAGTGGACTATTTCTTCTTTATGATTTGCCTTTTGAAATCTAAAAAAATCGTCTTTTAGTCTACCACTTATCATAAATTTTCTCCCCCTATTTTATTCTTTACTACTCTTATTTATTGACATACCCCCTTTACTCTTTTATAAAAGAGAATAAAATTCTTTCATGTCCACATTCTGGTGTAAATTCTTTGTACTTCTTAGTAAGCTCATTAATCTGTCTAAAATATAATGCTTCTAATAATTCACTAACAACCATACTAAAATCCCTCCCTCAGGAAGTATACTCTCTTATTTTTTGGTGAGTAGACCTAGTATAACAAGTAAATACTCGAATTAACAATCTATATTTTTCAAATATTTTGTGTTATAATATTTATATGAACAGTTGCATATAAACAAATAAAACCAATCCCAAGGCTAAGCATTTAAAGGTCCCCAAAGTACAAATACATCTTAAAATGAAAAGCGAGTGCTCACATAAAGCACCCGCTTTTTTATTTTAAAATCCTAGATAACTTACTATCCATTTCTTTTATTTTTCCCCATACCCTAAGGCTAATGAAATTCCATTTAGTATAAGTGTAATTATAAGAAGGATTAAAGAAACTCTTGCTACTGCATAAGATATATCCATAAGTGCTGTCCAATCTTCTATCTTAACTAAATGATCTGTATAAAAAATTTGCATGCATAATGAAGCAGCACATGCACTTAAACTAACTATTGAAAATGTACCTGTTCTTTTAAAATTTCTATTCTTATATTGCATCATATCTCTAATAGGCATTCCCCATGCGATTAATCCAAGTATTAAACTCCCTATATTTAACCAATACGCCTCTATCATCATTTCCTCCTCATTACTCATTGATTCGTATGATTCCCTTCTCTAAATAGCTGCGCTGCATGAGCATAGGAAAGATTCCACTGTTGCCACTTAGATACAAAATTCACACGCTCTTCATAGTTACGTACACAATATTCATAGTCATCATTTTCTACTATTTTCATATCTAAGAGTGGTCCTACTGCAGATAAACTTAGGCCGTAGAAATCATCTACTGTATCTTCCCCTTTTTCTAGGTATAAATCTGCATTATGACGTGCTACCTGATAGTCTGGATTCATATAATTAAGCCCTAAATACATAACTGTAAAGATAATAAATAAAGATTTACAAAGTCTAACCTTTTCTCTACATATTTTAAGCGTAATAAGTCCTAATACTAAGATACATAGAACAAGGAACCAAGTTACATAAATACGTTTTAAAGTAAGTCCGTAGTTATTCATATACATAGCCATTTTAGATAGCGCAGTTACAATAATAAATAAAGTAAAACCTATAAAGAAAAAGGTATAACCTTTCATCCACTTCCTTTTCTTGGCTTCACCCCTACCCTTTGTAAAGAGAGTGATCCCCGCAATAACACCCAAATTAAGACAAGCTACAGGAAGCATTTCAAAGAAACCTCGTCTAGCATATTCTGCATAAGTATAGCTCTCTGGCAAAATACTTTGAAAAGCTGATACAAAGTAACTAAGCTGCGCGAAGCAGTATAATAAGTAGAGCATCCCCAGCAAGGTACTAACTGTCATCACAATAGTAAAATCTAACCCTCTTTCATACTGTGTAGCTGGCACCTCGTTGTCTATCTCTCCATCCAAACTCCATGCCTCTCTCTTGTCTAATCCACATCCCCTACTTTCCTCTTTCTTCTCATGTGTCAGCCCATATAAGAAACCCATTAGTGGGAAGAAGATTATGGTGAAACTTACGATACGTACAACAATATCTTCAACATCTACATCTATGTATAGGTTTCGTATTATTAAATCCATCATGCCTTCAAAGGCTGCATCTGCGCCAATTAAGAGATTTCCAGCGACAAGAAGAATAGGTATCCCAATAAGACATCCTATCCCAATTTTACCTACCAGCTGCATTTTCTTAGAACTGATAAGTTCCTCCTCTTGCTTTATAGACTTAAGCCCTATCCCCCAATTCTGGAAAGGCATCGTTAGAGCGAGCATACCCGCATGCCAAAACCATCTTACAGAGTAACGTTCATAAGTATTACATTCAAAAAGTCCCCCAAGTTGTAATACCATAAGAGCTGCTAAGAATGCGCAGTTGAAGAATTTCAATAGTTCATTTGAAAAGATACTAAAGCTTAGTGCTAATAAGATTATAGGAACAAAAAGTCTATCTTTAAAAATAAGGCTCACTGGCCCTTTGGATTTATACAGAAAGATAACCCCTATATAAAAAGCTGCAACTACAATAGGTACAGCTATCCCAAATCCTCCAAATACTAAAAGCTCTACAATTAAACAGGTGAGGATAATGGTAATCCCCATTCTCATTCTCTCATCTTTATATCCCATAAATCCTTTCCCCTTTCTATCTACTCTTCATCAGACCTATACTCAAGTAAGTCCCCTGGTTGACAGTCTAATACTTTACAAATGGCGTCGAGCGTAGAAAATCTTACTGCTTTGCCTTTGTTATTCTTCAATATGGATAAGTTAGCAAGGGTAATCCCTACACGTTCTGACAGTTCATTCATACTCATTTTTCGCTTTGCTAACATCACATCTAAATTAACGATAATAGCCATTTCAATCACCTCTTCTATATTGTAAGTTCATTCTCTTCTTGAATTTCAATGGCAATCTGTACAAGTTTATATAAAATCGCACCAATAAGTGTAACCATAAAGGCTCCTATGGCAATAATCAGTATACTGAGGCTTGGTCCAATGACAATGGCTGCCACTACATACGCTACGAAAATAATAGCTGCGCATACACTAATCCCTTTTAAATGCTTTTGACTGCTTAGCGAAAAAGGTTCACGTACCATAATGTTTCTTGCTAATCCCTTTGTGTACCATAAAACCATCCAAGCTGGTATACCTGACCCATAGAGCAGAATCATAAAAGATTTATAATGCTGCACGCCATAGAAAGTCGTACGCTTTAATACCTCTGGTACAATCCAAGGTAACCCAATCATCACACCTGTTAATACAATTAATCCTGCTAGACATAACCCATACAAAAATTTGCTTAATAAATTCTTTTCCATTTTATCACCTCAAGGTGATTATATAACGTTCATATTCTAATTTCAATATTTTTTTATCGAAAAACAATATATTTTTATTGATTATATAGAAATACATAAAAAAAGATAAACGCTTTTACAGTTTATCTCTTTTCTAATTCTAATAATTTGATTTTCATTTCAAGACCACCACCATACCCTACAAGCTTGCCATCTGCTCCAATCACTCTATGGCAAGGTATAAAAATAGGGATAGGATTTTTATTATTAGCGCCACCTACTGCTCTGCATGCTTTTTCATTACCTACAGCATGAGCAATGTCCTTATAGCTTCTCGTCTCACCATAAGGAATGGTACAAAGTGCTTCCCATACGCGCTGTCTAAAAGGTGTTCCTTGTGGCCTTAAGGGTAAATCAAAATCCTTTCTACGCCCTTCTACATACTCTCTCAGCTCTTCTGCTGCTTTTTGTAGAAGCTCCGTCTCTTCTTGTATACATTCTTCCTTAAAGTTATCTGCCTCTAGGATGACATTGGTAATCCATCCCTCTTCTTCAGCAATACCAATCTTCCCTATGGCTGTATCATAGTAATAGATGTTTTTCATATTAACTTCCTCATTTCTATACTCTTTACCCTAAACTAACCTTTAATGCGGTACTTTTTCTCAATTCTTCTATACACACATATTAAAAGAATCAGCCCAGGTAAAGCACTTAACCCCATTAAAATACTTGCTAAAGTTATACTCCAAAATCCTAATATGCCAGCTACAATATAAAGGCTTCCATATACGAGCCACATGATTGCATTGGCTTTGTTATAAGCTTTAATATCTGTAATTTCTTCACTTTTTACAACTGTACCTGCCCAAAAGTGTATAGGTGTTTTGGTTTTTAAAGCATATAGACCTATACCTAAAAAAATAACGGCACATATTAGACAAACTATTAGACTAACAATACTTTCTCCCATCTCATTACATACTCCCTTGCTTTAGAATCTTCATTTTCCTGCTCCGCTATTACATGAAAACCTTGTTTTTTATAAAAATCTACAGCCCTTTGATTCTCTGCATAAACAGCGAGTTCTAACACTTCATACTGTGCTTTGCAGTAGTCTATTAAAGCTTTGCCTACGCCCTTTCCTTGTGAATGCGTATCTACAAATAGTGCTCCAATAAAGCTCCCCTCTATAATGCTAATAAACCCTTGTATCTGTTTACCTTCTTCATAGACAAAAGTTTTAGCTAGGGGTAAATACTGCTCCTTTACAACCTTGTAATTCCCTTCCCAATAATCCCTAGCGATAAAGGGATGCCCTTGTAGCGTTGATGTAAGCCAAATATTCATGACTTCTTCAATCTGTACATCTTGCATTTCATAAATACGATATTTAGTCATTTGAGTTACTCCTTATAAATCTTATAAAATTCCTATTTAGTTTTCTCTAAATGTATTTACGCTTAAACTCTAGCGGTGAACAGCCTTCATACTCTTTAAACTTAGAGCAAAAGTAGCTTGAATCCTTAAAACCTACAGCCTCTCCGATTTCTTTGATTTTCACCTGCTCCTGCATCACTAGATATTCTTTAGCTTTTTTAATTCGAATCTTATTGAGATAATCAATAGGTTTATGCTCATACGCCTCTTTAAAAAGCCTGCATAAATAGTATTTCGTCACCCCAATTTGATTTGCTAAATCTTCTAACGTAATATCTTGAGCATAATAGGTATCCATATAGCGGATAACAGGCCTCAGTCTTTCATAAATTTGATTCTCATTTTGACAAGCTTTTCTATTCTGATCCATAAAAATAAGGAAATTATAAAGTTGCCCTGAACCTATAATGGTCCTCTCCTGTCTATCTAGTGGTACATTAAGGGTATAAAAAATTTCTTTTATCCTTTGTCTCATTTCTGTCATCCACTCAATATTTAGAACCAATGCATTCCCTATCCCCATATAATCTAAAAGACTTTCTACCTGCACTCCATTAAAAGTAATCCATGCTGTTTTCCAAGTTTTGATCGTGGGCTCATAAACATGAGGAATATCTTTTCTAAAGAAAAAAGCCATACCTGGTTTAATGGTATAAACCTGCCCATTAATTTTAAGTATTCCCTCACCCTCTAAACAATACGTCCATTGATAGTCCGAATACCCCTTTTCCCTCTCTACACCATTCTCCTCATAATACATACCTATCCCTGTTACAAAGCAAGGAAGGCTCTCTACATCTTTAGTTAGCATGGGAAATAACACTTGCTTCTCCATACCCACTCCTCCGTTCAATATTTTTATATCCTTTGCAATATCTTTAGATTTACTTATATTTTAAAACTACCTATAATGCAATTATAGATTAATATTCTTATATCTCAAATTATTATTTTGTATAAAAAAGGAGTCGACTATGTACCCTCAATCTACTACTCAGCCAGAATGGCAAAACCCAGCTATTGTACAAGTAAATCGTAAACCCGCTCGTGCTTATTACATTCCTTTTGCAACAACTGAGACTGCACTTATGCATCACAAAGGCATGTCCCCTTACTACAAACTCCTTAATGGAACTTGGCAGTTTAGCTACTACGATAAGTATAGTGATGCACCAGATAACTTCCACACTTTAGATTTTGATAGCTCTGCTTGGACATCTATCCCTGTTCCTTCTAACTGGCAAATGCATGGCTATGATAAACCACATTATACGAATGTCAATTATCCTTTCCCTGTTAATCCACCTTATGTTCCTAATGAAAACCCTGCAGGCCTTTATATTAAAGAGTTTACACTCCCTGAGAACTGGTCTAATAAAGAAGTATCCATTAACTTTGAAGGGGTAAATGCCTGCTTCTATATTTGGTTAAATGGTACATATATAGGCTATAGCCAAGGGACACACATTCCTGCAGAGTTTGATTTAAGCCATGCCCTTGTAAAAGGTACGAATAAACTTGCTGTTAAAGTACTCAAATGGTGTGATGGTAGCTATCTTGAAGACCAAGACTTCTACCGTTTATCCGGTATCTTTAGAGATGTTTACCTTCTTGCTAGAACGCCTCATGCTATTCGTGATATTTGTGCAAGACCTACATTAGATGAAACCTATACAAACGGTATACTAAAAGTAAATGTGGATTTTACTGGAGAGGATCCATCTGAATTTGAAGCTTCTTTATTTGATGCAAAAGGTCAACTTCTTATGACCAAAACTGTTTCTTATACGGACTTTACCTTTGAAGTTCCAAATATTAGGAAATGGACTGCTGAAACACCAGTGCTTTATACCTTAGTCCTTCACCATCAGGATGAATATATTCCAATCCAAATTGGCTTTAGGAAATTAGAAGTCGCTTCTAACGGTGCACTCTTAATTAATGGTACACCTGTAAAACTTAAAGGTGTCAATCGTCATGACTCTCACCCAGACCTAGGGCACTATACACCAGTAAACCATATGGTAGAAGACCTTATGATTATGAAACGTCATAATGTCAATACAATTAGAACTTCTCACTACCCTAATACACCTGAATTTTTAAGACTTTGTAATGAATATGGGTTCTATGTAGTCGATGAAGCAGACCTTGAAACACATGGTACTTATGCCGCTTCTGACTGCAATATTTTAACCAATGACCCAGTTTGGAAAGATGCCTATGTAGACCGTATGATACGTATGGTAGAACGTGATAAAAACCATCCATGTATCATCATGTGGTCACTTGGAAATGAATCCTTTATGGGTGCAAATCATGTGGCTATGGCGACTTGGGCAAAATGGCGTGATAACAGCCGTCTTATCCACTATGAAGGAACTGCTGCTAACGGCTTAGTAGACGGCAAGCCACATCCTTGTGTAGATGTAGTGAGCCATATGTATGCCTCTCCTGAAGAGTGTGAAAAACAAGGACAAGAAACAGAAGATATGAGACCATTCTTCCAATGTGAATACAGTCATGCTATGGGTGTAGGCCCTGGTGACTTAAAAGATTACTGGGATTTATTCTATAAATACCCTCGTCTTATCGGCGGCTGTGTCTGGGAATGGTGCGACCACTCTGTACGTCAAACGGATGAAGAGGACAAAGACTTCTTCGTCTATGGCGGATACTTTGGGGAATTCCCTCATGATGGCAACTTCTGCGTAGATGGTTTAGTAAGCCCTGACCGGGTTCCACATACAGGTCTTAAAGACTATAAACACATTATCCAACCTGTACAAGTAGAAGCCAAAGACTTATCTACTGGTACCCTTACACTTACAAACCGTTATGACTTCTTAGACCTTAGCCATCTCTCATTAGAATGGACTGTGACTAAAGATGGTATAGAAATAGAGTCAGGTATTGTACAGGATCTTGACATTTATCCACATGCTACAGAAGATATAACCCTTGGTTATACACATACACACACAAATGATGGGGATTACTACCTCAATCTCTCCTTCGTTCAAAAGACATCTACTCCTTGGGCTAGTCGTGGTTATGAAGTTGCTTTCGCTCAATTTGAACTGGCAGTAGCACCTAAAATTTCTATTCCTGTAGTAAGCACACTCGAATGCGTACAAACCACTCAGCATATTACACTTATAGGAGAAGACTTTAAATATAGTTTCAATACCTTCACTGGCTCCTTTGAAAGCCTAACTTCAAATGGCGTAGAGCTTTTAGCAGCTTGCCCACAGGTAAGTGTTTGGCGTGCACCTACGGATAACGACCGTAATATTTACCACACATGGCGCGGGCAAATGATGCATTGCAGTACTGCTCATGTCTACCAAACTGGCATTAGTGAAAAAACTCCTCACTTTGTAAAACTTGAAGTACGCTACGCTCTAGGTGGCCCATCTGTACGCCCACTTCTTGAAGGCGTTACAACTTATACCGTTTGGGCAAATGGTGAAATCGAAGTGGCTATGGATGCCCAGGTTCGCGACAACCTTGATGTTCTTCCACGCTTTGGATTAGAACTTCATATGCCACAAGGTAATGAACAGGTTACCTACTTTGGTATGGGACCAAATGAAAACTATATAGACTTATGTAGAAGTGCTTATATGGGACTGTTCCATACAACAGTAAATGACCTTTATGAGCCATACATTAAACCACAAGAATGTGGTAACCATACACATGTCAAATGGGCACTTATTCAAAATCAAAGAGGTGTTGGCCTTATCTTCAAAGGGGATTCAGAGTTTAACTTTAGTGCACTTCACTATACAGCGCATGACCTTTCTGATACACCTATGGCACACCTTCTTAAACCTCGCAAAGAAACCATCGTCCATATCGACTACCGCCAAACAGGCATCGGCTCTAATAGCTGCGGTCCTAGACTGGCTGAAAAATATGCCTTTAACGAAAAAGAGATCCACTTTGCCTTCTCTATGAAGCCAATCTGGACTGAAAGCATCCCAGCAGATCTAGAACGCCGTTTCAAACCAAGTCTATAAATAAAAAGTAGTAGCATCTTTTATATAGAGATGCTACTACTTTTTCCTGTTACTCTTTATAAATTGCCTTTATAAATACTTTTGCAGCCGATTCTACCACGGGAATCACACGCTCTGATGCAACCTTAAAAGTCATTCAAGCACTGTATAATGGTGCTTATAACAACGAAAAAACTTTCACTATCGATGACTATTATTGCATTCATGCATCAGGCTCTACACATTTTGTACCTGACTATACTTTAAAAATTGAGGGGTATCCCGTTTTATGCACCTTATATCAAAATGTAAGTGAACCAGATTTTTCTGATATTAAGGAATTGGTATTTAGCTGCATGTTTGAGCGCAAGCAAGTTTGCAGCGTTCATGAGACGATCGAGCTCAGAGCTTCTTAACATTCTGTAGATAGAAGCCCAAAGAGCATCCCACCTGGCCTTTTACACTTCCTATTATTTATATTGAATCCCGCTCCAATATACATTATTCTTCACAACAGCTTCTTCAGGAAGTTCTACGCCTTCTAAAGCCCATTTCTTGAATTCCATAAAGCCTGTACGGTCCACAATATAACCGATATGCTCTTTGCCACCTGGTGCACTTCTATCAATATACTCTGTTACGTATTTATAAGTATTTAAAATGATTTTAATAATGCTCTCTTCATCTGCCCATACAATAAAGTCTTCAGCAAGTCTCGGATTGGTCTTACCTGTTCTTCCCATAATGGCAAGTCTGTAGTATTTCTTCTGACTTCTTGTCCAAGCACCTGTTGGGCAGGCATTAATACATACGCCACAGCCTACGCATTTATCTGCTTGACGTTCTACACGGTAATTTTTAGCTGATAAGCAGCCTACAGAACGACCTTTGCACCCTTTTACACATGCTCCACAAGATACACATCTTGTGGCATCATACTGAGGCATTGTCATACCAATAATACCAAAGTCTTGCATTCTTGCTTTAATACAGTCATTTTGGCAGCCTGTTAAAGCAATTTTAAAGTGAAGGTCATTTGGGAAAATAGCCTTCTCAATTTTTTTAGCAAAATCTGTTGTATTATAATTTGCAAATGGACACACTTTATTCCCAATACATGCTGATACGTTACGTGTACCTGCTGAAGTGTACCCTTTACCTGGTACTTCTTGATTAATACCAAGGCCTTCAATAATAGGCTGAAGCATTTCATTAACTTTATCCATATCTTCAAACTTAATACCTAAAATCTCAAAACCTTGTCTAATGGTAATATGCACTTGGCCATTACCGTATTTTTCTGCAATCTCTTGGATTTTACCAAGGTACTCCGCATTAATAAGACCACCTGGAACACGTACACGAGAAGCAGTGATCCCTCTTACTTTAGTTACCCTAAAAGCGTTCTTTTTCAGTTTCTTTGTATTGATATCCATCACTTAACCCCTCCTAGTCTCTTAATAGTTTCCCTTGTGTATAGTTAAATACTGGTCCTTCTAGGCAGATGTAAGTATCACCAATTTTACAATGACCACATTTACCAATACCACAGCACATTTTACGTTCCTGAGAAATCCAGATATTCTTTTCTTTAATGCCACGTTTTAAGAATTCAGCCACTGTGAACTTCATCATAATAGGTGGACCTACCACGACAACCTGTACATTTTCCATATCCTTAATCTCAAGGTCTGGGATATATTTTGTTACAAGACCTGTAGGGCCCTCATAACCTTCTGGTGCCTGGTCTACTGTCACTGTAATCTTTGCAGCTTCTGCCCAAGCTTTAAGGTCATCTTTAAAGAGTACATCATCTGGTGTTTTAAAACCTGTAATAAGTGTAAGTCCTTTACATTCTTCTTTGTGCTTTGCAAAATGCTCTATAATACCTCTTACTGGTGAAAGACCTGTTCCACCTGCCACAACCACTACTTCATGCCCTCTGTAGTTGTCTAGCTCAAAGCCATTTCCATAAGGCCCTCTTAAGAACAGCTTATCCCCAACATACTTTTCAAAGATTTCTCCTGTTACTTTCCCTACTTTACGAATAGTAAGGTCAATAGTACCTTCTCCAATACCACTTACAGAAATAGGTGCTTCCCCATACTTAGGAAGAGAAACTTCAAAAAATTGGCCAGGCTTTACATCACCTTCAAATGCCATACGGAATGTATATTCAATAGCTGTATGCTGGATAACTTCTTTAATTTCTGATAAGAAAGGAATATATTCGTTTTTCATTAGCCCTCAATCTCCTTCATGCCATCTGATAATTTATTGATACAAGCAGAAAATGAAATGTATTCTGGACAAATATCATCACAACGTCCACAGCCTACACACATGTTGTAGCCAAAACGTTTTTTGTAATCATATACTTTATGAAGGACTTTAAAGCGCATACGCTGACCTTTATCACCTCTAAAGCTATGACCACCTGCCATATCTGTATAGCCGTTCACTTGACAAGACGCCCATACTCTGCGGCGCTCCCCTGCCTGTTTACGGTCAGACCCTTCATAAAATACATCCTGCATGGTAAAGCATGTACAAGTTGGACATACAAAGTTACATCTTCCACAAGCAATACAGCGTTCATTGTATTCATTCCACATGGTACTATCCATAATGTCTAAAGAAAGGTTCTCCGGAATGTTTACGCGTGTTTTATTCTCTGTTACAAAGTCAGGTTTTACAGTTACTTCCTCTACTTCTTCAAGGCGCGTAATAAGGGCTTCAAATTCACCATCTATAAGGGCACTATCCCCATCTACTTTAATATAAGCATCATAGTGATCCGACTTATTCGTTCCCATGTCTACGCAGAAACAGCTGTTAAAAGACTGTGAGCATCCCATTAAGATGAACTTTGTTTTTTCTCTTATTCTTTTATAGTAAAAGTCTTCAAATCCATTTTTAAGATAGATATCATCCATACGTTTTACAGCATGAAGGTCACAGCTACGCACAAAAACAATAGCACCTTTTTTAGGCCCATCTGCTACCTTTACTTCATCTTCAGTAAAATAAAAGAGTGTCTCAGAAATAGGTGTTAAAATCTCTTTATAAGAGAACTCTGATTTTACTTCAAAATTGATCTCCCCTAATGATTCTACAGTCCCATAACGTACACGGTCTGTATCTGAATATGTGCCTTCTCCTACAAAGGTCTTAGGTGCATAGATGCTGTATTCTTTTGAAAGCTCTCTTAAAATGCTATCTAAGTGTGCTGTACTTGTTCTATATCCCATTCTTTACACTCCATTCTTTTCATTCTCGTTAATTCGTTAACACGATATCTTCTGCCAGTATATTAGAGATTGAAAAAAAGAAATGTGATGTTTATCACGTTTATGCTTAAATTTTATGATGTAGTCACATAATAAGAATTGGACTAGATTAAATACCTTAAATCATGTTAAAATATCGAGATTCTAAACAGAAGGTAGGATATTTATGGCATCTATTACTCAAGAAACTTTACAAAAGCTTAGCTTATTTCAGGGATTACAGTCTTCTACTTACGCTGCCCTTATGGATATAGGACGTGTTGAAACTTATAAAAGTGGTGAGCACCTTTTTAGAGAAAAAGATGAACTCTGCTGTTTTTACATTATATTATCAGGAACTGTCTCTCTTTATAAAACCAATTCTAATGGCCAACAAAAAACTATTTTTATACTAGGCAAAGATACTTTACTTAACGAAACACTCTTTGATCCTATCCCTGCTTCTATTAGCTGCAAAATTCATGAAGATTGTAAAGTCCTTGTATTTTACCGTACAGACCTTATCCGTCTCTTTCAACAGGATTTTAGACTTGTACAAAACTTTACAAATCATCTTAGTAAACGCATTAGACGTTTATATCGCCAGCTTAAGAATTCTACATCCATCATTAAGATCGAAAAGAAACTTGCTGCTAAACTTTGGAAGCTTGCTCAAGACTACGGCGTGCCTCATGAAAAGGGCACCATGATTAACTTCCCTATCACGATTACTTCTCTTGCAGATCTTCTAGGTTCTTATCGTGAAACAGTGTCGAGGGCACTCAAAATTTTGGTTGAAAAAGAGCTTATTATTTACGAACACAAGTATATATTTATCCCTGACCCTAGTGCTCTTTCTATATTTTTTAAATCACCGTGAGATTGGTCACGGTGATTTTATTTATAAACAAGTATACTCTAGCTATCGTTAATTAATTATCAAAAGGGAGGTTTTCCATGAAAAAAGTACAATCTACATGCAATGTATGTTCTTTAGCTTGTAATCTTGACTTCTATGTAGAGAATGAACAGATCGTAAAAGTGATACCTACACCACACTACCCTGTAAACAAGGGGTTTTCTTGTATCAAAGGCATTTCACTTGATAAACAAAACACTAAATTCAAACCTTCACCTCTTCCAAAAATCCGTAACGTAAAAGGTGAAATGCAAGAAACAACATGGGAAGAAGCTTATGATTATGTTGCTAAAAAGCTTCTTGAAATCAAAGAAACTTATGGTGGTGACAGCATTGCTGCTATTAGTACAGGCCAACTTCCTTTAGAGGAAATGGCACTCTTTTCTCATGTTATGCGTAACTTCCTAAGAGGCCATGTAGATGGGAATACAAGACTATGTATGGCAACTTCTGTAGTAGCCCATAAACAAAGCTTTGGTTTTGATGCACCACCTTATACTTTAAATGACTTTGAACTTTCAGATACCATTTTCTTAATTGGAGCTAACCCAATTGTTACACATCCAATTATTTGGAGCCGTATCCGTAATAATCCAAATAAAAAAGTAATCGTTATTGACCCAAGACGTTCGGAAACAGCACAAAGGTCAGATTACCACTATGCTTTAAATGGTAAAACAGATATTTACCTCTTCTATGGACTAGCTCACATTCTGATCAAAAAAGATTACCTAGACCATAACTATATTGAGGCTCATACAGAAAACTTCCAAGGCTTTAAAGACCTTGTAGCTGAGTATACACCTGATGTGGTTGCTAAAGAGACTGGCTTATCTATAGAGTCACTCTATGAAATGGCTGGGCTTATTCATACAGGTGAACGTGTATCCTTCTGGTGGACAATGGGTGTTAACCAAGGCTACGAAGCAGTAAGAACAGCCCAATCGATCATTAACCTTGCCCTTATGACAGGTAATATGGGCCGCCCAGGAACAGGAGCTAACTCTATTACTGGACAATGTAATGCTATGGGCTCTCGTGTATTTAGTAATACAGCAGGCCTTTACGGTGGTGGCGACTATGACAACCTAGTAAGACGCAAGGCTGTATGTGAAGCACTTCAAATTACAGATGAACAGCTTATTAACAAACCAACTCTCCCTTATAATGCGATTATTGAGAAAATTAACAGCGGCGAAATTAAAGCCCTATGGATTGTTTCAACAAACCCACGCCATTCTTGGACTAACAATACGACTTTCCAAGAAGCCCTTGAAAAACTTGAGCTCTTCATCGTCCAAGATATTTATGACGACACACATACTTCCCAAGATGCAGGCGTATTCTTCCCTGTTGTATCAGGTCTTAAGAAAACAGGAACTTATATCAATACAGAAAGACGTCTTTCTGCAATGCGTCCTGTCCTTTCTAAAGCTGAACATGAAAAAACAGATCTTGAAGTATTCCTTGGTGTAGGTAAGGCACTTGGAATGGGCAGCTTACTTGACCTTTGGCAAACACCAGAAGCTATTTTTGAGCTTATGAAAAAGTGTTCAAAAGGTATGCCTTGCGATATTACAGGTGTAACTTATAAGGCACTTGAAGGCAGCGCTGGTATTCAGTGGCCATTTAGAGAAGGTGAAACTTTAGAAGAAGATGAACGTCGTCTCTTTGAAGATGGTAACTACTACACACCTTCTAAAAAAGCTAAATTCATGTTTGATAAGATTATGGACAACCCACTTCCTACAACGGCCGAGTTCCCATATATCTTAAATACAGGTCGTGACACAGTAGGTCAGTGGCATACACAAGTACGTTCTAGAGAAATTGGTGTAGCTGAAGATGCTTATGCAGCACAGGCTTATATTTACATTCACCCTGAACTTGCAAAAGAGAAAGGTATTAAGGAAAATGAAATCTTTGAAGTAGCTTCTATTAATGGCCGTACTTCTAGATTTGCTGCAAGAATTACTGAAAATGTAACTGTTAACCAACTTTATGCACCAATGCATTACATTGAAACAAATAACTTAACACCATCTCTTTATGACCCGTTCTCAAAAGAACCATCCTATAAAACCACACCCATTAACATCTATAAAATTGTAGGAGAATGTTAAGATGAAAAGAATAAAAATCGATCGTTCTAAATGCGTCGGCTGCCTGACTTGTGTAACAGCTTGTATGATTAGCAATGACAGCTTAGACCCTAGAAACCGTATTGTCATCGATAGCGAAAATAAATATGCACCGATTTTCTGTCGTCACTGCGAAGAACCTGAATGCGTCTTTACATGTATGACAGGTGCTATGCATAAAAACCCTGAAACTGGTCTTGTAGAATATGATAAGAAGCAGTGTGCAAGCTGCTATATGTGTATTATGGCTTGCCCATATGGGGTACTTAAAAGTGACTCCCTTAAACAACAAGAAATTATGAAATGTAATATGTGCGCTCACCGAGGCGATGGGCCTATGTGCGTTGATAAATGTCCAATGCAAGCTATTACTTTAGGGGAGGTATAAAAAATGAAATATGTTGTACTCGGCGCTTCTGCTGCTGGTATAAGCGGTGCAAGACGACTACGTGAACTTGATGCATCTGCTGAGATTACTTTAATCTCAACAGATGAGCATATTTACTCAAGATGTATTTTACATCACTATATTGAAAGGATTCGTGACCTTAATAAACTTCAATTTGTGCCAGCTGATTTTATAGAAGCAAATCGTATTCACTGGTTAAAAGGTGAGGCTGCTGTAAAAGTAGATACTGTAAATAAAATAGTAACAACTTCTACTGGCAAAGAAGTAACTTTTGATAAACTGCTTATTGCCACAGGCTCCCATGTTTTCTTCCCACCTATCCCAGGTCTTAAAGAGGCTAATAATGCTATTGGGTTCCATGACCTTGATGAATGTGAAGCTATTATGCAGCAAGCTAAAACAGCAAACAACGTAGTAATTATGGGTGCTGGTCTTGTAGGGATTGATGCTGCAAGTGGCCTCCTCCACTTAGGCAAATCGGTTACAATCGTTGAAATGCGTGACCGTATGCTTTCTATACAGCTTGACCACAAGGCTGCCAGTAGCTATGAAAAGGCTTTTGCCCAAAAAGGTGTTAAGCAGCTTTATAGCGTAGGTGCGAAAGAACTTATCTTAGATGAAAACAACGCCATTACTGCTATCAAACTAAACAGTGATGAAGTCATCCCTTGTGACCTTCTCATTGTAGCTTCTGGAGTACGTGCTAATGTAGGCTTCTTAGAAGGTAGTGGTATTGAAGTAGACCGTTTTGGTCTTGTGATTGACCCACTTGGTCAAACTTCTCACCCAGATGTTTATGGTGCAGGTGATGTTACTGGACGTAATCCAATTTGGCCTGTAGCTGTTAAAGAAGGGATTGTTGCTGCAAGCAATATGGCAGGGCAAACTAAAGAAATGACAGACTTCTTCGCAAGTAAGTCTACTATGAACTTCTTAAATATCCCTACTATGTCACTTGGCCTAGCGCAGCCAGAAAACCCTGAAGACTATAACATTGAAATAGAAGAAGATGACAAAGGCAACTATAAGAAAATTGTTCACAAAGACGGCAAAATCTATGGTGCCATCCTCCAAGGTGACCTAGCCTATTCAGGTGTTTTAACACAGCTTATTCGAAACAATATTGATGTTTCTAAAGTGAAAAAGCCACTCTTTAAAATTGACTACTCAGACTTCTTCAATATGACTGAGAACTTTGAGTTCACCTATAAAGAGCACTAAAATCGGGATAAAATTTATTTATTAAGGAGACTGTTATGCCTCAAAAATCGCTTAAAGCTAAACTTGCTAACTTACCTGTTCCTATTTTGCCAACGCTTGTAGGTGCAGCTACACTTTCAAATATGTGGGCGCCACTTGGTTTCACCTGGATTCGCCATTTAACCATGTGGGCCTGCACCATTGTTATGCTATGCTATGTAGGTAAAATGATCTGCCACTTTAAAACAGTTAAAGCAGAATACTCTAATACTGTACCTGCTAGCTTATACGCTGGGTTTACCATGATTACTATGATTTTAGGAAGTTATGTATTTGACTTTAGTCCTGTTATAGGTAAAGCCATTTGGGCTTTAGGACTTGTGCTTCATGCTCTCCACTTAATCGTGTTTATTTATAGAAATATTATTAAAGGCTTTAATAAAGATACTTTCGTACCAAGTTGGTTTGTAACTTTTAATGGTATTATGGTTTCTACTGTAGTAGGTGTTCCTATGAATGAACCTACTATTGGTAAATTTATCGTTTACTATGGTCTTGTTGCTTTAGCTATTTTACTTCCTTTAATGGTTGTAAGGCTGATTAAATACCCTATTACAACAGGTCCACTCTTTATGACAAAAGCTATTATTTTAGCACCAACGAGCCTTTGCCTTGTAAGTTACCTAAACTTCATTACCGAGCCAAATGTATGGATTGTTTATAGTTTATATGCTATTGTCTTTGTTTCACTTCTTTATGTGGTGATGAACTTACCAAAATTCTTCTCCTTCACTTTCCATCCAGGCTTTGCAGGCCTTACATTCCCAATGGCTATCGGTATTGTTGCTTCTAATAAAATGTCTGCTTTCCTTATTAATGCAGGCCATGAAGCCTTTGGCAATGCGGTTAAACAAATTGCTGGTTTACAACTTTATGTGACTACAGCAATCGTTGCCTTTGTAGTATTTAACTTCTTTATGATGCTTGTTAAAAGCTTTAAAACAAACGAATCTGCTTAATACATAACACTTAAATAATGAAATATAAAAAGACTGTTAAAGTAATACTAACTCTAACAGTCTTTATTCTATATGAAAGAAAGGATACTTCTATGATATCAAATCTAGCTACTCTTATTTTAATGGGTGGTCAAAATAAACGTATGAATGGCCAGCATAAAGCCTTTTTAAAGCTTCACGAGAAAAGCTTTCTCGATCAGATTATTACAAGTCTTAAGTCCTGCGGGCCTATCTATCTTTCTGTTAATGATAAATCCCTTTATAGCCATCTGCCTTACCCTCTTATAGAAGACTGCTATAAAGAGATTGGGCCTATTGGTGGTATCTACTCTACGCTCCTTAAAGTGCCGTCTGACTATGTGTTTATCACAGCCTGCGACATGCCTTTTATGGAAGCTGAGTTTGTTAACTATCTTTATAGTCAGCTTGAACCTGATACCTCCTGCATTGTCGTATCAGACTCTAGCGGGCGCTTCTACCCACTTGGTGGCATTTATTCGAAAACCATGCTCCCTCTTATTAAAGAGCAGATTGAAAATGAAAACTACCGCCTTGGTGCCCTCCTTAAACGTGCAGGTGCTAAAATTATTCCATTAAATGAGACGCCTTTTAGTGAAAAACTCCTCTGCAATATTAATACACCCGAGGAGTATGAAGCACTATTAGATAAGTAGTAAGCATTTCTTTTTATACCACAAGATTAAACTAATCTCGTAAAAATAATAATTTTGAAGTATCTATCACAATACCTACCTTCTGCTCACCAAGTATTTCTTCTATAGCTTCATATTCTCGTCTACTACAACTATATAGAAGTTTAGAGTCATCTTCTAAATATAATTCTATCCTAACCTCGTCAGGCAAAGCCATAACCCTGCCTACCTGCGCACGAGCATGATCTTGGCTAGCTAAATAAGACGTGATAACTAAATCCCTTTCCCTAATGCCTACATACCCTATATCATCCGAAATGGTTAAGCCTTTTAATTTAAGCCCCCAAGCTTCCACTCCTACTGTCTGTGCATCTATTTGTGTTAAAGGTGCCACGTTACAGCGTCCTGTAAGTCTTGCCCCAGTTAAGGTGGTAGGTGTTTTAAAGATTATTTCTGTTCTATTTTGTTCTATAACCCTTCCCTCTGCAATAATAGCTACTTCCTTGCAGTATTGATAAACTTCCTCTTTATTATGAGATACATACAACACACTCCCTTTAAAAGCTTCTAAAGCTTTTTGGAAAGGTTCCTCCAGTGTCTGACGCAAGTGGCTATCTAGCGCAGAAAAAGGTTCATCTAGCATTAAAAGGTGTGGCTCTTGAGCAAGCATTCTAGCCAGTGCTACTCTTTGCTTTTGTCCACCTGAAAGGGCCTTGGGCTTTTTACGTTCAAGTTCTTCAAGTTCTAGGAACTTTAGATAATCCCTAATACGCTTCTCTTTTTCTTCCTTAGTCCCTTTCATACCAATGGCAATGTTATCATAAACACTCATATGATTAAAAAGGGCATAGCTTTGAAACATAAGTCCTACATTCCGCTCTTGTGGTTTAAGATTAATCCCACGCCTCGAATCAAAGAGCACTCTATTATTAAGGGTAATCATTCCCCTATCTGGTAGGATGATCCCTGCAATCATTTTAAGTGTGATCGATTTACCCGAGCCAGAATAGCCTAAAAGTCCTGTGACCACATCTTCTGTCTCTAAATCTATTTTGAGATTAAATCCCTCTAATACCTTTTCAACATGGATTTTTAGACTCATACTCTTAGCTCCTTCTATTAAAGTAATTCATTAATCCTAACATGATACAAGAGATAAGGGTGATAATAGCCGTCCAAAAAGCTGCAAGCTCCACCTTACCATTTGCTGTAGCAAAGTAAATAGCTAGGGGCATGGTTTGGGTTACACCTGGAATATTCCCTGCAATCATAAGCGTAGCCCCAAACTCTCCTAGTGCCCTTGCAAAAGCTAAAATAAGCCCTGCTAAAATACCTGGTAAGGCCTCGGGAATAAGAATACGCATAAAAATTTGAAGCTCTGATAGTCCAAGAGTCCTAGCTGCCCAAATCACTTCTTCATCTACCTGTTCAAAAGCCCCCTTTGCCCCACGGTACATAAGTGGAAAGGCTACAACAACAGCCGCTAAAACAGCGGCTGTAGGGGTAAAAATAATATTTAAGTTAAGCCCCTTTTTACCAAAGAGGACTAATAATATAAAACCTATAACAGTAGGGGGCAGAACTAAAGGCAAGGTAAATAATACATCTAAAAACCACTTCATACGTCCTTGTAAGTTCATAGATAATCTCGCCATTCCAACACCTAATAGGAACACAATACTTAGAGCTGTTAAAGCTATTTTTAAGGATAAAATAAGTGGACTTAAATCCATAGGCATCTTTGCTCCTCCTTATTCTTGAGGTGTAAAACCATATGCTCGAAAGATATCTTGTGCTTCCTTAGAAGTGAGAAAGTCTGTAAAAAGCTTAGCTTCTTCTAAGCGAGGGCTGCCTTTTATAAGTGCTACAGGATAAATAATAGGATCATGCCAACTTTCATCTGCATTGTCACAGATTGTTACCTTCTGACTCACCTTTGCATCCGTCTCATAGACAATACCTGCCTCTGCGTTACCTGTCTCTACCCAAAAGAGTACTTCCCTTACATCTTTAGCGTAAACCAAGTTATCCTTTAACTGATCTGTAAGCCCTAAGGCTTTAAAAACTTCTTCTGTATACTGCCCTACTGGTACACTTCCAAAGTCACCCACTGCAAGATTCTCTAAGTCTGTTTCACCTAAAGTTTTAAAGCTTAAAGATTTACCATTATCTTTTCCTGTAATGAGTACAAGCTTATTACGTAAGACCTCTTTCGTATTCTCCTCTTCTACAAGCCCTGATTCTATTAATGCCTGAACTTGCGCTATCCCTGCTGAGAAAAAAACATCTACAGGCGCACCTTGCTCAATCTGCTGCCCAAGGGCCCCTGAACTGCCAAAGTTAAACTTCAAAGCTATATCTGGATACTGCCCTTTAAAAGCCTCTTGTATATCTGCCATACAATCTGTTAAACTGGCTGCTGCCGAAATAGTCAGTTCCCTTGAAAGGGCCTTTTGACTACAGCCGCTTACAATGAATACAAGAAGGCTTATTACTAAGACGTGTAATATTTTCTTCAAGCCGCACCTCCTACTTACTTCCTATACTTATTATACTCTATTAGTGCTATGCTCTGGCATGGCACACTCTGATGCACTCCCTTTTAAGATTCCAATTCCATGTTCCAGGCTATCTAGTATACTCTCTAGATTTTCACGTACTGCCTTTGGGCTACCTGGTAAGTTCACAATAAGGGTATCCCGACGAATGCCTGCTACACTGCGGCTTAACATGGCTCTTGGTGTAATTTGAAGACTATAGTAACGCATAGCCTCTGGTATACCAGGTACTTGCTTTTCTATAATATCAAGGGTCGCTTCAGGTGTGCAGTCTCTTTTTGAAAAGCCTGTCCCACCTGTTGTTAAGATTAAATCGACATGCTCTGTATCACACCAAGTCTTCATCTTTTGACTAAGCTGTTCTCTTTCATCTGGCAAAATCACATAGTCTATGACTTGCCAACCCTTAGCAGTTACCATTTCCTTAATGACTTCGCCGCTTCTATCTTCTCTTTCACCTTTAGAACCTTTATCACTGGCGGTAATAATGCCTACTTTAATCATTTTCGATCATCCTCATTTCGTCACCTACTTTAATAGTGCCCCCATGAATAACGCGTGCAAATACACCTTCTCTTGGCATAATGCAGTCTCCTACTTGATAATAGATTTGGCAATGATGGTGACACTGTTTACCTATTTGTGTCATTTCTAAAATCACATCATTGCACTGAAAACGTGTTCCTACTGGTAAATGCTTAAAGTCAAAACCCTTTACGATAAGGTTCTCACCAAAAGCACCTGGTCCTACCTTGGCACCTCTTTCTTTAAAAGCTTCAATTTGCTCATGACTAATGAGGCTGACTTGACGGTGCCATTTCCCTGCATGGGCATCCTTTTCAATGCCGAAGTCCTCTATAAAGTTACCTTCTTCAATATTAATCTTTTGTGTACCTCGTTTTTCACTAATACATAGTGCCATCACTTCTCCCATGTCAACCTCCTATTTGTGCCATGATTTTATCTTCGTCTTCTTCCCTAGGTGCATCACCAAAATGATGTTTTTCTGGTTTGTAATGAATAGCTTCTCCTATAAGCCTGGTTAGTTCTTCCTGGCTAATACCACTTCTTAATAAGTGTTTCACATCAAGTCCTGCTTTAGAGTGTAAGCAAAGCTTTAAGAAACCATCTGCTGTTAAGCGGATGCGGTTACATGCATCGCAGAAACACTCACTCACTGCACTAATAAAGCCAATCTTACCTTTAAAGCCCTCTATCTCCCAATACTGAGCAGGGCCATTGCCTAGTTTGCCTTTATAAGGCTTAAGTATACCAAACTTCTCTTCAAGTATAGCTATAATCTCTTCTTTACCTATACGCTCAAACTGTTTACCAAGTCCAATAGGCATAAGCTCAATAAAGCGTACATGAATAGCATCATGCTGAGCTAATTGAGCAAGAGCGCAAATAGCTTCTTCATTTAGATGTTTAGCGACTAAGGCATTAACTTTCACCCTTTTTAGGTCACTATGGGCTGCCTTATGAATAGCTGCTAATACCTTATCTAAACCGTCTACCTTTGTAATTTCCTTAAAATGCTTTGGGTCTAAAGTATCTAAACTAATATTAATCTGACTAATACCAGCTTCTATTAAATCCTCTAACTGCTTTTCTAAGAGGAGCCCATTGGTCGTAAGCGTAATTTCTTCAATACCTTCCACAGCTTTAATCTGCCTCACTAAACTTACAAAGTCAGGTCTTACTAAAGGCTCACCACCTGTTAACTTAATCTTTTTAATACCCAGTTTGGCTGCACTTTTGCATACTTTTATAATCTCCTCAAAGCTTAGTACTTCTTCCTTTTCTAAGCATGAGATGTCGCCCTCAGGCATACAGTAGACACATTTTAGATTACATCTGTCTGTAACAGAAATTCTTAAGTAATCTATAGGTCTATGTTTTCCGTCTTCCATCCGCTTCTCCTCCAATCTTTCTAGATTTTTTATTTAAGAGGAGATAATATTTTCTCCTTGATAATCTCTAAAACGCCTTCTATATCATTTAAGCCTATAAGAGGCACCCTAGTTTCTAATGGAACATCTGTTACAATAGCTAACAAAGTTTTAGGGTCACATACGCTTTCTTTAGACCTAGCACTTCTTACTACCTCTATTTTAGGAAAAGCAGAATATTTCATCCCCTCCAAAATAACAATATCCATATCTTTCTGATAGGCTATCATCTTTTCAATAGAAGGCTCTTCATGCTCTTGTACCATCATCATCTTGGTTTTAGAATAGACAATAACATTTTTAGCCCCTGCCACTTTATGTCTGTAGCTATCCGTTCCTTCATGGTCAGCCACAAACTCATGTCCATCATGTTTGATGACACCTACTTTGTATCCTAACTGAGTTAATCTTGTTACAAGCTGCTCCACTAAAGTGGTTTTACCTGAGTTTTTAATACCACTTACAGCAAAAACTTTAGGCTTCTTCTCTTTTATAGTGTCCACTTTTACCACCTTGCTTTTCTATAAGACGAACATTTGTAATCTCCATCCCTTTATCCATAGCTTTGCACATATCATAAATCGTAAGAAGTGCTAAGTTTACACCTGTTAAGGCTTCCATTTCCACGCCTGTCTGTCCACTTACTTTAACAATGCAGCATGCTTCAATACTTAAAGTCTCTGGATGCATGGTAAAGTCTACTGTGCATTTAGAAATCATAAGAGGATGGCACATTGGGATAAGGTCTGATGTTTTCTTCGCTCCCATAATGCCTGCTATTCTTGCTACACCTAATACATCGCCTTTTTTAGCTGTTCCATTTGAAATAGCATCATATACAGCTTGATTCACCTGAATCCTGCCTCTTGCCTCGGCAATACGTGTTGTCACTGCCTTTTCGGAAACATCCACCATAACGGCATTTCCTGATGCATCAAAATGTGTTAATCTGTCTTCCATGTTTATCACCTTTTCTTTTATCTAGGCCTAATCGCTTACTTTTATTACGAACTTCTATTTTTTGTTTTATATTAAAACAACTTGAACCTTATCGCCTACTTCCAGCCCCTTCGTACCTGCTGGAATGTCAATAAGTGCATTGCATAGGCTCATGGTATAAAGAGAACCTGAAGCATGATTGTTATGATTAAGTGTTACTTTTCCATTTTCAAAAGAAGCACGTATAAAACGTCTCTTTGGACTATGCTTTAGAAAGACACTTGCCATCTGCCCTTCCGTATAAAGAGGCTGAATGCTCTTATCCCCAGAAAGATGGGCTAAAAGTGGTCTAATGAGAAGCTCAAAGTTTGCCAGTGCAGCAAAGGGATTGCCTGATAGCCCTACAAGTAGTTTATCTCTATACAAGGCCGCTAGTACGGGTGTCCCTGGCTGCATAGCTATACGCCAAAATAGTCTTTTAGCCTCTAGGAGTTTAATCACTTCATGCATAATATCCTTCTTCCCTACAGATACACCACCTGTAGTGACCATAAGGTCTACTTCATTCCAATGCTTTTCTAATACATGGGCTACTTGCTCCGCTGTATCTTCGCTCATTCTAAAGACGTGTACCTCTATACCTAATGCTGTAGCCTTTGCCTCTAGCATGACTTCATTAGTATTATAAATCTTACCTGGTTTTAAAGGTTGCCCTAAAGGTGTCAGCTCATCTCCTGTACATAAAAGTCCCATTTTAAGCTTTCTTCTTACTTCTACCTGCTCTATACCCATACTGGCTAGAATACCTAAAGTAATAGATGAGAGTTTCTCGCCTTCCTGTAAAAGCGTTGTGCCTTCCTGAATATCTTCTCCTTGATAGCAGTAATTGGCATAAGGTTTAAGGGCTTTATAAAGCTTTACTTCCTTTTCACCTTCATCTGTATCTTCCTGTCTTAATACGCAGTCGCACCCTTTTGGAATAGGTGCACCTGTCATAATACGAACAGCTTCTTTATCTCCTACTTCTTCTGGAAAGTAATCTCCTGCGCAGACTTCACCTACTACTTTTAAAGTAATAGGTGTATCGCTAGATGCTCCCTCACTATCAGCCGCCTTAAAGGCATAACCATCTAAAGGGGAACGGTCAAAAGGTGGATTGGAGATAGGTGCCTTATAGTCCCTGGCTAAAATACGTCCATTAGCCTGATTTAAGGGAAGCACCTCTGCTTCCAAATGCACCCTACTGGCTGATCTTAAGAGGGTAATGGCCTCTTCTAAACTCATTCCTACCATACCTATTCTCCTTTACCAAAGGAGCAGTGCGGATAGACACAAGGTTTACATCCTGTACATAGTCCGCCGTGTCCTAATTTCACTAAGTCTTTCTTATTAAGCTTCTCGCCTGCCATAATACGTGGCAAGACTAGGTCAAATACTGTAGCCCCTGCATACATAACACAGCCCGGAAGCCCCATAACAGGAATGTCCTCTCCGTAATAACCAAGTAAAAACATAGCGCCTGGCAACACTGGCGCACCATAAGAAATAATTTCAGCCCCTACCGCCTTAATAGCACTTGGCGTTACATCATCAGGGTCTACGCTCATACCGCCTGTGCAAATAATCATATCCGCACCTTGTACTAAGAAGTCCTCTATAGCCTCTGTAATCCTTTCGATTTTGTCATCTACAATACGTTGCCCTAAAACCTCTGCGCCAAATGGCTCTAACTTTTTACGAATAACTGGGCCAAAGGCATCTTGGATACGCCCTTTATACACTTCACTACCTGTTGTAACAATGCCTACCTTTTTATGCTGAAAAGGTAGAATTTGAAGAAGTGGCTTATACCCTGCTACTCTTTTTACTTCTTCCATCACTTCTTTTTCTATTAAAAGTGGAATAACTCTTGTACCTGCCAGTTTTTCTCCTGCTTTTACAGCTAAGTTGGTATGACGCGTCGCAATCATGACTTGATCAATGCTATTAATCTCTATAAGCCTTTCAGTATCTACCTTAAAAAGCCCATCACATGTGGCAATGGCCTCTATCTTTCCTTCCCTCACCTCGGATGGCTTAATATGTTCATTGTGACAAATGCCATATAAAATCTCAGCAGCCTCATTTTCGTGAAGCATATCCTCATCTTTTTCCCAAATATATAAATGTTCCTTACCAATGGAGAGTAAAACAGGAATATCCTCCGCCTTAACTACATGGCCTTTCTTAAAAGCTACACCTTTTGTGACATCTTTAATAATTTGCGTAATATCATGACAAAGCACATGACCTACTGCATCTTCTGTACGAATCTGTTTCATCTTGTTTACCTCCTTTATATATCAAGGACTCTAATACGTTAATGATTGTTAAAAAATATACTATCTCCATTTTACTCTATCTTTTCATTTCTTTCCGTAATAAATATCACACTTTCTTAGGCTTATGTTGTACCTATCTCTAAAAGCCAATACACTTTTCTATCATTTTAAGCAAAAAAAGATGACGCCTATTATTTAGACATCATCTTTTTACTTATTTATTTCTGTTACTAATATTACCATTTTTATGGTAACTAGTTTCGTCTTATGTTATAATCTAGACTACAATTTCATAGTTTGAGCGGGCTACTGGTATCACTTCTACCTCTTAGGGAGAGGAGGTGATACATATGAGTAACGATGATTTAATGTTACTATTTAATGCGGGTTCTTTTCTATTAACACTTTTAACATTTATAGTGTTGCTTATTGAAAAAATCACAAAAAAATAGTAGCCCTCTTCTGCAATGATGTGCTACTATTTTTCATCTAAACTAAATAGTGATACCAGTTGCCTAAACAACTTAAATTGTACTAAGAAGAATGTTACCAGCATTCTTCTTTTTCATTACTTATATTATACCATTATTTCAATAGAAATAAACCCCTATTTATGTGCCATCCTTTCTCTAATCGCACCCACCACTTTTTCTCTATATTCAGCTTGTCTCCAAGGAGCATTCATAATATGGTCTATCATTTCCTTGGCGGGTACCCATTTAACCGCTTCTACCTCTTCCTCTTGGAGAACACATGCCTCTACTTCAAAGTCTTTCTTTACAAACCAGATATCGACAAAGCTTTGTTCCCTTTGAATACGTGTAACGTACTCTAATTCACCTCGCTCTACATGAATACCAATCTCTTCTTCTACTTCTCTTAAGGCACCTAATCTGCTGTCTTCTCCAGAAGTTACTGCACCGCCCGTCGTATCCCATACACCTGGAAGGACTTCTTTTGTGCTAGATCTCTTTTGCATGAGGTACTCACCCTTGCTGTTTACAATATAAATATGTACAGCAAGCATATATTCTCCTTCTGCTAGCGGCTTCCCTCTTTCTATGACACGCCCTGTCGGATTACCCTTCGCATCTAATATATCCCATAGTTCTTTTGCCATTTTTATAGTTCCTTTCTACTCTACGTCAAAATCGAGTTCGATCTTGCTTGTAGCGGTTTGAAGTCTTGTGAGTTTTACACCTGCTGCTTCAAACATACGCTTGGATGCTTTAACGGCATCCGATTCAGCATACTTATCAGATAAATAAATAACCTCTCTAATCCCTGATTGAATAATCGCTTTACAGCATTCATTACAAGGGAAAAGTGCTACATAAAGTTTGGCACCTACTAAAGACTTACCTTGTGCATTTAAAATAGCATTCAGCTCTGCATGTACCACAAACGGATATTTTGTATCTAAAAAGTCCCCTTCTCGGCCCCAAGGAAAATGCTCATCCTCACATCCTATCGGTAACCCATTATACCCCACACTTAAAATGGTATTGGCTCTTGAACCTTCCATCTGGTCACTACTTACGATACATGCACCTACTTGTGTACTTGGGTCCTTACTTCTTTTGGCTGCAAGAAGCGCAATTCCCATAAAATAATCATCCCATGAAATGTAATCTTGTCTTTTCATTCTATATCCTCCACGCTTAACTTTTATTACTTCTACTTTATCACAGTACCTAAAAAAAATGAATATCTATTTATACCAAACACTTTATATTATCGTTTGCCAAAGTCCAATCTTTTAATTATATTGTTTGAATTTATTATTGTTTTATCTTTTAACAAGTGTTATACTTGCGACAAAGGAGGTATCTACAAGCATGTTGTTAAACCATTTTAAAGATCTCTTAGGGCAAAATTATTCTGTTGTAAGGATTACAGAGGACAATCTAAACGATGTACTAAAGCTTATGCAGGCCAATACTTATTACTACTCTCAAATCCCATTTCCTACGCCCTCCTTAGATACCTGCAGGAAAGATCTTACTGCCTTGCCACCCCATACGGATATGAAACAGAAGAACTATATAGCACTTTATACAGGCTCTAACTGTATAGCCATCATGGATTCTATTGAATCCTATCCTAGTAAAGATAGGGTATACTTAGGTCTATTTATGCTACATCCTGACTATCATCATCAAGGATTAGGTGAAAAGCTCATCCATATCTTTATAGAAAGTGCCAAAGCAAGCCATTTTTCTGGCATTAATCTTGCTTGTTATGAAGTGAATACTATAGGCTATGCATTTTGGAAGAAGATAGGTTTTGTAACGGAGAAAGCATGTATCCGCCAGATAGATGGCGTCTCCTACGTCTTATTAGAAATGTATAAATCCTGTTTATAGTCTATTTATAAGGAAAAGGAGGAACTCAAAATGATTGAAAATCTTAATGAATTATTTTGGAATGCAGATTTAGAAACGATTAAACAAGGTTATATGGATAGAGAAACGGACTATGCTTGTATCATCTGTGGTGAAACTTTCACAAAAGGCCAAATCTACTCCATAGACGGTAATCTTTACGATGCGCGTAAAACTGCCCAGCTGCATATTGCCAAGGAGCATCACTCTATGCTTCACTATATGCTAGGCATGAACACAAACTTTTTAGGGATTACTGAAGTTCAAAAGCAATTTATTGAAATGCTTGCTACGGGCATAAGCGATAAGGAAATCGCCACTAAGCTGTCTATTAATCCCTCAACTGTACGCAACCACCGCTACAGACTGCGTGAGAAGGAAAAACAAGCCAAACTCTTCTTAGCTCTCATGCAACTTTTACAAGATGTCCAAAATAAACCCCTTACAGTAGTGGGCGACTCTAAACTTCAGGAAACCTCTAAAACTGCAACCATGGTAGATGATAGATACGATACAACAGAAGCTGAAAAACAAAAAATCTTATCCACTTACTTTGATGAGGTAGGTCGACTTAAGAATTACCCCGCTAAAGAAAAGCGTAAAATCATTGTCCTTAGCCACATTAGTACCCTCTTTAAAAAAGGTCGTTTCTACAGTGAGGCTGAAATCAACCGCACACTGGAACGTATCTATGACGATTACGTTACATTGCGCCGTGCCCTTATTGAATATGGTTTTATGGACCGCGTAGATGGCGGGACGCAGTATTGGATTAAGGAATAAGTGGCAATAAAATAAGGCCTGCCCATACGGGAGGCCCTTATTTTATTCATTATTCTCTAGCTCTTGCTCTTGTATCATTTCTTCTACTATGGTAATGGCATCTGCAATGAAGGTATTACATTTACTCTGAAGAAGACCTTGCTCCTTGATGCATTTCATACCTTCCTCCGTACCAATGTTATGGCCTAATAATTCTTTACATACAATGCTGCCATGCTTTTTAGCAAAGCGTGCTTGAAACTCCTGAACCATTTTATAAACCTTCATCTTGGTTTCTTGGTCACTTGCTTCTACTTGCCCATATTTAAGGCCTAGTACCATCAGGGCACCTGTTACACCGCCACATGTTCCGCCGTGTCGCATACCACCGCCAAATCCAGTAGCTACTCTCGCCGCCATCTCCTGGCTTAGACCTAGCTCCTTACAAAATGTAATGAGCACAGCTTGACTACAGTTATAGCCTGCATCATGATGCTGGGCTGCTTGTAATTGTTTATTCATTGTCCACCTCTTCTATGTCACCCTTTATCGCTTCGCTCTAACTATAGCAAACTACGGCCTAGAATTCAAATCCTACTCAGCATCTATAATCGTTTGAGCCATTGCCACAAGGTCTTCTACTGGTAAGTCAATACCATTTCCTCCTATTGAATAGAGGATATCTCCTTCATGCCACTGAATAGACTGTACCTTTTCTACAGATACCTCATCTGTCCCAAAAGAAATCTCAATTTGTCCACTTTCAAGAGCTACTTGGTCTTCCTCTGTCAGCTCATAACTTTCTGGAACAAATTTGTACATTTTCTCATAATAATAAAGAGAGGTCTCTTTATAAGTATCTATAAGTGTATTCCCTTCTCCTAACATCATATACTGTTCTGGCATTTTTTCTGCACTTAGCGTTACTTGTTTATCTGTCCCCTCTTGTTTATAACCTAAAGATAAACTTTTCGCTTCCACAATAGGTCTATTCACATCATCTACTAAGGCATTCTCTCCAACATGGCCCATGAAGAAGTTAAATCCGCCAGGTAAACTTTCTACATATTTAGGTAAGAAACCTATATCCTTCTGTACAACAGGCTGCTCTGGGAAGCTACTATATCTCAGGCTACTATGCCCAATCCATGCCTTCCCTATAGAACTTCCTATAACTGTAATAGACACTAGTGCTAAGCAGCTTACCATTACTGTGATTAATTTTTTTCTACTTTTAAATGAAAACTTTTTAGAACTCATATGATTTTGCTCCTCCTCATAAATACGTGCTTTAATTTGACTGAGTAAAACATCTTTTGCCTCTATTTCATCAGCCTTTTGGTTTAATACTTTTTTAATCATACCCTCACAACCTTTCTTGACTTAGTTTCTTCTTGCTCAAGTAAATGAAGCTTTAGTCTTTTTCTTGCTGTGTAAAGCCTTGATTTGACTGTTCCTTCTAAGCAGCCCATAACCTTTGCAATCTCTTTAACGGTCAGTTCGTTGTAGTAATACAAGATAAGCGTAGTCTGTAAAGGATAGTCTAGCCTTAAAATCTGTTCATACAAAGCCTCATACTCATATCTACTTTCTAAACTCTTTGCCCCTCCCATTAAATGAGCTTCTTCTATAAGCTCACTAATCGTCTCGGTTGGAACTAGACTTCTTTCCTTCTTTATACTTCGCCAAGCAGTCCTTGTTAAGAGCTTAAAGAACCAAGTCTTAAAACATTCGGGCTTTTTGAGCTTACCAATGGATAGATAACAAGTGGTAAAAGCCTCTTGTACGATATCTTCTGCCATCTGCTTATGTCCTGTCATAAGATAAACAGTCTTAATCGCCCTATTCTTGTAGCTTTCAAACAAATCCTCGAAAGCCTTCATATTCCCTTGTTGCACTGCTTTTACCAGCTCTATTTCATCCATCTTACTTCCTCCTTCTTAGGTGCACCTATTTATAAAGAGACATGTTTTCATCCTTTGGTTCATTTTAATTGATATTTTTTATAAAAAATAAGGTGAAGCCTTTTGTCTTCACCTTATCTTATTACTTATCTAACTTTTATTTTTCATTAAAATAGTGCTCAAAATCTTCTTGTGTAAGAGGTTTCGCAAAATAATAACCTTGCGCTAAATGACATCCGATTTCTCTAAGGATATGGACCTGTTCCTTGGTTTCAACCCCTTCTATAACTGTTTTCATCTTAAGTACCTTAGCAATATCTACAATACTACGAATAATCTCTCTATCATTTTCTGTTAAAACAGGATGATTGAGAAATTCCTTATCGATTTTAATCACATCGACATGAATATCTTTTAACATATTAAAAGAAGAATAACCACTTCCAAAGTCATCTAGGGAGATAGAGAAACCTAACTGCTTAAGCTTTGCTACAACCTGCATAGCCTTCTCCATATTCGTTGAAAATGCACTTTCTGTCAGCTCCAGTTCAATATATTTGGTACTTACTTGACACTCCTTTATAATCTCCATAAGTGTCTCACATAAGTCGTCTGATAAAAGTGTTACTTGAGAGATATTAACCGATACTCTAGGAAGAGGATGAATACCTCCATGCTGCCACCGCCCAATAAGCCTACAGATTTCCTCAAACATATATAAATCTAAGCGTATAATAAAACCATTCTGCTCAAAAAGCGGAATAAACTCATCTGGATAAACCTCCTCACCATTAGGTCTATACCATCGCACGAGAGCTTCTGCTCCTTCTACCTTTTCTGTTAATAAATTAACCTTCGGCTGTAAAGCGATTGTAAATTCCTGCGTATCTAAGGCCTGCTCCATCTCTAGGATAATCTGGCGTTGCTTTTGAATTTGGGCATTTAATTCTAATGTATATTCTGCAATAGAATCCCCATACTGTCCTTTTACTCTTCTACGTGCTATATTTGCACAGTCAATCATATGGGAAATATCCTGCTTTAAATCCGTGATTTCATAAATGCCTATATTAAAGGTAGGATGATGATTAAGTTTTTTGAGCTCTGGAATCGCTTCTACTATATTCTTCCTATAATCATCTAGAACTTTTGGGGCGATTAAGTCTTTTATATTTGTAAAGATTAAAAATATATCTGAACCTTCTCTTGCTAAAAAAGTTTGGTTTTTAGCTGATACTTGAAGTTCTCTCGCTAATACTTGTAATACCTTATTCCCTACTTCATACCCTACCCAATTATTAATATAACTAAAATTATCCACATCTAAAGCAAGCAATGCATATTCTCCAGGCTCTGCATTTTCTAAAGCTTTAGCCATATCTAGCTTGAACTTTGTAAGGGTTGATAACCCGGTAATCGGATCCTCGTATGCTACTTTTTGCATGGCTTTTTTCTTGCTATCTACAACATATACGATAGCAAGAATGAAACATTCGATCATAAGAAGTACTAGAATGATTGTCCTAAAAATCTTCAAAAAATTTCTTTCTATTACATCTTTTATAGACCTTGCCCTCACATGTTCTATTGTATTAGCAAAAATAATAGAATTTATCTTATCTTTTGAAATAGATGTATTCGCTTTATTCAAAATGGCAACAAACTCTTTAGGTAAATTTTTAGATACCCCTAAGTCAACATCTAACTCAATTCCTGTAGGATATGCTAAATAATTTTTATTATTACCATACTTAACAAGCTCATTAAAAGTATATAAAGATGTCACTGCCAAATCTGTTTCTTCTCTTGCAAGTACTTCAGATACATCTGTAATAGCATGGTACTCTTGCATTACTATATCCGGATATCTTTTTGTTAGCTGGTTAAAATCGATGTTATCAAGCTGAGCAATTCCTGCTGTTAGAGACTTTGATAAATCTAAATCTTTAGGGGCTACAAAAACCATAGGGACTGATAAAATTTCATTGGTTAAATACATAGGTACCCCATAACGCTCTTTATGATAACTGGCATATAAATCAGCTATTCCTTTACACTGCCCTGTATCATGTGTCGCGGGGATATATTCAAACGCAATACCACACTGCTTACCTATTTCATTCAATAAATCAACTAAAATCCCTCTGCCCTCTCCTGTTTTAGAATCAATATACTGAAGAGGAACAGCCCAAGGCTCTATCTCAACTACAAGTTTAGGATAAGCTTTTATTATATCCAGTTCTTCTTTCGTGTATGTTGGCGCACCCATAAGCCTATCCCCATAGTACTTGTGATAAAGATCCTCTTGAAAATCAACCTGATTTAAGCGAATAGTTTGTAGTGCCTCTTCTAACTGCTCTAAAATTTCTGGATTACCTTTGCTCGTTGCATAATAGAAAGGCCTATTGGCTATTTTTCCTACAATTTTTATATTAGGAATATGATAAAGACTTCCACTTATAAAGACATCATATTTCCCATCTCTTAGTTCGTCGTCAATATTACTACTCCCAGCCTCTACAAACTCTACCTCTAGATTGTTTTTGTGGCAATAGGACTTCATTTCATCTAAATAAAAACTTTGATTTTGTACACCTACGCGCATCCCATTGAAATCTTCAAAATCCTCATAGTAAAAGGGACTCTCTTCATGCGCATAGATCAGTCCAAGTTCATATCCAAAATTAGCTTGTGTAAAATCAAAAATTTCTTTTCTCTCAAGTGTTTTCTGCATAGGGCCAAAAATATCAATCTCTCCCTTTTGGAGCATTTTTAGCCCTTCCTCCCAAGTACAAGGAATATACTCATACTCCCATCCTGTATACTTTGAGATTTCATCAAAATAATCATAGCCATATCCCTTTTTATTTTCATCTTCCCACTCTATCAAGGTCCCATAATTAGGTACATAGCCAATTTTTATCTTTTGCTCACTGGCATACAAATAATCTATATCTATTAGAGCAAATATAAAGATCATCATATATAGAGCTATATATCCCCTCTTGCTTACCTTATTTATCTCCTCCACCCCCTTATTTCTATCTCTCCCTTATAAAGCGTCATTCTTTATTTTATTATCTTGCGTGTTATCATTCAATTCATTTCTGATGATTTTCTTCATCCTTTTACAAATTTATTTATATTTCAACATATTTTTATCCTTATATCTTTTAATTTATTATAAATGCACAAAAGGGATAAATAGGCTCTATTTATCCCTTTTGTGCATTTATAATTTTTATCTTATTTCATTCCTTCTATAACTCTAGCAACCCATTTGCAAAGATTTGCTGATGCTTTTTGTGCTGTCTCTACTACTCTTTGGTGTGAATGCTTACACTCCTGAATACCTGTTGCCATATTTGTAATACATGAGATCCCTAATACTTTCATCCCTAAATAGTTCGCTACAATAGTCTCTGGCACTGTAGACATACCGATTGCATCAATTCCCATACGTGCATAGCTACGGATTTCTGCTGCTGTTTCATAATATGGACCTGTACAAGCTGCATAGACACCTTGTTTATAAGCTACACCTATTTCATCTGCTAATTTCTTTGCATTTTCCATCAGTTCTAAGCTATAAGGCTCTGACATATCTGGGAAACGTGGTCCAAAACGCTCATCATTAAGGCCAATAAGTGGATTTGTACCCATAAGGTTGATAAAATCATCAATCAGCATAAGTGTACCGGGTTCAAAATCTGTATTGATACCACCACAAGCATTGGTTACAATCATATTTTCAATACCTAATTGTTTCATTACATAGACAGGATATGTCACTTCTTTCATCGTGTATCCTTCATAATAGTGGAAGCGTCCTTGCATAAGCATAACTTCCACACCTTTAATGGTACCAAATACTAATTGTCCTGCATGCCCCTCTACTGTAGATTGTGGGAAATGAGGAATCTCTTCATATTTAATGGTTTGTTTATTTTCTACTAAATCAACTAAGTCGCCTAAACCAGAACCTAAGATGACGCCAATCTTTGGACGGTAAGTTACCTGATTTAAAATATACTCTTTTGTTTCCATAACACGTTCGTACATACTTTATGCCTCCTTATGTTCTAAATATGCTGTCATTTGTATCTTACATACTTATTATACACTATATTTTAAACTTATTTAGGCTATATTTTAATCCTTATTCTTATGCCCACTTATTTTGAAAGTACAAGAGACCTGGCCCTCTTTCCACTCTCCAATCACTTCAATAATATAAGTTCCTTCCTCTTTCGGTATCGTCAAAGTATCTGGTGCAGCAGTTAACTCACATTCACCTGGTTCCCCCCAATTAACTACCTTAAAACTAATAGGTTCCTTAGAAAAAACTAAATCTAGTTTCGCCCCTACTGGAACTCTATTCCCCTTCATGCCCTTCGCAATATCCTGAGGACTCGCCGCATCTACAACAACAGACTCCTCCCCCCATAATCCACTCTTTGTCGTCCAGTTATATCCACCTTTCATAACCTCGATCGCTTCACCCTCATACATTACCTCTAAATCAGGTATATCCATCCCACTTTCTACATTGCACCCTACAATCCCCAAAAACATAATGCTTAATAATAGGACCAGTACTCTCCTCATCCATAACCCTCTTTTCTCTATACTCTATACCCTATTAGACTCCCCAACTCCCCTAAAAGTTCCTTCGCAGGGCTCCTTGCAGTGAGCTGAAAAGGGGCTAGAAATTTCCTTTGAAAGGTTACATAGAACCTATTCGTGAAAATGGGTTCATAGTACTTAGCTGCACTGTTTGAGCGTAGTGAGTTTGCAGCGTTTATGAACCTATTGAGCTTAGAGGTTCTTAGCGTTCTAGAAGCAGAAATTGGAAGCTTCTCCTCAGCCACCTCATGCGGCTCTTTCTTCTTTTTGTTAGGCGGGCGTAGGTAGAGGGACTCTGTAGGCTTCCTTTGGAGTACTCGCCTCTTTTTATCTACGAAGCGCATAAGGAGTAGGTGGAGAGAGGCTCTGAAAGCTTCCTTCGCAGGGTTGCTTGCGGGCTCTTTTTTCTTTTCGTTAGGCAGGCGTGGGTAGGGGGACTCTGTAGGTTTCCTTTGGAAGGTTCATTAGAGCCTCTTAGAGAAGATGTACTCATGGTTCTTAGCGAACTGTTTGAGCGTAGCGAGTTGTGAGCGTTCATGAGGACATCAAACTTAGAGGCTCTTATCAACCTGTAAACAGAAGCCGGAAGAGTTCCTCTACCCACACCCCCTCTCACGCATACAAAAAAGGAGCCGCCTCAGGCAACTCCCTCATTAAATTCTTGTTATATCAGCACCAAGTGCTCTCATTTTCTCTTCTACACACTCATATCCTCTGTCGATATACTTAATCTCATTGATATAAGTCTCACCATCAGCTTTGAGTCCTGCAAGAATCATTGCAGCCCCTGCTCTAAGGTCTGTTGCAGTTACTTCACTTCCTTGTAGCTGGCTTACACCTTCAATTTCTGCTTTATTACCATATACAGTAATGTTTGTACCCATATTATTTAACTGATCAACATATTGGAAGCGGTTCTCAAATACGCTCTCAAGCATTGTGCTTCTGCCCATTGCAGTACTAAGAAGCACTGTCATTTGTGGCTGAAGATCTGTTGGGAATCCTGGATGAGGTAAAGTTTTGACGTTCGTTGCAATAAGATCTTTACCTGCTGATACATGAATATAGTCATCTCCCTCTTCAATCTCCACGCCCATCTCACGCATTTTAAGTGACACAGACTCCATATGTTCAGGAATAATATTACGTACATATACCTCTCCACCTGTGATAGCTGCTGCCATCATATAAGTTCCTGCTTCAATTTGATCAGGAATAATGGAGTATTTCCCACCTTGTAGCTTTTCTACACCTTTAACGCGAATAACATCTGTACCTGCACCTTTGATGTTTGCGCCCATCATGTTAAGGAAGTTCGCCACATCTACAATATGAGGCTCTTTTGCAGCATTTTCGATAGTAGTTGTCCCTTCTGCTAGAACTGCTGCTAACATGATGTTGATTGTTGCACCTACACTCACCACATCAAGATAAATGTGTGTACCTTTTAACTTTTCTGCTGTTGCGTAAATTGTCTCTCCTCGCACTTCAACACTCGCTCCAAGTGCTTCAAAACCTTTAATGTGTTGGTCAATTGGGCGTTTTCCAAAGTTACAACCACCTGGCATAGCAACTTCTGCTTTCCCAAAACGTCCAAGAAGGGCTCCTATAAGGTAATAGGATGCTCTCATCTTCCCTATACTTTCCTCTGTAGCACAGTAACTGTATACGGTTGTTGCATCCACTTTAACAGTGTGTTTATCTTCAAAACTTGTAATAGCTCCTAAAGATTGCATCGCTTCAGTTAATAAGACTACATCCTTAATATATGGTAAATTTTCAATTTCACATATTCCATCTACTAAAAGTGCAGCGGGTAGTATCGCCACTGCTGCATTTTTAGCGCCACTAATTACTACATCTCCGGTTAGGCGTTTACCACCTCGTATACATAGCTTGCTCAACCTAAACACCTCTTAATTTGTATTTATTATTTTCGTTTAACTCTTGTTATATCTATTGCAACATGGCCTATCGCGCCTCAGAATTAGTCAATTTTCATTATACCATTAAACTTGGGAAATAAAAAGTATTTCTTCATAGGTATTTGTATAAGCATTGACAAATATAGGATCACTTAAACCTTCTATTGTAATTTTATACACAGGCACAGCTTCTTCAGACAAAATATGCATGCCTTCTGAATGATCTAACCTATAGCCAAGTTCTACGGATTCAATGACATAGGTCTCATTTTCTACTTTCGGCTTCTGTAATGCAAATAAGACTTGGTCAATAGGATATAAAGGTTTCGTAAGACTGACCTTATCTGTTACCTCAAGGCACCTTACCTCTGCTTCAAATACTCCATTAGGAGATATTTTCATTTTTACATAGCTGTCAAAAATAGGTAAACCTCTATATACTTCATAATATGTCACTGCTATGCCATATGACTCACTTCTATAGTCAATTTTTACTTCTTTAAGATGATCAGCCAAATCAAGCTGTCTTATAAAGTCTTTTGCAAATTTACTTGCCTGCTTAATAGATACTGCCGTTTCCTTGCTCTTAGCCGCCTCATTCCTATAACCAATATGGTCCTTATAAAATTTAAGCTGGGCCTCTCCTTTACTGTAAATAAGAGCATTTTTCCCATAGTCTCCACTTACTTCATTTGTAATGGTAACACCTGCTCTTTCTTTACCAAACAATCTATTGACAATAGCATCTCTTAAAGATGCGCTAATCTCAATAGGCTCTATCCAAATAGAAGAACGTGGTATAAATAAAGTTGGTAAATCCGCTTTAACCTGTATGTTCCTATCTGCTAATATGCCCTTTATAGTCTGTATACGCTCTTCAGATACTTTATAAGACTCATTAAATCTATTATAATTTATCCATGCTAACGCTATATTTAAACAAATAAAGATAATAAGTAAGAAGTTTAAAGCTTTATTCCATCTCATCTTACAGCCCTCCTATTCTCTATTATACCTTTTTTATGTGGTTTGTCTTCAAAAGTATAGGCAGAATACTAGGCTTTTTAAAAGCCTGGTATCTGCCTCATGATTAATGGGTAATACCATTTATGGTCATAAACAGCTCCCCAAGTCATATCAATATCTTCTCCTATACCTTCTAGTAAATAAACCAGTTCTAAGTGGTCAATCATAAAATCCTCAATCCCTTGCTTCTCAAATAAGGTATACATCTTATCAATGGGCTCTAGGTAATGGGTACTCAGTGCTTTAAGCCCTACTTCTTTAGGCACAACCTCCAGAGTAGAGAAATGAGCCTCTATCACATCTGTCCCTCTTACTACTACCTGCACCAAGGCGTCCATTCCTAACCTAGCTTGCATTTCCTCTGAAAGTTGTAAACGATAGCCCTCATACATCATATTAAAAGAGTAAGTAAAGTCTAGCCCCTTTTGTTTCACATCTGCTAAGTATAAGTTATCTGCTATACTTTTAGGCATCACTTGCACCCTATCTATAAATTCTAGGGCAACATTATAGCCTTTTAGCATACTTGTCCCTGTTTGCAGCTTCCTTGGTGCCAGATTTAAGTATTCTATAACCCCTTCAGGCCTATAGACTACTAACGTTTTCATATCTTCAGTATAAATAACATTTTCATCTTGATGCACCATCTCTTTAACTAAAGGACTCACAAAAAGACCATTAATCATACTTTCAAGCTTTTCATAGCCCTCTTCACTACTAAGATCTATAGGATTATACGATGTCAGTACCTCATAATTAAGAAGGGTTTCTTTGCTACTTGTAGGTAAAAAGCTATTGCCTGCTAAACGCACCTTATCAATGGTAGCACTAGGCTGATAAGCCATAATATGCCTTTTAAGGTCATCTGCTGTAAGTACCTTATAGATTTTCTCAATATCATCAAAGGTTCCCACCGCGCTCAGTTCATACATAAAATCTTCTTCTGAGTTGACTAAGAAAAGCGTCGCCTCTTTCTCAAATTTATTTTTAGAATAGATAATGACATGGTCTATCTTTTCTTTAATCAATTGGTTTTGACTCTCTCCTGTAATCGAAGCGAGATCTATCGGAAATTCATACTCATAAATAACACTTGGCATACTTAAAAGTTTTACCCAGTCTACACCATCTGTTTTTTGCATATTGCCTTCTTCATTCTGCCTATCCATTAGCTTTGAAAGTTCGCCTATAAGCCTTTCATATTCTCTTTTTTCATTTCCTGTCGTATCATCTAAGCGATAAGCAAGGGCACCCGGTACACCCGTATTACTGTTGCTGGTTTCTACAAACCATATATTGGTAGGCATAATAGGCTCATACTTAATAGTCTGCTTTAAAAAATTGTGGCCTGACATACCGCCAAGCCACAACATTCCTGTTTGTATTACAGCTATTATTATAAGAGCACCTAATAAGATCAGTTTCATACGCTCTCTTCTTGCATTCATACTTCTCACCTTTTACTTCTTAAAAGCGTTGCATCATCTACAATGAAGGATTTAATCTGTTCTTTTTCTTTTTCAGTTTTTCTTATAATTGTAAGGTATATCTTACCTGTTTTTTCATCAGCTGGATAGCTATAGCTAATCACGACATTATTTTGATCTTCTTTAAGATCAATGAGCTGACTAAAGAGCATGGTTGCCCCTACTTCTTTTAATGTATAGGTCTTGTAATTATTGGTATCAGTGGCCTTCGGATTATCTACCTTATCACCTGTATACACAATAATTTCTATAGCTGTTCCGGTACGTGCTTCACCCATGATGTTAATCTGGCTATCAAACGTTTGAATTTCTTCTTTGCCTGCTAGTGATTGGGTAATTCTCACATATTCATCTTTTTCAAATGTAATAGCAGATGAAGTGCTCGTTGGTGTTTCCTCTTTTGCTACTGTTTGTACTGTTTTAGTCTGTACTGGTTTTTTTTCTGGTTTAATCTCTGCCCCATAAACTGCATTGGGTGCTAAAAAGGTACATCCTAACACAGCTATACTTATAAGATATTTTATTTTACTCATGTGGAACCCCCTTCCGTTTAGTTTTTGACTGTAATACTCCTATTTATAGTATATATTAGTTATTTTACAGTTATATTACAAAGGCATAACGTTTAGCTTACATTAAATTGCACTGTTACTGTCGTACCTTTTCCAGGCTTACTTGTAATACTGATTTTACCATGATGTAGTTCTACCATCTCTTTTACAATAGATAGTCCAAGCCCTGTACCTCCCTGACTTCTCGAGCGCGCTTTATCTACCCTAAAGAACCTTTCAAAAATACGCTCTAAGTCTGGTTTAGCAATACCGATTCCTGTATCTTTTACTTGAAGTGTAATAATATTTGGGTTCTTATACAGTTTCACATGAATGGTTCCTGGATCTATACTATATTTTATGGCATTTGATAAGATGTTGTGTAAGATTTGTCTGATTCTCGCACTATCTCCTATCATATTATAAGTCATCGCTTCATCTGCTTCATAGATAATTCGATGACCTTTTTTCTCAATATGAATCTTCTGTGCTTCTATTGTTTCTTTTACAATTTCTTTAAGATCAAGAGGCCTCATATCGAGCTGCATCTGCTTATTATCTATACGTGAAAGCTCAAGCAAATCCTGTACCAGCGTCGTCATACGGTCTGCTTCCTTCTCCATAACCGATAGAAACTGTATGGCAATTTCTCGATCGTCAATGGCACCATCTATAAGGGTTTCCGTATAGCTTTTAACTGTTGTAAGAGGTGTACGAAGTTCATGCGATACATTGGCTACGAACTCTTTACGCATCTGATCAAGCTTCTGCTGAGTTGTAACATCTTGCATCACCACCACAACACCTTCGCTTTCTCCTCTCCCATTCATATAAGGTGCAAAATGGAGATTGTAGAATTTATCCTCGAGTGCCATCATGATACCTTCTTCATTCTTAACGCGTTCACCATTACTTTCTTCAGCAAGGAGCTTATCAAAGGATACCTCTACACCTAACTTTGGAAAGATAAAGTCAAAACGATGATCCATATTGGTATTTCCTAGCATTTCATAACATACAGAATTGGCATGAATAAGGACGCCCTGTCTATTAAAGGCCATAACCCCATCTGCCATATTCTCTAAAATCTTCTCCAGCTTACTCTTTTCACTCGATATAGCAGTCATGGTCTTACTAAGCTCTGCTGCCATGTAATTAAAACTTTGGGTAAGCTGCCCAATCTCATCCTCCGAATAAATAGGAATGCGACTAAAGGACCCTGCTGCAAGCTGCTTAGAACTTTTCGTAAGCTGCTTAATAGGCACTGTAATCATTCTGGCGAAAATCGCACTAAATACAGCTGCAATCCCCATGGCAATCATAGCTGCAAGGGTAATGGTCTTCATGACATTAAAAACATTATCATAAATATCTGTAGCATCTGCTCTTACACAAATAATAGCAAGAATTTCACCTGTTGTAGCATCTAAGATAGGCCTATCATGTTCTATATAATCATATTTGGCTTCCTTATAGGCAAAAAGTGGCCATTCAAGAGTTTGTGGTGTCTTCTTAGCAATCACTTCTGGTAGTACATCCGACACCATAATCTCCCCTACAGCTGGCTCTGACTTAGAGCCTAAAAGCACCTCTCCATTAGGAGCTAATATATAAATAGCATGCTGATTCAGTGCCACCATAGTCGATAGTGTACTTTCTACTTTATCCATACTCTCTTCAAAGTCTGCTCCACTCGATACACCAAGTCTTCCCTCTATAGTCTCTGCAGAAGACATTAATTCACGTTTAATCTTTTCATAGTGTGTATCTTCAATATTACAAATGATAAAGCTTCCACTCACTACCATAATCACGAAGACAACACTTAGATAAATCACTACGATTTTCCACTGTATACTGGTTCTCATAAGTTAGCCTCTGAAATAGTAGCCTACTCCACGTTTAGTGAGTACGAAACTTGCTTTAGATGGGTCGTCTTCTATCTTCTCTCTTAATCTTCTAATGGTTACATCTACTGTTCTTACATCCCCATAGTATTCATATCCCCATACTTTCTCAAGTAACATTTCTCTTGAAAATACCTTCCCTTTTTGCATCGCTAAAAACTTAAGAAGCTCAAATTCTCTTAAAGTCAGGTCGAGATTTCTTCCATCTTTACTGGCTTCGTATTTCACAAGGTCAATAAGTAAATTATCTTCTTCTAAGACTTTCTTTTCTTCACTTACTGATAATTTTTCTGCTTGTATATGGCTTCTTCTAAGGTTTGCTTTTACCCTAGCACTTAACTCACGCATACCAAAAGGCTTTGTCATATAGTCATCTGCACCAAGCTCTAAGCCTACTACTTTATCAATTTCTTCAGCCTTAGCTGTAAGCAGAATAATAGGTGTTTCTTTGACTTGCCTAACACGTTTACAAACCTCGAGTCCATCTAATTTAGGCATCATAATATCGAGTAAAATGAGGTCAGGGTCTACTGCTTCTATGAGTTTTAAGCCTTCTTCTCCATCATAGGCCGTACATACTTTATAGCCTTCCTTTTCAAGGTTGTATTTGATAATATCTGAGATTGGTTTCTCATCTTCAATAATGGCGATCGTTTGCATTAAAATCCCCCCACTCTTTCTATATTTATTTATATGCTTTACGGTGTTTCTTTTACCGCTTCTTTATTTGTTTCTTTTGCTGGTTCCTCTATAAGTTCAAGCCCTAGTACTGGAATACGTACAGTTGCTTTAAGCTCTTGTCCAATCTTTAATGTAGAAGTTATCCCTTCATTGGCATCCATAAGGCTTTGTACATCTATCCCGAGCTTACTTGCAATTCCCCATAGCGTATCCCCATCCGCTACCGTATAAGTTACTTCTTTTCTTTGACGTTTCTTACATAAGTCTACTAGGGTTTCCATATCCACTAGCTCATCTTCTGTTGTATAAACTTCTTCTAGTTTGACTTTATTTTTAAATTCAGCTTTTACATTTTTATCATCAAAATACACATCTTTAAGTTCTTCTTTAAGTTCATCTAAAACTTCTTCTGACTCAATAACCGCAATTTCTTTACCATCTACAAAAAGCTTTTGGAACTTCAGTGTTACATCCATGTTTTCTCTTAAATAGCTTGGTAATTTATTCGGATCAATCATGTCCTTTTTGCTGGCATGTACTTTTTTTAGTTCATCTAAACCTTCAATTTGCACTTCTGTGTTATATTTATTTTCTAACTGTTTTTCTACAGTTTGTAAAGCCGTATCTATGTACTCTTTTTTATCTACATAACCAATGACTTCCCCACCTACACTCACTGCATAGGCATTTGGTAAAAAGGCAAAGGCTGTCCCTCCAAGGGCACCTATTGCAATAATACCCATTAAAATGGCTTTTGGATTTGCACGGTTACGTCTTCTTTTTGTATTGCTTAAGTAAATTGTTTTTGATTTTCTTCTCATGGTTCTACCTCCTATTGTCCCACATGCAGGAAATACCCCTTCTCTTTACAATCATACCAGTTTCTCATGGCTAAATCAAAGAAAAAAGAGGTTATTGCCACAGTTATCTTTTGGCATTAACCTCTCTTCTATGCATTATCGAATGACTTCTATAGATTCTGGATACATCTCTTCACCGTAGTTGAATGTAACAAGAACTTCCATATCTTTTTTAATTTGATTTCTGTAGCCTTTTTCTTTATCTACAATGATCTCTACCTGGCTTGGTACATTAATGCGTTTTACGGTCATCGTTTCACCAGTCACTGCATCATATTCTACTAATACATCTATGTATTTAGCACCTTGACCTACATTTTCTACAGTTCCTTTATAAGTAATTTGGCTTGGCGCATCTTTAATCACGACTGAGATAGCTTCCTTACTTTCTGTGAGCACTTCTACTTTAGAACCTAATTGGATTTCTCTCAGTACTGTATCCACTCTTTGGCTGGCATCATAAAGCTCTGTATTATTTGTAACACTAACTGTCTTTTTCTCACCTTTTGAGAGAACAACAAGTTGTGGATTTTGAGCAAGGATAATGCTCTCTACAGTCCCAATAAAGCTTTCAGTCGTTGCAGTTGCTTCGATTTCTATAGCTTCATTCCCTTCCATTTTCACAGTAAGCTTATCCCCTATACGTAAATCACTCACATCTACTGATTTACCATTACGTATTACCTCTACATCAGTGCTTACTAATACTTCTTTTTCTTTGCCCTTTTCGACTACGGTTACTTTATAGCCATCAGGTTTACGTACACTCTTAAGGAATTCCACATCCATTTTTTCATTTTCGACTTCTTGACGTTTTAAAACATTAATTTTAGTAACGCCTAAGTCTTCTACATAGATACGGACATTGTCCCCTACATTAAGGTCTTCAAAGGCAAGTTCTTCCCCTTGGTAAAGGATTTCACAGTTATCTTCTACTTTATAAGTTACAGTTTTCCCTGAAGTAAGAACAGAGATTGAACCACTTCTTCCAATGTTTTCAATCGTTCCTTTGTAAGTTGTCACTTCTTCTTCTGTCTGATCATTATCTCCTTCTGGTTTCGTACTTGGTGTTGTATCTTTCTCATCTAAAATTTGAATTTTAGTGAGTACTTCTACACCATTTTCCTTTGCCATTGTTACTTTTACTTTTGCATTTGCTTTCACTGCATCAAAGCTTAATGCGCTGTTATTGCTATCTACAACTTTTGTATCTTTAGTAGCGGTGTAGAATTTAGTACTTCCATTCACTTCAAGAAGTACGTAGTTACTGCCTTCTGCTGCATTTTTTACAACAACTTTATCGACTCTACCTTCCAAGTTGCTCCCATCTGCTGGCGCCTCTGGTGTAACAGGTTTTTCAGGTGTGACTGGCTTTTCTGCTTGTTCAAGCTTTTCTTTAAACATAAGCGCACTATAAGTCATTTGTGCACAAAGGGCACGTGTTACTTTTGTATTGGCACCCATGTTACCTTTTGCATCACCATTTAAAAGACCATTTTTGTTAAGGTATGCCACATAAGGTCTATTTTCTTCTTTAATTAAATCATTATCTGCAAATGGTGTTTTCCCTGTGTAACTCTCTTTAGCAGTTTTTTCTTTCCCAATAACACGTACAAGGAAAGTCGCTAAATCCTGTTTCGTTACAATGTTTTTTACTTCTTTGCCATCTGCTGTCTTAACCATGAATTTACTTAATTCATCTTGGCTTAAGTAACCTCTACCAATTAAATAAGCAATCTCTTCATTACAACGTGATTCCCATGCCTTATACTTATCGGAATAAGTTTTAAGTAATGGCTTTTGAACCGCATAGTTATCTGCAATTTGTTTCTTTAAAGTCGGATCCATGTCTTTAACAACGAGTTCGTCTTGGTAACCTGTTGCCTTAGCAAGGATTTCAGCAAGTTCAAAATAAGTTACCTCAGATGATGGAAGGAATTCGCCACTACTATTTCTTGACATATAACCCTTCTCTTGCATATAGCTAATCGCTGGATAAGCCCAGTGTGTATTTGGAACATCTTTAAATGTTACTGCTGCAAAAATATTAACTGACATGACTCCTGCCATCCCAAGAGCAAGGAGCAACTTAGAATAATGCTTTCTCATAAATACAGCCTCCCTAATATTTAATCTAACTTCTATTCTAATAGATTAAATCCTAAAATACAATTCAAACTAACATTGTTCAACATTTTTTAACTTGGATGTAATATACTTGAAATCTTACTTTTAAATTACCTATCAATAAGCATAAAAAAGTCCCATCTTTTCTAGAATGGGACCTTTAAAATTTCTCTAGCGCACTACTTAGCTTCGCAATGGTTTCCGATAACTTATCCATCTTCCCCTCAATACGAATAAGCAAATACATAGACAATATAATCGGAAAACCAAAATTACTAATACCACTTAAAATCTCTTCCATCTGTACTTCCTCCCTTCATCCCATGCTTTTTTATCTTTATCCTTTCCTATATGCAAAATATCCTTATGGGCTCAAAGGTGGGAGGATCTCTCCCGCCTAGTTCCCTAAACAAGCATTACTATGCACAAGATATCCTTAAAGCTTCAGAAATGGCAGGGGAACTTCATAATATTCTACCTCTCTTCCCTACTCAAGCATCTCTGTATGCAAGATATCCTTAGAAGTCCAAAGGTGGGAGAGGGACTCCGTAGTATTCATTGGAAGGATTTTTCCAAAGTCATGACACGAATACGGAGGAGTGCCTCTCCCACCTAGTTCCCTCAGCAAGCATTTCTATGCACAAGATATTCCTAGGGCTTCAGAGATGGCAGGAGTACTTCGTAATATTCATTCGATGAAGCTTGGCTAAAAAATCTTAATGAGTTTATGGCGTTCATTTTTAAAAGGAGTTTAGATTTTTCCAAGCTTTTGAGACGAATATGGAGAAGTAGCCCCTACCATCTATATCCCTAACCAAGTATTCTATGTGCAAGATATCCCTAGGGCTCCAAAAGTGGGAGAGACACTCCGTAGTATTCATTGGAAGGATTTTGACTGAAAAATCTTAGTGAGTTTTTTAAATGGATTTTAGCTGCATGTTTGAGCGTTAGCGAGTTTGCAGCGTTCATTTGAAAAAGGAGCTTAGATTTTTCCAAAATCATGACACGAATACGAAGGAGTGGCTCCCCCACCTATATCCCTAAGCCATCTTGCACTCTATGCTTGCTCCAAATTCACTTCATCCACTTGTTGAATCACATATTTAGCACCTACAATGCTATCTACTGCTGACTTTTCGCCAACGGCTCCAGTTGCCAGTACTGTATCCATAACGGCCTTAATCTGAGTTCCTTCAAGTGATTCACCCGGATTCGAAATCGTGATTGTCTCCTCTTTACCTGCTGGTGTACCAAATACAAGTACTAAACTTCTTTTTGTAATTTCCATATTCCTACCTCCTAAATTTGATTTATTCCATGTACTCTGTTTTTTCTCTATTAGACTGTCTTAATAAGCTGCTCTTCTGTTACCTTCATGATCTCTTCTAAGCTTTCTGCATTTAAGCTGCCAATCGCTTCCCCTAAGTTATAAAGGGATTCATCTGTTGCACTTTGGTTACAATGAGCCAGTGTCTGAGATCCTTTTTTAAATTTTAATACAACTTTTACTTCGTCTTTTTTAGTGTTTACTGCCATTTTGCATTCCTCCTTGATTTTTTATTAAGCTCCGGTGCTTACACCTTATATATAGTCCTATGTCTCTCAAATTCCCCGAAAAATTTTTTCTAATTTTTTAAGTGCCCTTTCTTTACGTCCTGCAACTGCCTTAACCGTAATGCCTAGCTCAATTGCTATTTCTCCAAGAAGTTTTTCTTCAAAATAAAACTTCCTTATAACGAGACATTCTGAAGGCTTCAATCTTTTCATACCTTCTTCCAATCTTTTATACTCTTCTTGCTGTACGACTTCTCTAACAAAATCATCTGCTGTGCCTGTAAGGTCACTATACCACTCTAAATCTTGATCCTGCATAAGATGAGCTCTCATTTTGTTACGATACTTTTTACCCCATCTATAAAGCACCATCTTATAGTAAGCTTCAAAAGGCACCCCTTTCAGCTGATCATAATGCTGTAAGGCTCTCATTAAGAGTAAATAGCTTTCTTGATATAAATCTTCTTGTTCATCATCCACATAACTTAGTTTTCTAGCCCAACTTTTCCACAAAGGAGCAAACTTATTCCACAATATGTAGATTTCTTCTTTTGTCATAACAAACCTTTCCGCTGCAGCTTGTTTAATTTGCGCACCCTTACTTTATCAAATTCATTTTCAAAAGAAGAATCCATACTTCGTCAAATTTTTATAATAATTTAACTTTTTATCCTAAATATTCTTGCAATTTATAAGAAGACTTACTATAATACTCTTAATACCAAACATATGTTCCACTTTATAATTTAAGGAGATGATGAGATGTATTATCTATGTCAGGCTATCGTTCCTTTCTACGATGATTATGGTCATAATATGACTTACACCTTACTTTCTGATGGCACAAAATCGACTTACTGCTTTCCTATTAAGAACTACATTTACCGTATGTTCTACCAACTTTATCTAGACCCTGTAGCTGTTAGGAACTGCTCTAGCCGCATTCTGCATTCAAAAGGTAACTTGCCTCTCTTACTTTCTCCGGCCTACATTTTTATTCCCGTTAAGATGCGCAAACCTATCGGACGCCAAGATGGTGCTTTCGGTTATGTTCTTGTTAGCGCCATCAAAAGCTATCAAGATGGTGTCATTACTTTTACTGATGGCACAACTCTCGCCACTTGCTCAAGCGATACCTATATTGCTCATAAAATGAAAGATGCTAAACTCCTTGGTTACGCCTATAAAGAAACGAGAGTACTATTAGAAGCATAACCAAGAATCCCGTCCAGGCTAGGTGATGATACTCTTCCAGCTTCTGTTTCCAGAATGCTAAGAATCTCTAAGCTTGATAGATGCATGAACGCTGCAAACTCGGCTACGCCTCAAACATACAGCTAAAAACCATGCATCTATCTTCACAAAGAGATTCTAGGTATTCCTTCAAAGGAAGCTTACAGAATATCCCACCTATCCTGTATAGGGCCTAAGCTTATTAACGCTACGTTTCGCTACGCTCCTCTTCACTCAAACAGTGTGACGAGATACATCACTTTTTCATATCATGTGTTTCTTGCCTGAAAGTTACGTAGGCATATTCCGGAGAATCCCTCACCACTCGCCCTCTTCTGTACTAGCGATAGAATCCAATGTAGGAAAGATGAAGGGATGTGGTCTACTCCTACGCAGGCTACTTTATGGAGGTGCGCTTAGAATGCGTTAGTGAGTGTGTGAACAAGGTACTTAGCGAATTGTTTGACCGAAGGGAGTTATGAGCGTTCTTGTGAATACCGAGCTTACACATTCTTAGCCACTGGAAGTGAAGCCGTAGTAGGAGTAGGCCACAGACCGACATCCTCCGAGAAGCAGGTGGAGGAGAATTCAATTACCACGACGCCCCTTCCTAAAAGCTCTATACTCTCCATACGCAAAAGAAGGAGTCGTTATACAACGACTCCTTCTTTTTTCATTTAAAATGGATACCAGAAGTATCCTATATTCGCTTTTAAAATAAGTCCAACAGCAATGAAGAGGATTCCTATTACAAGAGCTACAATGTCTAAGCGTGTAAAAGGTTCTCTTACATACCATGTTCTTGTTTTATCTTTACCAAAACCACGTAGATCCATAGCGTTAGAAACCACTTCAATACGATCAAGTGACCCAAGTACGAGCGGTATAAGGACGCTCATGTAATTCTTTAAGATGGTCATAACAGGGGCATCGCCTCGTTTGAAGGCTACACCTCTTGCCTCTTGAGCCATAATAATGTGCTTTACTTCTGCCTGAATATCTGGCACATAACGAAGTGCAATACTTACGGTATAGGCCACTTTATAAGGTACACCAATACGGTTTAAGCTGCTTGCAAATTTACTTGGATGTGTTGTAAATAAGAAAATCAGCGTAATCGGCAGTAAGGCAATATACTTACAGGAAATGGTAAGTACATAAAATAAGTTTTCTAAAGTAAGGGTATAAAAACCTATTTTAAGAAGTACTGTTGTAGAACCTGCCAGCTCTGACCCATGGTTAGGTGTCAGGATAAGCAGCAGGATAGAGTTAAACAAGGTAAAGCCTAGAATAAATCCAATAAGTACACGCATGCGTCTAAATTCTATTTTGGAACAGTACAAAAGGATAGCCCCAATGACAATAAGGGCTAAAAAGATACGGATGTCCATAAACATGAAAGTAAAAATACTCCATAAGACAACCCATATGAGCTTCACGCCGCCATCTAACTGATGAAGAAAAGAGGGCTTATCAATATATAATGAACCTGTATTATTCATGGGTTAATGTTCTCTCCCTTTTTGAATCACTTGCTTTAAGAATGTACTTTCATCTTCTACATCATAAAGTCTTGCTAATGTACTAATCGAAGTGTCTTTTAAGTTAGCCGTTTTCATCACTTCTTTTTGACTCAGTACATGATAAATGGTGTCGTCTGCTAAAATCTGCCCACTTGATAACACAATGGCTCTATCTGCATATTCTAAAGCAAGCTGAATATCATGTGTAATCATGATGACTGTAATGCCTTCCTCTTTAAGTGTCATAAGGAAGTTCATAAACTCTGTATAGTTTTTATGGTCTTGGCCTGCTGTAGGCTCATCGAGTACAATCACTTTAGGTTTAAGTGCTAAGATCGAAGCAATGGTTACACGCTTTTTCTGACCATAGCTTAAAGAAGCTACTGGCCACTTTTTATAAGGCGCAAGTCCACATTTTTCTAAGGCTTCCGTAACTCTTACTTTAACCTCTTCTTCAGAGTAGCCAAAGTTACGAAGCCCAAAGGCTACTTCATCATAAATCATATATTTCGTAATCATATGATTTGGATTTTGCATCACATAACCGATCACATCCGCACGTTTACGAATAGACCACTTGGTTATATTCTGACCTTCATAAAGCACTTCACCTTGATCTAACTTACAGAAACCTGTAAGAGCCTTTAATAAGGTAGACTTTCCTGCCCCATTATTGCCGAGAATAGCTAGGAACTCGCCTTTATAGACGTTAAAGGAAATATCCTTTAAGATATTACCTCTTTCCTTATCATAAGCAAACTGTAAATTTTTACATTCAAGTAAAACTTCATGTTCATCTTTTTCCTGAGTAGGTTTTAAGTCTGTTAATACTTGCATGACTTTATCTTTATATTTTGTAAGCGTACTCATATCTGTTAGTGTGCTTTCTTCCTTTAAATCAATCCCACAGTTTTTAAGTACTTCTATATAAAGGGGCTCTCTTAAACCATTTTCTTCAAGTACACCACTACGTAACACTTCATCTGGTGTGCCGTTAAAGACGATTTCACCTTTACTTACTAGTACCACTCGATCAAAATGATGCGAAAGTACATCTTCAATACGATGCTCCACTACAATAATTGTTTTATCCGTTCCTTTATGAAGGGCATCAATGGTATCCATAGCAAGCTGACCACTCATAGGGTCAAGGTTAGCTAAAGGCTCATCAAAAAGCAAAATATCTGTTTGCATAGCCATAACCCCTGCCATAGCTACCTTTTGCTTTTGACCACCACTTAAGTTTTGAGGACTTTGCTCACTAAAAGTCTCCATACTAAAGTTCTTTAGAATGTCTTCTACCTTTTCATGCATATGAGGTACAGGCATACTATCATTTTCAAAGGCAAAGGCCACATCTTCGCCTACACTTAGTGCAATGAACTGACCATCTGCATCTTGAAGAATCGTTCCTACCTTTTTACTAATTGCCTCCAAACTTTTTCCATATAAAGGCTCACCCTCTAATAAGAGTTCACCTGACATCTTTCCTTTATAAGCATGAGGAATAAGACCGTTCAGACAATGTGCAAGGGTCGATTTTCCACTTCCACTTGGTCCTGCGATTAATACTTTCTCGCCAGTTCCTATCTCCAGGTTAATATGCTTTAAGGTAGGATTTTTGAGATTATCATATTGAAATGAAAAATTTTTAAAACAAATACCCATCACACTGTCCTCCTTATATCGTAAATTTTATTATAAAATCTCTATTTTCCTTTGTCAAATGCTCTAATATTCACCAATCTTTTTATATTCGTTTACATCTTTAAACATGTGTACTTGCCACTTCCCTCTGGCTTGTAAATCATAAGTGATATCAATAATATGCCATTCCCCTGTCTCTTCATCATAAACCTCATTCCAAGCATGATACCCCTGGGCATTAGATGTATAACCTTTGACCAACTTCACAGGAATACCTTGACTCCTTAACAGTGCTGCATAAAGTGAGGCAAAATCATAACAAATCCCCGTCTTCTCCTCAACGATCTTATCAATATCAGGAAGGTACGTACTCGGCAAGGTGGCAAGTTTATTATAATCATAAGTATACTCCCTTATCACATAATCATACAAACGCCTTACGCATTCATTCTTCTGCTCTATTCCCTGGGTAATTTCTTCCCCTTCTTTGACTGCCATAGACGATTCCTGCCAATCAATATTTTGAATAGAATTAAGGTATACCTCCTCAATTTTTTCCATATTCAGCTCCACCTCTGTACACTTAACCAATCTAAATTTATCCGCCTTCGTATTTTCTAAGACACTAATTTTGTAGGTACCATTCCCCATTTGAAGAGGATAAGTCTCCACCTTCCCCCCTTCATCTAAATTATAAACATACTTTCCCTCTCCTTTCTCAATGATCACCTTGAGTCTCCTTTTATTCGGGCTTACATAGCTTATATGTACAATACCCTTATCAATATCCTTTTGATCGATGACCACTTGGTTCGCATCAAGGTTTATCTGTAGAAAACTTAATCCTATTATGATAAATAAGATACTTTTATAACACCAGCTTTTCATAGCTTTCAGCCTCCCTCTAAATTGCTCTCTTTTTATACTTAGTATATGCAAGATGAAGACTTATTGTCTAAATTTGTACCATCTTCCTACTTCATATTTTCTGCTTACTCATACAAAAACAGCTACCTTGCTCCCTAAGCTTAGCAACTGTTTTCTATGATTGTATTTGTTACTCTACAAGTTCTCCCCTTACAATAAGCCTATGGGTTGCTTTAACAACTGGATGGCATGTAATCAGCGTGACAATCTTTTTATTCTCTATGGGCTCTGTGACCCATACTTCTTTGGGCTCTACTAAAAAAGATTCATAGACTTTGTATGTATAAGTCTCCTTACCCCTAGTAATCTGAATTTCATCTCCTACTTCTACTTCATCTAAACGATTAAAATACTCCCCAAAGGTATAACTCCTATGCCCTGCTAGAGCACAGTTTCCCACTTCTCCAGGCATAGCGGTCCCCGGCATATGCCCTACAGCAAACTTGAGAGCTTGCTTCGTTACACCCTCCACAAACATAAGATTAATATCAATTTTAGGAATAGACACAATCCCCATAACCTCTAATCCATTAGGTGTCTGTGGTGCAATAGGCACAGATTCTAGGACTTCTTCCCCTTCTTCTCTCCCACTAGATAACGTTTCATTCATGATCTGCATCGAACTTTCAAGTTGTGTCGCACTTTCTAAATAAGATTGATACATTTGCTGTTGTTGATACTTCGTATAAAGACTTCCCACTATAGGCAGGGCAAGTAAAATAAGGCCTATACCCATCATACCTATCGCTATACTTTTACGCATACCCTTTCCATCCTTTTCTAGATAGATTCATCCTGAACGGTTTCACTTATAGATTCTACTGGCTTAGCTTTACCTGAAGTTTCATTGATTTCATAGAAGTATAGTGTCTGTCCACTCATCACATAAAACCTCGTAATTTTTTCTAAGTTACGGTTGTATGGGTAGAGTACAGACTTCTCCAATTCATCTGCAATCTTAATAAGATCCTCCATATTACTCACCTGGTATCGCTCTATATAACCTGTATCATTCACTTCCTGTACACCTACCATACGACTTCCATGCTGATTAAAAAGCTTTTTAGCACGTATCCTTTTTAAATCTTCCCCTGTTGGTGGCACGGTAAAGCCCATTAAAAACACTAAACCTCCTATACCTAATCCTATTAATAAGACTAAGCCTACAGTTCTCGTGCCGCTTGGCTCTACTTTAACCTCTATATTTTGTCTCACCCTATCATTTTTAGGCTCTACACCCTGCTTCAGAATACTAAAGTATTGTGTACCTAAAGGCATGGTTAAGGATGTATGGATAGGTTGTTCTACAACTTTTCCTTCTGCTTCGATTTGAATATTTCCTTTCATAGAAATGACTAATTCTGAAGGTAAGTTCACCTTTACCGATTCCCCTACAGCCTGCGCAAATTGATTGTAGCTATGAAAGTTAATATCGAGTGCTTGCTCTTCACTCCACCTCTCTCCAACACCTTCAAAAGCTTGCTTTCCTGATAGCGGATAAGACTTACTCCATATAATTTCCTTTGTATCCCCCTTATTGGTATAACCCACAACCTCTGCTATAACTTCATACTCCCCCTTAAACTGAGCCTCTTTAGAGGCCACTATATCGAATCCAAAAGATGACTTGATATACTGAATGAGATTGGTAAAGTAATTTTTCCCCTCTTCTTGAGGATTTTCCTCATACAAATTATTTTCTACTAAATAAACTTCATAGGTAGTCTTTGGCGTTATTGTATACTCATATAAGTCTTGCTCTTGTACTAAAGTCTGTGGTTTGACATAAGGCATAGCTACAAGTACTATACATACTACAATCAATAAACTTATTCCTATCATACCCGCTTTCTTCATTGATTCTTGCAACTTCATCTTCATGTATTAATCCCCTTTGTTATATTTTTCTTTATATATTTTACACCATTAGTATCTTATATTGTATATTATTCTAAATTGTTTTTCATCTCTTTAAAATTATAAAAGACAGGACTTATGCCCTGCCTTTACTATACTCTTAATGAGTTCATTAATTAGATGCTTTTCCTGGTGTTTGTTCCCAGTTAAATGTTAAGTCAAATCCTATTGATTTCGTTTCTGTAGCATCAGCTTCATCTGCTTCTTTTACTTCTACTGTAAATTCTACAGGCACTTCATCAGTTGCTCCCTCATTATTTGCCTCAAGAATTAAGTTTTCTACACTGTTATCTGTAGAAATTCCTGCCAATGTTCCATTGTAAACAATTTGTTCATCTTGATCTTTATTAAGTTTTACAGTCAGGTTTACCTTATCTGCTGGGTATTGTTCGCCATTTAAAGGATTAATTGCATTAACATATGCACCCTTAAATTCAGCTTTAATAGAGCTTAAGTTTTCAATCGTTGTAGAATAAGTAAGAGGTACATCTGCTTTCACATTTTCTGCATTAAAAATAATAGTGTGACTATTCCCAGTTTCTCCTGTTACCCCCTCTAATGTAGCTGTTGCTTCAGTAATTTCATAGTTTCCAGGATTCTTAGCTGCTTCACTTTCTGCTTTTGGTTGATCTTTAAATTGTACGCAGAAGTTAGCTGTACTTACTGTACCTCCAATATTTACTGTATCTGTCATTGCTGCGTATCCTGTTCCTAATAATGCTGCTGATAATGCTGTTACACCTAACATTAATTTTACTTTTTTCATTTCTAAATCTCTCCTTCAAAACTCTCATTGTAATTTAAATACCCTTATAATCTTTATAATAAATTCCACTAAGGTGGTAAATTTATTCTTTCTTTTTATAGAGGATTAATCCACTACCTAGCATAACAATACCCACCCCATAAACTAAGAATGGTGTTACTCCACCTGTCTGTGGTAGTTTTGATGGAGATAATGCCTCTGGCGTATCCTGTGGCCTCTTATTATCTGGATCCTCAGCAGGTCCTTCTGGTACAGCTTCATCTGGTAGTTCTATTTCCTCTAAATTATCTTTTTCAATAGGCCATCCTGGTATAGCCTCATCTGGTATATTCTCATCTGGTTTATCTTCGTCTGGTTTACCTCCGTCTGGTTTACCTCCGTCTGGTTTACCTCCGTCTGGTTTACCTTCACCCGGTATATCTTGTGCAAATTCGAAAGTTAATTGAAACTCTGTTTGTTCATTTTGTAAGTCTGCCAGGCTTTCATCTAAAAGCATACCAAATTCTAAATCAAGGCTTTCACTAGGCTTAATGACCTTTCCTTCATATTTACCTATAAGATAAGCTTCATACTGCTCACTCCCGTGGTAAACTTCTCCTCCATCTCCATAACCACTTAAAGCCTTATAAAGTCGTGTAGATGCATCTGTTACTTCACCTACTTGCTCCAGCTGAATAGCTGTAATCTTACCCTCTATACTTCCTTTATTGGTTATAGAAGATCCTATTCTAAACTGTGCACCAGGATAGAGATTATTGACTTGAATATTGACCACTTTTCCCTCAGGATCTTGATTTAAATTGACTTCCACCTGAGGTGACTGCTCTTTAACTTTGACGTCTGTAATGCATATACTAAAGTTATCTGTATAACGGACTGTTTCCATAGTCGTTGTAGTAGCATACCCTACTTGTAATAATAAGGATGATAAAATCAGACATAAGCCTAACCATTGTTTCATTTTCATGCGGCATCTCCCCCTTTCATGGCACATCAAAATTCTATATCTGGTGGTGCCTCTTTATTACTATTTTTCAGTATTAGAGTAGGCCATCCTATTTTAGGAATAACTTCTACAATAGTTCCTTTAATATCTTCTGCTGCTACTAAGTCAGCATCTTGAGCAGAATTATTATCTCCTTTAGTCCTATACTTCATTTCATCCTCTTCTTCAACTATATCGATAATACGATGATTCACTAAAATACTCTCTTTCTTAAACTGTATAATATCGCCTATCTGTAAGGCCTCTATATCGGCTCTATCTTGAAGCTTTTTAACCAGTACCACATCTCCTGGATTAATACCTGGTTTCATACTTCCTGTAGCGATAGCAGATGGATAAATAGGAAATACACCTACCGTAAACCAAATGATGAGTACACAAATAACTGTTACAGGTAACCATTCATATACCTTAGTTTCTTTCTCTCTATACGCCTTAAAATGACCCGTTAATTTCATGTAAGCTTGTGAAATCATAATCAACGCTCCAATAGGTACGCTCATCCCTATCATACCTTTCGTTAACCAAGATAAGTCTGGCAAGATAGGTGACAACCACTCAAAGGCTTCTACTAATCCTAAATAAATGACTGATGCTAAAGGGCCTGCATATACAACTAAATAGGTTGCTAGCATATTTTCACTAAGCGTAGGCAAGAAAATATTGGCCACGAATGTCATTACGTCCTGACTCCCTGTCATATTTGTTAGCTGTACTAAAGGTAGATTTATAAAGGTCATCAATCCAATCATTAAAGGAATAGGCCACTTACTCTCTCTACCTAACGTACTATTTAATACATAGGCCCTTACAAGCTCTTGCCCAACTAAGGCACTTCCTATTATGATGCTATTTTGTAGGATGCCCATCAAAGAGTGGTCATATGGGCTTTTACCAAACCCATCAAAAAAACCTGCCATTAAACTCATAATAATAAAAGTAACTGCGGCATTAAATGCCCATATGTAAACTGTCTGCTTATGCTTTACTTGACCTTTAAGATGCTTTTTAGGTATCGCATATACAATAAGTAAACTCATCACACCCCAAATAATTGGTTCTACCCATGTATTAAAGCCTCCTAAAAACTGAAGGCTTAATAGGGCTGTATTTTGTCTAAGATACATCAGTACAAGAAAGGCTATTAATCCTAAACTTATTTTTTTATAAAGATCACTTCTAACCATATAGTGCTACTTCCTTATTCCCCACTAGGGTTATCCTCATATAACTCTGGTAGAAGCATGATATCTAATTGTGGGTTTGTCGTTACTTCTGGTAAGGCGATATCTGGTGGTAATGTATGAGTTGGTGGCACTATGGTTAGCGCAGGTGGAGTAGTAAAGAATACTCCTGGAAATCTTTGTTGTATAAAACTTGAATATCTATTTTCATACCAATTACCTACATCTAATACTTGTGTTAAAGTACCACTATAAGTCTCATCTTTTATCTTATTTATATAAATGTCATAATTTAATTCAGCTGTTACCTCTAACTCATTTAAAGCATTTCTCTCGTAATAATCTATAAACTCAGCCGGTAGTACCGATATACTTGCATCTTGATGTAATTGAGTATTAAAAGTAACTACATCAGATTCTAAAATATAAAGTACATTGGGCTCTAGGTCCGTTCCATAATCTCCTGTAAACATTTCATTTATATTTAAAAATTTATCACCTTTTTTTACAAATTGCGTATTGCCCATACCAATATTAGCTGTTATTGTATATATCGGTTTATCGGCACCTTTAGGCTTCATGGTAAATATACATGTACCTGTAATATTTGTAATTTTTTGCTTTTCTGCTTCTACTTTTACAGGATACCTAAAAGCAATTCCTCTTCCAGCACTATGATAAGGACACATAAAATCACCAACTTTAGAACATTCTCCCTTACCTTTGTTTTCAATTTCTTCGTGCATACATTTAGTTGATCCTGCCTTGATATAATACTTATCCCCTGTAGCTTCCTTTACCTTATGAATCATAACTTCGCCCATAATTTTGTTTTCTATAGGTGGTTCTGGCCTATCAGGTGGTTTAATACTAATTGTTCCGCCAATTGTTATTTGATCTGTAAATGCCCCATAGCTCATTCCCATCAGGCTTGTTAGGGCTAATACTGCAATGAGGAGTTTATACGGTTTCTTACTGATTATTTTCCATTTTCTTTTATTCATTTTCTCTATTCTCCCCCTTATCTATCTCCATTTTCTTTATTTCTCTTATCTGTACCACTCCATTATAAAAGTACTGGATAATTTTTCCATTACCAAAAAGAATAATCCCATCTACTACTTAAGTAGTAGATGGGATTATTCGTCTAGTTCCCCTTTTCTCCTCCATATCTTCGTGGCATATAAAGCAACCTCTGTTCTTCTTTTTACACCTAGTTTACTAAGGAGACTTGTAATATGCTTTTTCACTGTATTCTCTGTAATATACAATTTCTCTGCAATTTGTGTATTCGTAAGCCCCCTTCCTATTTCTAGGAAGATTTCCGTCTCTCTTTCTGTAAGGCTTGCTAAAAGCTTGCTTCGTTCACTTGTCGCTTCTTCCATCGTAATCTGTGTATCATAAAACTTTCTACCTCTCTTAACAGCTTTAATCGCATAAAGAATATCTTCCACATTAGAACTTTTTAAGATATAGCCTGCTACGCCTAGTTCTTTAGCACGTATAAAGTCTCCCTTTCTAGAAGAAGAGGTTAGCACAACAAACTTTGTATCAATCTGCCTATCCTTACACATCTCTATCAAATCTAAACCATTTTTACCTCCTAAATTCACATCTATCAGTATTAAGTCTGGCGGTTCATGAATAGTCACTAACTTTAAAGCTTCTTCTAACTCGCCCGCTTCTTCAATCTTGGTAACCTGCTCCTCCCCTTCTAATACGGCTCTAATGCCTTTCCTTACAATCTCATGATCATCTACAATGAGTAAGTTCATACTACCACAACTCCATCCCCACCTACATTTTCTCTGTGTCCATCTTTACCTGATACACTAACTGTTTCATCGTTTTAATGCCCTTGGATACTTTTAAATTGCATCCTTATGTTCCCCTTAACTAAAAGCGCAGTTATATTATATCACAATTTTAATAATTTAATATATTATGCATTATTTGTTATTATTTTATATTTATAATATTCTTTTCCAATTTATAAGTCCTATATTATATCAATCAACAAATAAGCAAAAACTTTAATGGGTTATGAATTATTTACAATTCTTCCTACCTTTTTCTACATTTTTAAACATAATAATTGATGCATTTTTTTACTTGTGTTAAAATTATTGTGTTTAAAAATTTATGGGGAGGGCTTGCTATGCCTATTATTTACAAATCAATCTTATTAATGAGTGATATTATTCTTATTAATATTGCTTTTTTTGTTGCGCTCTTTTTGCGCTTTGAGGGATTCATTCCAGCACAATACTTAAAAGCTTACGCTGCTCAGTGGATTGTTCTTACTTTAATCCATCTTATTATCAATATTGCCTTTAAACTCCATAAGTGTTTACTTCGCTATATTACAAGCCGTGAGTTACTCTACATAGGAGGCGCAACTTGCTTATCTTCTCTGCTCTTTTTTATTTATGGTAATGTTACCGATGTCACTTTTCCATTAAGTGTTTACCTTATCTATACCAGCTTAGTTCTTTTGCTACTCATTTTGTCACGCTTTAGCTACAAATTTGTCAATCGTATTTTAAGCAAATTCTCTAAGAGTTATAATGCCTTAAAAGGACATCTTAATGGTGTTGAGAAAAATAGAGTTCTTCTCATTGGCGCTGGAGATGCTGCTGCTCTTATTATTAAAGAATCTAAAAAAAATCCAAATTATACCTATAAAATTGTAGCCACTCTAGATGATGATCGCACCAAACACTTCTCTTCATTAAATGGTGTGCCTATCCGAGGGCCTATCGAAAATATACAAAAATTTGTAGAAATCTATAACGTGGATACCATTATTTTAGCGATGCCTTCTATAGGCCGTGAACGTACTTCAGAAATCTTAAATCTTTGCAGCGAAACCAACTGTCACCTTAAGATTTTCTCTGGTATTTCAAGTGCTATTAATGAAGAGGATCAGACTTATCAAGTACGCAGTGTCCGAATCGAAGACTTACTTGGACGTGATGAAATCGTTTTAGACTCTACTAAAATCGAAAACGACATTACAAATCGCACCGTGCTTGTAACAGGTGGAGGTGGCTCCATTGGTTCTGAGCTTTGCAGGCAAATTAGTAGTTTTAATCCAAGTCGCCTGATTATCTTTGATATTTATGAAAATAATGCTTATGATATCCAAAATGAGCTCCTTCTTAACGGCTTTCCAAGAGAGTCTCTTACTGTCCTCATTGGCTCTGTAAGGGATAAAATAAAACTTAATGAAATTTTTGAAACTTACCAACCTGATTTAGTCTTCCATGCTGCTGCGCATAAACATGTACCCCTTATGGAAGATAGCCCAAGCGAAGCCATTAAAAACAATGTCTTTGGGACTTATAATGTAGCCCTTTGTGCAAGGGAGTATAAAGTTAAAAAGTTCGTCCTCATCTCTACCGATAAAGCCGTTAATCCAACCAATGTAATGGGGGCTACAAAACGCTTATGTGAACTTATTGTCCAATCAATTAATAAGACTACCAAACATACAGACTTTGTTGCTGTACGTTTTGGCAATGTACTTGGTAGCAATGGGAGTGTTATTCCACTGTTTAAGCGTCAGTTAGAAGCAGGTGGACCGCTAACGGTTACACATCCTGATATTATCCGTTACTTTATGACGATTCCAGAAGCTGTACGTCTTATCCTTCAAGCCATGTCTTTTGCTGAAGGAGGCGAAATTTTTGTTTTAGATATGGGGCAACCTGTTAAAATTTTAGATTTAGCCCTTAACTTCATTCGCCTATCCGGTCTTGAACCTTATAAAGATGTGGACATTGTCTTCTCTGGGCTTAGACCAGGTGAAAAACTCTTTGAAGAACTCCTTATGGACGAAGAAGGTATAACAAATACCTCTTCTGATAAAATCTTCATTGGCAAACCAAGTGATATCACCTTTGCCGAACTTAATCAGTCCCTTCATTACTTACATAACGCTTTAGAATCAGACTGTGACTTACGTGAGGCACTTCATCACGTGGTACCAACTTATCGCATCTCACCTAATGGCTGTACAGAATTAAAGCCAAGTCAAGAAACAAAAGTTTCTTAGTCTTTTTAAAGCTAAAAGAAGGAGGTTGTAAGATCCTTTACAACCTCCTTCTCTCTTTTCATCTAAAACCATATGCCAAATCTTTTCTTTAAAGGAGTCGGTCTTTCACATGTAGCAGCCTCTCCTTTATAAAGAGACGCCCCTATTTGTAACATATTGGCTACCATCTGCTCTCCATGCTGCATCTCTATGAGTCTATAACCTTCCTTAATAGGCATAAGGCCTTTTGCTCTATGCACATCTGAACCGAGTATATGTATCATATGGTGTTTTAATAATTTATGGGCTAACTTATATTTACTCGACTTCTTCTGTAAAGAATAGGTATTCATTTGCAATAAAGCACCCATTTCTATAAAACGAAGAAGCTGATTCGGATCTTCCATCACTGTATCATAGCGTTCCACATGGGCAATCACAGGAATAAGTTTATGGTTATCAATGATATTTTGCACGCTTGTATAAACCCAATCAGACCATCTACTATAAGGCATCTCAAGCAAAATATACTTTGTTCCTGTAATGCAAAGTGCTTCTAAGTTCTCCATTTTCCATGTATCGACAGATAGGAGTACTTCAGCCCCTTTTTTGAGCTTTACCTGACCCAGTAAACCTTCAGCTTGTAGTGCCTGTTCAAACTGCTCTGCAGCTAAGTCTCTACGCTGAAGAAACGCCTCTAATTGATCATCTGGATAGAAGTGCGGCGTCGCTACAAGAGCTTGTACACCTTCTTGATGTTGTTGCTTAAATATAGCTAAAGATTCTTCTACGCTTCTACTCCCGTCATCTATAGCGGGCAAAATATGTGTATGAAAATCAATCATTCTATTGCTCCTCACTCTCTACTTGTTAACTCGTGTATAATTTTATTATACCCATTCTATTTCAGGAGGTACACTATGAAAAAATATATTTTTCTGTCTTTCTTACTCCTTATCGGTACCGTAGGCTTCATCTTTAGCCTCTCTACGCAGGATGCTACACACTCAAATGCCCTAAGTCAGGAAACGACACGTATCCTAGTTACTCTTATCGAAGCACTCCCTATTCCTTCTAGCTTCACGTTAACCCTCACGAACAACTTTATACGTGACCTTGCACATATGGGCTTATTCTTTATCCTTGGATGCATAAGCCTTTTAACCTGCTCTCTTGGCCATGTAGGTTATGTGAAGTCTACCCTTTTCACCTTATTCTTTGGCATGCTTACAGCTCTATGTGATGAACTGATTCAGCTAGACTCTATAGGGCGCGCCTTTGAATGGGTAGACTGGGCTAAGGATATGTTCGGTATTTCTTGTAGCCTTGTTCTTTTTTCCATCGCTTACGGTTTGTTTCATTTATTTAAACGTTTTAAACAAAAAAGCACTTAGAACTAAGTTCTAAGTGCTTTTCTCATAAAGGCGGCAACCAGATTTGAACTGGTGATGAAGGTGTTGCAGACCTCTGCCTTACCACTTGGCTATGCCGCCCTATTTCTTATCTTTATTATACTCCATTTTTATCTATCTGGCAAGACTGGACTTGCGTTAAGACAAGCTAAATATTTTTAAAATTTTTCAGGGAATTTTTCTTACTTAGGACTATATAAGAGTTGTATGTAAATCATCAATTAAAACTTAGGAGGATTACAAATGAAAACACTGAAATATTGCCCCCAGCTTAATGCCTTTACAGGAAGTATTACTGCAAGCTTACTCATGTGCCAACTGGAATATTGGTTTAATCATACGAATGGACAAGCTTTTTATAAATTTTTAGAACCTTGTCAGGACGAGCATTACCACATAGGCGATAGCTGGATCGAAGAGATGGGCTTTACCAAGACAGAGTTTCGCACAGCCTTTAAGCATATTGGCAAGATCTATAAATCCAAAACAGAATTTCTAAAGAGTAAGGATAAGTTTTGCGGCAAGCTCTATCTCTCTTACTATGACCGCATTAAGAAACTTACCTACTACCTGCGTAACAATGATGAAGCCTCTTCACTTCTTAGAAATTTAGAAGATGTACTTCCCTACTCATTAGACTATACTTCTTCAAAAGATTACGCACTAGAACCTTCTAAACAGACTAAGACTATGCTGCATAAGCCCGAAACTGTACACACCTCTCCTCTACCTGAACCAAATTATCCACACATCTTACACCTTTTCCACACCAACTGCCCTAGCCTGTCTCAAGTATCTTATCTGTCTCATAAGTGTCAAAAGCTCCTTGCTTCACTCTGTGACCAAATTAGGGAGAAAGGCTTAGACCTTTTCACCACACTGGAACAAGGCTTTAAAATGGTGGAACAATCTGACTTTCTATGTGGGAGAGGCAAATTCCATAAGTGGCGCGCCATCTTTAGCTGGATTATTCGGCCGGATAAGTTCTTTGCCATCTTAGAAGGGGCTTACCTCCCCTTCCAACAACCTCCTGCACAAGCATCTAGCTCTACACCCTATGTTTCTCCTTCTGCGCCTTCACTGACTATGCAGCAACCTTCTTCTAAGCCACCTCATAAGTTTATGCGTATGTATACCCATAACTTTGATATTCAAGAACTTGAGGCCAATGAATCCGCCTATTTAGATGCCCATTATGGCCCCCTTTAAAATTTCTTTAAAAAAAATCGGGGAATTTCTCCTACATAGGACTATATAGTCTATGTAAAATGCAAAACACATCCTAGGCAGTGAATGCATCTTACATTTTGTAAGCCATCTTCCTTATTCTAGTTCCCCCTTCTCGTATAAGGCATTCTGGCTTACATCCCTTCTGGTCTATGCCGTGGCAGCAAGGCCAGCAAGGTTCTCTATTCCTAGCATTTCTTATACTTTAAGCCTTTGGCAAAAGTAACGGAAGGGTAGGCCTCTCCTACGATGGCGCTATACGTCCCTTGGTGCTACCTCCCACCTAGCCCTTATAAATGCACTGGCATCCCTGTAAGTAGCAGATGCGGATTATACCCACCAGGTCCCTATAGCGGGTCAGCAGAGCGGTTTCTCCCTTCCAGTCCTTAAGTCCAATCGCTTTACCAGTAAGATGCTACCTCTGCCACACCTAAAAAGCCAAGCCTATGCAGTGTTTTAAAGGGGGAACTGTCATAGTGCTTGGCTTTTTGTGCTTATTCATTTGCTATTCGATTAATCTTTAATTTGAAAGGAGAGAATCCATCATGCAACTATCCCAATCTGGAATCGATTTAATCAAGCACTTCGAAGGCTGTAAGCTTACTGCCTATAAATGCCCCGCAGGTGTATGGACCATTGGCTGGGGAACTACAGAACCTATTCATGGCATCCTCCCTCACGAAGGTATGCGTATTACCCAGCAGCAAGCTGATACATTACTCCTAGACCATCTTAAATCCTATGAGCAGGCAGTCAATACCTCTGTCACCTATCCTATCCACCAAAATCAATTTGATGCTTTAGTCAGCTTTACTTATAATTGCGGCAAGGGCGCTCTTAAAACCAGTACACTCCTTAAAAAGCTTAACCAAGGAGACATCCAGGGTGCTGCCCAGGAATTTTTACGCTGGAATAAAGCTGGTGGTCAAGTATTACAAGGTCTTACCAGGAGGCGTACTGCTGAAATGGAACGCTTTTTAACCCCACCTGAAGATCCCCTCTATGAGCGGGCTATAAACACCTTGGTAAAAGCTCAGATTATTACCTCACCACAGACTTGGAAAGACAGGACTTATACCCAGGCAAACGTCCGAGACCTTATGATTAAGGTTGCCACAAAAATATAGTTTTTCTATACAGTTTCCAATTAAAATAGGCAGAGATAACGAGGTGTTATCTCTGCCTATTTTAATATGCTTATTCAACGACTACTTCCGCTATAACTGTTACACTATTGCCTGCATAATCTACAGCAGTAAGTGGCACATTGTAGGTGCCTTTTGCAGAAGTATCCAGTTCTGATAAATCGGCTGTGATGGTAGCCTTAATATCGAGACCATCTTTATCGAGAGCAGATTCTACAAAGTCATTCTTCCAATTAATAGCCACAGTATCTTCATCCAGTTTAAGGGTACGGTAATCTGCTTTTAAAGTAATGGTTGGCTCAGTCGTATTATTAGGATCATATAGGGTTACTTTAAACTGAGACTGTCTCGTATTTTCTGCAGAATCTGTCATACTTACTTTAATCCCTTCTGTGTAGTCACCTACCTTATTAAAGTCAATAGTACTTGTATCAAATGTTGCCTGCGTCATATCTAATGGTCCATCTATATTATCTTTCGCTGTAAAGTAAGTTTTCCAGTCCACAGATTGAGAGTCTACACCTACTTCAAATACAAGTGCCTTATCTTCGACTTGTTCAATAACAGGTTTAATATTATCACGTGCCTGATCAAAACTTAAAAGGGTTTGCATCTCTTCAATCTTCTGAACAATATCCCCCTTCTTAGCCTCAACAGCAATCGCATAGTCACTTGTGCCAAAACCATAAAGCGCATCTCCTGCAATACTCATAAATGGCCAGTAAACACCTGTTGTAAGGCCAAGTTCTGTAACAGGCGTCTTAGTCGTTTCATAAATCTCTAGCATATCTTGCCCAATCTCAGGATGGAACACATCAAAAGTATTCATAAACCAAGAATCGACGCCTTCTTCAACACCAAGTTCTTTATCTCGTTCACTATAAAGCTCATCACAAATATCCCAGTATCTTCTTACCGCCTTAATCGCCACGCCTACTTTCTCCTCTGGGACCCCTCTTAAAACAGCAAAACTTTCCCCAGGTGTACAAGATAATACATACTCTGGGTCATCTGGTGCCATATGATCAGGCCTTGGGAAAGGAATAATACCGATAGACTGTCCCCGCTCTGCCAGTTTAGGAGAAATATAACTTAAACGCCATGTTTCAATATTTGAAAAAACACTTTCCCCACGTTCAAAAGCACCGGCTTGATCACTATAAACAGGTGAACTGGTTCCTTCAGCAAGGGTTGTTTTTAATAATCTTGTATGGATTAAATCGCCTATATAATTAACCGTTTCAATAGTTCTAGGTGTATCAATTTCTAAACCTTTAGCGCCATAGATACTACTTCCATTGGCGTGAAGTGCCTGAACTAAAGCTTCTGTATAATCTGTCCAATACGCTTCTATTCTTTGCTCTGGTCTTTCTGGTGCCTGACTATTGGCAAAATGTGCATCAATCTTTGCTAAGTAATCTTTAAAAACACTCCAAGTCCATTTACCTTGTTTATATAAGTCTGTCGGGTAAACAGTCTTACCATTTTCTTTAAGCGCATCGACTTCTTCTAGGTAGGAAATATTAAAAACAAGAGGTGAAAGGGGCCTGCCCATTGGGGAATCCTCAATAAAGTAATAATGCCCATAGATAGGTGGCATAGGATTGTCTCCTAATAAGTCTACATAATCATCAAGAGGCTGCAAGACATTCTGTCCTAGTATAGTACCCTGACCATTAGTCCAGATACGTGCCACATCACAAATAGGATCTCCAGATAACACACTTTGAAGCAAAACTTCTGTTACATCTCCTGTATACTGAACAAACTCAAGCTCTACATTCATTTCTTCTTTCAGCTGTTCTAATGCCTGAATCTTAATCAACCTGTTCTCCTCATCCATGACATATTCTCCTGTCACAGGGTCCTTATAATAAGGATCTTCCTCACTGGCTACATGGGAACCATAACGTATCACAATAGGCGCTTCCTCATGCTTTGCCTCCTCATCCTTCTCCTGTTTCGTAGGCTCTGTTTGACTACTGCTTTGGGCAGGGTCCTTTGCGTCCGAACATCCTGATAAGACCATACTTGCTACGACTCCTAATGTGAGCATCTTTCTTAATTTTTTAAACATCCCTTACTCCCCTTTCTTATTTTTACCTCTAAGACATCTTATACAAATCTCCTTTTTAAGTTTCCTATTTTTTGTAAATTTTTACTTCTTCTAAAGTAAATTCTATTTATATTCCTATATATATGTTATGATTTATCAGCTTTAATTATCAATATTTTTTATATTCAAATATCTTATTACTCCTTTATGAGCTCTCCTCTATCTATCCAGTCATTGCTTCACCTAAAATACAAAGAGTCCTAGATAACTTCGTTATCTAGGACTCTTTTCTCCTTCTATTTAGGAATTAAAGAAAGGTAATAGGCTTTCTTTAATCTTTTTTCTGTATAATAGGCCTGTCTCATGGTCTCTACAATGTCATAGTCTGCTCCTATAGCTACAAGTTCTTCTTTTAAATGATGGAGGACATTCTCGACTTCACCATCACACTGACTTTCTAGTGCTAAGCCTTCCTGCATAAAAGGCATGCCTACGCTCATCATCTTCTTCACCGTACGTTGGTCACTTGGAATGGCTCTTAGTGCCTGCATCCCTCTTGCTTCTAATTCTCCTAGTAAACCAAGATATTTCGCTTGAAGCTCATACATTTTTACTGTGGAGGCTTTAACGAGATCACTTTCCTTCTTAGATACAGTCTGAGGTGTCGTTTCAGGTTTAGCTTCAGGTGTATCCTGAGATTCTAATCCTTCTTCCTTCGTTCCTGCTTCTTCCTCATTCCTTGTAGGCATCATACGTTCCACAGCTTCTTCTAAGGAGAGCTCTCCCTTTTTCACTTGTTCTTCCTCCTCGGGTGTAAGTCTTCTTATGGACTCAAGATCATACTTTTCTAGAACCCTCTCTACTTCCTGTTTCGTAGACTGTATTTGACTGCCTAATTCCTCTGGATTATAATACATCGCTTCATATACCGCTTGTAGGTTTTCCCTTTGCCATAGGGCTACTCCTCCTAGTCCAAGAAGTACCATACCTATCGCTACAAAAGTTATTTTCTGCCATTTTTTCATTTGTGTCCCCCTTACGCTTTACACTAATTTTATATTACAGTATAAGATTAACACAAGCATTGGCTACAAATCTAGAATACGTCTTACACATTTTAGTCTTTATACGTGAGTACAAAAAAATATTTACATGCAAATCTAAGTATGCTATAGTGTTATCTATATTACAGTATAATTGTATACAATTATACTCCAAACACTTTAATAGGACGTGACGGATATGACATTTCAATTTGATATCTATCAAACAATGGCACTTGTTGCTGTAGTTTTTTATTTAGGAAAATATCTTAAAAATCGCATACCTTTATTCACTAAATATTGTATTCCTCCAGCCGTTGTAGGTGGGTTCCTCTTTGCCTTAGTGATTCTCTTTTTTAATCAAACAGGCTTGGTTACGCTTGTGCTGGATACAACGCTTCAAAACATTTTTATGACGGCCTTCTTTACGAGCATAGGCTTTACAGCAAGTATTAAGGTGCTTAAAAAAGGTGGTATCAAAGTGATTACCTTTTTACTCGTCTCAACTGTACTTGTTATTTTACAAAACATTGTAGGTGTTACACTGGCTAGCCTCTTCGATTTATCCCCATTACTTGGACTTGCTACAGGTTCCATTCCTATGGTGGGTGGTCATGGTACTTCGGGTTCTTTTGGACCCATGCTTGAATCTCTGGGGGTAAGCAGTGCGACTACCGTTTCATTTGCTTCTGCTACTTTCGGTCTTATTATGGGAAGTATCATCGGTGGTCTTGTGGCAAGAGGGCTTATCCTTCGTCATAAACTTGAAACACCTCATACAAACCCAGCAGGGGGTTATAACGAAGAAAACTCGGATACTTTATCCCTTAAAAAGCTTATGTCTGCTGCCTGCTTCCTTTTTATCGCCATGGGACTTGGCTCTATTGTATCTTCTGCTATTGAAGGGATTGGACTTGCCTTTCCATCTTACATAGGCGCTATGATTGTGGCTGCTGTTATGCGCAACCTTTATGATTTTAGACATAAAGCCTTAGCTGAAGCAGAAATAGAAGCTTTAGGGAGCTTAAGTTTATCTTTCTTCTTAACCATGGCACTTATGGGACTAAAGCTTTGGGAACTTTTCGACCTGGCTCTTCCACTGCTTGTCATGCTTCTTGCTCAAGTTCTTTTAGCAGGTGCTTTTGCTTACTTTATTACGTACCGTGTTATGGGCAAAAACTATGAAGCAGCCGTCTTTGCATCTGCCCTTTGTGGCTTCGGCATGGGCGCAACCCCTAATGCTATTGCCAATATGGATGAGCTTACGAATCGTTACGGCTTTTCTCCTACACCTTATTTGGTCGTTCCGATTGTCGGTTGCCTTTTCATCGATTTTGTCAATTCCACTGTTATTACAATCTTTATTAATTTACTTCATTAAAAAAAGGTATCTTACTTTTAGTGAACTGCTACCCGTCAAGTAGACAACTAAAAAAATAAAAACTTGGGCATGGTATGATAAAGTAGACACAAAGTTAAGATAAAATAGTGAAAGGTGGTCTACTTATGAGAAGAAGTTATGATAAACAGTTTAAAATTGCTGCAGTGAAATTAGTT